>Ga0182741_1000291_pt1 | contig 77466 bp, 77 predicted proteins | sample eDN5th37CBELigOP_FD_128874 | JGI IMG/M metagenome (GOLD analysis project Ga0182741, IMG submission 128874) | Enriched Organic Plus compost microbial communities from Emeryville, California, USA - eDNA 5th pass 37_C BE-Lig OP (version 2) (version 2) ...
GCGGATTTCGGTTGCCAAGCGCTCGATCGATGAGGCGACGACCCCGAGCGTTGCGAAGAACATGGCGTGGCGGTCGCGCGGGATGACCTGCGTGGAGACCGTTTCCGGCTTCAGGCCCATCTTTGCGGCGACGTGCTCCTCGACGCGCGGATCGACGTTGGCGAAGGTACCGATCGCGCCGGAGATGGCGCAGGTGGCCACCTCCTCGCGGGCCCGCACGAGGCGCTCGCGACACCGGGAGAACTCGGCATAGGCCTGCGCCAGCTTGACGCCGAAGGTGGTGGGCTCGGCATGGATGCCGTGGCTGCGGCCGATGGTGACGGTGTCCTTGTGCTCGAAGGCCCGCTTCTTGAGCGCGTCGAGAAGCGCATCCACGTCGGCGATCAGGATGTCGCTGGCGCGCACGAGCTGGACGGCGAAGCAGGTGTCGAGCACGTCGGACGACGTCATGCCCTGGTGGATGAAGCGCGAGTCCGGCCCGACGAATTCGGCGAGGTGCGTCAGGAAGGCGATGACGTCATGCTTGGTGACGCGCTCGATCTCGACGATGCGGTCGACGTTGAAGACGGCGGCGTTGCCCTTCTCCCAGATCGTCTTCGCGGCTTCCTTCGGGATCACGCCGATCTCGGCCAGCGCGTCGCAAGCGTGCGCCTCGATTTCGAACCAGATGCGGAAACGGGTTTCGGGCGACCAGATGGCGACCATCTCGGGTCGCGAATAGCGCGGGATCATGGCGGGCCTTGCTCGGGATTTTTCGTGGCCGCTCCCTAACAGAGCAGACCGCGTTGCTCAACGCCGCTCGGGTCGCACCGGGGGCAGGGGCCGGCATGCGTACCAGGCGGCGACGATCAGGACGGCGACGAAGCCGAACGGGAAATAGAGCCGCACGCCGGTGATGGCGAACTGGCCGAAGGCGCCGGCGACGCCGTAGGCGAGATCCATCAGCCAGGAGTCGGGGGGCGGCTCGCCTTCCGACTCGGCGAAACGGCGCTGGTAGTCGAGCGTGTAGACGATCGCGGTGCAGGCGATGGTGACGAACGTGAAGGCGAACAGTGCGACGGCAATGCGCCCCTCGACGCGGCGCTGGCGCAGCAGTCCCGCGGCGGCGTAGGCGAGCGGAAAGGCGAGCGCGCCACCGCAGGCGTAGACGGCCGCCACCTGGGCGATCGACTCCGTCGTCTGCCAGCCGGACATGACGAGCTTGGCCGCCGCACTTGCGGCCATGGCTGTTGCCCACAGCGCGGCGCCGGAAAGGCCGAGGCGCAGGCTGGGCAGGCTCGCGGCCAGCCGGCGCGACCAGGTGTCCGGTGCGGGTTCCGTTGCGTCGGCGGAGGCGCTGCGGGCGTAGCTCAAGGCACGGCTCCGCATGGGGAGGGCAAACCGCCCTTCCGAACGGGTCCGGACACGGCGTGGGCCCGTCGGGCGCGCTCGCGGCGGGAGGACTGCGAGGCTGACGGGCGCCGTGCCGTCATCCCGGTGTCGAGGCCCAAGTCGGGAAGATGTCGCCGGGCTCGGCCTTGGCTGCATAGACCCCGCGGGCGACCGCGCGCGCCGTGGTGGCCGCGATCGCCGCGCACAGATCCATCATCTGCTGCCTGTCAGGCACGACCCCGCTGCCACCTGTCGCGAGCGCGAACACGATGTCGCCGTCGACGGGGGTGTGAGAGGGCCAGATCGCCCGTGCGAAGCCGGTGTGGGCCGCGATCGCAAGCCGCTGCGCGCCGGCCTTGTCCAGGACGGCGTCGGTGGCGATCACCGCAAGCGTCGTGTTGCCGCCGGGCACGGCGTCGCGATACTTCAGCCGCAGGTCGGCGGCGTCGGCGGGGAAGGGGACCGGCAGGCCAAGGCCGCCGAATTCGTCGCCGATCTCGAAGGGCGCCGCCCAGAAGTGGCGGGTGTCTCCGACGGTCACGGAGCCGGAGGGATTTGCCGCAACGAGCGCGCCCACGGTCATGCCGTAGGGCAGTCGCGTCGAGGCCGAGCCGAGGCCGCCCTTGAAGCCGGCCGTCAGGGCTCCCGTGCCGGCCCCCACAGTGCCGATCTCGAAATCCTCGGTGGCTGACATCGCCGCCGCAAAGCCGAGCTCCCGATACGGCGGATAGCGGCCCCAGTCCTTGTCGCCGCCATTGACGAGGTCGAACAGGATGGCGCCCGGGACGATCGGCACGCGCATGCCGAAGATCTCGAAGCCGCGGTTGGTCTCCCGCAGCGCGGCCTGCACGCCCGCGCCCGCGTCGAGGCCGAAGGCGGACCCGCCGGAGAGCACGATCGCATCCACCGCCTCGACGACATTGTGCGGGGCGAGCAGGTCGGTCTCGCGCGTGCCGGGCGCGCCGCCCAGCACCTTGACGGCCGCCACGGTGGGCTGGTCGCAGATGATCGCCGTGGTGCCCGATTTCACGCGCGCGTCCTGGGCATGTCCGACGCGCAGCCCCGCGACGTCGGTGATCAGGTTGCGCGGTCCTGCCTCAAACTTCATTTGGCCTCCACAGCCTCGAACCTGCCGGCGGCGACCTGGAACACGCCGTATGGATTTTTCGCGAGGTCCCCCTTCGCGTCGAAGGTCACGGTTCCGATGGCCGTGTCCAGGTGATCAGGCGCATGCGGCGGCAACTGGGCGGCGGCCGCAAGCGCCACCTGCATCGCCGCATAGGCGGGCAGAACATAGCCCTCCGGGCGAATCTCGGCAGCCTCCAGCGCTTCCAGCACCTTCGGGTCGGCAATGTCGGCCCATTCCGGCAGGCCGATCATGAGCGTGCCGTCCGCGAGCGGGATGCCGTTGCCGGCCGCCCGCAGCGCCTCGCCGCCTGCGAAGGTCATCGCTGCTCCCATGGCGTGCGCGTCGCGGCTCATGACGGCGACGTCGTCGCGATCGCCGCCGACGAAGACGTGCGTGGCCCCAGCCCGGCGCAGCCGCCCCACGAGGCCGACCTGGTTGTCCATCTGCGGGCGGAAGGTGTCGACGAAGACGGGCTTGAGGCCGGCGAGCTCGGCCGCAGCGCGAAAGGCTTCGGCGAGCTCGCGGCCGTAGATGGTGCCGTCGTCGACGATGGCGAAGGGAACGTCGCGCCAGGCGCGAACGAGCAGGTCGGTCACGGCTTCGGCCTCCGCGTCGGCGCGCGGCGCGAGCCGCCATATGAGCCAGCCTGTGCGGTCGCGGTGGTCGGTGAGGGCGTCGGTGCGCACGCCGGGCGTGATGGTGGGAATGCCGGCCTCCGACAGGATCGGCAGCGCGGCCTCTATCGCCTCCGTGCACAGGAAGCCGACCACCACCGCAACCTTGTCCTCGACGAATCGCCGCGCGGCTTCGGCACCGCCCTCGGCCTCGCAGCGGTCGTCGGCGATGGTGAGTGCTGCATCGCCAGCGGCGGCCTGCGCCCCGGCGACGAGCTGGCGGCCGAGCCGTTCCGTCGGGCCTGACAGCGGAGCGGCGATCCCGATGCGCGCCGGCTCGGCCAAAGCGGCCGAGGCCCCGAGCAGCAGTGCCGCCGCGATTGCGCCTCCGGTGATTGGCTTGCCGCTAGCCATACCTGCGATGTCCGATCCCGATTGTCGCCGGTGTGGTACTGGCGGCGCAGCCGGCGCGCAACCGCTGATTAGTCGCGGTCGCCCGCGAACGACAAGGACACGCCGGCCGTGGCCGATTGTGGCGCGGACGACACCGCCATATATAACGGTCAACTCAAGTACTCGGAGAAGTCGTGCTCAAGAAGACAGATGTCGAGCCGCAGGCCTATCGTGACGCCATGGCGCGCTTTGCCGGCGCTGTGCACGTGGTCACCACCGATGGACCTGGCGGCCTGCGTGGCGCGACGGTGATTGCGGCGTGCTCGGTTTCGGATGCGCCGCCCACCGTGCTGGTGTGCGTGAACCGCGAGAATCCCAAGAACGAGGCTTTCGTCCTCAACGGCCGGTTCGCCCTGAACACGCTGACGCCTGCCCAGCAGCCGATCGCCGTGGCCTTTTCCGGCCTGACGGGGCTGTCCGTCGAGGAGCGGTTCGCCACAGCCGAATGGGACACCATCGCCACCGGCGCGCCAACGCTGGTCGGCGGAATGGCGGTCTTCGACTGCGAGGTGATCGAGGCGAAGGAGATGGCGACGCACCGGATCCTGTTCGGCGCCGTCAGGGGCCTGCGCATCTCCGGCCAGGACGATCCGCTCATCTACTTCAATCGCGCCTACCGGGTGCTGTGAGCCTAACCGAGGGAGCCTGAATGGCCCAGCCGCGAGCAATTCCGGGCAGCATCGACGAAACCGCGCAGATGCTGGCAAGCGCCGACTATGTCGCGGACCGGGCGCTGGCCACCGTGCTGTTCCTCGCCCTGCGCATGAAGCGGCCGCTGTTCCTCGAGGGCGAGGCGGGCGTCGGCAAGACCGAGATCGCCAAGGTGCTGTCGTCGGCGCTCGGGCGGCGGCTGATCCGCCTCCAGTGCTATGAGGGCCTCGACGTCTCCTCGGCCGTCTACGAGTGGAACTACGCCGCCCAGATGATCGAGATCAGGATGGACGAGGCGGCCGGCCAGACCGACCGCGACCTGATGGAGAAGAACGTCTTCTCCGAGAAGTACCTGATCCGCCGGCCGGTGCTCGATGCGCTGAGCGGCACCAACGGCGACGCGCCGGTGTTCCTGATCGATGAGCTCGACCGCACCGACGAGGCCTTCGAGGCCTTCCTGCTGGAGATCCTGTCGGACTTCCAGGTGACGGTGCCCGAACTCGGCACGATCCGCGCCGAGGAGCCGCCCATCGTCATCATCACCACCAACCGCACGCGCGAGATCCACGACGCACTGAAGCGGCGCTGCCTCTACCACTGGGTCGACTACCCGGACGCCCCCCGCGAGCTGGAGATCGTCGGCCGCAAGGTTCCGCAGGCCAACAGCCGGCTCTCGGCCGAGGTCGTGGCCTTCGTGCAGAAGCTGCGCAAGATGGACCTGTTCAAGGCGCCCGGCGTCGCCGAGACGATCGACTGGGCCGGAGCGCTGACCGAGCTCGACAAGGTCGCGCTCGACCCCGAGACCGTCTCCGACACGATCGGGGTGCTGCTGAAATACCAGGACGACATTGCCCGCATCGAGCAGGGGGAGGGCCGGCGGTTGCTGAAGGAAGTGAAGGCGGAGCTGGCGGCGGCGGAGTAGGCGATGGCCTCGGCTGACCCAACTCCCCGTAATCCCGCGACTGCCGCTGCCGTCGCGACCCTCGCCGCAAGGCCGGACGGGCGGCTGGCCGACAACATCGTCTATTTCGCGCGCGCCCTGCGCAAGGCCGGCGTGCGCGTCGGGCCGGCCTCGGTGCGCGACGCGATCGAGGCTGTGCTGGTCGCGGGGATAGGATCGCGTGACGACTTCTACTGGACGCTGCATTCCGTCCTGATCACTCGCCACGAGGACCATCCGGTCTTCGACGAGGCGTTCCGGCTGTTCTGGAAATCGCGCGAGCTGGTCGAGAAGATGCTGGCGATGTTCTCGCCGATCGCGCCGGACCATCGCGAGCGCGAGAAGCCGCGCGCGGCCGAAAGCCGGGTGGCCGACGCGATGTTCGAGGGGCACCGCAAGCACCAGCCGCCGAACGAGGTCCCCGAGATCGAGGTGGACGCGCGCTTCACCGTTTCCGGCAACGAGATCCTGCGCGCCAAGGACTTCGCCCAGATGACGGCGGAGGAGGTCGTGGCGGCGCGGCGCGAGATCCAGGCGCTGCGGCTTCCCGTCGACAGCGTCAGGACGCGGCGGTTCCGTGCGGACCCGCGCGGCACCCGCATCGATGCGCGCGCCATGATGCGCGCCGCCTCGCGCACCGGCGGCCAGCTCATCCTTCCCAAATTCCGCTCGCCGCGCGAAGCGCATCCGCCGCTGGTGGTGCTGGCCGACATTTCCGGCTCGATGAGCCAGTACACACGGATCTTCCTGCACTTCCTGCACGCGCTGTCGGAGAAGCGGCGGCACGTGCACGCCTTCGTCTTCGGCACGCGGCTGACCAACATCACCCGGCAGCTCCGCCACCGCGATCCGGACGCAGCACTCACCGACTGCTCGGCGACCGTGAAGGACTGGTCGGGCGGCACGCGCATCGGCGACACGCTGCACGAGTTCAACCGGCTCTGGTCGCGCCGGGTGCTGGGGCAGGGCGCGGTGGTGCTGCTGATTACCGACGGGCTGGAGCGCGACGACGTGCAGAGCCTGTCGGCGGAGATGGAGCGGCTGCACAAGTCCTGCCGCAGGCTGATCTGGCTGAACCCGCTGCTGCGCTTCGACGGATTCGAGGCACGCGCCCGCGGCGTGCGGGCCATGCTGCCGCATGTCGACGAGTTCCGGGCGGTCCACAACCTGAACGCGCTGGCCGAGCTCTGCGCCTCTCTGGGTGAGCGGCCGCAGCAGGTCACCGACCCTGCGCGCTACCTCGTGCCGGATCGCGTGGCCTGAACGACAGGAGGAAGCAATCATGTCCGAAGTCACTCCATTCGACGAAAAGCTGGATCCTCTCGCCATCGCTGAAGAATGGGCGGCGGGCGGCCGCGACGTGGCGATCGCCACCGTCATCGAGACCTGGGGCTCGGCCCCCCGGCCCGTCGGCAGCCACCTGGTCATCGACGCCGACGGCAACTTCCACGGCTCGGTTTCGGGCGGATGCGTGGAGGGCGCGGTCGTGACCGAGGCGATGGAGGTGATCGCCGACGGCAAGCCGCGCATGCTGGAGTTCGGCGTGGCGGACGAGACGGCGTGGCGCGTCGGCCTGTCGTGCGGCGGGCGCATCAAGGTCTATGTCGAGAAGGTTGCCTGAAGCATGGACATCGCAGGGCTGAAAATCCTGAATGCCGAGCGCCGGAACCGCCGCGCCGCGATCCTGCTGACCGACCTGGAAACCGGATCGGCCCGCGTCATCCGCGAGGGCGAGCCGCTCGAGGGCGATCTGGCCGAGGCGGCGCGCAAGGCGTTCCGGACCGGCACCTCGGGCGCGGTCGCGCTCGACGGCCGGCAGTACTTCCTGAACGTGACGGTGCCGACGCCGCGGCTGGTGGTGGTCGGCGCCGTGCACATCAGCCAGGCGCTGGCGCCGATGGCGAAGATCGCCGGATTCGACATGGAGATCATCGACCCCCGCACGGCCTTTGCCACGCAGGAGCGTTTTCCCGACGTGCCACTCCATGCCGAATGGCCGGAAGTGGTGCTCGCCGAGCGCCCGCTCGACGCCTACTCCGCGCTGGCCGCCGTCACCCACGATCCCAAGATCGACGACTTCGCGATCAAGGCCGCTCTGGAGGCCGGGTGCTTCTATGTCGGCGCGCTCGGCAGCCGCAAGACACATGCGGCGCGCGTGGCGCGGCTTACCCAGGCCGGCGTCTCCGAGGAGGCGATCGCGCGCATCCATGCGCCGATCGGGCTCAACATCGGGGCGGTGAGCCCCCAGGAGATCGCCGTCGCGGTGCTGGGGCAGGTGGTGCAGGTGTTCCGCGCGCGGGGCGCGGCTGTCGTCAGGGACGCAGCGGCGTGAAGTTCGGACCGGTTCCCGTCTCGGAGGCCGAGGGCGCGATGCTGGCGCATGCCGTGCAGGCTGGCCGGCGCTACCCGAAGGCCCACCGCGTCACGGCCGACGACATCGCCGATTTCCGGGCCGCCGGCATAGAGGAGGTCATCGCCGCGACCCTCGAGCCGGGCGACCTTGAGGAGAACGAGGCGGCGACCCGCATCGCGGCGGCGCTAGACGCGCCGAATGTCGAAACCCGCCCCGCCGCCACCGGCCGCGTGAACCTGCATGCGAGAAAGGCGGGCTTGTTCGTCGTCGACAAGGCGGTCGTCGATGAGGTGAACGCCATAGACCCCGCCATCACGCTGGCTACGCTGGCGGACAAGGTCGCGGTCGAGGATGGCCGGATGGTGGCCACGGTGAAGATCATCCCCTTCGCCGTCTCCGAGGCGCTGGTGGAGGCCGCCTGCGCGGTCCTGCGGGAGCGCAGCGCCTTTGCCGTCCATCCCTACACGCCCCGGCGCGTGGCGATGATCCAGACCACGCTGCCCAGCGTGAAGGACAGCGTGCTGGCAAAGACGGTCCGGGTGACGGCCGACCGGCTGGCCCGTTCCGACAGCACCATCCTGTGCGAGCGCCGCTGCGCCCACGAGGCAGGGGCGGTCGCCGGGGAAATCTCGGGCTGCTTGCCCGACGCCGACATGGTGCTGGTCTTCGGCGCCTCGGCGCTCTGCGATTTCGACGACGTGATCCCGGCCGCGATCCGCCGGGCGGGTGGCGAGGTCGTCCGTGCCGGCATGCCGGTCGACCCCGGCAACCTGTTGGTGCTGGGTCGCGTCGACGGCAAGGTGGTGATCGGGGCGCCGGGCTGCGCCCGCAGCCCCAAGGAGAACGGCTTCGACTGGGTGCTCGACCGCCTGATGGCGGGCTTCGAGGTGACGTCGGACGACATCGCCGGCATGGGGGTAGGGGGGCTGCTCATGGAGATCGCGGCGCGCCCACAGCCCCGCGATGCGGCCGAGTCGCACAAGGAGCCGGTCGACGTCCACGCGATCGTGCTGGCGGCCGGCCGGTCGAGCCGGATGGGTGGGCCGAACAAGCTGCTCGCGCGCTTCGATGGCGTGCCGCTGATCCGGCGCATTGCGCAGGCCGCGACCGAGGCGCGGACGGCATCCGTCACTGTCGTGACGGGCCATCAGTCTGATCGCGTGCGCGAAGCGCTCGACGGCCTGCCGGTGAGGTCGACCTACAACGCCGAGTTCGCCTCAGGTCTTGCGGGGTCGCTGAAGGCCGGCATCGACGCGCTGCCCTCCAGTGCAGCGGGCGCGCTGGTGATGCTGGGCGACATGCCGGAGGTCGGCGCGGCGGATATCGATCGCCTCATGGCGGCCTTCGTGGCGTCCGGCGGCACGGCGATCGTGCGGGCCACCCATGAAGGCAAACGCGGAAACCCGGTGATCCTGCCGCGCTCGACCTTTGCGCAGATCGCCCGGCTGGAGGGGGACACGGGCGCACGGGCCATCATCGAGTCCGGGGTGGCTCCGGTGATCGACGTCGAGATCGGCCGGGCGGCATCGCTCGATGTCGATACGGTCGAGGCAATGCGGGCGGCCGGCGGCGTGATCGAGGCATGACGCGCCGATGAAAATGGACTGGAAGCGGACGATGAGGTTTTCCCTGATTGGGGATGCGACGAAGCCATTGCGGGGCGGCAATCGCCACGCGTATTCCCGTCGCTACCGGGCCGCGGCCTGGGCGCTGCTGTTCCTGTTGCTGGCGCCTTTCGCACAGGAGGCTTCGGCGCAGGCCCTAAAGCCTTTCAAGGACGAGCTGTTCCGCTATCCGGGCCTGCTCTTCGCCGAGGAGGACGGCTCCTACGCCATCGTCGACTACGACAAGATGCGCGACATCCATGCCCGCGACCAGGTTCCGGAGCGCCGGGTGAAGGGCGAGTACATCCGCACCGGCGTTCGCCGGGTGCAAAACGACCTGGTGCTGCGCACCGACGCCGGCGACGTCCGCTATTTCGCCGTCGGAAAATCCAACGGCGCGCGCTTCATTGTTCTTTACCTGCACGGCAAGGGCGGCAGCCGCCGGCAGGGCGTCGACGACTTCACATTTGGCGGCAACTTCAACCGCATCAAGAATCTCGCGGCCGAGAATGGTGGACTCTACCTGTCGCCGGACTTCCCCGATTTCGGACAGGCGGGGACGACGCAGGTCTCGGCGCTGATCAGCCACTACGCCGCGATGTCGCCCGGCGCGAAGGTCTACGTCGCCTGCGGTTCGATGGGCGGCGGGCTATGCTGGCTGCTGGCCAACGACCCGGCGGTGGTGTCCCGCCTCGGCGGCCTGCTGCTACTCGGCTCCTACTGGGACGAAAGCTTCTTCTCCAGCGCCGCCTTCCGCCAGAAGGTGCCGATCTATTTCGGCCACGGCAGCGCCGATACGGTGTTTCCCGTCGAGAAGCAGGAGGCGTTCTTCCGCCAGATCCTGTCGAAGTCGCCGGGATATCCGGCGCGGTTCGTGCGTTTCGAGACCGGCAGCCACGGCACGCCGATCCGCATGACCGACTGGCGCGAGACCCTCAACTGGATGATGGCGGCGCGCTGACCCGGCTCACGGGCCGGTGTCGAAGTCGAGTACCGTTTCGGGGTTGATCTCCCCGTCATAGGTCGGGTCGACCTCGTACTTGACCAGCGTGAAGGCGCCGTCGCGGAAGATCCACATGCCGGAGGAGGACGCGTCCCCGACGCCCCGCCACTTCGACAACGAGGTGATGGTGCGGGTCTCGTCGTCATAGCCGGAGTTAACGAGCTGGTCCTGGGCCGTGTAGCCGATGATGGTCATGCTCTCGACCTTGCCCTCGTGGTCGTCGTTCTCGTAGCGGATGTCGAGTTCGGGGGTGGCGAACTGCACCTGGCGCAGCCCCTCGACCTCCTTCCAGAGATAGTAGACGTGGCTCTCGTTGTAGGCGCCCGTGCCGCAGAAGAAGCGCAGCAGGCGAGCCTTCTGGTCGGGCTCGTCCTCGGCCGCCGTGTGGTAGCGCCAGGCGATGGTGTAGTCCTCGGGCGCGTCGGTGCTGCCATCCGGACGAATGCCCGTGCATTGCCCGGCATAGTCCGTCGCGAACATCTTTCGGGCCTGGTCCAGGATCGCATCGGCCTTGGGCGTCGGTCCGCCGCCGCAATTGTCGGGCAGGCTCTCCTCCATCGGTTTGTCGGAGGCCCGCAGCGTTCCCTTCTCGATATGCAGCGGCTCGAAGGCGTCTCCCTGTATCTGCGGATTCGCTAGGCGCAGCGTGTAGCAGCCGGCGAACACCGACTCGCCGCCGCCCTTGCTGCGGGCGGTGATCGCCACCGGAACGGAAAAGAACGTGCTGCCGGCAGCCCCTTCCGCACCCGGTTCGCCGACCAGAACGTCCACCGATTCGGTGTCGTCGAAGCCCTTGGCGAAGGCGTCCAGGCTGGACGACGGCTTGGTGTCGCCGAAATAGCTCCAGGCGCGGGCGAACTCACGCCGGTTGATGGCGTTGTAGTAGGATTTCAGCAGGTTCGCGGGATTGGAGCGGTCGTCCATGTAGGCTGGCTCGCCCTGGGCGAACGCCGAGGCGCCGCCAGCCAGGACAAGGACTGTGGCAACGAGAATCGTCCGCATGAATGGCCCTCCAATCCAGCCCGAGGCTGGTCATGGAATGCGGCATGGGGATGACGCAAGGAAAACCGCAAGTCCGATTGTCGTGAGGTGCGGAACCAGTCGTCGAGACCAGCCGGCCTCGTTGCCTTTCCACCCGAAAGGGTGGTCAATGGCGCGAGCCGGAACGTCGCGGCGTTACCGAAGATCAAAGGGGTGCCGGCAGTTCCTGACTCACGGCCGTACTCTTGGCATCCGGCAGTATGTCGGGCGATTCCACGGCGGGGACCAGAGGAGGTTCGGATGGGCGTTTCCATGCATGACGCCAGTGTCGGCGTATTTCGGGCCCGGCTGCGGTCGCTGTCGCACGTCCTGGCGAAGGGCGAGGAGAATGCGGCGGAGCGCAAGATCGATCCGCAGGCCTTCTTGCAGGCGCGGCTCGCGCCGGACATGTTCCCCCTCGTCGGGCAGGTGCGGATCGCCAGCGATCACGCCAAGGGCGCGTCGCTGCGGCTGGCAGGACGGGAGCTGGTACCCTTCGAGGACAACGAGGTGACGTTCGCCGACCTGCAGGCGCGCATCTCACGAACGGTCGAACTGCTCGACGGCCTTTCGCCGGAAGAATTCGAGGGCAGCGAGACCCGCGAGATCGTGCTGAGGCTCGGCAGCCGCGAACGGGTTTTCGCCGGGCAGGACTATCTGCTGAACTTCGCCGTGCCCAACTTCTATTTCCACGTGACGACCGCCTACGCGATCCTGCGCCACAACGGCGTGCCGATTGGCAAGCGTGACTTCCTCCACGCCGGCTGACCGGCTTAGGCGGCTCGCAGCCGCCGCGTCAGGCGCGGGAAATCGGCAGGGCGCGGCAGGGGCGCGGGCCGGTGCGGATCGCAGAAGCCGACCGACGTCAGGTAGATGCGTACACGTCCCAGCTCGTGCGGGCGTGGGCGGGAGAAAAGTTCGGTCATGAAGCTCATTGCGGTGCCCCAACACCCTCCCACAGCCCGTACTATAGGAGATTCGCGCTTATTGTGCAGTGCAGCATCATGCAGGGCTGCCATGCGCCGCCGCATGGAGTGGGAACCGGCCATTACCTCGCATTCGAGGGGATTTCTCGCAGCTTCCTTAACCAGTCAGGCCTAACCGTATGAGCTTCATGGTGACCCGTAGCTCGACCGGAGGAGGAAGCTGACATGGCCAGCCATTCGCAGCGGCCTTTCGCATCGATCCTGGACGAGCTCGTGGCCGTCGAAGTGGATACGGACGAAGACACCTCCCGAACCGAGATCGGCTCGGCGCCGAGCATCCAGTTCGACTATCTCGCCGTCGCGGAGGAACTCCACTCGGAAAAGATCCGGGCGGCGATCGATCCTGCGGCGGTCCGATACGGCGAGGCGGTGACCATCGCGGAGTACGAGCTGCAGGCGCTGCTGGAAGAAATCTCCATCGAGCCTGACGAAGAACCGGTGGTCGACCTGCCCGAGGCGTGCGATCCCGAGTCGATCGCAGTCGAACTCGGCATCGCCACCGCTGACCTCACGCGGCTGGCGACGATCCGCCGGCGTTTCGCCTTCGCCAACCATCCGGACCGCGTGCCGACGCGCCTGCGCGCCCGCGCGCTCCAACGCATGCAGGTGGCGAACATGCTGATCGACGAGGCGGAACGGCGGCTCTCGAAGGTGCGCTGAGCGGCTCTGCCGCCCGCTCGATGTCTTCGGCGGGTCGGCGCGCGCCTCTTCCGCCGGCCGCTCGCCCCAATGCCCGGTCAGGCGGTACTGTGTCCCGTTCGTCTCCTTCTCCCGAAGCTGCAGGCCGGCCCGGAACATCCGGTCGGTGAGCCGGGTCGGGTCGTCGAGCCGGGGGCGGGTGCACAGCCTGTGTCCTTGCGCACGCCCGTCACGCGTCGATTTGCTCTGGTTCTCGTGCGCAGAGCGGGTCGCAGATGATGAACACGTCGGATGCAATTCGGGTGTGCATCCGATTTCTGGTTGAATGGCTGCTGGTCTAGCGCTGCAGCGCGACCGCGTCGGCGCCGGCGGGGATGCGCATCGGGGCAGATGGATCCGTCGCCGCACGCCAGACAGCCTGGGCGACATCGGAAGACAAGGTCTTCGGAGCGTCGGGTCTTCGCATGGTCGCGATCACCCCCTCCGCGAATTCGGCATAAGGAGCGGGGAACCCGCCGTTTGCCTGCAGACGTGAAAGAGCGGTACTGGCGAAGCTCGTGTCCGGTGCGGCGCCGGGCAACACGATCCTGACCACGATGCCAAAAGGTTCGAGTTCCAGCGCCAGCGATTCCGTGAAGGCGTTTACGGCTGCCTTGCTGGCGGTATAGGCCGAAAGCAGTGGCAGTGGCTTCATCGTGACGCTTGAGGTCACGTTGACGATGTGCCCTGCCTTCTTTTCCCTGAACTGAGGCAGGACGGCAGCGATCATGCGCATGGTTCCGAGCGTGTTGGTCTCGAAGAGGGATCGGGCGACATCGATCGGAGTGCCTTCGAGCGCGTTGAGCCATCCGATCCCCGCATTGTTGACGAGCACGTCGATCGGACCTGCCGCGGCGATCGCATCGCGGACGCTCTCGTCACTGGTCACGTCGAGCGGCAGAACGACGAGGCTGTCCGACATCGGCAAGAGGCCGCCCCGAGGCGAGCGCATCGTGGCTATGACCTTCCAGCCGCGATCGAGGAAGTATCTGGCGCAATCGAGACCGAAGCCGGAAGAGCAGCCGGTAATGAGCACGGATTTCATGGGACGTCCTTTCCTCAGTGATCTCCGCTCTTATGTGGACCGCCGGGGCTGGACGCGCTATCATGAGGCGTCTGGATTTCATTAGAGATCGTCCAATTGATCGATCCCATTTCTGAGATCGTCGGCATGCTTCAGCCGAGCCTTCCTTTCTCGAAGGCGGCGAGCGGGTCCGGCAATTGGCGTGTGGACGCGATGGGCGACGGGAGCCCGTTCTTCGCCGTCATCCTCGAAGGAGCGGCTCGGCTCGCCATCAACGGTGAGAAGGAGCTCGAGCTGGAAGAGAACGATTTCCTGCTCATTCCCGCCGCGCGCCGTTTCACCATGTCGAGCGTTACTGATGACCCCGAGGATCTCGGCGATCCCCTGCGCGTGACGAAGCTCGGCGATGAAACGCGTCATGGCGATCCGACCGGCAGGCCGAATATGCGGGTGCTGGTGGGGCGACTGGATTTCGGTTCCCCCGACAAGTCGTTAGTGGCCGCGCTCCTGCCCGGCCTGCTGCATGTGCGAGGACAAGCGCGTCTCTCCGCGCTCGTCCAGATGATCCGCGAGGAAGCCGAGGGAGACAGGCCCGCAAAGGAGATCGTTCTGGAACGGCAGTTGCAGTTGCTGCTGCTCGAGGCACTGCGTTCGGATGCCGCCGGCTTGGAAACGCCGGGCCTGTTGAGGGGGCTTGCCGACAAGTACCTTGGTCGGGCGATCCGGCGGATTCACGAAGATCCCGCGAGGGCCTGGACAGTGGAGGAGCTGGCATCCACTGCCATGCTCTCGCGCTCGGCTTTCTTCGACAGGTTTCAGAAGCAGATCGGCATGGCGCCCATGGAGTACCTGCTGTCGTGGCGGATGGCGCTCGCCAAGGACATGCTGCGCCGCAGGGACGGGGGAATGAAGGAAATCGCCCGGCGTGTCGGCTACGGCTCTGCAAGCGCCTTCAGCGTTGCCTTTTCCCGCTTTGTCGGCATCGCACCAAGCCGGTTTGGGAACCCGACGTCACTGGCCTCCTAGGTAGTCCGTCCATTCCGGCAACGGGGGAGCTGGCGATTTTCGTCGATTGTCCGGGATGGGGTCGGAAGCGCGCAGGGATCGGAAGTTCCTGACGTACCTCGCCTTTGCCCGGCTGCCGACGCCTCTGCTGCGGGATGGCTGCAACTCTAAACGGCGCGGCATGGGAACCAAGGTCGCGGCTGCGTTGCCTTGGCCGAGCTCCAGGCGAGGCTTGCCTTGTTTCCCCGTCTCCACACGGCGCTCGAGGGCCGACGTTTCAGCTCTCCGTCAGCTTCATTCCCGAAATGGCCGCGAATGAAGTCGGAGATGAACGCATGGTTCCAACCAAAAGGCCACGCGCTGCTTTTTGGCGCCCGCGCGCAGGCAGCGTCACGGTGTCGGTTCTCGTCGCGCTGTACCTGCTCTTCGCCACCAACCAGTCCTTCTGGACCATGGCGCAGAAGATCGGTCACGGCTCGCCGTTCACACTGGTTGCCGCCGTGGTTGCGCTCGGCGCACTCTACGTCGCCTTCTGCGTCTCGCTGTCGGTCAAGTATGCCACCAAGCCGCTGTTCCTCCTGCTTGTCTTCGTTGCGGCGGGGGCGGCCTGGTTCATGGATTCCTTCGGGACCGTCATCAGCGTGGACGTGATCGACAGCGTTTCTGACACGTCGAGTGCGGAGGCCGGTCACCTGCTCACGCGCTCATTCGTGCTGCACATGCTGGGCTACGCAGGCCTTCCCGCGTTGCTGATCCTGTGGGTGCGCCTCGAACATCGGCGCTTCGGCGCAAAACTGCTGCACAACACGCTCGTGGTGACAAGCTGCCTGGCCGTTGCCGGCGGGGCCGTGTTCGCCCAGTCGGGAACCTTCTTCTGGGCGATCCGCCAGCATCACGAGGTGACCGGCCTGCTCAATCCCGTCGCTCCCCTGGCCAGCGTCGTGAAGTTCGCCCTGCGCGCAGGCGCCGATCGCAAGCGTGTCGTCCAGCCGATCGGAACGGATGCGCGCGTCGCGGGATCGCCGGGCGGAAAGCCCCGGGTGCTGGTCCTCGTCGTCGGCGAAACGGCGAGAGCCGAAAACTTCTCGCTCGGCGGATACGGCCGCCCCACCAACCCCGAACTGCAGGCGAAGGATGTCACCTATTTCAGCGACACGTCGAGCTGCGGCACGATCACGGCCGTATCGGTTCCCTGCATGTTCTCGGTCTTCCCTCGATCCGAGTACAGCCACGACAAGGCCGTCGCCACGGAAAACCTGACGGATGTCCTCGGGCACGCCGGCGTCGATGTCGCCTGGTGGGACAACGACCTCGGCAGCAAGTCCGTCGCCGATCGCCTGGGCGGCTACTGGAAATACTACACTTCCGATGACCCGGACTACTGCAGGGAAGGGGAATGCCTCGACGCGATCCTGCTGCGCGATCTGGACGGGTGGCTCGCGCGGACGCAGCGCGACAGCGTGCTCGTGCTCCATATCGAGGGCAGCCACGGCCCGTCCTACCACGATCGGTATCCCGAAGCGTACAGGCGGTTCACGCCGGATTGCCGCACGGCTGAGTTTTCCGACTGCACGCGCGAGGAGATCATCAATGCCTACGACAACACGATTGCCTACACCGATCACATCGTTGCTTCGGTGATCTCGGCGCTGGAGCGCCGTGAAGAGGCGATCGATCCGTCGCTGATCTTCGTTTCGGACCACGGGGAATCGCTCGGCGAGTACGGGCTCTACCTGCATGGAGCCCCTTATTTCATGGCGCCGTCCCAGCAGACCCACGTTCCCTATCTCGTGTGGCTGGGACGGGCGGCAAGGTCGGGAATCGACCGTCCATGCCTTGCCGAGGTCGCCGCGCAGCCGCAATCCCATGACAACCTCTTCCATACCGTACTGGGCATGATGGAGGTGGCGACCGCAGTCTACGATCCGGCACTGGACACGCTGCAGCGGTGCCGGAGGGCGCCGATCACGGTGCCAAGCGGCTAGCCTAGTCGCGTGGAAGGTCGCCCGACGGCTCTTCGGCCCGATAATCGCCTGGAGCGGATGTCCGGTACTTGGTGGCGAGCTGCAGGGTCAGGACGGCAAAGACGAGCGGCCCGACCAGGAGCGCGACGCGAAGGGCAATCATCGGCGTTTCCCGGAAACGCCGGGTCGGTTCAGTTCTTCGGTTCATGGTCTTCGTTGGGTCGTTTCCAGCCGGTGATCATCGCCCGCACGAGGTTTTCCCGATGGCTCAGGCTGGCAACGAGGACCCCGCTGACGTGAAGGACGACCAGGAAAACCAGTCCGTTCGCCGTGAGCTTGTGGATCGCCTCCACGCGCTCGTCGCCCCAAAATATGTCGGTGGTCATCAGCCAGCCGGTCAGGCCGATTGCCGCGATGGCGCAGAGCAGGGCGACGATCATCGTGCCGCCGGCAGGGTTGTGGCCGAGATGGCGGCGCTCTCGTCGCAGCGGAATGTCACGCAGATAGGCAAGTGTCGCTCGTGGGCCCCGGACGAAGTCGGCGAAGCGCTCATGGCCTTTGCCGAAGACGCCGAGAAGGATGCGGCCGGCTACGAGCGCGACGGCGGCATACCCGGCATATTGGTGGAGGAGACGGAGATCTTCGGAGAGAAGCCAGGCGCCCGCGACCGACGTCGCGAGCGCCCAATGGAACAGCCGAACCCTCAAGCTCCAGACGTACACCGGACCTGGCGCTGGGCTGGAAGGTCGCATGGCTCACCCATCGTTTCCAACGGCTTCGAAGGTCTTGGGGTCGAAGAAGGTTTCCATCTTCTCGCCCTTGGCGTTGGTCGCGTACGCCTCGTAGCAACCGTCCTCGACCTTGATCTTCTTGACCGTCCAGCCTTCCGCCTCGAGCTTCTTCTGCAGGGCTTCGCGCGGTTGCCACTGATCGGTGGGGACATCACATCGTTCGGCGCTGAGCGCCGCTCCCGCGGCAGCCAGCGATACCGCCGATGCAACCAGGATTCTGATCATTGTTCGCTCCGGTTTCTGGGACAGTGCGAGCATGAAGTGGCCGTTTTTGCTGACAGGGAGCTGAATGCTACAGTGATGCGGGAGGAGTCCTGATTGCGCGCGCTTCTTGTCGAGGATGACGAAACGCTCGGAGACGCCGTGTGCGACCACCTCGCATCCGAGGGGCACGCGGTGGACTGGGCGAGGGACATCGAGGAAGCCGAGGACTTCCTTCGGGTCGCCCCCTATCAGATCGTCGTGCTGGACCTGCAGCTTCCGGACGGTTCGGGCGAGACCCTGCTGTCGAGGCTCCGGAACGCCGGTGAGAAGGTTCCGGTCATCATCGTGACTGCCCGCGACCAGTTGTCCGACCGGCTGCACGGACTGAACAGCGGTGCGGACGACTACCTCGTGAAGCCTTTTGCCCTCGCCGAACTTTCCGCGCGGATGGCCGCCGTGTTGCGACGCTATTCCGGCCAGGCCAGCTCGAAGCTCTGCTTCGGCGACCTCTCGATCGATCGCAGCGCCAGGATCGTCTCGATTGCCGGCAGGGAGCTCGAGCTGACATCGCGTGAGTGGGCGATCCTCGAGCAACTGGTCGCTCGGCCCAACCAGATTGTCGAGAAGCGTCGGCTGGAAGATGCCATCTACAAGTTCGGCGCGGAGATCGAGAGTAACACGATCGAGGTCTATGTCAGCCGCCTGCGAGCCAAGATCGGCAAGGACAGGATCAGGACGGTCAGGGGCTTCGGCTACAGATGGGACGCGCGCTGAGAACCCCGCCCGCACTCGTCCGCCACGCCGTCATGATCCTGACGGGGCTGACACTGGTTTCCGGCCTTGTCGCGGGCTTCTCCGGCATCTGGACGATCCGCTACGAGCTCAACGAGGCCATGGATGCGGAAATGACGGAAGCGGCGGGACGCATCGCGCCGCTCGCCGTGGAGACGCTGTACGGGAGAGACGATCTGGACGACGTGATCTCTCTGCCGCGCGCCTCCGAGCAGTCGCCGACCTCCCTGCTGTATCAGGTGAGAGACGACGACGGCCGGGTGCTGATGCATTCCCACGAGGCTCCGGCGGAGCCGTTCACGGGCGCCGTCCGGGAGGGCTTCCAGACGACGGAAGCCTATCGGCTGTATACGCTTCCCCTGGTCAGCCGGTCCCTCTTCGTCCAGGTTGCCGAGCCGATCGGGCAGCGCAACGAGGAACTGTTCGAGGCCGCCTCGGGGCTTCTCGTTCCGCTGGCGCTTTTCGTTCCCCTCAGCGGGCTGTTGGCCTGGCTCATTGCCAATCGGGTCTTCCGTCCCGTGAACCGCCTGCTTGCCGAGATCGGCGACAGGCACGGCGACAACCTGGCGCCAATCCGCCCGGAAGACTTTCCCGCCGAGCTCGACGTCGCCATCGCGACGGTGAACAACCTCCTGGCCCGGCTGCGTCACTCGCTCGACGCCGAGAGGGAATTCGCTTCCAACGCCGCTCATGAGCTGAGGACGCCCATTGCCGGCGCGCTGGCGCAAACCGAACGACTGCTCGCCCAGCGCCTTCCCGACAAGTCGGCCAAGCGAGCGGAGCTTGTCCACTCCGCGCTGTCGCGGCTCTCCCACGTCACGGAGAGGCTGCTGCAACTCGCCCGAGCCAGCAACGGGCGTTCGGAGTCGCTTCTGATGTTGGATGAAGTGGCCAGGGCGGTCGCTCGCGAATACGTCAACGATCACGGCGGCGCCGCAAGGATCCAGGTCTCGGCTTCAGGTAACCACCGCGAGACGGTCAGGATGGACCAGGATGTGCTGGCGATCGCGCTACGGAACCTGATCGACAACGCGCTGGCCTATGGCGACGGCAGCAGGAAGGTCGACATCCGGGTAGGCCCTGGGTCGCGGCTTTCCGTGATCAACCGAGGCCCCGTGATCGAAGCGGACACGCTGGCGAACCTCAAGCGTCGCTATGTGCGCGGCACGCAGGCAGCGGGCGGAAGCGGGATCGGCCTTTCGATCGTCGAGCACATCATGAACCAGTCCGGCGGAAGACTGGAGCTCCATTCCCCGGCGGAGGGCGAGCAGGATGGATTCGAGGCGAGAATGGTCTTTGCTTCCGCCGAGATTTGAAAGGCGTTCCGGTTCGGCGGCGCCACCATGCTCGCGCACGAGATCGGCAATGCCGACCGCCCAGCGGCGGGCCAGCGCCCCGCTGAACTTGCCGCCGTAAGATAACATCTACGAGACGGCCGGCCGCACCTCCTGGACGAGGCGGGAATGGACCGACAGGTGGCGGGGGATGCCGGCGACTGCTCTTTTGGCCTCGGCGACGGTGCCATTGCCGAGCATGTGCTGGTTGAGCGCGGCGGCAAGCGGTTCTGCTTCGCTTGCGCCTGCGCCCGGCTCGAAGGGCAGAACCTTGCGCCGATACCGGCCGACGGGTCCGTCGCTCATCCGGCGGGCTTCCCGGCCGTTGCCCGACCACTCTTGGTGGCTTTGGTCTTCAGACGAATACGCGGCGAGCCGCCTTTCGGATGGTCGATGTCGAAGCTGCCGGTGCTGCGTACCAGGTCAGACAGCTTGCGGAAGCCGAAAGTACGTGGATCGAAGTCTGGAGCGAGGTTTTGCAACTGGGTGCCCACTCCGCCGAGTGCGACCCAACCGTCGTCGCTCTCCATCTGCTCGAGGACCTTGCGGATGATCGGTGTCGCCTCGCTCGGAGGCTGCAGGGCCTTGGTGGTCTGCGACGGCGACTGCTGGTCGCCCGGCGGCGCCGGCAGCAGGTTTTCCGTATAGATGAAGCGCCGGCATGCCTGGCGGAAACTCTCCGGGGTCTTCTGCTCGCCGAAACCATAGACGTCGACGCCCTCCTCGCGGATGCGCGATGCAAGCCGCGTGAAGTCGCTGTCCGAGGAGACCAGGCAGAAACCGTCGAAGCGGCCGCTGTGCAGGAGGTCCATCGCGTCGATCACCAGAGTGATGTCCGACGCATTCTTGCCCGTCGTGTAGGCGTACTGCTGCTGCGGGATGATCGCATGGCGGGCGAGCGTCTCGGCCCACCCCTTCATTCGCGTGCTGGAAAAGTCGCCATAGATGCGGCGCACGCTCGCCTCGCCGATCTTTGCGATCTCCTCGAACAGCCCGTCCACGATCTTGGCCGAGGCGTTGTCGGCATCGATGAGAACGGCGAGGCGGGGAGAGCGGGCTTCTCTGGACAAGGGTGATTCCTCCTGTGGCTGCCACTCTAGCGATCTACCGATCGCTCCGCGATGCCCGACGGCGGTGTTCTATTGCCAGTGTGGCGGCTCTGTATTCATTGAACAATTCGACGTCACAACAGTAGTTTGATCAGCAGTTCCGGCTTGGCGAAAATACCGCAAGGGAAAGTGTTTTTATGTCGCAGCAGGCTGCAAAAGGGTTGCAATCCCGAAGGGCAGGATAGAAAAGCGCGCAACTTTCTGTCGTCGGATCATCCGGCGGAGTTGTTTCCCCTGCGGCAACTTTCGGGGCTTTTCCTACTATGAAGCTGATCTCGAACATCTCCGATTTCGTCGGACGAACCTTCGCATTCTGGGTGATCGTGTTTGCCGTCGCCGGCTTCTTCCTGCCTTCGGCCTTCAGCATCTTCGCGCCGTGGATCGTGGTGCTGCTCGGCATCATCATGTTCGGCATGGGCCTGACGATCTCGGCGAAGGATTTCTCCGAGGTGGCGAAACGTCCCTTCGACGTGGCGATCGGCGTGCTCGGCCAGTTCATCATCATGCCGCTGCTGGCAGTGCTCCTGACGACCGTGATCCCGATGTCGCCGGAAGTCGCGGCGGGCGTGATCCTGGTCGGCTGCTGCCCGGGCGGCACCGCGTCCAACGTGATGACCTACCTCGCCAAGGGCGACGTGCCGCTCAGCGTGACGGTGACCAGCGTGACGACGCTGCTTGCGCCGGTAGTGACGCCTTTCCTCGTCTGGACGTTCGCCAGCCAGTACCTGCCGGTCGACGCCTGGAGCATGTTCATGTCGATCGTGAAGGTGATCCTGGTGCCGCTCGCGGCCGGCTTCATCCTGCAGAAGATCGCGCCTGCACTGGTCAAGGCCGCGACGCCGGCGCTGCCGCTAGTCAGCGTGGCCGGCATCGTCCTGATCGTTTCCGCGGTCGTCGCAGTGAACAAGGCGGCGATCGCGCAGTCGGGCCTTATGATCTTCGCCGTCGTCGTGCTGCACAACGGGCTCGGCCTGCTGCTGGGCTACTTCGCGGCCCGGGCAGCCGGCCTGTCTCTCGCCAAGCGCAAGGCGATCTCGATCGAGGTCGGCATGCAGAACTCCGGCCTTGGCGCGGCCCTTGCCAACGCCCACTTCTCGCCGCTGGCGGCCGTGCCGAGCGCGGTATTCAGCGTCTGGCACAATGTTTCCGGCGCGCTCGTTGCGAACTGGTTTGCGCGGATGGAAGACCGCGAGGACGCGGTCGCGGTCAAGGCGACTGCCTGATCCAATAGAGGTCCGGACGCCATCTTCCATGGCGTCCGGGGCGGCAATCAGCTCCGCATCTTTTCTCCGGCCGGGTCGAACAGCGGCTGGACATTGATGCGGGCCGGACGACGGTGTCCGAGGATTTCGATCTCGAAAAGGCCCTCGCTTTCGTCGTTGGCGAGTTCGGCCGGAACGTAGCCCTGCGCCATGGACTTTCCGACATAGTGCGCATAGCCGCCCGAGGTGACCCAGCCGACCACCGACCACTCGCCGTCGTGCAAGCCGCGCACGCCCGATGCGCCGGTGGCGGCGGCGGAGCCGCGCACCTCCCGGCCGTCGGCGTCGAAGCGCGGCGCGCCGAAATCGTGCATCTTGCCGACCGTGCCGTGGTCGCGGCCGTTCACCCTGGCCCAGATCGGCTCGTCGCCCATGACGTCGGCGTCGAGCGCGTCAACCACGAGCGAGACGCGGCGCAGCTTCGGCCCCTCGGCCAGTTCGCGCGCCGCCGCTTCGCGGCCGATGAAGTCGTTCTTGTCCATCCGCACGAAGCGGTCCATCGAGCCCTCGAACGGGCCGTAGATCGGGCGCAGTTCCCGGAACCAGGTCGGGAAGTTCTTTTCGAGCCGCATCGACAGCAGCGCGCGCATGCCGAAATCGACGATCCCGAACTCCGCTCCGGCCGCCTTGATGCCCGCGTAGACGAGCCGCTGGTAGGCCGGCTGCATCCAGATCTCGTAGCCGAGGTCGCCCGTATAGCTGACGCGGTTGACCATGCAGGGCGCGCCAGCCACCGCCATCTCGCGGAAATCCATGAAGCGGAACGAGGGCGTCGACACGTCAACGTCCACCAGCTTCTGCAGCAGCGCCTGGCTCTTCGGTCCCGCGATGGCGAGACCCACCAGCGTCTGGTCGAAGCGGTGGATGCGCACCGAGCCGTCCTTCGGGAGGTGCTTCTCGAACCAGCGCATGTGATATTTCTGGGCGGCCGACGACCCCCAGATCATGAAGCAGTCGTCGCCGGCGTGCGCGACGGTGAAGTCGCCGATCAGCTTGCCGAACTCGTTCAGCATGGGGGTGAGCACGATCCGCCCCTTCTTCGGCATGCGGTTGGTCATCAGGCGGTTGAGGAAGTCCTCCGCGCCCGGGCCGGTCACCTCGTACTTGGCGAAGTTGGCGATCTCGGTGACGCCGACATGCTCGCGCACGGCGCGCACTTCCGCGCCGACATGCTCGAAGTCGTTGGAGCGGTGGAACGAGACCTTGTCCTTCGGCTCGGTTCCCTGCGGCGCAAACCAGAGCGGGGTCTCGAGGCCCCAAGAGTCGCCCATCACCGCGTTCTGCGCCACCATGATGTCGTAAAGGGGCGTGGTCTGGCCGGGGCGCGCCGCCGGCAGCTCCTCGTTGGGATAGCGGATCGAGAAGCGGCGCGAGTAGTTCTCGCGGACCTTGGCGTTGGTGTAGCGCAGCGTCGCCCATTCGCCGAAGCGGGCGACATCCATGCCCCAGACATCGAAGCCGGGATCGCCGTTGACCATCCAGTTCGACAGCGCCAGTCCGACGCCGCCGCCCTGGCTGAAGCCGGCCATGACCGCGCACGCCACCCAGAAGTTGGTGAGGCCCTGCACCGGCCCGACCAGCGGGTTGCCGTCGGGCGCAAAGGTGAAGGGGCCGTTGATGACCTGCTTGATGCCGACATTGGCGATGCCGGGGAAATGCTGGAAGCCGACTTCCAGCGACGGCGCGATGCGGTCGAGGTCCGGCGTCAGCAGCTCGTGGCCGAAGTCCCAGGGGGTATTGACCGGCGACCACGGCTTGCAGGCCTTTTCGTAGGTGCCGAGCAGGATGCCGTTGCGCTCCTGCCGGGTGTAGATCTCACCCTTGAAGTCGAGCACGCCGACCATTTCGCGGCCCGTGCGGGCGTTGAACTCCTCGACCTCCGGCATTGGCTCGGTGAGCAGGTACATGTGCTCCATGGCGAGCAGGGGCAGCTCGACGCCAACCATGCGGCCGACCTCGCGGGCCCATAGGCCACCGCAGTTCACCACATGCTCGGCCTTCACCGTTCCCTGTTCCGTCACCACGTTCCAGATACCGTCCGGGTCCTGGGTGAGTTCGATGACGCGGTTGCGCAGCACGATCTCGGCCCCGAGCTTGCGGGCCGACTTGGCATAGGCGTGCGTCGTGCCGGAGGGGTCGAGATGCCCCTCGACGGGATCCCACATGGCCCCGACGAAATGGCTCTCGTCCATGAACGGGAACATCGCCTTGGCCTCGGACGGGGTGATCAGCTCGGTGTCCATGCCGAGATAGCGGCCCTTGGCGTGGGCCAGCCGGAGGAAGTCCATGCGTTCCGGGCTGTCGGCCAGCATGACGCCACCGGTGAGGTGCAGCGAGCAGGACTGGCCGGAAAGCTCCTCGAGCTCCTTGTAGAGCGAGACCGTGTAGGCCTGCAGCCTGGCGACGTTCGGATCGCCGTTGAGCGTGTGGAACCCGCCGGCCGCATGCCAGGAGGACCCGGAGGTCAGCTCGGAGCGCTCGATGAGCATGACGTCCGTCCAGCCGGCGCGCGCCAGGTGATAGAGCACCGAACAACCGACGACACCGCCGCCGATGACAACCGCTTTGACGTGGGATTTCATGGAGATGGATCCGTTCTGTGAGGGCTCATGTAAGGGACCGGGGGAGGGGAGGCGACGTCCCCCACTCCGTCGTCGCTGCGCGCCGCCACCTCTCCCCCTGCGGGGGGAGAGGAAGGGGCTGAGGTCGTTGGGCCGCGCCTTTCCTCTCCCCCGTCGAACGGGGGAGAGGTGTCACGCGAAGCGTGACGGAGTGGGGGTCGGTCGCCGTTCATCACCGTCGATCTGCCCTGTCTTCGGCCGCGGACACGAAACGCAGGTCAGGGGCGGTCACGTTGCCTGCAAACCGGCCATACAGCGCGGCGAGGATGGTTTCGCAGACCGACGTACGGTGCTTCAGGACGTCGTGGCTCCAGAAGCGCAGGATGGTATAGCCCTTCGCCCGCATGAATTCGTCGCGGCGGCGGTCATGGGCGCTTTCCGCGTGCTGGGAGCCGTCGAGTTCGACGACGAGCCGTTTCTCCCTGCAGGCGAAATCTGCGAAATATGGCCCGATCGGGAACTGGCGGGTGAACTTGTACCCGCCGAGCTTGCGGCGCTTCAGTTCCAGCCAGAGCAGGGCCTCTGCCTGGTTGTCGCCCCGCCTCAGGGTTCGAGCACGCGCCGTCGCGCCAGGCTTGCGACGGCTTCGCGCTTGAGATGTCGCTCCCCCCACTCCGTCGTCGCTCCGCGACGCCACCTCTCCCCCCTGCGGGGGTAGAGGAAGGGGGCGGGGTCGGGCTGTGTCGCGATCTTCCTCTCCCCCGTCGAACGGGGGAGAGGTGTCACGCGAAGCGTGACGGAGTGAGGGGCGACCGTTGCTCATCGCAGGGCAATCCGCATGACAGTAGCTCTCAGGTCGTTTCGCGACGTCATCTCTTCCTGCGGCAGGGGCAGAAGGCTGCCGGGTTTGCGATGGTTTCGCGTCTGAGATGTCGCTGCCCCCACTCCGTCGTCGCTGCGCGACGCCACCTCTCCCCCCGGCGGGGGGAGAAGAAGGGGGCCGGGTGGGGCTGCGTCGGGATCTTCCTTCCCCCGTTGAACGGGGGAGAGGTGGTCGGCGCAGCCGACCGGACAGGGGGACGACTTGGGCGCCGCGCGATCCGGGAGAGGCTGTTCGTCATCCGACGCCCCCTCAAAAATCCGTCGGGGCGCCGCCTTCGGCCTTGCGCTTCTCGACGAACGCGTCGAGCTCCTCGCGGATGGCTGGGTCCATGTCGGGGAGTTGGTAGGCGGCCAGGCGCTCCTTCCAGATGCGGTTCGCCTTCTCGAGAGCGGTGGGGGCGCCGGCTTCGGACCAGGTCTCGAAGTTGCGCCAGTCAGAGAGGATCGGCGAATAGAAGGCGGACTTGTAGCGCGCCTGGGTATGCGGCGTGCCGAAGAAGTGGCCGCCCGGACCGACGTCGCGTATCCCATCGACTGCGAGCGCGTCCTCTGACAGGTCGAGCGGGGTGAGCAACTCCGCGACCATCTGCAGGAGGTCGATGTCGAGGATCGTCTTCTCGTAGGAGCAGCGCAGGCCGCCCTCCAGCCAGCCGGCCCCGTGCAGCAGGAAGTTGGCGCCGGCCTGCACCGCGCCCCATAGCGAGAAGACGCTCTCGTAGGCCGCCTGGGCGTCGACGGTGTTGGCCGCACAGGTGTTGGAGGAGCGGTAGGGGATGCCGTAGCGCCGCGCGAGCTGGCCGCCGACGAGCTGCGCCTTCATGTATTCCGGCGTGCCGAAGGCCGGCGCGCCCGACTTCATGTCGACGTTCGAGGTGAAGCCGCCATAGCCGACCGGCGCGCCCTTGCGCACCATCTGGGTGAAGGCGATGCCGGCCAGCGCCTCGGCGTTCTGCTGCACCAGCGCGCCGGCGATCGTCACCGGCGCCATTGCGCCCGAGAGCGTGAAGGGCGTCACGATCACCACCTGTCCGTGCGACGACATCTGGATGATGCCCTCCATCATCGGCACGTCCAGCTTCAGCGGCGAGTTGGTGTTGATGATGGTGTAGACCGACGGTTCCTGAAGGAGCTGCTCATGGCCGATGCCGCGGGCGATGCGTGCCATCTCGATGCCGTCGAGATTGCGCTCGCGGCCGAGCGAGTAGATGTGGAACGCCTTGTCGGTGAGCGTCGCCAGATCGCGGATGCATTCGAGGTGGCGGATCGAGGGGTGGATGTCGATCGGCTCCACCGGATAGCCGCCGGTGGTGTTGATGATGTTGTGCATCTGCGCCAGGCACAGGAAGTTGCGAAAATCCTTCTGGTTGCCCGGCCGGCGGCCCCCGTCCAGGTCCGAACAGTTCGGCGCCGACGCCATCTGCGCGAAGATGATGTTGTTGCTGCCGAACCGGACGTTGTGGGCCGGGTTGCGGGCGTGCAGGGTGAATTCGGCGGGCGCGTGCGCAACGAACTCCATGAGCATGTCGCCGTCGAAGCGGACGCGCTCCGAGCCGGCGCGCACGTCCGCGCCGTGCGCCTTCATGATGGCGCGCGCACCTTCGTGAAGGACGTCGACGCCGATTTCCTTCAGCACTCGCAGCGAGGCGAGGTGGATCGACTCGAGCTCGTCGTCCGAGATGAGCCGAGTCGGCGGGAAGGGGATCTTGAGCTGCCGGAACGCCGGCTGCTCGAACGCCGCGTCGGCGCTGCTCCGCTTCGCGGCGCGCCCGCCACGGCGGGCTCGTTCGGCAGTTGCCGGAGGGACGGGTTGCGCGTCGGGGTTCATGCGCGTGCCTCTCGTTCGCGAAGGTCACGCGCATAATGAACGCAGCCGCTGCCCGAGATTAATGAGGCGGCGACCCACGGGACTAGGGAAGCGACATGCGGCCGGGAACGGCGGGGTAGGGCCCCGACAAGCAGCCCCCCGGCGCCTCACCAGCGCCAGAGCGGCGTCACGGGCACGCGCCAATGATGGCCACGCCTACGGTCGGAGCGTTTGGAACTCCACGAAATCCAGGAGGCCACGCTGCCGGGACGGCAGCTGGCATCATTCGGCGGCGTCGAGCTCGCCGCGCGCCTTGGCCGCCGCCACCTGCCGGATGGCATCGGCGAGCACGGCGGTGTCCTGGGCGCCCATGACGGCGTAGCGCCGCTCCAGCAGGAAGCAGGGCACGCCGGTGATGCCCATGCGCGAGGCTGTCTCGATTTCCTCCACCACCTCGGCACGGTCGGCGTCGGTCGCGAGAAGCACCTCCACGACGGCCGGGTCCATGCCGGCGGAGCGGGCCGTGTCGATGAGTACCGCACGGTCGCCGACATTGAGGCCCTGCTCGAAATAGGCGCTGAAGAGCGCTTTCACGATGCGGTTCTGGATCTCCAGCCCCTCATTGGCGCCCCAGCGGATCAGCCGATGTGCCTCGAGCGTGTTCGGGGAAACCTTGATGGCGTCGAAGTCGAAGGCAATGCCTTCCGCCGCGCCAAGCGGCTCGATGCGCGCATGGATCTCGCGGATGCGCTCCTCCGAGCCGAATTTCGACAGCATGTACTCGCGACGGTCCCTTCCGTCGGCAGGGATCGTCGGATCGAGCTGGTAAGGCCGCCAGTGGACCGTGACGTCGATTTCCGGCACCGCCGCGATCGCCTTCTCGAGCCGCTTTTGCCCCAGATAGCACCATGGGCAGACGACGTCTGAAACCACATCGATGGCAAGCGTCTGGTATGCCGACATGGGCCTTACTCCCGTTGTCACTCAGTCTTATGCCACCAGACCGGCAATTGATACCCTAACAGCGGAGTCTTGTCGGGATGTTGAAGATAGGACCAGTAGGCGAGGTACTGCTTGGCGTTGTGTTGGGTCATGGCGATGTAGGCGCCGGAGATCAGCAGCCTGTCGAGCGCCCGCACGGCCGCGACGTAGTCTTCCTTGGTCCGCGCGTTCAGCATCGAATTGATGGCGGCATCCACGGCAGGGTCCGCAACGCCCGCCAGGTTGAACGAGCCTTCGACATCGCGCGATTCAGATCCCCAGCGGCCGGTCTGCTCGATGCCCGGTGACAGGGTGCCGGTGAAGCCGACGGAGGCGATGAGCACGTCGAAGTCGAAGCGCTGCTTGCGCATCTGGATCTGGTCGGCCTCCAGCGCCCGGATGGAGGCGTCGATGCCGAGTTTTGCCAGCGTGCGCTGGTAAATCGCGGCGAGCCGCTGCTCGCTGTCCGAGGCCGTCAGGATCTCGAAGGTGAAGGGCTCGCCGTCCGGCCCGATCAGTTTGCCCGACTCCATGCGATATCCGGCCTCGATCAGGAGGTCGTGGGCCTTCTTCAGGGCCGTGCGGTCACGCCCGGAGCCGTCGGTAGCCTCAGGACGCCATGTTCCGTCCATCACTTCCGGCAGGACCCGATCGGGGAAGGGCGCGAGCAGCTCCCGCTCCTTCTCCGAGGCCGGGCGCCCGATCGCCGACAGTTCCGAGTTCTGCCAGTAGCTCATGGTGCGGTCGTATTCGCCGCCATAGAGGTTCCTGTTGGCCCACTCGAAGTCGTAGAGCATGGCGAGGGCGCGCCGCACCCGCACATCGGCAAACTTCTCGCGGCGCGTATTGAACAGGAAGCCCGAGACCACGGGCGGGATGCCGCTCGTGAAGGTCTCCGACACGACCGAGCCGTTGCGCATGGCCGGAAAGTCGAAGTCGCGCGCCCGCTTCACCGGATCGGCCTCCGCATAGACCGAGCAGATGCCCTTCTTGAACGCCTCGAACATGGCATTGGCGTTCAGGAAATACTCGATGGTGATGCGATCGTAATTGTCGAAGCCGCGCTTGGAGGGAAGGTCGCGGGCCCAGTAGTCGCGGTTGCGTTCGTAGACGATCCGCTGGCCCGGCACGACCTGGGCAACCCGGTAGGGCCCGCTCCCGGTCACCGGCTTGAGCGTGGTCCGGTCGAAGGTCGCCTTGTCGAAGGCGTGCTGCGGGATGATCGGCGTCATCGCGACAATGAGCGGAAATTCGCGGTCGGCCAGCTCGTTGAATGTAAAGCGAACGGAGCGCTCGCCGACCTTCTCGATCTTGTCGATGCGCTTCATGCGGTCGCTGTAGGGCGGCCGGCCCTTCTCGGTGAAGACCTCGTAGGTGAAGATGACGTCCTCGGGCGTGATCGGCTTTCCGTCGGACCACCGCGCGGCCGGGTTGATGTTGAAGGTGATCGACTTGCGGTCCTCCGGCATGTCGACCGATTCGGCGATGAGACCATAGAGCGAGAAGGGCTCGTCGGCGTTGCGATGCAGGAAGCCTTCGAAGACGAGGTTGCCGAAGATTGTGTCGGTCATGCCGCGGGCGGTCGTGCGGATGCTCTTGACGATGAACGGATTGAGATTGTCGAAGCTGCCGACGACGCAGTAGGTGATCGAGCCGCCTTTCGGTGCGTCCGGATTCGCGTAGGGAAAGTGATGGAAGTCCGGCGGAAGGGCCGGTTTGCCCTGCATCGCGATGGCGTGAACGGGTTCCGCGCGCGCGGTCGGCGCGACCAGCACCGAGAGCGCGAGGAGGGAGGCGGACAGGACGAAACGCATGACGACGACCGGCTTGTTAAAAGGCGATTCGCAAGCCACACTAACACGGTGGCGCAACCACGGCGGCACCATTAGCCGGAACCGCGTGCGCAGGAGGCCGCGCCGGACTGGATTTGTCGGCTGCCGCAGGGTATCAGGCAGCCGGCGAGTCATGCTGTTGCCGTATTTGGGCAACAGGAACGCGCGAGATGCGGCACTGTCCGATCGGGTGGCGGGCCGGCAGACCAGGACGAAGGACAGGACGACATGACGAAAGCGGACAGCTTCCGCCTTACCCTCATGGCAGCCGGCGCGATGGGCGTGCTCGCCGCCGCCGCAGTGCCCGCCTCTGCCCAGCAGCAGCCGGTTCCGCAGGGCTGGTTCAAGGTGTGCACCAAGCAGGAAGAAGTCGACATCTGCAACGTGCAGAACATGGTTTCGGCCTCGAACGGCCAGCTCGTCACCGGCGTCAGCCTGATCGAGCTCAAGGGCAAGGTGAACCGCAAGGTCTTCCAGGTCACGGTTCCCACAGGCCGGCTCATTCCGCCTGGCATCGGCGTGCAGGTCGACAACAACAAGACCCAGAAGCTGGACTACGTGATCTGCTTCCCGGATCGCTGCGTGGCCGAAGTGCAGCTCACCGACCAGATCGTGAGCTCCTTCAAGAAGGGCTCCGAGCTGACGCTGACCTCGGTGAACTTCCAGAACCAGCCGAACCCCGTGAAGGTTTCGCTGCAGGGATTCACCGGCGCCTATGACGGCCCGCCGCTGCAGCAGTCGGACCTTGAGGATCGCCAGAAGAAGCTCCAGGAGTTCGTGTCGAAGAACAACCAGGACTTCGCCAAGAAGCTCAAGGAAGAGCAGGAAAAGGCCAAGTCCGCGAACTGAGCGGGCAATCTCGGGCCGCTTACAGCGGCACGCGACGCAAGGCGGGGCAGTGCCCCGCCTTTTTCAATGCCGCATGTAGGGCTTGGGCATGTAGAGGCCGTCCGGCGTGCGGTCGAAGAGCTGACGCAGCTGCGGATGGCGCATCGGTTCGCCGGACGTGTCCGCCAGCAGGTTCTGTTCCGAGACGTAGGCGACGTACTCCGTCTCGTCGTTCTCGGCGAGGAGATGGTAGAACGGCTGGTCCTTGCGCGGCCGCATCTCGGGCGGGATCGCCTGGTACCATTCCTCGGTGTTGTTGAACTCGGGGTCGATGTCGAACACCACGCCCCTGAAGGGGAACAGCCGGTGGCGTACCACCTGGCCGATGCTGAATTTCGCGTACTTAACAGTCAGCATTTTCGTTGTCATTCAACGTCACATTTGGCGTAGTCGAGGAAGCATTTCAATGCGGCCGGGTTGCGCGGCGCGCGCGGGAAGGCTAGCGCCCAAGGGCGTGGGTTCTTTCGGCGGTCATGTACGACGTCATTGGTCTGGTCATCCCGTTCTTCGGGCTCATCTTCGTCGGTTTCGTCGTCGCACGGCTGACGCACCAACCTCTCGAGGCGCTCGGGTGGATGAACACGTTCATCCTCTATGTCGCTTTGCCCGCGCTATTTTTCCAGCTTCTGGCCAAGACGCCGATCGAGCAGCTCGCCGCGTGGGGCTACATCCTCGGCTCGGTCTTCTCGACCTTCCTGATCTTCGCCCTCATGTTCACGGGCTCGGTCATCCGGTCGGGCGGCGACATCCCCGAATCAACCGTCAAGGGCCTTGCGGCAGCCTACGGCAATATCGGCTACATGGGACCGGGTATCGCGCTGCTGGCCTTCGGGGAAGAGGCGGCGGTTCCGGTCGCGCTGATCTTCTGCTTCGAGAACATCATGCATTTCACGCTGGCGCCGCTGCTGATGGCGCTGTCGGGCGGGCAGCATCCGACCTATGGCCGGCTGGCGCTCGGCGTCGCCAGGAAGATCGCGCTGCATCCCTTCATCATCGCGACCGCGCTGGGCGTCATCGCGGCAGCGCTTCACTTCAAGGCGCCCATGCCCCTCGAGCGCCTGCTCAACTATCTGGCGCTCGCCGCCGCTCCTTGCGCTCTGTTCGCCATGGGGGTGACGCTTGCGCTGCGGCCGCTAAGGCGCATGCCGGTGGAGATCGCGCCCATTGCGGCGCTGAAACTCGTCGTCCACCCCGTGCTCTGCTACGTGCTTCTGAGCCTCATCGGCGACTACCCGCCCATCTGGCTCTATTCGGCCGTGCTGCTTGCCGCCCTGCCGACCGCGACGAACGTCTTCGTCATCGCCCAGCAATACGGCGTTTGGGTGCAGCGCGCCTCGGCGAGCATCCTCGTCACGACCTGCGTTTCGGTGCTGACAGTGACCGGGCTGCTCTACCTGATCACCAGTGGATGGTTACCGCCGGATCTGTTCCCGCACCGTTGACGCCAGGGCGCGCAGGCCGCTGCCGGGCGCCAGCCCCTCGCGCATGAAGAAGCCGCGCAGCGGACCGAAGGCGCCGAGCGCCGCAAGGCCGGCGCTGCGCGCGAACTGCGCCGGCAACAGGTCGGAAAGCAGCGATCGGTTGAGGAGCGACACCGCGCCGGTGCGCGCCACGATGTCGGGGCGGCGCGCGGCGTCGTAGGCCGCCAGCGCCGTTGGGCTGCCGGGATCGGCGCCGTACCTGCGGGCGATCTCCACCAGCGTGGTGACGTCGCGGATGCCGAGATTGAGGCCCTGGGCCCCGATCGGCGGGAAGACGTGGGCTGCCTCGCCGACGAGCGCGACGCGGTTGCGTCCGAAGCGGACGGGAAGGCTGAAAGACAGGGGGTAGACCTGCACGCCGGGCTCGACCTCGACCTTGCCGAGCATGGAGTCCATGCGTGTTTCCACCGCCTGCGACAGCGCATCCGTGTCGAGAGCCGCGAGGCGCTCCGCCTCGTCGGGGGTGGCGACCCAGACCAGGCTCGACCGGTTGCCGGGGAGGGGCACCTGGGTGAAGGGCCCCCACGGGGTGTGGAACTCGGTGGAGATGAAGCCGTGGCTCCGCTCGTGCGTGAAGGTGAGCACGACGGCCGACTGCCGGCGGCTGCGCGCCAGGGTGCGGATACCGGCAGCTTCGCGGGTAGGGGAACTGCGCCCGTCCGCGGCCACGGCGAGCTGCGCGGTCACCGTCGCGCCGTCGTGGAGCGTCGCGATCGCGCTGCCCGGTCCGAGCGCCCAGCGGTGGACGAGCGTGGTGAACCGGCGAATCGCCGTGTTTTCGGCAACTGCGTCTTCAAGCGTGGCGTTAAGTTCCGCGTTGGGGATGTTCAGCCCGAAATGGGGCTCACCGATCTCGGAAGCATGGAACGTCACGGTCGGGCTGCGGACCAGGCGATCGGTGGCGTCGACGATGCGCATGGCGCGCAGGGGCGCCGCGACGGTGAGGAGCCGATCCAGCACGCCGAGCCGTTCCAGCTCGGCCAGCGCCGGCACCATCAGGGCGGTGGTGCGCCGGTCGGTCCTGCTTGTCGGCGGGCCGACCAGCGCGACTGACAGGCCGGCATGCGCCAGGGCAAGTGCAGCGATCAGCCCGGCAGGCCCGGTGCCCGCGACGATGACGTGAAAACCCTGTTCATTGTGGTCCGGCATGTCGTTCACCAACAAAGGTATACGAAGCTATAGGGTTGCAGCGCTCTCGGTTCAACGCGACCGTTACGCCCGGTGGCACGAGCAACGAAGGCGAAGCGGCTTGTCTGGATCGGGGCCGTTCTATTAAGTGCGCGTGCAGGCAGCGGAGGCTCGGCACACCATGACACACAAGACGGCCGGACGGCGTTGTCGCCCCTCGCCTGCGTCCCGACCGCGTCTCGAGCAGGACGGGCGCAGGCCGTGAACCGCAAGTTCAGCGCTCGGATTCCGAAGCCCAAGAAGAAGGTGACATGGCCGCAGGCCCGCGCCTTCTCGGTTCACCTGCTGACGGCCTCGGGTTCCTTCCTGGCTTTCCTCTCCATCGTCGCGGCGAGCGAACAGCGCTGGACCGCCATGTTCTGGTGGCTCGGACTTGCGCTCTTCGTCGACGGAATCGACGGGCCGATCGCCCGCAAGCTCGACGTGAAGGAGGTGCTGCCGACCTGGTCGGGCGAACTCCTCGACAACATCATCGACTACGTGACCTACGTGCTCATCCCTGCCTTTGCGCTCTACCAGCGCGGACTGATGGGGGAGGGGCTGTCGTTCCTGTCGGCGGCGATCATCGTGGTGTCGAGCGCCATCTACTACGCCGACACCGGCATGAAGACGAAGGAGAACTTCTTCAAGGGCTTCCCAGTCGTCTGGAACATGGTCGTCTTCGTCCTGTTCGTCATCGATCCGGGCCAGTGGGTCTCCTTCGTGGTCGTCGTCATCGGCGGCATCATGACCTTCGTGCCTATGCACTTCATCCACCCGGTGCGGGTGGTCAGGCTGCGCACGCTCAACCTCGCCATGACGCTGCTGTGGTGCGCCTTCGGCGGGCTGGCTCTGGGCGAGGCCGCTCTTGCCGCATGGTACAACGAGATCGGGCTGCTCGCGGAGAACGTCAGCTTCTTCACCAAGGTCGGCATCTCGGTGACGAGCATTTATCTCTTCTGCATCGGCGGCGTCCTGCAGCTGTTCCCCAATCTCGGAGCGAGGAAACCATGACGAAGGCAATCCGCATCCATGCCAACGGTGGACCCGAGGTCCTGACCTACGAGGATTTCGATCCCGGCCATCCCGGACCAGGGCAGATCCGGATCCGACAGACCGCGATCGGGCTCAACTTCATCGACGTCTATTTCCGCACCGGCCTCTATCCGGCTCCCGGCGGGCTACCGCTGATTCCGGGTGGCGAAGGCGCCGGAACCGTCGTCGAGCTGGGCGAGGGGGTCACCGGGCTTTCGGTCGGAGACCGGGTTGCCTACACGCTCCCGACCGGAGCCTACGCCCAGGAACGCCTGCTGCCGGCCGATCGGGTCGTAAAGATCCCGGCGTCGGTCTCCGACGAGCAGGCGGCCGCGGCGATGCTGAAGGGGCTCACCGTGGAATACCTGCTGCGCCGGACATATCCCGTGAAGCCGGGCGAGACGGTGCTTTTCCATGCGGCGGCCGGCGGCGTCGGCCTGATGTTCGGGCAATGGGCCAAGCATCTCGGCGCAAAGGTGATCGGCACGGCCGGGTCGCCCGAGAAGGTCGAACTCGCCAAGGCGCACGGCTTCGACCACGTCATCGACTATTCGCGCGAGGACTTCGCGGCGCGGGTCAAGGAGATCACCGGCGGCGCGCTGTGCGACGTCGTCTACGATTCCGTCGGCAAGGACACCTTTGCCGGCTCGATCGACTGCCTGAAGCCGCGCGGAATGTTCGTGTCCTTCGGCCAGTCGTCGGGGCCGATCCCGCCGTTCAGCATCAACCTGCTGCAACAGAAAGGATCGCTCTACGCCACGCGCCCGACGCTGTTCACCTACATCGCCAAGCGCGAGGACCTCGAGGAGGGGGCGGCCGCGCTGTTCGACGTCATCGGCAAGGGGATCGTCAAAGTGGCCATCAACCAGCGCTATCCGCTGGCCGAGGCCGGGCGCGCACACGCCGACCTGGAGGCCCGGCGCACCACCGGTGTGTCGCTGCTGATCCCCTGATTTTCTTGAAGCAGTTTCAGGAGCCGTTCCGTTTGCGCGCTGCAAAATCCGCGCCTACGATGCTGCCGGGAACACAAGAAGACGTCCGGAAAACGGACAGGGAGACATCGTGACACAATCCATTGGCGGTCATGCCGGGAGCCTGCTCGAAGTCCGTGGTCTCACGAAGATCTTCGGCACACTCAAGGCTTGCGATCATGTCGACCTGAAGGTCGGGCGCGGCGAGATCCACGCGCTTCTCGGCGAGAACGGGGCCGGCAAGTCGACCCTGGTCAAGATGCTGTTCGGCTCGCTGGAGCCGAACGAGGGGGAAATCCTCTGGAACGGCAAGTCGGTCCGCGTCACCAGCCCGAGTGCGGCGCGCAAGCTGGGCATCGGCATGGTGTTCCAGCATTTCTCCCTCTTCGACGCCCTGACCGCGGCGGAAAACATCGCGCTCTCGCTTGATGACGACACGCCGATCGCCACGCTGGCAGCCAAGGCGCAGGCGCTTTCCCACAGCTACGGCCTGCCGCTCGATCCGTATTCCGTGGTCGGCGACCTTTCGGTCGGCGAGCGCCAGCGCATCGAGATCATCCGCTGCCTGCTGCAGGTGCCGCAGCTGATCATCCTCGACGAGCCGACTTCGGTGCTGACGCCGCAGGAGGCCGACAAGCTGTTCGAGACGCTGGACAGGCTGCGCTCCGAGGGCAAGTCCATCCTCTACATCTCGCATCGCCTCGAGGAGGTGAAGCGCATGTGCGACGCCGCCACCGTGCTGCGCCACGGTAAGGTGGTCGGCCACTGCGACCCGCGTCAGGAGACACCATCGTCGCTGGCGCGCATGATGGTGGGCAACGAGGTGCAGGCGGTGGTCCGCGCGCCGGTGTCCACGACCTCCGCGCAGCCGCTTCTGGAAATCCGCGATCTCACCCGCCCGCCAGCGACGCCGTTCTCGATCCCGCTGCGTAACGTCAGCCTTACGGTGCGGGCCGGTGAGCTGGTTGGAATCGCCGGCGTGGCCGGAAACGGGCAGGGCGAGTTGTTCGAGGCCGTGTCGGGTGAGGTCGTTCAGCAGGACTCATCGACGGTACGCATCTGCGGCAAGGATGCCGGGAAGCTGGGCATCACCGCCCGCCGGCTGCTGGGCGCCGCCTTTGTGCCGGAGGAGCGGCTCGGCCACGGCGCGGCGCCGCGCATGAAGCTTTCCGAGAACCTGCTGCTCTCGCGCTACGCGACCGACGGCAGGGCCTTTGTCGGCGGCACCGGCGTCGTCAAGACGGGCGCGGTCGACGCCGCCGCCCAGCGCATCAACGCGATGATGGACGTTCGCAAGAGCGCCCGTGACCCGGAAGCGGCCTCGCTGTCGGGCGGCAACCTGCAGAAGTTCATCATCGGACGTGAACTCGACCGGCAGCCCTCGGTGATGGTCGTCAACCAGCCGACCTGGGGCGTCGATGCGGGCGCTGCGGCCAAGATCCGGCAGTCGCTGATCGAGCTGGCGCGGTCGGGCTCCGCGGTTCTGGTCATCAGCCAGGACCTCGACGAGCTCTTCGAGATCTCCGACGCGATCGCCGTCATGCACAATGGCGAGCTGTCGAAGCCGCTCCCCATCGCCGAGGCCACGCTCGAGAAGATCGGCCTGCTGATGGGTGGCGCCGAGCCGGGACACGCGGTGCACGAACTGGAGCCGGCCTGATGCGCCTCGAACTCGTCAAGCGACCGCAGCATTCGGCCCTCTTTTCGGCGCTGTCGCCGTTCCTGGCCTTCGGCCTGATGGTCATCGCGGGAGCGATCATCTTCGCCGCTCTCGGCAAGAACCCGGCGACCGGTCTCTACGCCTACTTCATCCAGCCGCTGACCGAGATATGGTCGCTGCACGAGCTTGCGATCAAGGCGGCACCGCTGATCCTGATCGCGGTGGGGCTGTGCGTATGCTTCCTCTCCAACAACTGGAACATTGGCGCGGAGGGGCAGTTCACCATCGGAGCCATCTTCGGTGGCGCCATCCCGCTCTATTTCCCCGACTTCCAGAACTACGCCACCCTGCCGCTGATGCTGATCTTCGGCGCGATCGGCGGCGCACTCTATGCCGCGATCCCGGCTCTGCTGAAGGCGCGGTTCAACACCAACGAGATCCTGACGTCGCTGATGCTGGTCTATGTGGCGCAGCTTATCCTCGACTGGCTGGTGCGCGGACCATGGCGCGACCCGGCGGCGATGAGCTTCCCGCAGGCGCCGGCCTTCCATCCCTGGGCGATCGTGCCGGAACTGTTTCCGATGTCGGGTCGCGCCAATCTCGGCATCGTGTTCGCCCTGATCGCCGCCGTCGCCGTCTGGTTCATGCTGGCGCGCACGCTGAAGGGCTTCGAGATCAAGGTGATCGGCCAGAGCCCGCGGGCAGGGCGCTTCGGCGGCTTCTCGGCCACGCGCACCATCATCTTCGCCTTCCTGGTTTCCGGGGCGCTGGCCGGGCTGGCCGGCATCACCGAGGTATCGGGCGCGATCGGACGGCTGCAGCCGCAGATTTCGCCCGGCTACGGCTTCGCGGCGATCATCGTCGCCTTCCTGGGCCGGCTCAATCCGCTCGGCATCGTCGCGGCCGGGCTGGTGCTCGCGCTGTCCTATCTCGGTGGCGAGGCGGCGCAGATCGAGATCGGCGTGACCGACAAGACCGTCCGAGCCTTCCAGGGCATGCTCCTGTTCTTCGTGCTCGCCTGCGACACGCTCATCCACTACCAGGTCCGCATCGTCAGGCCGAAGCCGGCGCAGGCGACGGAATCCCAGACGGAGGCCGCCCATGGGCATGGCTGAGGCGATCCTTCTCACCATCGCGACGGCGGCGACGCCGCTCCTGCTCGCCGCTATCGGCGAACTGGTGGTGGAGCGTTCCGGCGTCCTGAACCTCGGCGTCGAGGGCATGATGCTGATGGGCGCGGTCGCCGGCTTCGGCGTGGCGCTGACGACCGGCAGTCCGTGGCTCGGCGTGGTTGCCGCGGCGATCGTGGGAGCGCTGTTCTCGCTGCTCTTCGGGTTCCTCGCGCTGACGCTGGTGACGAACCAGGTGGCGACCGGCCTGGCGCTGACGCTTCTCGGCATCGGCCTGTCGGGCATGATCGGCGAAGCTTTCGTCGGCGAGCCGGGCGTGAAGCTGGGCTCGCTCTACATTCCCGGCCTGACCGACCTGCCGCTCGTCGGACGCCTGATCTTCGGTCAGGACCCGATGTTCTACATCTCGCTGCTGCTGACGGGTGGGGTGATGTGGTTCCTGTTCCGCACCCGCGCCGGCCTGACGCTGCGTTCGGTCGGCGACAGCCACACCTCGGCACACGCACTCGGCATCCGGGTGATCGCGATCCGCTATCTCGCGGTGATGTTCGGCGGCGCCTGCGCCGGCCTGGCGGGCGCGCAGCTTTCGCTGGTCTACACGACCCAGTGGATCGAGAACATGACGGCAGGCCGCGGCTGGATCGCGCTGGCGCTGGTGGTGTTCGCCTCATGGCGGCCGTGGCGGGTGCTGGCGGGCGCCTACCTGTTCGGCGCGATCACGATCGCGCAGCTCCACATCCAGGCGACCAACCTCAGCGATCTCGCCGGCCTGCCCGGCCCGCTGCTGTGGTTCGCGACGTTGTTGAAATCCATCCCGTCGCAGTTCCTTTCCGCGCTTCCCTATCTGGCGACGGTTGTGGTGCTCGTTCTAATCTCGCGCAACAGGCGGCTGACGATGATGAACACGCCGGCCTCGCTCGGCCGGGCATTCGTGCCCGATCGCTAGGGATCACATAAACCTGGGAAGAAATGCTTCGGGCATAGATCCAACAACAGAGGACAATCACTCATGAAACGTATGCTTCTCGCACTGGCCGCCTCGGCGGCCGTGCTCGTCACGGCGGGCGCGGCGAGCGCGCAGGACAAGACCAAGGCCTGCTTCATCTACGTCGGTCCGATCGGCGACTTCGGCTGGTCCTATCAGCATCACCAGGGTGCCCTGGAGATGCAGAAGAACCTCGGCGGCGAAGAGAAGGTCGAGATATCCTACCTCGAGAGCGTGCCGGAGGGTGCGGACGCCGAGCGCGCCCTCGAGCGCTTCGCCCGCTCGGGCTGCCAGATCATCTTCACCACCTCGTTCGGCTACATGGACGCCACCAACAAGGTGGCCGCGAAGTTCCCGGACGTTAAGTTCGAGCATGCCACCGGCTTCAAGCGCGATCATCCGAACGTCTCGACCTACAATTCGCGTTTCTATGAAGGGCGCTACGTGCAGGGCGTGATCGCGGCCAAGCTGTCGAAGGCCGGTGTGGCGGGCTACATCGCCTCCTTCCCGATCCCGGAAGTGGTGATGGGCATCGACGCCTTCGTGCTCGGCGCGCAGTCGGTCAACCCGGACTTCAAGGTCAAGGTGGTTTGGGCCAACACCTGGTTCGACCCGGGCAAGGAAGCCGACGCGGCGAAGGTGCTGATCGACCAGGGCGTCGACATCATCACCCAGCATACCGACTCCACCGCCCCGATGCAGGTTGCCGCGGAGCGCGGCGTCAAGGCGTTCGGCCAGGCGTCGGACATGATCAAGTTCGGGCCGGAAACCCAGCTCACCTCGATCGTCGACAACTGGGGTCCGTACTACACCGAGCGCGTCAAGGCAGTGATGGACGGCACCTGGGAGCAGGTGGACGTTTGGGGTGGCATGAAGGAAGGCCACGTCGTGATGGCCCCCTACACCAACATGCCTGACGACGTGAAGGCGGCTGCCGAGGCGGCCGAGGCCAAGATCAAGTCTGGCGAGTTCAACCCCTTCACGGGCCCGATTGCCAAGCAGGACGGCTCCGAATGGCTGAAGTCGGGCGAGGTCGCCGAGGACGGCGTGCTGCTGGGCCTCAACTTCTACGTCAAGGGCGTGGACGACCAGCTTCCGCAATAAGCTGAAATTCGAGCTACGGGGGAGGGCGTCCGTCAGCGGGCGCCCTCTTTGCTTTTCTGCAAGACTGCTCGCGGGCTTTATTTCAGGTCTCTGCCGAAGACTTCGGCCGTGCAGGACAACGGCCCGTCAACCAATGCATCCGGTAAGGCTGTCATCGCAGGCATAGCTGGGTTATCGTGGCTCCCGGTCAAATGGGTTGGCTCCATGCGGATTGCCGCTTACCCCATCGTCGCGCTGCTCCTGTCGGTCGCTCCGGCCGTCGCGCAGGAATGCACCGGTGGCGACTGCAACCAGCGTCCCCCCGGCGCCATCACCTGCGAAGGCGAGAACTGTGCCGAGGCGCTCGGCAACAAGCCTGACGTATGCATGGGCGACAATTGCTATGCGCCCCAGGACGGCGCTCCCGAGATTTGCGAAGGCGACAACTGTCCGGTTGTGCCGGGCCCTGAGATAATCCACGTACAGTAGAAAGAAGAAGTTGGCGTGACCGGTCTTCCGGTGCCCTTCTTCTGTCATGAGATTCCTGTTCCATTGCCGCGGATTCTGGTACAGTCCATTCCATCAGAGAGTGACGCGGGGCAAATTCTCTGTTAGATCGAACTGGTCCTACCAGACGTGCAAGAGGCTGGAGGCAGGGATCGAGGGAACGCTCATGTCGCTGTTGGAGGTGCGCGGCGTCGGGAAGAGTTTCGGTGCGATCCGGGCGCTTTCCGACGTGAACTTGACGGTCGATGCGGGCGAAGTCATCGGCCTCATGGGCGACAACGGCGCCGGCAAATCCACCATGGTCAAGCTGATCGCGGGGAATTTCCCCCCGAGCGAGGGTGAGATCGCCGTCGACGGCAAGATCTGCCATTTCCACAGACCGATCGAGGCGCGGGCCGAGGGCATCGAGGTCGTCTACCAGGACCTCGCGCTCGCCGACAATTTGACCGCCGCGCAGAACGTGTTTCTCGGTCGCGAACTCAAGAAGGGCCTCTGGCCTTTTCGCATTCTCGACAAAAAGGCGATGATCGACCGCGCGGCCGAACTCTTCGCCGAGCTGAAGTCGGAAACCCGGCCGCGCGACCTCGTCAAGAAGATGTCCGGCGGGCAGCGCCAGGCCGTGGCCATTGCCCGCACTCGGCTCTCGAACGCCAAGCTGGTGCTGATGGACGAGCCCACCGCGGCCATCTCCGTGCGTCAGGTCGCCGAGGTGCTGGAGCTGATCCGGCGGCTTAAGGCGAGGGGCGTTTCCATCATGCTGATCAGCCATCGCATGCCGGACGTGTTTGCGGTCTGCGACCGGATCGTGGTGCTGCGCAGGGGATCGAAGGTCGCGGACAAGCCCGTATCGGACACGTCGCCGGAAGAGATCACAGGGCTCATCACGGGAGCTATACGTGACGCATAGCCAGGGACAGACATTCCAGGAGAGCCACGCCTCGATTTCCGACGTCGTCGGCATCCGGGAGCAGACGATCCTGCAGAGCGTGGTGAAGAGCCAGCCTTTCTGGGTCACGGTTGCGTTGCTGGTGCTCATCGTCTTCATGAGCTGGTTCCAGCCGAGCTTCGGCACGGTCGACAACGTCACCAACATCACCCGCAACTTCGCGCCGATCGGTATCATGGCGCTCGGCATGACGGTGGTGCTCATCACGGGTGGCATCGACCTGTCCGTCGGCTCCGTCATGGGCCTGGTGGCGATCGTGGCCGGTATCCTGCTCACATGGGAGTACAGCTGGTACGCCGCCTTCGGCGCCGGCCTCCTAGCCGGACTTGCCTGCGGCGCATTCAACGGCTTCTTCGTGGCCTATGTCGGCATGCCGTCCTTCGTCGTGACGCTGGGCATGCTTTCGATCGCCCGGTCGTTGGCGGTGGTGATCTCCGGAAACCAGATGCTCTACCAGTTTGGCCCGGACGCCCCGATCGTGAAGGCGATTGGCCAGGCCAAGTGGCCGCTGCGCGCGCCGGCAGGATGGGCGCCACACTGGATGCCCGAACTGTCCTCGCATTTCTGGGTCATGGTGGTCATGGGGCTCGCCGTCGGCTTCGTGTTCATCTTCACGGCCTGGGGGCGGCACCTGTTCGCGATCGGCGGCAACGAGACCGCGGCACGGATGACCGGCGTTCCGGTCGACCGAATCAAGTTCCAGGCCTACGTGTTCTCCGCTTTCTGCGCGTCGGTCGCGTCCCTGCTGCTGCTCGGCTACAGCGGCTCGGCAATCAACGCTATGGGAACGGGCTACGAACTGCGCGTCATCGCGGGCACCGTGATCGGCGGGGCCAGCCTGATGGGCGGCTACGGGACGGCCTTTGGGGCGATAATCGGGTCGGCCTTCCTGGAAGTCATCCGTAACGCGCTGCTCATGGCGGGCATCGACTCGAACTGGCAGGGGGCGTTCGTCGGCGCCTTCATCATACTCGCCGTGCTTCTGGGCATGCAGACCTCAGGCACCTCTCTGCGCACGACTTTCGACAGGCTCTTTTCCGGGAGGCGGGGATAGGAATCCGGCGGTCGCCCGCCGGGGGAATGCAAGACAAACAATGTGGAGGAAACTGTGAAGAAATATATTCTGACGGCCGCAGTCGCGGTCTCGGCGCTGGTCGCCGGGCAGGCCTACGCACAACAGACCTATACCTTCGCGCTCGTTCCGAAGAACATGAACAACCCCTTCTTCGATCAGGCGCGCGACGGCTGCAAGAAGGCGGAGGCCGAGTCTAACGGCGCGTTCAAGTGCGAATATATCGGCCCCGGCGAGCATGGCGGCGGCGAGGAGCAGGTCCAGATCGTGCAGGATCTGGTGGCCCGCGGCGTCGATGGAATCGCGGTTGCGCCGGCCAACGCCGCGGCAATGGCCGTGGCGCTGCAGGCAGCGAAGGACGCCGGCATCCCGGTCCTGACCTGGGACTCCGACGTGCTGCCCGAGAACCAGGACCTGCGCCTCGCCTATGTGGGCACACACAACTACGAGATCGGCGCCAACCTCGCCAAGCTGATCCAGCAGATCAAGCCGAACGGCGGCACGATCTGCATCCAGTCGGGAGGCGCCGCGGCGGCGAACCACAACGAGCGCATGCAGGGCATCCGTGACACGCTCGGCGGCAAGACCGGTACGACCTCGCCGGGCGAGCGCCTCAACGGCGAGAACGGGTGGACCGAGGCCGAGGGCTGCCCGCTCTACACGAACGACGACTTCCCACTCGCGGTCCAGCAGTTCCAGGACTTCATGGCCAAGATGCCGGATCTCGACGCTTTCGTGCCGACCGGCGGCTTCCCGCAGTTCGTGCCCGATGCGAACCGCGCGGCCGTGACGCCATTCAAGGACAAGATCGCCAGCAAGGAACTGGCGCTCGTCGTTGCTGACACGCTGCCCGTACAGATGGACCAGATGAAGGAAGGCCTGTCGCTGGGCCAGGTCGGCCAGCGCCCGTTCGAGATGGGCTACAAGACGATGTTTGCGCTGAAGGACATCAAGGACGGCAAACCGGCCCCGGCCGACCCGACCTATACCGGCCTTGACGTCTGCACGCCGGAGACAGCCGACACCTGCATCGCGAAGTAGGCGGCGGAACACAATTTGACGGTGCGGGCGGGCGCGCGGTGTCCGCCCGCACTGCATTTCTACCCTTTGGCCGATGCCCGAGCGGCCGCGGATCTCAAGGGGCCGGGTTCGATACGTCGCGCGCGAAAGAGATCCCTGCGAGCGCCCCCCGGACGGCAGGCTGCGCGCGTGTTGCCGCATGTCGCGCCAGTATATATCTGGCGGAAGAGGGACATCCGGCACCCGTCGGAAACCCGTCAGCTCCGCGGCCAATGCGGTGTCAACATCCATCGCGGGGCCGCAGTCGACCCGTTTGCCGCCTTTCATTTTGCGCAATCGTGACGAATAACCGTGCTTCGATTTTCTGGAGGATTCGCATGTCTGCGAATGGCATCGTGGCTGCGCTGGCCGTCTTTTGGCTCTCGATGGGAGCCGTGTTCTGGCCCGCTTCGGCGGAGGAGATCCCCGCCGAGGATCCCGGCCTGAAGGACGTCCTGACCGATCTGCTCAAGAGCATGGAGGAACCGCCGCCTCCACCTGCGCCTCCGGGCCGGCGGCTTCCCTTCGGCGCGACCGAGATCCAGCTTTCCTTTGCCCCTTTGGTGAAGCAGACGGCGCCGGCCGTGGTGAACGTCTATGCCTCGCAGCAGCAGCAGGATCGCATGCGTTCTCCCTTCGAGGGCGATCCGTTCTTCGAGCGCTTCTTCGGCGGCGGCAAGAAGCGTAGCCGGCAGGCGGCAGCACTCGGCTCGGGCGTCATCGTCGAGAGCTCCGGCTACATCGTCACCAACAACCACGTCATCGCCCAGGCCGACGAGGTGAAGGTCGCGATGTCGGACGGCCGCGAGTTCGAGAGCAAGGTGCTGCTCAAGGATGAGTCGATCGACCTCGCCGTGCTCAAGATCGAGAGCGACGAACCGTTCCCGACCATCGAGATCGGCGACTCCGACGCGCTGCTTGTGGGCGACCTGGTTCTCGCCATCGGCAACCCGTTCGGCGTGGGACAGACCACGACCAGCGGCATCGTCTCGGCGCTCGCCCGCTCCAGCATCGGCATCTCGGACTTCGGCTTCTTCATCCAGACCGACGCAGCGATCAATCCCGGCAATTCGGGCGGCGCGCTGATCAACATGACCGGCCAGCTCGTCGGCATCAACACGGCGATCTACAGCCGCAGCGGCGGCTCGATCGGCATCGGCTTCGCCATTCCCTCCAACATCGTGCGCGCTGTGGTGCACGCTGCGCAGAACGGACAGGACTATTTCGAGCGTCCCTACATCGGGGCGGGATTCGAGCAGGTTTCGCCGCAGATCGCCGAATCCCTCGGCCTGCCGCGGCCCACGGGCGCGCTCGTCTCCAACGTGGTCAACGACGGGCCCGCGGAGGATGCCGGCCTCCAGCCGGGCGACGTGGTGCTGTCCATGAACGACATCGTCATCGAGCATGTGGATGCGCTCGGCTACCGCCTCGCCACCCAGCCGATCGGATCGAAGGCGCGGCTGCGTGTCCTCAGCCGGGGCGAGGAGAAGACGGTGGAACTCGTGCTGGCGCACCCGCCGCAAGGCGCGAAGCCGGTGCTGATCACCGGCGAGAGCCCGTTCGCCGGCGCGCAGGTGGCGGAGATTTCGCCGAGCCTTACGCAGCGCCTGAACTTGCGCACGAAGCTGCCGTCCGGCGTCGCTGTGGTGGAGGTCGACCGCAATTCGCCGGCGGCCGGTGTCGGCCTGCGCCCGCGCGACATCGTGCTGGAGGTCAACGGCGAAACCATAACTTCGCCCGCAAAACTCGCCGAGGTCGCTTCGCAGGACACGCGCTGGTGGCGCTTCACGGTGGAGCGGGACGGCCGCCTCCTGCGCCAGACGCTGCGGTTCTGATGGCAGATCTCTTCGCCAGCGCACCCGAGCGGGAGGCCCCGCCGCCCGGTCGGCCCCTGGCCGATCGGCTGCGGCCACGCACCCTCGAGGAGGTCGTCGGCCAGGAGCACCTGACAGGTCCGGACGGCGTGCTGACGCGGATGATCCACTCGGGCTCGCTGGGCTCGATGATCTTCTGGGGGCCGCCGGGCACCGGCAAGACGACGGTGGCGCGGCTGCTCGCCGGCGCGACGAACCTTGGCTTCGAGCAGATCTCGGCGATCTTCTCCGGCGTCGCGGATCTCAAGAAGGTGTTCGAGGCGGCGCGCATGCGTCGCGCCAACGGTCGCCAGACGCTGTTGTTCGTCGATGAGATCCATCGCTTCAACCGCGCGCAGCAGGACTCCTTCCTGCCGGTAATGGAGGACGGCACGGTGGTTCTGGTCGGCGCCACGACCGAGAATCCGTCCTTCGAGCTCAACGCGGCCTTGCTGTCGCGCGCGCGCGTGCTGGTCTTTCAGGCGCTCGGCGAGGAGAGCATCGCCCGGTTGCTCGAACGCGCCGAGGCGATGGAGGGCAGGCCGCTGCCACTGGACGAGACGGCGCGGGCGGTGCTGTTGCGCATGGCCGACGGCGATGGCCGGGCGGCGCTGACCCTCGCCGAGGAAGTCTGGCGCGCTGCGAGGGACGGCGAGATCTTCGACGCCGAGGGGCTGCAGCGCGTCGTGCAGCGGCGCGCGCCCGTCTACGACAAGAGCCAGGACGGCCACTACAACCTGATCTCGGCCCTGCACAAATCGGTGCGCGGTTCCGATCCAGACGCCGCGCTGTACTACCTCGCCCGGATGCTGGATGCCGGCGAGGACCCGCTCTATCTCGGCCGCCGCCTCGTCCGCATGGCCGTGGAGGATATCGGGCTGGCGGATCCGCAAGCACTGGTCATCGCCAATGCCGCCAAGGACGCCTACGACTATCTCGGCTCGCCCGAGGGCGAGCTGGCGCTGGCGCAGGCGGCGGTCTATCTGGCGACCGCGCCGAAATCCAACGCCGTCTACACGGCCTACAAGGCCGCGACCCGCGCCGCGAAGGAGTTCGGCTCGCTGCTGCCGCCCAAGCACATCCTGAACGCGCCGACGAAGCTGATGAAGGAAGAAGACTACGGGGCCGGCTACCGCTACGATCACGACGAGCCGGACGCCTTCTCGGGCCAGGACTATTTCCCGGAGAAGATCGGCCGGCAGACCTTCTACGACCCACCGGACCGGGGCTTCGAGCGCGAGATCCGCAAGCGGCTGGACTACTGGGCGCGGCTGAGGGCGGAACTCAACCAGCGTTGAGACCAAGAGAAGACGGCATCGCCGCTGCGCGGCGCTCCCGGAGTGGCAGATGACCCCACCTGCATCCCACGCGACCGACATCACCTCCGGGCCTCGCGGATGAAGATCGTTCTGCACGCGGCGGTCGCACGCAACGGCGTCATTGGGCGCGACGGCGGCTTGCCTTGGCGGCTGTCGAGCGACCTGAAGCGCTTCAAGGCTCAGACCATGGGCAAACCGTTGGTCATGGGGCGTCGAACGTTCGAGGGGCTGGGCCGCCCCTTGCCCGGCCGGTTGAACATCGTCGTCACCCGCGATCCGGGCTTCCGGGCCGACGGGATCGAGGTCGCGCGCAGCGTGGACGATGCGCTGGCGCTTGCCCGGGCCAAGGCGCGCTGCATGGCCGCGTCGCCCTACGAGATCTGCGTTATCGGTGGCGGCGAGATATATCGCCAGACGATCGATCGCGCCGATCGCCTGTGCATCACCCATGTAGAGGCGGCCCCGGACGGCGATACCTGGTTTCCGGCCATAGATCCCGCCCTCTGGCGGGTCTCGAGCGCCGAGCCGCACCCGCCCGGCGAAAGGGACAGCCATGCCACGGTTTTCACGGTATATGACCGTATCGGTTCCGCCGACCAGCACGGGGATGACGCAGCTAACGCACAATTGTGACGCGACGGGAAGGAGCGGCGTGACGGCGCGTTGAAAGCGCGCTTCCGCCTCCCTATAGAAGGTACCAACATCGTATGCGGGGCGGCCGGGGAGGTGCGCCCACGAAAGGAGCTCAATGCCCTGGAAGAATCAGAGCGGCGGGGGCGGCCCGTGGGGTGGCAGTAATGGCGGCGGTAGCGGTGGTCCGTGGGGCCAGGGACCGCGCGGACCGCAACGACCGACAGGCTCCCCGCCTGACCTCGAGGACATCATCCGCCGCGGTCAGGACAGGCTCCGCAACGCACTTCCGGGCGGTGGCAAGACCAACCCGATTATCTTCGTCATCATCGGCATCGTCGTGTTCGCCTTCTGGCTGATGCAGTCGATCTACACGGTGCAGCCGGACGAGCTGGCGGTGGAACTGGTGTTCGGCAAGCCCAAGGCCGAGATTTCCGAGCTCGGCCTGCACTTCCACTGGTGGCCGGTCGAGACCGTCGAGAAGGCCAACACGGCCGAGAAGCTCATCAACATCGGCGACGGTCGCGGGTCGTCCGGGCTGATGCTGTCGGGCGACCAGAACATCGTCGACGTCCGCTTCTCCGTCGCCTACCAGGTGTCGGACCCGGTCGCCTATCTCTTCAACGTCCAGGATCCGGACGAAACCTTGCGTCAGATCGCCGAGAGCGCCATGCGCGAGGCGGTGGGCCGCCGCCCGGCCCAGGACGTCTTCCGCGATGACCGCCAGGGCATCGCCGATGCCGTGCGGGCGATCATCCAGCAGACGCTCGACGACTACAACGCCGGCCTGGTGGTCAACGCGATCTCCATCGAGGATGCCGCGCCGCCGCGCGAGGTGGCCGACGCCTTCGACGAGGTACAGCGTGCCGAGCAGGACGAGGACCGTTTCGTCGAGGAGGCGAACCAGTATTCCAACCAGAGGCTCGGCCAGGCTCGGGGCGAGGCGGCTCAGATCCGCGAGGACGCGGCCGCCTACAAGAACCGGATCGTCCAGGAAGCCGAAGGTGAGGCGCAGCGCTTCCTGTCGGTCTACGAGGAGTACAAGAAGGCGCCGGACGTTACCCGCCAGCGTCTCTACCTCGAAACAATGGAACAGATCCTCAAAGGGGCTAACAAGGTGATCGTCGAGCCCGGCGCCGGATCCGGTGTGGTGCCCTATCTGCCTTTGCCGCAACTGCAGAAGCGTGAGCCTGCGGGAGGAGCGAACTGATGTCCAACCGTGCGATTGCTATCGGCGTCGTCATCCTCGCCCTGCTTTTCCTCGCCTACTCGTCGGTCTTCGTGGTCAACGAGCGGGAACAGGCGATCGTGCTGCGCTTCGGCGAGATCGTGGACGTGAAGAGCGAGCCTGGAGTCTACTTCAAGCTCCCCTTCGGCTTCCTCGATGCCGACAACGTCCAGATCATCGAGGACCGCATCATGCGCTTCGACCTGGACGACATCCGCGTCCAGGTGTCGGGCGGCAAGTTCTACGAGGTGGACGCCTTCCTCGCCTACAAGATCGCCGATCCACGGGTGTTCCGCGCGGCGGTGTCGGGCAGCATACCGTTGGCCGAACAGCGGCTGCGCACCCGCTTCGACGCAGCGCTGCGTCGGGTCTACGGTCTTCGCGGCTTCGAGTCGGCCCTCTCCGAGGAGCGCGCCTCGATGATGCGTGAGGTGCGCGACCAGCTTCGTCCCGATGCTACGTCGCTCGGCATCGAGATCAAGGACGTCCGCATCCGCAGGACGGATCTCACGGCGGAGGTGTCGCAGCAGACCTACGACCGCATGAAGGCCGAGCGTCTGGCGGAAGCCGAAAGGCTGCGGGCGCGCGGCCGGGAAGCCGCGCAGCGCATCCGCGCTCGTGCAGACCGCGAAGTGGTCGAGACGATCGCGGAGGCGCGCAAGGCCTCCGAGATCCTGCGAGGCGAGGGTGAAGCCGCCCGCAACGCCGCCTTCGCGGCCGCGTTCCAGCGCGACCCGGCTTTCTTCGAGTTCTATCGCTCGATGAATGCCTATGTCTCCGGTCTGGACGGCTCCAACACCACGATGGTGCTGTCGCCGGAGTCGTCGGAGTTCTTCCGCTTCTTCCACAACGCTCAAGGGGCGAATCCGGCAGACGCTCCGGCCGTACCGGGCGCGCCGACCGACGAGCCTGCGGCGTCGGCCGCGCCAGCGGCTGAGCCGGCCGACGGCAACAGTACCGGGGCGGTCGAGTAGGACCCGCTGCGTGGATGATCTCCTCGTCGCCGTGGGCCTCGTTCTGGTCATCGAGGGCGTCGTCTACGGAGGCTTTCCAACGCTGGCCAAGCGGCTGGCGGTGGAAGTCCTCTCGATACCCGAAAACCGGTTGCGGACAGCTGGAATGATCGCGATGGTGGTTGGCGTCGCGATCGTCTGGCTGGTGCGGGGATAACGCAACTTTGTGCTCGCAGCGCTGGGCACGGTCGCAAAGCGGCCCCAATTTGCGGCAACCTCCAAGCGCTCTGGCTGGATTGGCGGCCTTTTCCGGAGACGATTGATGATCCCGACGCACCTTTCCCCGATCGCGCGCGTCTCGGCACGGAGGGGCGGCATCGCGGCACTGGCCCTGGCTGTGGCCATGACGCAGGCCATGCCGCTCGCATGGGCGCAGGAGCAGCAGGCGCCGGCAGCATCGCCGCCCGCTGCACCCGGTTCGTCCGGCCCCGCATCTGTCGCCGATCTCGCCGAGCGGCTGCAGGGCGCGGTCGTCAACATCTCCACGTCGCAGAACGTGCAGGGCACCGAGGCTCCGAATGCTGTTCCGATGCCGCAGCTGCCGGAAGGTTCGCCCTTCCAGGAGTTCTTCGACGAGTTCTTCAAGGACCGCCAGGGCAGCGGCCAGAATGGCGCGCCGCGCAAGGTGCAGTCGCTGGGATCGGGCTTCATTGTCGATGCCGAGCAGGGCATCGTGGTGACGAACAACCACGTCATCGCCGATGCCGACGAGATCGAGGTGAACTTCTCCGACGGCACCAAACTGAAGGCGGAGCTCGTCGGGACCGACCCGAAAACCGACATCGCGGTGCTCAAGGTCGATCCGACCAAGAAGAAGCTCGTCGCGGTGAAGTTCGGCGATTCGGACAAGATCCGGATCGGCGACTGGGTGATGGCGATCGGCAATCCGTTCGGCCTCGGCGGCACGGTGACGGTCGGTATCGTCTCGGCCCGCAACCGCGACATCAACTCCGGGCCGTACGACGACTTCATCCAGACCGACGCAGCCATCAATCGCGGCAACTCCGGTGGGCCGCTGTTCAACATGCATGGCGAAGTGATCGGCATCAACACCGCCATCATCTCGCCGTCCGGCGGCTCGATCGGCATCGGCTTCTCGATCCCCTCGGCGCTGGCCGCCGGCGTGGTGGACCAGCTGCGCCAGTTCGGTGAGACCCGGCGCGGGTGGCTGGGCGTGCGCATCCAGCCGGTCACCGACGAGATTGCCGAGAGCCTCGGCATGAAGGATGCCAAGGGCGCACTTGTCGCGGGCGTTATCAAGGGCGGCCCCGTCGATGACGGCACCATCCTCGCCGGCGACGTCATCATCAAGTTCGATGGGCGCGAGGTGGACGAGATGCGTGACCTGCCGCGGATCGTTGCCGAAAGCCCGGTCGGAAAGGCCGTGGACGTCGTCATCATCCGCAAGGGCGTAGAACAGACGGTCAAGGTGACGCTGGGACGCCTGGAAGACGGCGAAAAGCTCGCTTCGGATGAGACTGACGATTCTTCGGCCGATACGGAGGCCGTATCGACGGCCACCGTGCTCGGCATGACGGTCGCCGAGCTGAACGACGAGGCGCGGGCGAAGTACGGGATCGCCAAGGAGGTTTCCGGAGTCGTCATTACCGAGGTGGCGCCCGACTCGCTTGCGGCCGAACGCGGCATCGCTGTGGGTGAGGTGATCGCCGAGATCGCCCAGGAGACGGTGAGCTCCCCGAAAGAGCTCCTCGACCGGATCACGGCGCTGAAGGACCAGGGGCGCAAGAACGCCCTGCTGATGCTCTCGTCCAAGACCGGCGAGCTGCGCTTCGTCACGCTGCGGATGGATTGAGCCCGGCTCGAAAGCCGTGAACGCAGTCCGCGCGCGGGCGGCGCGCGGCGTCAGGTGCCCGGCGCGGAAATCCGGTACAGGACGTGCCGCCTGAGATCCGGGTGCGTGTCTGGCACCGCAGGATGGTCGAAGCTGCCAACCCGCTGCATTCCGAGGCGCTGCATCACCGCGATGGAGCGGACGTTCGTCTCGACCGCGAAGCTGAGCACCTCCGGGACCTTGAGCACGTCGAAGGCGAACCCCAGCCAGGCGCGGGCGCCTTCGGTCACGTAGCCGCGCCCCCAGAATTCCGGCGCCAGCCGCCAGCCGATCTCGATGGAGCCCGAGGGTACTACCGGTTCGATCTCGGCCGCATGGATTCCGATGAAGCCGATGGTTTCTCCGGTGTCGGCAATCTCGGCCGCCGCCCAGCCATAGCCCACGGCTTCGTTTTCGGCGGTGAGGCGTTCGAGGAAGGCGTCCGCCTCCTCGACGCTTCGCCGAAACGGAAAGAATTCCATGACTTGGTCGTCGGCGTTGATTCGACGGAAGAGGTCGCGGTCGCCGGCCCGCCAGTTGCGCAGGATCAGTCGTTCCGTGCGCAGCGGGGTCACGTCGCGAATTCCGCCAGTGAATAGCCCTGGATGTAGAGCAGGGCCGTGAGGTCGCCGTGGTCGATGCGCATGCGCGCGTGCGCGGCAACCGTTGGCTTGGCGTGGAGGGCGACGCCTGACCCGGCAAGCGCCAGCATGTCGAGGTCATTCGCACCGTCGCCGACCGCGATGGCGTGGGACGGATCGAGTTCCAGCCTGGCGGCGATCTCGATGAGGGCGGCCGCCTTGGCTTCGCGGCCGAGGATCGGCTCGGCGACGGTCCCGCACAGCTTGCCGTCCTCTGCGTGAAGGACGTTGGCGCGGTTCTCGTGGAAGCCGAGCTTCTCGGCAATGCGCGAGGTGAACGCGGTGAAGCCGCCGGACACCAGTGCGGTCCAGGCGCCAGCGTGCCGCATCGTGGCGACGAGTTCGCGTCCGCCCGAAGCCAGGGTAAGCCGGCCCTCGATGATGCGGTCGATGACGGCGACGTCCAACCCGCGCAGCAGCGCGACGCGCTCGCGCAGCGCCGGCTCGAAGGCGATCTCGCCATTCATGGAGCGAGCGGTGATGGCGGCAACGTGCTCCTTGACCCCTATCTCGTCGGCGAGTTCGTCGATGCATTCCTGGTCGATCATGGTGGAGTCCATGTCGGCGATCAGGATGCGCTTGCGTCGGTTCTCCGCATTCTGGATGACGACATCGAGCGGCTGTCCGGCGACGACCGCGCGCAGCGCGGCCTCGGCGGAGGCGGCATCGCTCCCTTCGGGGAGGAAGAGGTCGCAGGCGATCCCGTCGGCGAGCCAGTTCACCGTCGTTGCGCCAACCTCGCCGGCTCCCATATTCACCACCGGTGCGGTAAGGGCCCGCGAGTGCGGATTGGAGATCAGGGTGGCAACCAGCGGCATGGAGCGGGATTCCGGAGACGGGCAGGGTGGACAGGCCCTGCGAAACGCCGTCCTGATAGCTGGCCCCACCGCGAGCGGCAAGTCGGCCCTTGCCCTGCGGATGGCGCGCGAGCGCGGCGGCGTGGTGGTCAACGCCGATTCCATGCAGGTCTATTCTGTGCTCAACGTCCTGACGGCTCGGCCCAGCGAGGATGACCTGGTCGCCGCGCCGCATCGCCTCTATGGCCACGTGCATCCGTCCGCGCCGTGGTCAACGGGAGCCTGGTTCCGCGACGTGGAGGCGTTGATCCGCAGCGGCGAGCTCGACGACCGGCCGGTCGTGTTCGTGGGTGGGACCGGCCTTTATTTCAACGCCTTGTTGGGCGGCCTTTCACAGATGCCGGAGATCCCGGCGCATCTTCGGGAGCGCTGGCGCTACAGGCTGGCGGAGGAGGGGGCATCAAGGCTGCACCGGCTGCTCTACCGGGAGGACCCGGAGACGGCCGAGCGGCTTTCTCCCTCCGACGGCCAGCGCATCGTCCGCGCGCTGGAGGTGCTGGAGGCGACGGGACGGTCCATCCGCTCCTGGCAGGCGCAGCGCGGCCGGCCACTGGTGGACGAGGCAAGCGCGACGAAGGTGGTCATCGAGCCGGACAGAAGCGTGCTCGGCGAGAGGATCGACCGACGCTTCGACGGGATGGTCGCGCTGGGCGCCGTGGAGGAGGTCCGGGAGCTGCTCGCTCTGAATCTCGATCCGGCCATGCCAGCGATGAAGGCGATCGGCGTGCGCGAGATCGGCGCGGCGTTGCGCGGCGAGATCGAATTGAGTGAAGCAATTCGTCGCGCAAAGGTTGCAACGCGCCAGTATGCAAAGCGTCAGGCGACCTGGTTCCGCCATCAGCTCGGCGCAGGGTGGCAGCGAACGGCCACGTGACTCGCACGGGCGTGCTTGACGGGCCCACAAAGGCGGATTCCAGTCGTCGAAAGCGTTGGTGCGGGGCAATTGGTCGAATTCATTGGATGAATCGACTATGACGATTTTGATCGGAATGGCCGGGGAAGAATTTTCTGCAAACTCAATTGTATTGATGATGATTTTTCTACCATGGTCGCAGGGTATGTTGATGCCTAGTGAGCAATAAATGTATGATTGCACGTTTTGGTTGTTGCATTAAGGGTCCGTAAGTCTGTTGATGTCATAAGATCCCCACACGTGGGGCATCGATGCGATTCCATCAGTCCGAATCGGCATTCTTCGTCTTGATCGTCGTGGTGCTTGCTGCAGGCGCCGCGAACCTGCTTGCCTATATCGAAGTTCTGGAATCCGGCGCGTTTCGCGGCCCGTCCGGCATGAACGATGCCCTTCATCTCGGCCGCTACCTGTTCGCCAGCCTGGTGCTGCTTTCGACGGCGCTGTTCTTCGGGATCTTCTTCATCTATCCCCAGATCCGCACGCAGGTGAAGGAAGAGGACAAGCTGCGTGCGATAACGCATTCGCTGCACGCCCGCTCGGAAACGCTCGAGCAGGCAGCTCTGACCGATGCACTGACCGGGATGCAGAATCGTCGCTACTTCGACGAGGCCCTGAGCGAATACCTCCACGAGTTCGGCCGGATCGGCAAACCGGTCGGCCTGATGATCTTCGACCTCGACCACTTCAAGCAGGTCAACGACACGCACGGCCACGACGTCGGCGACGATGCGCTGCGGGCGGTGGCGGCGTGCCTGAGGGACATGACCCGCTATCATGACGTCGTCGCGAGGCTCGGCGGAGAGGAGTTCGCCGTCGTGGCGCCCAACATGAACATCGACATGCTGACGCGCCTTGGCGAGCGTATACGCCGGGCGATCGCTGACATCCCCATCACGCTGCCGGACAATACCCAGATTCATGTGACGTCGAGCGTAGGGCTTGCTGTGTGGGACGGCAGGGAAGCGGCCGACGACCTGTTCCGCCGTGCCGACCAGCAGCTCTACCAGGCCAAGCGGTTGGGACGGAACCGCGTCTGCGCCTGACGTTGCTGCCCTCGCGACAGGGCTGTCGTCAGCCGGAGACAGGCCGGGCAGGCGTGAATCGTGCGACCAGCGTATGGCGACCGGCCGGGTAGCTGAAGCGGACGTGGGTGACTACGCGCTCCGCAAACCAGGTCGTCCTCTCGATCTCCAGGACCGCGGACGGGGGCTTCAGCGCAAGCGTGCCCGCGACTTCCGGATCAGCATCAGCCGCGCCGATGCGATGCTCGGCAACGGTCCAGGGCACCCGCCGCACCAGCCACGGCCCCGGCGCCTCCGCATCGAACGGCTCGGCGATCGCTTCCGGAACCGCGTCGAGCGAGATGAGGCGGTCTTCGTGGCAGAAGGGCGTCTTGCCCGCCAAGTGCAGGCAGGTGAGGGTGACGAGCTCCCCCGCCGTCTCAGTCCCGAGCCGCGCGCGGTCCGCGTCCGTCGTCTTGCGTACCTCGCGTGCCAGCAGGCGATAGCCGTAGGGGGCGCCGAGCGCCTCGACCTCGGCGCGGACGTCGTGGATCTCGAGGATCGCCGACTGCGTCCGGGGCATGCGCACGAAAGTGCCGGAGCGCCGCCGCCGCTCGAGGAGGCCTGCCGCGGCAAGCTGCGTGAGCGCCTTGTTGACGGTCATGCGCGAGCAGCCGTAGCGCGCCGCAAGCTCCTCCTCGAAGGGAATGCGGTGACCGGGCGGCCATGCGCCGGAGACGACCTGCTCGGTCAGCTCGGAAAGGATTCGCTGGTGCAGGGACGGTCCGCCACTTTTCTGTCCGGCGTGGTGCTTCATGTCGAGGCGAGTTCCTCCATCGCCTTGCGGAAGCGCGCCGCAATCGGGTGGCGGCGTACATGACGGCCGCCTTCGACCAGCTTGTTGCCGCCGACCCAGACCGTGTCGGGACGGACATGGCCGGTGAAGATCCAGGCGTCGAGAACGTCGTCTCCGGTGCGCGCCGCGCTGGCGGCGTCGCCGACGGAAAGCGAGACGAGGTCGGCCGACGCCCCGGGGACAATTGCCCCCGGTCCGGCATCGAGCGCCGCCGCGCCGCCGGCCAACGCGGCCTCGAACAGGGCGCGCCCGTTCGACTGGCCGGGCTTCGCCAGCACGTTGCGCTGGCGCAGGAGAAGGCGCTGCGAATATTCGAGCTGCCGCAGCTCGTCCGGTACGCCGATGAGAACGTTGGAGTCCGAGCCGACGCCGAAGCGGCCGCCGGCGGCCAGGAACGACTGTGCCGAAAATGTTCCGTCGCCGAGACTGGCTTCCGTCACGGGGCAGAGGCCGGCGATGGCGCCGCTGCGTGCCAGGGCGCCAGTCTCCGCGTCGGTCATGTGGGTGGCGTGGATCAGGCACCAGCGGCTGTCTATCGGCGCGTTGGCGAGGAGCCATTCAACGGGGCGCGCGCCCGACCAGGCGAGGCAGTCCTCCACTTCGCGAACCTGCTCGGCCGCGTGGATGTGGATGGGACCGCTGCCGGCCAGCGCGATGACCTCGGAGAGCTCTTCGGGGGTGACGGCGCGCAGGCTGTGGGGAGCAACGCCGAACCGTGCTCCGGGGAGCCCGGCGATGGCTGCCCTGCTGGCCTCGAGGAGCGATGCGAAGGCGGGCACGCTGTTGATGAAGCGCCTCTGTCCGGCAACCGGCGGCAACCCGGCGAAGCCCGAATGCGCGTAGAAGACCGGCAGAAGCGTCAGGCCGATGCCGCTCTCGGCGGCTGCCGCGGCGATTCGTTCGGCCAGCTCGCCGACATTGGCGTAAGGCTGCCCTTCGCGATCATGGTGCAGGTAGTGGAACTCGCCGACGCGCCCGAAGCCCGCCTCCAGCATCTCGACGTAGAGCTGCGCCGCGACAGCCTCCACCTGCTCGGGGGACATCGACAGCACGAAACGGTACATCGTCTCGCGCCAGCTCCAGAAAGTGTCCTCGCCGGGACCGCGCCGTTCGGCGAGGCCCGCCATCGCCCGCTGGAAGGCGTGGCTGTGAAGGTTCGGCATGGCGGGAACCACCACCTCGGCCCGCTGGTCGCCGGAAACCGCCGAGCTGCCGGTCAGCACCTCGGCGATGACCCCCTCCCGAAAGGTGATGCGAACATCGGTGGCCCATCCTTCCGGGAGCAGGGCCAGCCGGGTGTGGACTGCGGTCATGGCGCGCCTCCCGCTTGCTTGCACCGTTTCCGAATATGTCTATACATATTTGCAATCAAGCGGGAAGCGGACGGATGGTGCAACCGGTGACAGGCGACGGCGCGGGCCTGCGCATCTGGCGCAATGCGCGTCTGGCGACCATGGCTCCCGCGCGGGCCGGCCTCGGCATCGTGGAGAAGGGCGCAATCGTGGCGCGCGATGGCCGCATCCTGTTCGCAGGCCCTGAAGCCGAGGTGCCGGCCTCGATGACGGGCGGGGCGGAGGTGATCGACTGCGAAGGCCGCTGGATCACGCCCGGACTGATCGACTGCCACACCCATCTCGTTCATGCCGGGAACCGCGCATCCGAGTTCGAGATGCGGCTGGCGGGCGCCACCTACGAGGAGGTTGCACGCGCCGGCGGCGGCATCGTGTCGTCGGTGCGCGCGCTGCGCGCCGCCAGCGAGGACCAGCTCGTACGCGAAACCCTCCCGAGGCTCGACGCGCTCATCGCGGAGGGCGTGACGACCGTCGAGGTGAAGTCGGGCTACGGGCTCGACCTCGAGAACGAGGTGAAGGCGCTGCGCGCCGCGCGCCGGCTGGCCGATGAGCGGCCGGTGACGGTGCGCACGACCTGCCTTTCCGCCCATGCGCTGCCGCCCGAGGCTGGCGGCGACAAGGACGCCTTCATCGCGCTGGTGGCAGGCGAGATCCTGCCGGCGATCGCGCGGGAAGGGCTCGCGGATGCCGTCGATGCCTTTTGCGAGGGAATCGCCTTCTCGCCGGAGCAAGTCGCGAGGGTGTTCGACGCGGCCGCGAAGCTGGGCCTGCCGGTCAAGCTTCACGCGGACCAGCTTTCGGATCTCGGCGGTGCCGCATTGGCCGCGCGCTATCGGGCGTTGTCGGCCGACCATCTCGAATACGCCAGCGAGGCCGGGATCGCGGCCATGGCGCAGTCGGGCACGGTGGCTGTGCTGCTGCCGGGCGCCTACTACTTCATCCGTGAGACCCGGAAGCCGCCGGTGGCCGGGTTCCGGGCGCAAGGTGTGCCGATGGCGCTGGCGACCGACTGCAACCCCGGGACATCGCCGCTGACCTCGTTGCTCCTCACCATGAACATGGCCGCGACGCTGTTCTTCATGACGGTCGAGGAGTGCCTGCTGGGCGTGACCCGCAATGCGGCCAAGGCGCTCGGCATGGCCGAGGAGGTGGGTACGCTGGAAGCCGGCAAGCGCGCCGACCTCGCGATCTGGAACATCGGCACGCCCGCCGAGCTTGTCTACCGCATCGGCTTCAACCCGTTGCATGCCAGAGTTTGGGAAGGACGATGAATCGGATCCTGCTGAAGCCAGGCGCGGTGCCTCTCGAGGACTGGCGCGCAATTCATGACGGGGCACTGGTCACGCTCGATGCCGGGTGCGCCGAGGCCGTGGCGCGAGGGGCCGCGGTCGTTGCCGGCATCGTGGAGGCTGGTGCGCCGGTCTACGGCATCAACACGGGCTTCGGGAAGCTGGCGAGCGTGCGCATTCCTGCCGAGGACACCGCGACGCTGCAGCGCAATCTCATCCTGTCTCACTGTTGCGGGGTGGGCGATCCGCTGCCGCCGGAAATCGTCCGGCTCATAATGGCGCTGAAGCTCGGCTCCCTCGGTCGCGGCGCGTCGGGTGTACGGCCCGAGACGGTTGCGCTGCTCGAGGCGATGCTGGAGCGGAACATCCTGCCGGTCATCCCCGAGAAGGGATCGGTCGGCGCGTCCGGCGACCTGGCACCGCTCGCCCACATGACCGCCGCCATGCTCGGTGTGGGAGATGTCATCGCCGAAGGCACGCGCATGCCGGCCGAAGTGGCGCTCAAGCGGGCGGGCCTTGCGCCGATCGTGCTCGCCGCGAAGGAAGGGCTGGCGCTCATCAACGGCACGCAGGTCTCGACCGCCCTGGCGCTATCCGGTCTGTTCCGCGCCCACCGAGCCGCGCAGTCGGCGTTGATCACCGGTGCGCTCTCCACCGACGCGGCAATGGGCTCGTCGGCGCCCTTCCATGCCGAGATCCACACGCTGCGCGGCCATCGCGGCCAGATCGACACAGCCGCGGCGCTGAGGGCGTTGCTCAAGGGCTCGGAGATCCGCGACAGCCATCTGGAAGGCGACGAGCGGGTACAGGATCCCTACTGCATACGCTGCCAGCCGCAGGTCGACGGCGCTTGCCTCGACCTGCTGCGCATGGCGGCCCGCACGCTCGAGACGGAGGCCAACGCCGTCACCGACAACCCGCTGGTGCTCGCGGATGGATCGGTGGTGTCGGGCGGCAATTTCCATGCCGAGCCGGTCGCCTTCGCCGCTGACCAGATCGCGCTCGCGGTCTGCGAGATCGGCTCGATCGCGCAGCGGCGCATCGCGCTCCTGGTCGATCCGGCGCTGTCCTTCGGGCTTCCGGCCTTCCTCGCCAAGAAGCCCGGCCTCAACTCCGGCCTGATGATCGCCGAGGTGACGTCGGCGGCGTTGATGTCGGAGAACAAGCAGATGGCGCATCCGGCATCGGTGGATTCGACCCCGACCTCCGCGAATCAGGAGGACCATGTGTCGATGGCCTGCCATGGCGCCCGCCGCCTGCAGGCGATGACCCGCAACCTGGCGGGAATCGTGGGGATCGAGGCGATCACGGCAGCGCAGGGTGTGGACCTGCGGGCTCCGCTGCGAACCGGCACCGAACTCCTGAAGGCGCACGCCACGATCCGCGCGGCGGTGCCGGCGCTCGAGGTGGACCGCTACATGGCCGATGATCTCGCTGCTGCGGCCGACCTGGTGCTGAGCGGGCGGCTGAATGCCAGCGTCGCGCCCGGCATCCTTCCGGAGCTTCGCGGCGACTGAGCCGACGCCTGGGCTGCGAGCCCGGCGGAACGCCTTGCCTCCCTATGGGTTTCACTCCCGACGAAGGAGGCTGGCACGATGACGCCGCAGACGAAGCCGGACGAGAGCGGGTGGACGGACGTGGTCCGCGCGCTGCTCTACGAATTGGGACTGAAGCACTTCATGGAACGCCGCAAGGCGGCTGCGGCGGCACGTCGCGACTTGCACGAGGGTCGATCGTAACCCGCGAGCCGTCGTCCGGTCCCGCGCGAAATCAGACGCGCTGTCTCAGCCCGAAGCCAGGCCCGCGACCCTCCTGGCGTGGCTCGGAACGCGGAGGATCGGTGTCGAAGGCGTAGGTCGGCGGAGAGTCGGAAATGATTGCGCGGCGATAGCCCGGGTCGCCGGGCTGTGGCGGGTATTCGACCGACTCGCCATCCGGCATGGTCACCGTCGGGCGGTTCTGGCTACGCAGCCGGCCCACGATATGCATAAGGTCGACATCCTTGCCGTCGCCCTCTGCAAGGTCGGCAGCGTGACGCCGGCCGGTGCCGGGAATGAACTCGGCGGCCAGCTTCTCGAAGCGCATCCGCATCGTCGTCGCCACGCCTTCGCCGAAGGCAATTGCCTCTCGCTGCCCGATCGATGACAGGAAGGACAGGGTAGAAGCCGAGGAGTCCGCAATTGCCGAGCGGATGATCGCCTGGTCCTGTTCGTTGGCAAGCCGCATGGCGAAGATGGTGGAGCACTGCGACAGGATGGTGGGGTCGAGCTCGCCGGGGCGCTGGGTAACCACCCCGAGGTGGCAGCCATACTTGCGCCCCTCCTTGGCGATGCGCGAAAGCGCGTGCCGTGTCGGCGCAAAGCCGAGCCTAGGGTCGGACGGCATATAGCGGTGGGCTTCCTCGCACAACAGCAGCAAGCGGAACTGCCCCTCCGAGAGGAGCGCGAGGTCGAAGGCGAGGCGCGCGAGCACCGAGCACACCGAGTTGACGACCTCGGAAGGCACGCCCGCCATCTCGAAGCAGGTCACGGGGCGGCCGTCATGCGGTATCCGGAAGATCCTGCCGATGGCCTCGTGGATCGAATCCTCGATCAGCCGCGATCCGAACATGAAGCGGTATCGCGGGTCGTTGATCGCCGAATCGAGGCGCGCCCGGAGCGCCCGGCAGACTGGCCGGTCGACGCGGGCGTCCAGCTGTCCCATACGCTCGTCGAGGAGCCGGATGAGGTCGGCCATGCGGTAAGGTACCGGAAGGTCCGCCGTGAGCGATTCATGGCTTCGTCGCGCCAACGGGCTCGCGCCGCCATTGCGGTACTGCGCCTTGGCCAGCGGGATCAGGTCTCGGAGCAGGTCCACCTCCTCCGGCACGACCTCGCGACCGCGGAACACCACCTCGGCGAGTTCCTCGAGGCGGAACAGCCAGAAGGGCAGGTCGAGATTCGTCGTGTCCAGACGCACGCTGAGCTCGGGCAGGGCGCTGGCGAATTCGTTGTGCGGGTCGAGGATGAGTACCCTGAGATCGGGCCGCGCCGCGAGCGTCTTGCGCAGGAGGAGCGCCACCGCCGTGGACTTGCCGACGCCCGTGGTGCCGACGACGGCGAAGTGCCGTGCCAGCGTGTCGTCGATGGCGATGTGCGCGTCGATCGCCTCGTCCTGCGACAGGTGGCCGATGGTGATGCCGCGGCGGCCGGCGAGATCGTAGATGGCCTTCAGGTCGCGGGAGCGAATGCGGTGGGCGATCGCGCCGATATGCGGATACTGGGTAACGCCACGGTCGAAGACCGGCGCGTGGGGGGGATTGTCGCGAACCTCGCCGATCAGTTCGACATCGACCTCGATGGCGTTTCGCTCCTCCGCGCGCCACATGCGGTCCGCCTTGTTGATCGCATAGACCAGGCCGACCGTGCGGATGTTGCCGAGGTTGATGGAGATCAGCTTGCCGACCGTCCACACCCCGGTGACGGCCCCTTCCTCGGTGTCGGCGAATGCGGCGATCGTCGCCCGCGACCCGTTGCACTGGACGACATGGCCGAGGATTCGTGCGTCGCTTTGCGCGACATCCCGGCGTTCCAGGAGTGCCGCCGCAGGCCCTGCAAGCTGTTCGGACATCGCGCCTGTGCTCCCGATAGCCCCAGCCGCTTTCTAGCCCAGCCCGGTTAACCCGCTGTGTGGCGGCATGGTGCAGGAAGCGTCAACCGGTTCGGAAAAATGCGCCGAATTGCGCTTGCTACGCGCGGCTTGCGCGCCCCGCTGCGAGGCCCGTCGTCTTGGTAACGGAGGGACGCCGCATCGTCAGCGCCCTGCGGTCCGGGAGGGACCGGGTTTCCCGTCCCCACCGGGACCCAAGGCAAAGGTCGGATCCCGGAGATCTGCTTCCGGCTTCCTCAGCGCCGAGGATTGGAGAGTTCGCCAAGGAGCCGCGCCATCTCCTCGTCGAGGCTGGGCTTGGTCGGTTCCGGGGTAACGTCGTCGCTGTCGAGCGATACTTCGAGTTCCTTGAGCAGCGCCGTGTCGAGGTCGTCGGCGGGCGGCTCCACCGCTGGCGTTGCGGGCTTGGGCGCCGGGCTTGCAGCTTCCGCGGGCTGTCGGCTTGCCGGCTCGACGCGCGGCGTTTCGCCCGCCGGCTGGGCGCGACCGGGTGCTGGCCGCGGGCCTGCTGGCGCCCGCACCTCCGCCGGACGCGGGGCAGGAGGAGCCGGTCGATCCACGACCGGCCTCTGGGCCGCTTGCTGCGGGCGGGCGGGTTCCGGGGCACGCTGGCGCGGCGGAACTGGTGGGGCAGGGGGCGGAGCGGCGATGGGCGCCGGCTCGGGGGTTGGAACGGCCGCTGGTACAGCTTCCCGCTCCGCCGGGGGCGCCGCGCGCCGCTGCTGGCCAATGCGGATGTCCCGCTCGACCACGATGTCGCTCGATCCGCCGATCAGCAGCAGGTGCTCGACATCGTCGCGGCGGACCAGAACGAGACGGCGGCTGCCGTCGATGGCGGTTGCATCGGAAATCGCAAGGCGCGCCTTCCGATTGCGCCCGCCGGCCACGTAGGTTCCGAACGTCGCGGTCCGATAGAGCTTCAGGACGCCCAGCAGGATGACGAGCACGAGAAGCGCAAGCAACGTCCACAGGACGGCCTGCGAGTAGCCCGGTCCCGCCACCTCGTCCAGCCAGTCAACCATTGGGCATCTACTCCGTCTTCATGCCGACCCGCACCGGTCCCCGCTCTGAATCTCGCGCCGACGATATCACCCGCGGTGCGGAAATTCAGGACGGAATGACACTGGTGCCGCTTTGATTGCGAGGTTCGCCCGCGGCGAACATCGGGGTCACGACACTAGACGGTTGAGCGCAATTCGCAAGTTACGGCAGGGCGCTGAGTTGTGGGCTTGTTGCCAGCACAGCCGTCTCGAAAGCGCGGCGCACCTCGCTGCGGGCATTCAGCGGACGAGGAAGCCCAGCCTCGCTCCGGCGAGAGCCCCGGTCTGGCCCGGCATCGAGCGGTTCAGCCGCTGACGCTCCAGAGTGGTGACGATGTTGCCAGCCTTCTTTGGCGCGAAAAAGCGAGAGAAAAGAGTCACGACACGTCTCCATGCAGTCGAGTTACACGGGGTGCCTTCGCTAAGGGGTTAGGAGTGGGGCATCTCGTTGTGCGCCGCATATAGGGATCGGCGGCAACCTTCTACATAGCAAAAGCGAAGTGGCCGGATGGAAATGCGACATGCACCGGATCCAGCGGCGCTGACCGAGGTGCAAACTATTGTAAAAGCTGGGAAGTCCGGGCTCGCCTGCGTCGAGTCATGCTGCGGTCGCACGTCCCCCGCCGCGAATTTGCATGGATGTCGGGGAATGCGTGGGCGACGCGAATATTTTCGGAAGACCCGCCTTGATCATCCGGCGGGTCTTCCACTGGGCGGCATCAGCGGCCCTGCGGCCAGGACGACAGCGAAGAGTCGCTGCCGGTGCCGCGCGCGTCTGGCCAACCGATGTCCTTCTGAATTTCGAACGGCAGCGACCTTACCTGACGTTCGGTGAGATAACGGCTGCGAGCCGCCCGGTATTCCGTTACCAGATGGCTAAGTGTAGACATGACTGACATGACTTCCTCCTTCGGGGTGCGGCTGCGGCCGGGCGGCAGCAGCCTCCTTCCGCGCACCCGAGGTGCGCGAAACTATTGAACCAAATTCATATTTCACTCTGTCCAACCGTCAGCGGCGAGTGCTCGTCGCTTTTCCGCCGCTTGTGAACTTGACTATGGGGAAGATCTGACGTTCAATCAAACGAAATGAAGTGATCGATCGGATCAGAAATTGTGAAGGGTGGATGCCCATGAATGCCCCGCTGAACCATCCCCTTCCGCTGCTGGACCTGGACATCCTCCGCACCTTCGTGGCGATCGCGGAAACCGGCAGCTTCACCACGGCCGCGAATGCTGTCTTCCGGACCCCTTCCGCAGTCTCCATGCAGATCAAGAAGCTCGAGGACATTCTCGGGCGCACCGTGTTCTCTCGCGACGCCCGATCGGTTTCGCTGACGACCGACGGGGAAATACTGCTCGGCTATGCCCGGCGGCTCCTCGCGATCAACCGCGAGGCGGTGTCGAAGTTCATCGTGCCGGACATTGTCGGCGTTGTGCGCCTGGGCTCTCCGGACGACTACGGCGAGCGCGTGCTGCCTCACGTCCTGAAGCGCTTTGCGCAGACGCATCCCTCGATCGCCGTGGACGTGACCATCGACCAGAGCGTCAATCTGCGCCGCCGCATGGACGACCGCTCGCTGGACATCACCCTGGTGACCAACTCCTATCGCAACACGAGTGGCGGCGAGGTGCTGCTGACCGAGCCGATCGTCTGGGCCGGTGCGAAGGGCGGCGGCGCCTATCTGCGCGAGCCCCTGCCGGTGTCGTTGTGGGAGGAAGGTTGCGCCTGGCGGGCCGGGGCGCTCGAAGCGCTGGGCCGCGACGGCCGGAACTACCGTGTCGCCTACATGAGCGCGCACACGGCAGGCCAGCGTGCCGCCATCATGGCCGACCTCGCGGTGGCTCCCCTGCCGAAGTCGTTCCTCGGAGACGACATGGTCGAGCTGACGCCGAAGCATGGCCTCCCTGAGATCGGCAACTACACCCTTGCGATGATCGTGCAGCCGGAGGCGAGTGCGCCCGTGAAGGCTGTGGCAGACCACATCCGCGCGACCTTCGAGGTGTTCCGTGAAACGGGGAAATTCTGAGGCTGGTCCCGGGCTTCCCTGAGCCGTGAACCGCAGGCGGGCTGTCCAGCCCGCCCGGGCACCGGCAACGTCGCCGGAGCCTTCGTGGCGGTCACCCTGCGCGCAGACCGGCGATGAGGCGCCCTCCGGCTCGTCGTCGGGTTGGGGCGCGAGCCTCGACCCTAGAAGCGCTCGGCGTCGATCTTCGTAGGATGATGCGAGTTCCCGCGCAGGCGGGGAGTCCACTTCCAGCCGATGTCCTTCTGTAGCTCGGGCGGCAGGGCGTTGATGGCGCGCAGCCCCTCAGCGTGGCGCTGGGCGCGGTGGTAGGCGTTCCTCAATCGGTACAATCCATCCAGAATGGACATGTCGTCCTCCTTCAATACGTGCCGTCCGCGACCTCCGGGGCGGCGGGGTATCAGTCTTTCGGGAAAGTTTCGGGCGACTTCCGCTGCCAACCCGGCCGGACGCGACCCGCGACCAGGGTGCGCCGACTAGAGCGGTCAGCGATGTTGCTGCCTGAACCGTTCGCTACTTCATGCGCAGGCGGTCAGATGCCATGATAGACAGCGTAGGCACGGGCCCGGCTGTCGGGGGTCCATCCGATATCTGCCTGCAGCTCGGCCGGTAACGCGTCCATCTGGCGGACGGCGCCTGCACTGGCCCGATGACGCCGGGACGTGAATCGCAGGCGGGCAAGCTGGGCGAACGAGAACATCACGAGGTTCCTTGTGTTGCAGCCTCCTGGCTATCAGGGAGGCGAGCAAGATCGTCCCGGTTCGTTGCGGGTCGATGGCGCAGGAACAGCGCTTGTGTTTCGCGGCGCCGACTTTCAGACACGCGGCGGAAACACAATCGGTTGCAGGAATCCGTCGCGATTCCGGCACGCGGCTCGCTCTTCACGTGACCGCCGCCGCGGGCCGGCGCTCTGCGACTACGGACTCAAAAAGGCCGGGTGGCAGACGCAGTTTCGCGTCAGGCGGAAACCGATGATGTCCTGCCGGGAGACTGCGCGGCAGGACGTTGACGCTATTCTCCCCGGCCGCGCCGGCCCTCGCGGCCTCGGCGCCGGCCGCCGGTCTCGGCGCCTGCGCCCTCGGCCGTCGCCCTTCGCGGCGGGAGCCGGACCTGTTCGGCGAGCTGCGGGAAGGGGTCGACCTTGTTGGGCAGCGCCATCGCGTTGATGAAGAGCTGCTGGAAATGCGGCTCCAGCGCAGTTTCGATCTTCTCGATCCGAGCCACCTCGCGCTCGATCTCGCGACGGTAGTTGCGGTTGAGCAGCGCCATGAGCGCGCCGGTACCGGCGGCATTGCCGACCGCCTTCACCTCCGAGAGGTCGCAGTCCGGGATGAGGCCGAGCACCATCGCGTATTTCGGGTCGATGAAGGAGCCGAAGGCGCCGGCGAAGCGGATCGTATCCACCTTGTCGACGCCCTGCTTTTCCATCAGCAGCTTCACGCCGGCATAGAGCGCGGCCTTGGCGAGCTGGATGGCGCGCACGTCGTTCTGCGTGACGGTGATCCGGGGCTCGCCGTCGCGCAGGAGGTAGGAGAAGGTGCGTCCGTTCTGCAGGATACGGGGGCTCGTCGCCGCCAGAGAGCCGTCGATGACGCCGTCCTCGGAGATGATGCCGGTGAGATACATCTCCGCCACCACCTCGATGATGGCCGAGCCGCAGATGCCGGTGACGCCGGTCGCCTTCGCCTCTTCCTCGAAGCCTTCCTCGTCGGACCATTTGTCGACGCCTATGACGCGGTATTTCGGCTCCAGCGTCACCGGATCGATGCGCACGCGCTCGATAGCGCCGGGGGCGGCCCGCTGGCCGGAAGAGATTTCCGCGCCCTCGAAGGCGGGCCCGGTGGGGGAGGAGGCGGCCACGACGCGGTCGCGGTTGCCGAGCACGATCTCCGCATTGGTGCCGACATCGACCAGCAGCATCATCCGGTCCTGCCGGTAGGGGCCTTCCGAGAGGGTCGCGCCCGCCGCGTCGGCGCCGACATGGCCGGCGATGCACGGCAGCGTGTAGAAGCGCGCGCCGCGGTTGGCCTCGATGCCGATCTCGCGTGTCCACCCCTGCACGGCGCCCGAGACGGCCAGCGCAAATGGCGCCTGGCCCAACTCAGTTGGGTCGATGCCGAGGAAGAGGTGATGCATGATCGGGTTGGCGACGAAGACGAGGTCGAAGATGTCGTCGCGGCTGACGCCGCCTTCCTCGCAGACCTTGCCGATCAGCGTATTGACGGCCTCGCGCACGGCCCTGGTCATCGCCTCGCGCCCGTCCGGGTTCATCATCACGTAGGACACGCGGCTCATCAGATCCTCGCCGAAGCGGATCTGCGGGTTGGACGTGCCCGAGGTCGCCACCAGCCGGCCCGACAGCAGCGAGACCAGGTGCATGGCGATGGTGGTGGAGCCGATGTCGCAGGCGATGCCGTAGGCCTCGTTCTTCAGGCCGGGATAGAGCGCAATCACGGTGGCCCGCGAAAACTCCATGTCCTTGTGGATCACCGCGGTGACCGCCCAGTTCTCCTTGCGCAGGATCTTCTGAACTTCCGGGATGAGGTGCGGTGCGACCCTCAGGTCCTTCCAGCCCCAGTCCTTTTCCAGCACGGCCTTGAGCCGCTCCAGGTCGCCCGTCGGCTTGTGCATGTCGGGCTGCTCCACCTCGACATAGCAGAGCTGGACGGCCGAGAAGCGCTCGATGACGCGATCGGTTGCGGCCTTGCGGATCGTCTGGGCGTTGACGACCGTGTCCTGCGGCACGTCGATGACGAGGTCGCCCTGCACCGTTGCCGAACAGGAGAGGCGGCGGCCCGCGGGCAGGCCGCGCACCCGGTCGTACCGCTCCTCCTTCGGCCCACGCGGGGAGATGTGGTCGAGCGACGAGACGATCTTGTGCTTGGCGAAATTGCCTTCCTGCACCTCGATCTGGCAGCGGCCGCAGGTTGCGCGACCGCCGCAGACGGACTCCACATAGACGCCGAGCTGGCGTGCCGCGTCGAGCAGCGGGGTGCCGATGGGAAAACGACCGCGCTTTCCCGACGGCATGAAGAGGACGAGCGGGTCGGTGGGATTGACGGGTGCGTTCAACTCGAAACTCCGACCAGATTTGAGGGCCTGCGCCCTTTGATACGCCCCTGTGGCCTGCCGGCCATCTCCCCCACAAGGGGGGAGGCCAGCCGGCCGGTCGGCTTGCTCCAATGACAGGCTATGGAGAGTGGACGCCTTCGTTGACGCTGCCAGTCTCGCTCCTTGTAGGGGAGATGGCCGGCAGGCCAGAGGGGGGTGACGTAGGGCACGATCATCCACTCATCTGCACGGGACTCAGCCCTGCGCCGCCGCCCGTCGGGCTTCGCGGCCGCCACGACGCCGGCCGCCGGCAGCGGCACCCGCGTCGGCGGGCGAGACCACGGGAACCGGCGGCGGGGCGGCGTGCTCGCCCGGCTTGTAGTCCTTGTAGGTCTTGATCCAGGTCATGCAGTCCTTGTCGGTCCCGGCCAGCACGTTGGCGCCGCGCACGGCCTCCATTTCCTGCGGGCGGCAGGGGTTCATGATCGCCGAGGTCATGCCGGCGCCGATCACCATCGGGATGAAGGCGGCGTTGATGCCGTGGCGGTGCGGCAGCCCGAAGGAGATGTTGGAGAGGCCGCAGGTGGTGTTGACTTTCAGTTCCTCGCGCAGGCGGCGCAGCAGGGCGAAGACCTGGCGACCGGCGTCGCCCAGCGCGCCGATCGGCATCACCAGCGGGTCGACAACCACGTCCTCCGGCTTGATGCCGTGGTCCATGGCGCGCTCGACGATCTTCTTCGCCACGGCGAAGCGCACGTCCGGGTCCATGGAAATGCCGGTCTCGTCGTTCGAGATGGCGACCACGGGCACGTCGTATTTCTTCACCAGCGGCAGGATCGCCTCGAGCTTCTCCTCCTCGCCTGTGACGGAATTCACCAGCGGGCGGCCCTTGGCAACCTTCAGCGCGGCCTCGATCGCGGCGGTGACGGAGGAGTCGATCGACAGCGGCAGGTCGACGAGGTCCTGCACGATCTGCAGCGTCTGGACCAGGAGCGCCGGCTCGGTGGCGTTGGGATCGACCGCGGTGACGCCGGCATTGACGTCGAGCATGGTGGCGCCGGCCGCGGCCTGTTCGATCGCGTCCTTCCGGACGGTGTCGAAATTGCCAGCGATCATCTCCGCCGCGAGCTTCTTTCGCCCGGTCGGATTGATGCGCTCGCCGATCACACAGAAAGGCTGGTCGAAGCCGATGACGATTTCGCGGGTCGCCGAGGCGACGATCGTGCGGGTCATGAATCTCTCCTCGTGATATAAAGACTTCTTTATATCGTTATCTGTCTGCCTTCAAGCGGCCGGCGTTGTCAATGCGCCGACTTCACCATGTCGACCTGCGTTTCGGTGACGTTGTCGTGCAGCAGGTGCCCGAGGCGCTCGGCAACCAGGGCATCGTCGGGGCGAGCCTCGCGCTTCCACGGCTTGCGGCCCTTCAGCACGCCCGATTCGTCCACGATTTCGGCCACATACTCTTCCTGGCGGTAGGCCATCACATGGATGCCTGCCACGCCGGGTATTTCCTTCACCTCGTTGATGATGTCGATGCAGAGGCGCTTGCCTTCGGCCTTCTGGTCCTGCGCGCCCTCCAGCCGCTTGATGACGGCGTCCGGAATATGGATGCCCGGCACGTTGGCGCGGATCCAGCGCGCCGTCTTGGCCGAGGCGAGCGGGCCGACGCCGACCAGGATGAACGCCTTTTCGTGCAGGCCGAGGTCGCGCACCTTCTCCATGAAGGATCTGAACATCGGCACGTCGAAGCAGTACTGGCTCTGGATGAACTGCGCTCCGGCGGCGATCTTCTTTCCGAGGTGGAGCGGCCGGTAATCGTAGGGCGGGGCGAAGGGATTCACCGCGGCGCCCAGGAAGACCTGCGGCGGGGTCGTCAGCTTGCGGCCCGACAGGAATTTGCCGTTGTCGCGCATGATCCGGATGGTCTCCAGCAGCGACATCGAATCGAGATCGAACACCGGCTTGGCGCCGGGCTGGTCGCCGGCCTGGACGCCGTCGCCTGTCAGGCAGAGGATGTTGGCCACGCCCATTGCAGCCGCGCCGAGCACGTCGCCCTGGATGGCGATGCGGTTCCTGTCGCGGCAGGCGATCTGCATGATGGGGGCATAGCCCATGCGGGTGAGCAGCGCGCAGATGCCGACCGAGGACATGTGGCAGTTGGCGCCCGATGCATCGACGGCGTTGATGCCGTCGACCCAGCCGTCGAATACCTTAGCGCGGTTGTAGACGTCCTCCGGATCGGCGCTGTCCGGCGGGTTGAGTTCGGTCGTCACGGCGAACTCGCCGCGCCGCAGCACGCGCTCCAGCCGGCCGCGCGAGCTGTGGCCGGGCAGGGGCTCCAGCGGCAGGTGGACGCCTGCGGGGTTCTCGTCTCTCTGGGGAATGCGTGGCGAGGTCATGCCGTTCTCCCGGCCTTGGCCGCTTCCTTTTCCGCCGCGGCCCGCGCCGTCACGCGCAGCCAAGCGGAGGTTTCGCGCAGCGACTGGTCAACCGGCTTCTGCACGGCGAGGATGGCCTCGCCCTTCACCATGTTGCGCGATCCTTCCCAGGCCTTCACCCACACGCAAGGCATGTCGGGCTCGACCTCGCAGTTGCCGTTGGCGCGAACGCCGCCGCAGGGGCCGTTGCGCAACTGCTTGGGGCAGTTCATCGGGCAGGACATGCCGGTAGAGGACAGCACGCATTGGCCGCACATGCGGCAGTCGAACATGAAGCCCTTCACGCGCTTCTCGACGAACTTCACCGGGCCTTCCACCCTGCTGTAGCCGACGGCCTTCCACAGCGGGTGCAGCAGCAGGAAAACGTCGGCGAAACGGCCGTAGACCCATTCCAGCAGGCGCGAATGGCGTACCGACCAGAGACGAATCGAATAGGAGCGCTGCACGCGCCGCTGCGGAGAGACATCCGCCGGCTTGTAGTCGCTCTTCGGCGCGGATTTCTTGACGACAGTGGCCTGCGTCACGCCTCCCGTCGCCGAGGGCGGCACGTTGGGCGGCTCGGCGCCGGCCGGGCCTTTCGCGGTAGTCGGAGTCAGCTGGGTTTCAGACATTTTCCTTGCCGCCGGATTTGGCGAGAGCGACCAGTCGCTCCCGGTCGTAGCTGGCCTCCAGGGTCGCCACCGCCTTGTCCGCCTCGGCTTCGAGGTCGTCGCTGACGGGGACGGGATCTGCCTTGCGCCACTCGGCAAGATAGGCGTCCGTCTCGGACGCGCCGGAACGCATGGCGGCCATGTCGATGGCCTCGGCGAAACGCTGCGAGAGTTCCCGCTTGGCGTTCTGCCGGCCCTTCCTGACGATGACCTGCGCGGGGATGTCGCGCCAGTAAACAACGATGAGATCGGCCATGGAAACTCGCTGAATTTTCATTGTTGAGGATTGCCGGAAGCCCGGAACCGCCGCTTCTCATGGCACGACGCGCGCGCATTCAAAAGCGACGTGTGGCGATGTCGCAAATCGAGAAGTGCGCGCCGCTTTAGCCAGCTTGGGGAAGCGCGCCTCAACCAGGGAGGTCGGGCGTCGGAAAATGTCGGAAATCGGTTTGCCGCCGAAGTGAAAACGGCTATGGTTGCACAGTCGTCGGTTCCGCAAGGAGCCAAGAGGGAACGCGGTGCGGGTACTTGCCCAATGCCGCGGCTGCCCCCGCAACTGTAAACGGCGAGCCCGAATCCGAAAGCCACTGGTGGACAAACCGGGAAGGCGGGTTCGGGCGTAGAGCCGTGAGCCAGGAGACCTGCCGGCGACACGAACGCAGAACCGGCCCTCGGGTGGAGGGTGAAAGGGAGTACAGAATGACCACTGCAAACACCACGTTCGGCGCACGCGTTTCGGGACAGTCCCGCGCTGTGCAGCTCGGCCTCGCGGCGCTGCTCGGCTTCGCCGTCGTCTGGATCGTGGGCTTCTCGCAGCTTGAGGCCGCGCACAATGCGGCCCACGACTACAGGCACTCGATGGCGTTTCCCTGCCACTAAGGGAGACCTCGCATGACCCTGTTTCGCAACGTCGTGCTCATCGCGGCGATCGCTGGCCTATTGGCCAGCCTCGTCATGACGGCACTGCAAAGCTTTGCGACGGTCCCGCTTATTCTCGAAGCCGAGACCTACGAGAGCGCCGGCGAGGCGCATAGTCACGACCATGGAACCGCGGCTGAATCTGCGGCGCCTGCGGTTGAAGATCATCACCATGACGAGGAAGCCTGGGCGCCGGCCGACGGGTTCGAGCGATTCTTCTTCACCTTCCTCGCCAATCTGGCCAGCGGCTTCGGGCTGGCGCTGATTATGATAGCCATCTCGGAATTTGCCGGGGGGATCACCTCGTGGCGGGCGGGCCTGCTGTGGGGGTTCGCCGGTTTCGCGGCCTTCACCCTGGCGCCTGGCCTTGGACTTCCGCCGGAGCTTCCGGGCATGCCGGCCGCCGATCTCGGCGCGCGGCAGGTCTGGTGGTTCACCACGGTGATCGCCACGGCGGGCGGGCTGGCGCTGATTGCCTTCCGCGGCACGCTGCTGCTTTCCATCGTGGGCGTCGCGCTGATCGTCGCGCCGCACGTGATCGGAGCGCCGCAGCCGGTCAGCCACGCCACGGACGTCCCGGCCGATTTGCACCATCGTTTCGTCGTGGCCTCCACCATGACCATGCTGGTGTTCTGGGTGCTGCTCGGTGGCCTGGCCGGCGCGATCCGGTCGCGATTTGCCATGGCGGAAGGCGACCGCCACGGACAGCTTGCCTGAACGGCCGTCACTGACGCTGGTCCTCGGCGGCGCGCGCTCGGGCAAGAGCGCCTATGCCGAGGGCCTTGTCACTTCCCGACCTGCGCCCTGGACCTATGTCGCCACGGCGCAGGCCTTCGACGACGAGATGACGGAGCGCATCGCGCTCCACAAGGCCCGCCGCGGAGACGGCTGGACCACCCTCGACGCACTGCTCGACGTGAAGGAAATCCTCGAGGCCCTACCCGATGGGCGGCCGATGCTCCTCGACTGCCTGACGCTCTGGCTTTCCAACCAGATGCTCGCCGGCCGTGACGTCGAGGCCGAGAGCGGCAAGCTCGCGGCGTGCCTGTCGCGGCCGCGCGGGCCGTGGGTGGTCGTTGCCAACGAGGTTGGCCTGGGGATCGTCCCAGACAATGCGCTGGCGCGGCGCTTCCGCGACGCCGCGGGCCGCCTGAACCAGCAGGTAGCCTCGGTTGCCGACCGCGTGGTCTTCATGGTCGCCGGACTGCCGATGCAGGTGAAATGATCATGAAGACGGTCTCGGAAGAAGAAGCCGCCCGCCACCGCGCCAAAATGGCGAAGCGCAAGGCCGTCCAGGACGCCGAGGTCGCGTCCAAGACGGTCGAGAAGGGGCTGCTGATCGTCAACACCGGCCCGGGCAAGGGCAAGACCACCGCCGCCTTCGGGTTGGCCCTGCGCGTGCTCGGCCACGGCGGCCGGGTCGGCGTCGTGCAGTTCGTCAAGGGGGCCTGGCATACCGGCGAGAAGGACGCCTTCGCGATCTTCGGCGATCGCGTCGTGTGGCACGCGATGGGCGAGGGGTTCACCTGGGAGACGCAGGACCTCGCCCGCGACGTGGCCGCGGCGCAGGCTGCCTGGGCGCGTGCGCTGGAACTGATGGCGGACGAGACGATCGACCTCGTCGTGCTCGACGAGCTCAACATAGCGCTCCGCTACGACTATCTCGACCTGGAATCGGTTGTTGAGGCGCTGAAGGGCAGGCGGGCGGGGCTGCACGTGGTGGTGACCGGCCGCAATGCGAAGCCGGCCCTGGTCGAGGCCGCCGACCTCGTCACCGAGATGGGGGCGACGAAGCATCACTTCGCCGCCGGCGTGAAGGCCCAGAAGGGAATCGAGTTCTAGGGACTAGCCGCGGTTGCGGAACAGGAAATAGCGGCCTTCGCGGGCGCCCGGAGGAAGGGGAACGGGATCCGTTCCCTCGATCGTGAGCGGCAGGTCGGAAAGCACGATGGCGCCGGGCGCAAGCACGGGCGGCAGCAGCGCGCCGAGCCACGCGGTCATCTCGCGGTTGCGCGCCTCGTCATAGGTGCCCATGTCGGCATGGACTAGCTTCACACCTTGCGCGAAGCGCGAGGCCGCTTCCCGCAGGGTGTCACCGATGTCGCCGAGGAAGAGGCGGTCGTCGGGCGGCGTGCAGTCGGCGATGCAGTCGATTTCCCGATCGAAGACGTAGATGTCCCGCTCAGCCATGTGAGTGCGCAGGTGGTCGTAGGTGCGGCCGTGCCCGAGGCCGAGCTCGAAGACGACGCCGTCCATCTCCGCTACCTCGGCCATCGCCCATTCCAGGCAGATGTGCTGCGCCTGGATGCGATAGTAGAGTTTATCCAGGCGTGTCAGGCGTTTGGTGTCCGTTCTTGACATCGTGTGCTCGAGGGTGGGCAATCAGGAGTCAGGCGAGAGTAACGACTGTCGCGGCGATGCCGGCAAGTAGGATCAGCAGCCAGTCCGCGGTCCGGTAGAGCCGCAGCGCACGTCGGATGTCCGCCGGAGTCGCGTCGCGCCGGCCTCCCGCGCCCATCTCCGCATCCGCCACGACGACCCCTCCATAGACGCGCGGCCCGGCGAGCGCCAGTCCAAGCGCGCCGGCCATCGCCGCCTCTGGCCAGCCGGCATTGGGCGAGCGGTGGTGACGCGCATCCCGTCGCACCGCCTTCCAGGCAGCGCGCGCATCCGCCCCCGGCGTCAGCCGGGCGGCGAGAATCAGCAGCAGCGCGGTCAGCCGCGAAGCGGGCAGGTTGACGAGGTCGTCGAGGCGGGCGGCCGCCCAGCCGAATGCCTCGTGGCGCGGCGTGCGGTGTCCGATCATCGAATCGGCGGTGTTGATCGCCTTGTAGGCGAGCCCGCCGCCGAGACCCCCGACAGCCAACCAGAAGGCCGGCGCGGTGATGCCGTCGGAAAAGTTCTCGGCGAGGCTCTCGATCGCGGCGCGGCACACGGCCGACTCGTCGAGCCGGTCCGGGTCGCGCCCGACGATCATCGAAACGGCCTTGCGACCCTGCGCGAGCCCGCCATGTTCCAGCGCATCGGCGACGTCGCGGACGTGCCGCTCCAGACTGCGCTGCGCGAGCAGGCTGGAGGCAAAGAGGGCGGTTACGAGCAGGCCGATCCAGGAAAGCGGCCGCAGCACCGCTTCGACCGCAAAGCCGATTGCGAGTGTTCCGGCCACCAGCAGAATGACCGCCAGCACCCCAGCGAATCGGCGGGTCGATGCCGGCCGCTCGGGCCTGTTGAGCCTCCGGTCCAGCGATGTGATCGTCGCGCCGATCCATGTGACCGGGTGGCCGATTGCGCGAAAGACCCGGTCGGGATAACCGATGGCAAGCTCGATCAGCAGCGAAAAGAAGGCGAGCGGAGCTGACATGAAGCCTGCGGCGGATGCATGGATCGACGACCACGGCGGCAGCATCGGCCGGGCCCGCGCGCTTTATCCGCATGCGCCGGAACCCTGGGTCGACCTGTCGACCGGGATCAACCCGAACGCCTATCCGTTTTCGGCGCTGCCGGCCACTGCCTTCTGTCGGTTGCCTGAACCGGGCAGGCTGCACCGCCTGCTGGAAGTGGCGACCGAGGCTTATGGCGCCCCGTCCGCCGCCCACGTCACCGCGGCTCCGGGCACACAGATCCTGCTGCCGCAGGTCATGGCGCTGCGTGCGCCGGGGAGGGCGCTGGTGTTGGGGCCCACCTATGCGGAGCACGCCCGCGCCGCCGCGCTCGTCGGCCACAGCGTCGATGAAGCCACGGACCCCCACGCGCTGCGGGAGGCCGACCTTGCGATCGTCGTCAACCCGAACAATCCGGACGGCCGCCTGCTGTCGCGCGAAGCCATCCTCGACATTGCCGACGCCCTCGTCCGGCGCGGCGGCATGCTGGTCGTCGACGAGGCTTTCATGGACGTCATGACTGGCGGCCCGACGCTCGCCGCCGACGTCGCACACCCCGGCATCGTGGTGTTGCGGTCCTTCGGCAAGTTCTTCGGCCTTGCCGGCGTGCGGCTGGGCTTCGCGCTGGCGCATCCGCAGGTGGCGGCAAGGCTCGCAGCCGGCTTCGGACCGTGGGCGGTGAGCGGTCCGGCGCTGGAACTCGGGATTCGGGCGCTGGCGGACCGTGACTGGCAGGATGCCACGCGTGCCCGGCTCGCGGCGGAGGCGGGCCGTCTCGACGCGCTCCTGGAGCAGGCGGGCATGGCCGTCGCGGGCGGCACGACCCTCTACCGGTTCCTGATGCATCCGCAGGCAGGCGCCTTCGCGAACTGGCTCGGTGCGCGCGGGATTCTGGTACGGACATTTTCGTGGAATACCGACGCGCTGCGCCTTGGCCTGCCGGGTTCGGAGCCCGAATGGCAGCGTCTCGAAGAGGCTGTCGTCGGTTGGCGCGCAGCGACCCTCAGGAAGGACAACGCGGCATGATCTACGTCTGTTCGCTGGCGCGCATCGCCGACACGGTTGCCGAGAGCCGCGCTGACCGGATGGTTTCCCTGCTGGCGGCCGGCACCGAGGTGGTGAGGCCCGCTGCGATCCGCCCGGAAAACCACCTCTATCTTTCCATGCACGACATTGCCGAGGCACAGGAGGGCATGACGCC
>Ga0182741_1000292_pt1 | contig 77453 bp, 79 predicted proteins | sample eDN5th37CBELigOP_FD_128874 | JGI IMG/M metagenome (GOLD analysis project Ga0182741, IMG submission 128874) | Enriched Organic Plus compost microbial communities from Emeryville, California, USA - eDNA 5th pass 37_C BE-Lig OP (version 2) (version 2) ...
AACGACGCGCTGCACCCGGGCCACTAGGTCTGCGCTCTCGTTACTCCCTCCCCTCCCGGTCACAGCACTACTCAAGGAGTTCACAATGGATCCGGTTGCTTTCAAGTTCCTCGGCGCGGGCCTCGCCTGCATTGGCATGGGCCTCGCCGCCATGGGCGTCGGCAACATCTTCGGCAACTTCCTGTCGGGTGCCCTGCGCAACCCGTCGGCTGCTGACGGCCAGTTCGCTCGCGCGTTCATCGGTGCGGCGCTTGCAGAAGGTCTCGGCATCTTCTGCCTCGTCGTCGCTCTCGTTCTGCTCTTCACCTAATTTCAAGTCGGTGATCGGGAGGCCGGAGCGCCCTGGGCGCTTCGCCTCGACAAGGGTGACGGCGGAAATCCGCCGTCATCGTTGTTTGTAAAACGTCGTGCGGAGACGGCCCTTGGCTTTCCCGGCATGATATGAAAGCGCAAGAGAGCGTGCTCCCGGTCAAACCGGAGGAGGCCTCTCGAAAGAATATTCAGGCTTCTAGGATCTGCTCCATGGCCCAGGCTCAGACGACCCACGCCACAACTGAAGCGCATGGTGGCGCTCACGAGGATGTCGGCTTCCCGCCCTTCCAGACGGAAACCTACGCCGGACAGCTCCTCTGGCTCTTGATCTCCTTCGCGGTGCTCTACACGCTGATGTCCAAGCTGGTCCTGCCGCGCCTGAGCGGGATCATCGAGAACCGGCGCTCCCTGATCGCGAAGGATCTCGACGACGCGGCCGCCATGAAGACCCGCGCGGAAGAGGCAGGCGCCGCCTACGAGAAGGCTCTCGCCGATGCCAAGGGTCGCGCCCAGGCTCTCGCCCAGGAGACCCGCGCCAAGCTGTCCGCCGAGAGCGACGCCCGGCGCAAGGCCCTCGAGGCCGACCTGAACAAGCGCCTTGCCGAGGCCGAGGCCACCATCACGGCCCGCAAGGCGGAGGCCATGGGCCATGTGCGCGGCATCGCGCGCGACACGGCCAGCGTCATCATCGAGCGACTGACCGGCAAGGCTCCGGCCCCGCAGACGATCGATGCCGCCCTCGACCAGATCAACGCCTGACCAGGAGGCACCCCATGAGCCATTTGTTCGCCGACGCCGAATTCTGGGTTGCCGTCGCCTTCGTCATCTTCTGGGGCATCATGTTCTACTATGGTGTCCCCGGGAAAGTGCTGAACCAGCTCGATGCCCGCGGCAAGCGCATCGCCGATGAATTCGCCGAGGCCCGGCGCCTGCGCGAAGATGCCGAGAAGCTCCTGAAGGAATTCGAGGCCAAGCGCGCTGCCGCTGAGCGTGAAGCCGCCGAGATCGTCTCCTCCGCCAAGGAAGAGGCCGAGCGTCTCGCCCGCGAGGCCCAGGAGAAGATGGCCGATTTCGTGAAGCGCCGCACCGCTTCCGCCGAGGCCAAGATCGCCCAGGCCGAAGCCCAGGCTGCCGCCGAAGTCCGCGCCGCTGCCATTGACGCCGCCGTCAAGGCTTCCGAGCGCGTCCTGCGCCAGGAAATCACGGGCGACGCCGCAGCGTCTCTGGTCTCCCAGGGCCTGAGCGAGGTGCGTACGAAGCTCCAGTAGGCTTCCCGCCCATCGTCAACGCATTCGAAGGCCGCCCCTCGCAGGCGGCCTTTTTGCTGAGAGGTCCCATGCTGCTGATCTTCGATTGCGACGGCGTTCTGGTCGATTCCGAGCCCCTCGCCTGCCAGGTCGACGCCGAGGTGCTGAACGGTCTTGGCCTGCCCTACACGGCCGATGACATCGCCCGCCAGTTCGTCGGCAAGAGCATGAAGGACATGATCGCGCGGATCGAGGCCGAGCACGGGCTCGTGCTCCCGGACGATTTCGCAGCGCGGATCAACCAGGCTCTCTTCGCGCGCTTCGAGACGGATCTGAAACCGATCGCGGACGTGCGCGCAGCCATCCTCTCCCTCCCCGACCGGCGCTGCGTTGCCTCCTCCTCCGTGCCTGAGCGAATCGCCCTGTCCTTACGCGTGACGGGACTTGCCGACCTCTTCGAGAATGTCTTCAGCGCAACGCAGGTCGCGCGAGGAAAACCCGCGCCGGACCTGTTTCTTTTCGCGGCCGAAAAGATGGCAGCGCGCCCGGCGGATTGCATCGTCATCGAGGATTCGCCCGCAGGCGTTCAGGCCGCTGTCGCGGCAGGCATGCACGTGATCGGCTTCACCGGCGGCGGGCATTGCGGGCCGGATCACGCCGAGAGGCTTCGGCAGGCCGGTGCAACCGTCATCGTTGAGAGAATGGCGGATCTCCGGGCGGCGTTGAACTCTTCAGCGGGTAACATGCAACGCAGTTAGCCAGCCGTTGCTTCGCGCCGCCGATCTGTCGCGCCTTCGGCATCCGCCGGGAACAGATCCGGCCGCACCTGTTTCATTCGCTCCCCCAAAGTGCCGGCCAAGGTGCGAGAAAACGTTGCGGTGATGTGGTGTCGATCGCTGTAGATGATCAGGTTGCCAGATACGGGGAAGCATGTGGACTGATCGCAGAAGCGATCCGTCATGTCGATGAACGCGACGTTGCCCGGCCTCGGTTGGAGCGCCAGGGCAGGATCGACATCGTTCAGAAGCCGCCGGCGTGGCCGGCTGCACGCCATGACATTCGAGGCATTCTTTTCAATGCATTCAGGCACATTGAAGCCCAGCCACGGATTATCTCGCACGGCGATGACACTCACACCACTTTCAGCGAGACGCTTCCATTGTTCCTGGTATCCCTTCGGGATGTACTCCTCCTTGCGGCCATTCCTGGTCAGCCGACGCGTCGAGGTTGTAAAGACAGCATCCGGCTTCAGCTTCCGGAGTTTCTCGATGACGTTCTTGTTCCATTGGATGCAGCCAGAATCCCGACCACCATTCGCATCGAATGCACAACCGCTCTTTGTGATGCTCACAATTCTCCATCGATACTGCTGAGCGAGAGGCTCCAGGGCCGCCAGCCAATGGGCCGAATGGGACCCGCCAACGAGAGCAATGGATTTGACGGGCTCATCCGTGCTCCCATATGTGCACTCAATGACCTCTGCCCTGAATAGATCCTGGTGACACATATCACCGTATACTTTGGCGATGTCCATTTTTGCCGCCGTCGGTGTCGGGCGGAGAGGAATACCGGGCTTGAGAGCAGTTTCCATCGAGGCCGGAACGGTCCCGCCCGGATAATCGGCGACTGGGAGACCTTGGCTCAAGTCAGTTTCAACGGGCCCAAGATGAATGCTCCAGGCGATTGCAATCATCAGCACAGGCGCGGCAAGGGCCGCTCTCATGGCATGAAGATGCCACGCCTTCCGCGTTCCGATGGCCGAGCGGAGGATGGGCTGCTCGATCCAGCGCGTGCTCGCATAGGCCGCGACCAGCGCGATCGCGATCACCGCCAGCCCACCCTGCAGCCCGAGCTGGGTCCGACCGCTGATGAGCAGCGCAAATACCAGCACCGGCCAGTGCCAGAGATAGAACGCGAACGAGATGTCGCCGCAGGCGACGAGCGGCTTCGACGCAAGCACGCGGTTGACGCCCAAGCGTGACGTGCCGCCGCTCGCGAGAAGCACCAGGGCGGCGCCAAGCGTCGGCCAGAGGGCCACATAGCCGGGATAGTGCATGAACCGTGGAACGAGCAGCCCGCAACTGACCACCGCCGCAAGCCCGATCCAGCCCATCGCCCCGCCGAGCCGCGATGAGACCGTCAGATGCGGAAGAGCGACGGCAAGGATTCCGCCGAGCGCGAACTCCCACACGCGCGCCAGTGGATTGAAGTATGTGGGCGAGGGATCGATCCGCGTCTGCACCACCGAATAGGCGAGCGAGATCAGGAACACGATGAGCAGGGCAGCAATGAAGGCCGAGGCTCCGCGGCGCAGCTGGCGCGCGGCAAAGGCAATCGACAGCAGCAGGAACGGCCAGACGGCATAGAACTGCACCTGCACCGACAGAGCCCAGAATTGCTGCACCGGGCTCGGCGCTTCATCGCGGGCGAGATAATCGACCGCGTTCATCATCAGCTTGAGGTTCTCGAGATGAAGCGCGCTGTAGATCACCTCGATGAGGAAGGGCCTTTGCCGCGAGTGGGGCATCCAGATCAGGGCGGCGACGAGCGTCGCGGCCAGAACCAGGAAGGCCATCGGCGCGATGCGCTTGACGATCCTGCCCCAGAACGCGACGACATCGATCGTGCCGCCGCGCTGCAGTTCCCGGTAGAGCGAGCCGGTGATCAGGAAGCCGGAGATGACGAAGAACACGTCGACGCCGCCCGAGACACGCCCGCCCCAGATGTGGAACACGGCCACCAGCAGCGCGCCGATCGTGCGGGTTCCCTGGATCTCCGGGCGGTAGGTGGAGCGTTCGGTTGGAGAAGAAGTCATCGCGCCTGCCTGCACAAGTCACGATGCCCGGATGCCCCCGCCTACTGAGGCGAAATCCTGCCGGTAAACTCGGCCCGTCCCGGACGGGCGAAGGATCAATCAGCTCGAGCGCAAACCCGGCATCGTGTAACATTACGGTTACGTTATGACGTGGTTACAGCAAGTCGGCTGATTTGCCTCCTCCCTGAACAGAGGGGCCGTGAGGTGCGTAGGAGTCTTCGAGCCGCACCGCCGAATGCAGCCTGAAGAGAAAGAGCCAACAAAAATGCCGCCCGAAGGGGCGGCATTTCTTGCAGAGGGTTACCGACACGGCCCTGACGGGTCCGCTCGACTGATGCTTCGGCGCGCTTACTCTGCGGCCTCCGCCACCGGCGCGGGCGGCGTCCACTTGAGCACCGGGTTACGGGCGGCGCGGGTTTCGTCGAGGCGACGGCGCGGGGCGTGGTGCGGGGCACCCGTGAAGCGCTCCTTGTCGTTGCCCGTTTTCGCCGCCATGGCGAGATCGCGCAGGGTCGCGATGAAGAAGTCGAGGGACGATTTCGATTCCGATTCCGTCGGCTCGATCAGCATCGCGCCGTGCACCACCAGCGGGAAGTACATGGTCATCGGGTGATAGCCCTCGTCGATCATGGCCTTGGCGATATCGAGCGTGGTCACGCCCGTGTCCTTCAGCCACGCATCGTCGAACAGCACCTCGTGCATGCACGGCTTGTTGCCGAAGGGCAGCGACATCAGATCGGAGAGCCCCGCGCGGACGTAATTGGCGTTGAGCACGGCATCCTCGGATGCCTGCTTCATGCCGTCCGAGCCATGCGAGAGCATGTAGGACAGGGCGCGCACATACATGCCCATCTGGCCATGGAAGGCGGTCATGCGGCCGAAAGGCTTCTCGGCCGCGTCGGAAGCCTGCTCCACCAGCTCGAAACCATCCTTGCCCATACGCACGAACGGCACCGGCGCGAAGGGCGCGAGGCGCTCGGAGAGCACCACCGGGCCGGAACCCGGTCCGCCGCCGCCATGCGGCGTGGAGAAGGTCTTGTGCAGGTTGATGTGCATGGCGTCGACGCCGAGATCGCCCGGGCGCGCCTTGCCGACGATGGCGTTGAAATTCGCGCCGTCGCAGTAGAAATACGCCCCGGCCTCGTGAATCGCCTTGGCGATCTCGACCACCTGAGGCTCGAAGAGGCCGCAGGTGTTGGGGTTCGTGAGCATGATCGCCGCGACATCCGGCCCGAGACGCTCCTTCACGTCCTCCACATGCACCGTTCCGTCCTCGCGGGCCGGAACCGGCTTCACCACGAAGCCGATGAGGGCGGCGGTGGCCGGATTCGTGCCGTGGGCCGAATCAGGAACCAGCACCACGTTGCGGGTTTTGCCCTCGCCCCGCGCCTCGATGGCGGCCTTGATCGCCATCATGCCGCAGAGCTCGCCATGCGCGCCGGCCTTCGGCGAGAGCGCCACGGCGGTCATGTTGGTGAGGGTCACGAGATAGCGGCCGAGCTCGTTCATGAGCTCGAGCGCGCCCTGCACGGTCGAAACCGGCTGCAGAGGATGCACGTCCGAGAAACCCGGCAGGCGGGCCATGCGCTCGTTGAGGCGTGCATTGTGCTTCATCGTGCACGAGCCGAGCGGGAACAGGCCCGTGTCGATGCCGTAATTCATCTGGGACAGGCGCACGTAATGGCGCATGGTCTCCGGCTCGGAGAGGCCCGGAAGGCCGATGGCCTCCTTGCGCTCCAGCCCGCCGAGGCGCGGCTCGAAATCCTCCGGCTCGTCGATGTCGACACCGGTGGTGTCATGACGGCCGATCTCGAAGAGCAGCGGCTCGATCTGCGCCAGCGCCTTGTTGCCGGTGAAGGTCGGATGAGCGTTGGTGCCGGCCTCGCCGGCGGCGGTGGGACGTCCCTGGCGGTTCAACATCACAGAACCTCCTTCAAGGCGGCGACGAGGGCCGCGCGATCATCATCGGTGTTCACTTCGGTGGAGGCGACAAGCAGCAGATTGTCGAGGCCGGCACCCGGCAGCAGGCGCGACACGGGCACGCCCGCAAGCACGCCCTTCGCAGCGAGCGCTTCGACCACTTCGGCTGCGGGCTTGGCGAGCTTCACGGTGAACTCGTTGAAGAAGGTCTTGTTGAGGACCTCGACGCCCTTCACCCGGGCCAATTGGTCCGCGAGCTTGATCGCATTCGCATGATTGACGCGGGCCAGGCGCTTCAGTCCCGTTTCGCCGAGCAGGGTCATGTGAATGGTGAAGGCCAGCGCGCAAAGGCCTGAATTCGTGCAGATATTCGAGGTCGCCTTGTCGCGACGGATATGCTGCTCGCGGGTCGAGAGCGTCAGCACGAAGCCGCGATTGCCGTCCGCGTCCACCGTCTCGCCGCAGAGGCGGCCCGGCATCTGTCGGATGAACTTCGACTGCGTGGCGAAGAGGCCCACATAGGGACCGCCGAAATTCAGCGCATTGCCGATCGACTGGCCCTCGCCCACCACGATGTCCGCGCCCTGGCTGCCGGACGACGCGACGAGGCCGAGCGACACGGCTTCCGTGAACACGGCGATCAAAAGCGCGCCGTGCTGGTGCGCCTTCTCGGCGATGGGCTTGAGATCGCGCACATTGCCGAACACGTCCGGCGACTGCACGACCACGCAGGAGACGCTGTCGTCGATCTGCGAGAGGATGTCCTCGCTGCCTGAAACATCCGGCTGCATGGTGACGACGGCATCGCTCGCCATGTCGGAGAGCGTACGCACGACTTCGGCATAATGCGGATGCAGGCCGCCGGAGAGCACGGCCTTGCGGCGCTTGGTGACACGGTGCGCCATGAGCACCGCCTCGCCCGTGCCGGTGGAGCCGTCATACATGGAGGCATTCGCCACCTCCATGCCGGTGAGCGCGGCAACCTGCGTCTGGAACTCGAAGAGATATTGCAGCGTCCCTTGAGCGATCTCGGGCTGATACGGCGTGTAGCTCGTCAGGAACTCGGAGCGCTGGATCAGGTGATCGACGGTCGCGGGCACATGGTGCTTGTAGGCGCCCGCGCCCACGAAGAACGGCACGGAGGACGCCGTCACGTTCCTGGCGGACATGCGGGAGAGGATGCGCTCCACCTCCATTTCGCCCTTGCGGCGCGGCAGGTCCAGCGGCTCCTTGAGGAGCAGGTTCTTCGGCACGTCGGCGAACAGTTCGTCCACCGTCTTGACGCCGATCCGCGCGAGCATCTCGCTGCGATCGGTGTCGGAAAGAGGCAAATAACGCATCGGTTGAAAGCCTTGGGTTAATGCGAGGGAAGGCCCGCCACCACGATTTCCGTGAGCACGGAATTGGCGATGAAGCATTCCTTGTGAGCGAGGTGATGCATGTCGGCGATCTGCTCCGGGCTGGGGATCTTCTCACCCGAGAACACGATCTGCGGATCGAGCGTGATTTTGGAGACGAAGAGCTTGCCTTTTTCGTTGGGCGTCATCACGCCAACGGCCTTGTCCTTGTAGGAGTCGACGACGAAGCGCTTCTTGGCGGCGATGCCGAGGAAGGTGAGCATGTGGCAGCTCGACACGGCCGCGACGAAGGCCTCCTCGGGATCCACCGCATCTTCGCGCGAAAGGGGCAGCGGCACCACCGAAGGCGATGCCGACGCCATGACGTCGATGCCACCATCGAACGACCATCGATGGCCGCGGCTGTACCTGTTGTCGGAGAAGGCTTCGCCCTCCCCGCGCGTCCAGACCACGGTTGCCGTGTATTCGTGCGACATCGTTCGTCTCTGATTTACGAAATCGACTTCACGAATTCCTGGTACTGCTCTTCGGTCAGGAGATCGTCGAGCTCGCTCGGATTCGTGAGGCGGATCTTCATGAACCAGCCGCGGCCGGCGGGGTCCTCGTTGACCGTGCCGGGAGAGGCTTCGAGATCGCTGTTGACCTCCACCACCTCGCCGGAGACCGGAGCGTAGACTTCGCTCGCGGCCTTCACGCTTTCGACGACGGCGGCCTCATCGCCCTTCGCGAGAGTCTTGCCGATGCTCGGCAGCTCCACGAAGACGACGTCGCCGAGCTGCGACTGCGCATAATCGGAAATGCCGACGATGCCCGCATCCCCTTCGACGCGGATATATTCGTGATCCTTGGTGTAACGCGTGGTCATGTTTTTCTCCCCCTGGGATTAGCGCTTGTAACGATGCGGAGCGAAAGGCATGGCCGCGACCTTGGCGGGCAGCGGCTTGCCGCGAACGATGAGGTGAAGGTCCGTGCCGACGGCCGACACATCCTTCGACACGTAGCCCATGGCGACAGGGCCGTTGACGGTGGGGCCGAAGCCGCCGGAGGTCACGATGCCGACCTCGCGCCCGTCGGGCGTGGTGATGACGGTGCCTTCGCGGGCCGGAGCACGGCCTTCCGGCCTGATGCCGACGCGCACGCGGGCGGGACCTTCCTTGATCTCGCGCTGGATGCGCGCGGCGCCCGGGAAGCCCCCCTCCTCGCGGCGGCGCTTCTGGATCGACCAGATGAGGCCCGCCTCGATGGGCGAAGTGGTGGTGTCGATGTCGTGGCCGTAGAGGCACAGCCCCGCTTCGAGGCGCAGCGAATCACGCGCGCCGAGGCCGATCGGCTTCACTTCCGGATCGGCGAGGAGCTTGTTCCAGAGCTTGGCCGCATCCTCCGCCTTGCAGGAGATTTCATAGCCGTCCTCGCCCGTGTAGCCGGAGCGGGAGACGTGGCACCAGATGCCGTCGATCTGCACGTCGGCGGACATCATGAAGGACAGATTGGCCGCCTCGGGAGCGAGCTTCGCCAGCACGCCCTCGGCGGAGGGACCCTGGAGCGCCATGAGCGCCAGGTCGTCCTTGCGCTTCAGGCTCACGCCCTTCGGCAGCCGCGCCTGGATATGCGCGTAGTCCTGCTCCTTCATGGAGGCGTTGACGACGAGATAGAGCCAGCCCTCGTGTCCGGGCGCGCCGACGCGGGTGACCATGAGATCGTCCAGAATGCCGCCGTTCTCGTCGAGCAGCTGCGAATAACGCTGCTGGTTCGGCTTGAGGCTCAGCACATCCGCCGGTACCAGCGCCTCGAACACCCGGGCGACGGTCTCGTGGTTCTTGTCCTCGGCGATCAGGAACGCCTGGCCCATATGCGAGACGTCGAACAGGCCCGCATGCTCGCGGGTCCAGTTATGCTCGGTCAGGATTCCGGTGGGGTACTGCACCGGCATGTCGTAGCCGGCGAAGGGCACCATGCGGGCGCCAAGCGCCACATGCTCGGCATGAAGCGGCGTTTTCAGAAGCGGCTGATCGCTGTTGACGGGCTCGGCCATCGTGTTCCCTCAAAGGTGCGCGTTCCATCGGGCTTTGCGGCCCGTTGCTCTGCGCCCCCTCTGTCACGAGACCTGAGAGATTTCCCCACTGCATTCGCAACAGGTTACGCCCGTCGGTGGGCGATCCTTTTCAGGAATCGCCGCTTTCCAGAGTGCCAGCTCCCGCGCGGTCCATTGGCCTGAGCGTTTCCGGGGCGGTTGCGCCTTCGGCGCCGGACTTCGAAAGCCCGGTCTCTTCCGCGGGGATCATCGGCTGCCTTAGCTCTGAAGAGGAAATGCGATCCTGTCAACAAAACAGGGTGCCGCAATCCTCAGCTCCCTGCCTTAATTGACGCAGGGTCTCCGAGCCCCCATGTTAGGCCATCAATCACAGAAGGGGGAAAGCGCGACCTGATCCGGTCGGCAGCTCCTGGCACCGTTGCTCGAACTGGTCATCGCTCTTGCACTTGTCGCCCTGAACGGCGTCTTCGCGCTTTCAGAACTCGCCATCGTGTCTGCCCGCAGGGCCCGGTTGAAAACCATGGCCGAGCAGGGCCGCTCGGGAGCCAGCACAGCTCTCGTGTTGATGGAAGACTCCGGGCGCTTTCTCTCTACCGTCCAGATCGGCATCACCCTCGTCGGCATCCTCGCGGGCGCCTTCTCGGGCGCGGCGCTCGGCGATCGCCTGACCCAGTTTCTGATAGGGCAAGGCATGCCCGAGGCGGCAGCTCAGCCGTTGGGGTTCGGCCTCGTCATCAGCTTCATCACCTACCTGTCCATCGTGATCGGCGAGCTCGTGCCCAAGCAGCTCGCCCTGCGCCACCCGGAGGGCATCGCCTGCGCGATGGCACCGCTGATGATGGTGATTTCGAAGGTGGCGGCGCCTGCGGTCTGGCTTCTCAACGCATCGACGCGGCTGATCTTCAGCCTGTTCGGCTCCTCCTCGGAGGACGGGTCGACGGTGACGGAAGAGGAAATCAAGATGCTCGTCGGCGAGGCCGAGAGCGCGGGCGTGATCGAGGAAGAGGAGCGGCGCATGATCTCCGGCGTGCTCCGCCTCGGAGACCGGACCGTGCGCGGCCTCATGACGCCCCGCACCGACGTGGACTGGATCGACCTGGACGATGACGAGGAGACGATTCGCAGCGTCCTGATCGAGACCCCCCATTCCCGGCTGCCGGTCAGCGAAGGCTCTCCCGACAACATCATCGGGGTCGTGCAGTCGCGGGCGCTGCTCGCGGCCCTCCTCTCGGGCGAGCCGCTCGATCTCCGGGCCCAGGTCCAGCAGGCCCCGGTCATTCCCGACACGCTCGAGGCCCTCGATGCGCTGGCCGTCCTGCGGGATTCGGAAGTGCCCATGGCTCTGGTCCACGACGAGTACGGCCACTTCGAGGGCGTCGTGACCCCGGCGGACGCCCTGGAGGCCATCGTCGGCGCCTTCCGGTCCGACGGCGAGGCGCCGGAGCCGAACGCCATCCGGCGCGAGGACGGCTCTTGGCTGCTCGCGGGCTCCATGCCGGTCGATGAAATGGCGGATATCCTGGGCGTCACCCTGCCCGAAAACCGCAGCTATCACACGGTCGGCGGGCTGGTGATCAGCGAGCTGCAGCATCTGCCTAACACGGGCGAGTTCGTCGACATGCTCGGATGGCGCTTCGAGGTCATCGACCTGGACGAGCGCCGGATCGACAAGGTGCTCGCCTGCCCCCTCAATCAGAGGGCAGGTTCCTCCATTCTCAACTGAGCGTCAGGCTCTCGCTCCTCCTCGTCATCACCGGCCCTGTGCCGGTGATCCCGATTGTTCGAGCACGGCGCTTTGCCGATCGAGATGGCCGGGACAAGCCCGGCTGTGACGAGAAGGGAAGCGACTGATCGGCGGGTCTCTGAGACCGCGTCCTTCCCGAAAACAGGCAGATCAGCCGCGCCGGCCCCTGGCGCCGAGGGCCACTTCGATCTCGAAGCTGTTGGCGCTGGCCGGAGGCACCACGATTCCGTCCTCGACCACGGTCACAGTTGCCTGCGTGCCCCCGGCCGGGATGGCCGCCACGGTCGTGCGGCTGCGGTTTGCGATCACGGTCGAGCCGTCCTTCACCGCGATCTGAACCGGCACATTGTAGCGGCCCGCGGCACCGCCCGCACCCAGAAGCGCACGGGCCTCGACGCCCACCTTGACGAGGGTCGAGCCATCGGGCTGGCCGATGCATTCGCGGGCGAGATTGCTGATGGAGACCTGGCTGCGCAGGGCCGAAGAATCACCCGAGCGGCCGCCCGAATAGACCTGGATGGCGGAACCGCCGTCGGCAATGAGGACCGGGGGGCAATAGACATCGTCCATCGGCCTGGCCTGGACGGGAGCCTGGGAGGCGCCGCCCGTGAGCAGCATCTCGCCAAGGCCCATGCCCTCGCCGGATCCGGCGCATCCTGCCAAAGCCGAAACACCCAGAAAAGCCGCAGCCAGACTGGCCGTCGCCTTCACAATCCTACCCATCGGAACCCCCGGCTTGCCTCTTGCGACCCTTACGGCAGCGCATCGAACCCGGTCGCGAATCCATTCAGCGACACGGGAATGCCGATGCCCTCCTCGGGCGTCTGGAACACGATGAAGGTGGCGGTCTGCCCCGACTTCATCTGGTTGATGAGATTATCTTCCATGACAACCTCGGCGACGCAACCCGTGGCCAGGCAGCGTACGAATCCGGCCCGGCCGATATCGGTCTGGTCGATCTTGAGGCCAAGCCCGGACGGCAGGAGGATACCAAGGGGAGCGACCACGCGAAGGAGCCGGCTTTTGCCGTCGGCGGTTTTCAACACGATAATCACGAGGGTGACGTTGGGACGGTCCTCCGCCACCACGTTCTGAACGAGGGCGCATTGCTCGGACGTGGCGCCAGCGGGCGTTTCGCAGCGCATCTGCCAGTCGCCATAGGTGTTCTTCACCATGCCCTGGGCACTCGCGCCACCGGCTGCGGACACGGCCATCAGACCCAAGCATGCCGCCGCCCCGTAGCGGATCCATCGTGAAACGCCCATCGGCCTCTCCTTCCTGAGCCCTTCGCGCGCGAAGGGCAGCGGCTGAACCGCTCCGATCCAAATCCTGGCCCGTTGGGACCATGCCAGAGGGCACAATGTCAAGCGAGAGGGGATAAGTGGACGTCATAAACGCTTTTGGCAGTTATGACGCACAGATTGCGACCATAGAACCGTTGCGCTTCTCCGCGTCCTGTGGTCTTTGACACGGATCAAAGGTGATGGCGCAAGCCGGGCGCCGCTATTCGCACGCCCGCGCTGTCCCTTTATGCTTTCGTGGCCGCCCGGCCACCACATCTTTAGGAGCTTTGGAACGCCGATGCGGATCGAGACTGGACGTCGATCGGTGACCGCCCTCTCCACGGCAGCGGTCGCACTTGTGTTGGGCATAAGTGAGGCATGGGCTGCCGCAGGCCGCCCCTCTCCTTGGGAAACCGGCATGCAGGAGATGGTGACCGAGTTGGGGCAGAGCGTCGCCAACTTCCACACCTACCTGCTCTGGCTGATCGCTGCGATCTGCCTGTTCGTGCTGGCGCTTCTCCTGACGGTCATCGCCCGCTTCAACGAGCGGAAGAACCCGGTTCCCTCCCGCACGACCCACAACACCCTGCTCGAGGTGGCCTGGACCATCGTTCCGGTGCTGATCCTCGTCGCGATCGCCATTCCCTCCTTCCGGCTCCTGCGCCAGCAGCTGGTTCCGCCGCAGGCCGACCTCGTCGTGAAGGCCACCGGCTATTCCTGGTACTGGGGCTACGAGTACCCGGCCGATCAGGGCGGCTTCAAGTTCGATTCGAACATGATCACGGAGGACAGCGCACGCAAGCCTGACCAGCCGCGCCTGCTTGGCGCCGACAACGCGATGGTCGTGCCGGTCGGCAAGGTCGTTCGCGTGCAGGTGACTTCCGCGGACGTGATCCACGCCTTCGCGCTGCCGTCCTTCTTCGTCAAGGTCGACGCCATTCCCGGCCGCCTGAACGAAACCTGGTTCAAGGCCGAGAAGGAAGGCGTCTATTACGGCCAGTGCTCGGAGCTCTGCGGCAACGGTCACCCCTACATGCCGATCGAGATCCGTGTCGTGAGCGAGGAGCAATATGCCGCTTGGCTTGCCGAGGCGAAGCAGCGTTATGCTTCCACGGAAGGCACTGCTCCGATCAAGTTCGCGAACGCTCAGTAATTTGAAAAAGTAAGGACCATAGAGGTCTCATCATGGCACATGCAGCTGATGCCGCTCACGCGGATCACCACGATCATCATCCCGGGTTCTGGCGCCGGTGGTTCTATTCGACGAACCACAAGGATATCGGCACCCTCTATCTCATCTTCGGCTTCACGGCCGGTATCATCGGCGGCCTTCTGTCGATCGCCATGCGCCTGGAGCTCCAGGAGCCGGGCCTCCAGTTCTTCTCCAATCCGCAGGCCTTCAACGTCTTCGTGACCGGCCACGGCCTCATCATGGTGTTCTTCGTCATCATGCCCACCCTCATCGGTGGTTTCGGCAACTGGTTCGTGCCGATCATGATCGGGGCGCCCGACATGGCCTTCCCGCGGATGAACAACATCTCGTTCTGGCTCCTCGTGGCCGCCTTCGGCCTGATGATCCTGTCCCTGTTCGTGGAGGGTGCTCCGGGCGCGCTCGGCTTCGGCGGCGGCTGGACCGCCTACCCGCCGCTGTCCACCATCGGCCATCCCGGCCCGGCCTTCGACTTTGCGATCTTCGCATTGCACATCTCCGGCGCCTCCTCGATCCTGGGCGCGATCAACTTCATCACGACGATCCTCAACATGCGCGCTCCGGGCATGACGCTGCACAAGATGCCGCTGTTCGCCTGGGGCATGCTGGTGACCGCGTTCCTGCTGCTCCTGTCGCTGCCGGTGCTCGCGGGCGGCATCACGATGCTGCTCACCGACCGCAACTTCGGCACGACCTTCTTCGATCCGGCCGGCGGCGGTGATCCGGTGCTTTACCAGCACCTGTTCTGGTTCTTCGGCCATCCCGAAGTGTACATCATGATCCTGCCGGCCTTCGGCATCATCAGCCACATCGTCTCGACCTTCTCCAAGAAGCCGATCTTCGGTTATCTCGGCATGGCCTATGCCATGGTCGCGATCGGCGTCGTCGGCTTCGTCGTGTGGGCTCACCACATGTACACCGTCGGCCTTTCGCTGCAGACGCAGGCCTATTTCGTGTTCGCCACGATGGTGATCGCGGTGCCGACCGGCGTGAAGATCTTCTCGTGGGTCGCCACGATGTGGGGCGGCTCCATCCGCTTCACCGCGGCCATGTACTGGGCGATCGGCTTCATCTTCCTGTTCACGGTCGGTGGCGTCACCGGCGTGGTCCTGGCGAACGCCCCCGTCGACCGCTACATGCACGACACCTACTACGTGGTGGCGCACTTCCACTACGTGCTGTCGCTCGGCGCCGTCTTCGCGATCTTCGCCGGCATGTACTACTGGTTCCCGAAGATCACCGGCTACGTCCTGCCTGAGTGGATCGGCAAGTTGCACTTCTGGATCGCCTTCGTCGGCGCCAACGTGCTGTTCTTCCCGATGCACTTCCTCGGCCTGTCCGGCATGCCGCGCCGCTACGCGGATTATCCGGATGCCTTCGCCGGCTGGAACCTGGTGTCCTCGATTGGCGCCTACATCTTCTTCATCGGTCTCTTCGTCTTCATGGGCGGTGTGATCTATGCCTTCGCCCGCAAGGAGAAGGCCGGCAACAATCCGTGGGGCGAAGGTGCGACGACGCTGGAATGGACCCTGTCCTCCCCGCCTCCGTTCCACCAGTTCGAGACCCTGCCCCGCATCGTCGATACGGGCCATTAATCAAGCGAGCCGGGCGGCATCAGCCGCCCGCTCCTCCCCCGAGGGCTTGAGCGTTCCTCAAGCCTTCCGGCGAGGAGCTGGCACCGCGAGGCGCGTGGCGCCTCCCTTCAGCGTTTCGGAAGATCATTTGGTATGAACACCCTGTCGAACAGCTTGACCGAACCCCAAAACAAGACCATTGCCGGCAATGGTATTTCGCAGGGTGACGTGTCCGACTTCTTCGCTCTCCTGAAACCGCGCGTGATGTTCCTCGTCGTCTTCACGGCGCTCGTCGGCATGGTCGTCAGCCATCCGGACGTGAATCCCGTTCTGGCTTTCGTATCCCTGCTCATGATCGCGGTCGGCGGCGGCGCTTCGGGCTGCCTCAACATGTGGTGGGACGCGGATATCGACGCCGTCATGACCCGCACCCGCAAGCGGCCCATCCCGGCGGGCAAGATCCAGCCCGGCGAAGCCCTGGCCTTCGGCCTCACCCTCTCCGCGGGCTCGGTGATCATCCTCGGCCTCGCGAGCAACTGGCTCGCCGCAGGGCTGCTCGCCTTCACCATCTTCTTCTACGTGGTCATCTATTCCATGTGGCTGAAGCGCTCGACGCCCCAGAACATCGTGATCGGCGGCGCCGCGGGCGCCCTCCCCCCGATCGTGGCGCAGGCCGCCGTGACCGGTTCCGTGACCTGGGACAGCATCATCCTGTTCGCCATCATCTTCATGTGGACGCCGCCTCATTTCTGGGCGCTGGCTCTCGTGAAGTCGGGCGACTACGAGCGCGCCGGCATCCCCATGATGCCGAACGTCGCCGGCCCCGATTCCACTCGCTTCCAGATCCTCGCCTACACGGTTCTCCTGGTCCCGCTCGGCATGGCCCCCGTGTTCGCGGGCTTCGGCGGGCTGGCCTATGCCCTGATCTCGCTGGTCGGCGGTCTCGGGATGCTGGCGCTCGCGATCCAGGTCTATCGCCTGCGCGTCGGCGAGCCCGCCATGCGCGTGGCCCAGCAACTCTTCGCCTTCTCGATCCTTTACCTCTTCCTGCTGTTCGCCACGCTGCTTGCCGAGCACGGCTTCGGCTTCTTCCACGCGGTTCTGGGGTGAAGCGGATGACAGATCGGAACTCCTATCACCTCACTCCCGAGGAGCAGCAGCGCCGCAGGCGGCGCTCGATCGCGCTCGGCCTGACGCTCGGCATCCTCTGCATCCTGCTGTTCGTGATCACGATCGCGAAGCTCGGGCCGCAGGTTTTCAACCGCCCCCTGTGAGGTGAGCATGGCCGACACGCCTCATTCCCAGCGCAAGATGCATCGCACGGCCTTAGCCTGCCTCGGTATCGTCGTGGGCATGGTCGGGCTCGCCTATGCCTCGGTTCCGCTCTACGACCTCTTCTGCAAGGTCACGGGCTTCGACGGCACGCCGGTGGCCCGCGACAGCAACAATTCGGAAATCGTGGATCGCACGATCGCCGTGCGTTTCGACGCCAACGTGGCACCGGGCCTGAAGTGGCGGTTCACGCCGGAGAAGCCCGAGGTCACGGTCAGGCTCGGCGAGACCACGACGGTGTACTACAAGGTCACCAATACGGGCGACCAGCCTGCCACCGGCATCGCGACCTACAACGTGCAGCCGGATCTGGCGGGCAGCTATTTCTCGAAACTGGAATGCTTCTGCTTCACGGAGCAGACCCTGAAACCGGGAGAAACCCTGGAATCGGCGGTCGTGTTCTATATCGATCCCCGCCTCGTGCAGGATTCCGACGTGAAGGAACTTTCCTCCATCACTCTCTCCTACACCTACTTCCCGTCCAAGGCGGGCAAGCCGGTGGCGGAGGCGACATCTTCCACCCAACCCACCGTTCAATAAGGAACGTGACAAGCGGGACAGAAACGTCTTAAAGCGAAGTCACAATCGAGGCACGGAGACTTAACATGGCCGAGGCTCACGCCAAGAACCACGACTATCACATTCTTGAACCGAGCCCGTGGCCGCTGATCGGCTCGGTCAGCGCCTTCCTGCTGACGTCCGGATTCGTGACCTGGTGGAAGGATATCGCCTTTGGCGGCATGCATCTGGGCGCCTTCATCTTCGGCGCCGGCATCATCGGTGTGATCTACACCATGATCGCCTGGTGGAGCGACGTGGTGCGCGAGGCCAATTCGGGCTTCCACACCCGCGTGGTCCAGCTGCATCACCGCTACGGCATGCTCATGTTCATCGCCTCGGAGGTGATGTTCTTCGTGGCCTGGTTCTGGGCCTATTTCGACGCGGCCCTTTATGCCGGCGATCCGCAGCTCTATTCGCGCGTCGAAGCGCTCGGCGGCGTTTGGCCCCCGAAGGGCATCGAGACCTTCGATCCCTGGCACCTGCCGCTGCTCAACACGCTCATCCTGCTGACCTCCGGTACCACGGTCACCTGGGCGCACCATGCGCTGCTCCACAACGACCGCCAGGGCCTCAAGGCCGGTCTGTGGCTCACGGTCCTCCTCGGCCTGGTGTTCAGCTTCGTGCAGGCCTACGAGTACAGCCACGCCGCTTTCGGCTTCAGCGGCAACATCTATGGCGCCACCTTCTTCATGGCGACGGGCTTCCACGGCGCGCACGTGATCATCGGCACGATCTTCCTGGCCGTCTGCCTGCTGCGCGCCTATCGCGGCGACTTCACGCCCAAGCAGCACCTCGGCTTCGAATTCGCCGCCTGGTACTGGCACTTCGTGGACGTGGTGTGGCTCTTCCTCTTCGCCGCCATCTACGTCTGGGGCTTCGGTGGTCACTGACCCCGCCCGCGAATTGGAACTGAAACGGGGGCGGCTCAAAGCCGCCCTTCGCATTTTGGCCTTCCCTCACCATGTGAGCGGGTGGCACTTCTCGGAGAAACATCGTGGCTCAAGTCCAGAAGACGTCGTCCCCCCTCCTCGCTGGCCTCAAGTGCCGCTGCCCCCAATGCGGGAAGGGACGCCTGTTCAACGGCTTTCTCACTCTCGCTCCGCGTTGCGAGGTCTGCGGCCTGGATTATTCCTTCGCCGACCCGGCCGACGGTCCCGCCTTCTTCGTGATGATCATCATGGGCATTCCGGCAGCGGCCTTCGGCGTGTGGGTCGAGTTGACCTTCGAGCCGCCCTTCTGGGTGCATCTGGTCACGACGCTGCCGTTCCTGCTGCTGACCTGCATTCCCCCGATTCGCCCCGCCAAGGGCATGCTGATCGCGAGTCAGTATCTCCATAAGGCGGAAGAAGGACGTTTCCGGTAGTGTCCTCCGCCAGCCCGCAGAGGGTCCGCTCGCTCCTGGCGCCCGGTCTGGCGACGCTTGTCGTCCTTGCCGTCCTCATCGGCCTCGGCACCTGGCAGCTCCAGCGCAAAGCCTGGAAGGAAAGCCTGATCCAGCAGATCGAGGCCCGCGCCTATGGCGAGCCGGGCCCCATCGCTCCTGAAGCGGAATGGCCGGCCTGGCGCGCGGACCAGGACGAGTTCCGCAGGGTTCGCGTCACCGGCACCTTCCTGCACGACCTCGAGGCGCCGGTCTACGGCCTGGCCCCCGGCGCCCGCCAGGGCGCTCCCCTGCAGGGCTACTACATCCTCACGCCGCTGAGGCTGGCCACGGGCGCCCTCGTCATCATCAATCGCGGCTTCGTGCCGACGGAACTGAAGAATCCCGAGACGCGCCCGCAGGGGCAGCCGGAGGGCGAAGTGACCGTCACCGGCCTCGTCCGGGCACCCGAGGCGCGCACCCTCTTCACCCCGAGCGACGATCCCGGCCGGAACCTCTGGTTCACGCGGGATCCCGAGGCCATCGCCCAGGCGCGCGGGCTCGAGCCCGTCGCGCCCTTCCTGATCGATGCGGATTCAACCCCCAATCCCGGCGGCTGGCCGCGGGGTGGCCAGACCCAGCTGACGCTTCCCAACAATCACCTGCAATACGCGCTCACCTGGTATGGGCTGGCCCTGACCCTCGTCGCGGTCTTCGGAGCCTTCGCCTGGAAGCGCATCAAAGGATAGGGCCGCGCCAGAACCGGCTTGCCGCGACCTGCTGGGCCACCTATTGTCCGGCCGGATTTCCAGGAGATTGACCGTGCTCCATGTCTCGACCCGCGGGGAAGCGCCCGCGCTTGGCTTTTCCGATGCGCTCCTGACCGGCCTTGCGAGGGACGGCGGGCTCTACATGCCGGAGCAATGGCCGAACCTGCCCATGGGCACGATCCAAGGCTTTGCCGGGCGATCCTATGCGGATGTCGCCAAAGCCGTCCTCGGCCCGCTGGTCGGCGGCGACATCCCCGAGGCCGATCTCCACCGCATGATCGGGGAGGCCTATGCCTCCTTCCGCCACGCCGCCGTGTGCCCGCTGACGCAGCTGGACGACAACCTGTTCCTGCTCGAGCTCTTCCACGGCCCGACGCTCGCCTTCAAGGACGTGGCGATGCAGCTCCTCGGCCGCCTCATGGACCATGTGCTCAAGAGCCGCGGCGCCCGCGCGACCATCGTCGGCGCGACCTCGGGCGACACGGGCAGCGCGGCCGTCGAGGCGTTCAAGGGTCTCGACCAGGTCGACATCTTCATCCTCTACCCGCATGGCCGCGTGTCGGACGTGCAGCGCCGTCAGATGACGACAGTCGCCTCGCCCAACGTGCATGCGCTCGCGGTCGAGGGCACCTTCGACGATTGCCAGAACATGGTGAAGGCCATGTTCAACCATCGCGGCTTCCGCGACGAGCTGCAGCTGTCGGGCGTGAACTCCATCAACTGGGCGCGCGTGGCAGCCCAGGCCGTGTACTACTTCACCGCCGCCGTGGCACTCGGCGGGCCGCATCGTCCCATCTCCTTCTCCGTGCCCACCGGCAATTTCGGCGACATTCTCGCGGGCTGGGTGGCCAAGAAGATGGGCCTTCCCATCGACCGCCTGATGATCGGCACCAACGCGAACGACATCCTCGCGCGCACGCTGACCACGGGCACCTACGAGATGAAGGGCGTCGAGGCCACGACCTCGCCGTCCATGGACATCCAGATCTCGTCGAATTTCGAACGCCTTCTGTTCGAGGCCTACGACCGCGACGGCGAGGCGATCCGCCGGCTGATGGCAAACCTTAATCAGTCGCGTTCCTTCACGATCGATGCGGAACCTCTCGCGCGCATCCGCGAGGAATTCTCCGCCACGGCCGTGGACGAGGCGAACGTGGCCGACGAGATGGCGCAGACCTATCGCAGCACCGGCTATGTGCTCGATCCGCACAGCGCCGTCGGCACGCGCGCGGGCCGCGCTCTGCTGAAGCAGAAGCCGGAAGTGCCCGTCGTCGCCCTCTCCACCGCTCATCCGGCCAAGTTCCCGGATGCGGTGGAGCGCGCCACGGGGATCCGCCCTGCCCTTCCGCCTCACATGGCGGACCTGATGGAGCGCAAGGAGAGCTTCACGGTTCTCCCCAATGACCAGTCGGCGGTGGAACGCTTCATCCGCGAGCGCGCCCGGGCCGTCAAAGGCGTGGCTGCATGAACGAGCATTTCGTCCGCGAGAAGCGCGTCGACATCACGAAACTGCCGAACGGCCTGACGGTCGCGACCGAGCACATGCCGGAAATCGCAACCGCCACGCTCGGCGTATGGGTCGGCACCGGCTCGCGTCACGAGCAGGCGCACGAGCACGGACTGTCGCACCTCATCGAGCACATGGCCTTCAAGGGCACGGCGCGCCGCTCCGCGCGGCAGATCGCCGAGGACATCGAGAATGTGGGCGGCGACATCAACGCCGCGACCAGCGTCGAATATACGAGCTACACGGCGCGGGTGCTGGGCGAGAACGTGAATGTGGCGCTCGACGTGCTCGGCGACATCCTCATCAACTCCGTGTTCGACGACGCGGAACTCGCCCGCGAGAAGAGCGTGATCCTGCAGGAATACGCCGCCGTCGAGGATACGCCCGACGACCTGATCTACGACGCCTTCATGGAGACGGCCTTCGCGGGCCAGCCCGTGGGCCGTCCGATCCTGGGCACCCCGGAGACGATCAAGAGCTTCGATGCCGACACCATTCGCGCCTTTCTCGTCCGCGAATATATCCCGTCGAAGATGGTGCTCGCCGCCGCCGGCAACGTGGATCACGCTCGGATCGTCGAGGAGGCCGAGAGACTCTTCGGGGCGATGCCGGCCGCCCCGATCCGTGCGCCGGAGGCCGGGCACTACACGGGCGGCGAGCGGCGCATCACCCGCAAGCTCGAGCAGGCCAATATCGTGCTCGGGCTGCCGGGCCTCTCGTTCAAGGATCCCGGCTACTACGCCACGCATCTCTTCGCCCATATCCTGGGCGGGGGGCTGACCTCACGTCTCTGGCACGAGGTGCGCGAAACGCGCGGGCTCGCCTATTCCATCGATTCCTTCCACTGGCCCTTCTCCGATTGCGGCCTCTTCGGCATCGGCGCCGGAACCTCGGGCGCCGATGTGGCCGAGTTCACCAAGGTCACCCTCGACTGCGTGCGCCAGGCGACGACCGACATCAGCGAGATCGAGATGGTCCGCGCCAAGGCTCAGATGAAGGTCGCCCTGCTGACGGCGCTGGAAACCCCCGGCGGGCGGATCGAGCGCATGGCGCGCCAGCTCCTGTCCTGGGGGCGGATCGTGGCAAGCGACGAAATCGTGCGAAAGGTCGATGCCCTCGATCAGGACCACGTGCGCGAGGCCGGATGCCTCCTCCTGCAGGGCAATCCCACCGTGGCGGCCATTGGTCCCATCAAGGGTCTCCCCTCCCTGGAGACCATCCGGGCGAGCCTGCGAGGATAGGCACCTGCCGCTACGTCATATCCATTTCTCCTCAATCCCGCCGCAAAGGACATCCATGCGCGTGGTTAACGATAACGTATGAGTCATGCGGACAAGTGGGGGCCTCTCGAGGGCTTTGGCTTGCCCTCAAGCTCCCTGACCGGTACCAATTCGCCTTTCACCTTGGGACCGGACGAAAGAACCGAAGCAGTGCGGATCGTATCTTTCGCCATAGCCTTTCTTCTGGCGGCGTTCGTGGGGCTCGCTTGGCCGACATCCGGTTGGGCGGTCGAGTCCGTGCGCGTCGATCCCAAGATCAAAGCCGTCGACCTGACCCCCGCGATCGAGCGCTACAAGTCGGACGGCGATGAAATCCGCATCTCGACCGCCCCGGGCCGCGACGGCATCGTGCGCCGCATCGCGGTGAAGGCCCGCGAGGCCGGCACACGCCCGGACTGGATCGTCTTCGCGCTCACCAACGATACCGACGAGCAGATCGACCGCCTGCTGGTTGCCCCCCATTTCCGGCTCACCGGGTCGGGCGTGATCTGGCCCGACCTCGGCGCCTCCCGCATCGCCGCGGTGACCGCGAGCCAGGGCATCCGGCCCGAGCGGGACGACAGTCCCGACGCGGACGTGTTTCTCATCACGCTCGACCCCGGCACCACCGTCACCTTCGTGGCGGAGCTGCGCACCGACAGCCTGCCCCAGCTCCACCTGTGGGATGCCGCCGCCTACAAGGAGCGCATCAACGGCCTGACGCTCTACAAGGGCATCATCATCGGCATCGCGGGTCTCCTGGCTCTCTTCCTCACCATCGTCTTCGTGGTGAAGGGCGCCCTGATCTTCCCGGCGGCCGCGGCGCTGGCCTGGGCCGTGCTGGCCTATGCCAGCATCGATTTCGGCTTCTTCCAGCGCGTCTTCCCGATTTCCGAGGTCACCGAGCAGATCTATCGCGCCGGTGCCGAGGCGGTGCTTGCGGCAACGCTGCTCGTGTTCCTCTTCGCCTATCTCAACCTGAACCGCTGGCATGTGCGCTACAGCCACGTCACGGCCTTCTGGCTGGCCTTTCTCGGCGCGCTGCTGCTGCTCGCCGTCCTTGACGCGTCGGTCGCCGCCGGCGTGGCCCGCATGTCGATCGCGGCGGTCGCCGGCATCGGTTTCGTGCTCGTCATTCATCTCGCGACGCATGGCTATGACCGCGCCATCATGCTCGTGCCCACCTGGCTCCTGCTGATCGCCTGGACCGTGGCTGCGAGCTTCACGGTTCTGGGACAGCTGAGCTCGGACATCGTGCCCCCGGCCCTGATCGGCGGCCTCGTGCTGATCGTCATGCTGATCGGCTTCACGGTGATGCAGCACGCCTTCGCAGGCGGCGGCTTCGCCCGCGGCTTCGTCAGCGAGACGGAACGGCGCGCGCTCGCCCTCGCGGGCGCGGGCGACATCGTGTTCGACTGGGACGTGGTGTCCGACAACATCTTCGTGAGTCCCGAGATCGAACATCAGCTGGGCCTGAAGCGCGGTGCGCTCGAAGGCCCCGCCTCGGCCTGGCTCGACCTGATCCATCCCTTCGACAAGGACCGCTACCGGCTCGCGCTCGACACGGTGATCGAGCAGCGCCGCGGGCGTCTCGTGCAGGACTTCCGCCTGCGCTCCTCATCCAGCGCTCATCACTGGTTCCGTCTCAAGGCCCGCCCGGTCATCGGCTCCGACGGCGAGGTGATCCGCATCGTCGGCACCCTGTGCGATGTGACGAGCAGCAAGAATGCCGAGGAGAGGCTTCTTCTCGACGCGGTGCACGACAGCCTCACGAGCCTGCCCAACCGCCAGCTCTTCTACGACCGCCTCGAGGCCGCCCTCACCTTCGCGAGCCAGGACGATTCCTTACGCCCGACGGTGCTCGTGATCGACATCGACAAGTTCAAGGATGCGAACGAGCAATCCGGCTACACCGGGGGCGATTCCATCCTGCTCACGTTGTCGCGCCGCCTCGGCCGCCTCCTGAAGCCGCAGGACACCCTGGCGCGCATCGCCGGCGACGAGTTCGCGATCATCCTGCTCTCGGAGCGGGAGCCCGACCGCATCATCGCCTTCGCCGACATGGTCCGGCGCATCGTCACGACGCCGGTCACCTACGCCGACCGCGAGATCTTCCTCACCGCCTCCATCGGCATCGCCCTGCATGATCCGCAGATCGCAGCCCGGCGCGAGGAGGTGCTGCGCAACGCCGAGATCGCCATGGCCCATGCCCGGCATCACGGGGGTGATCGCATCGAGGTGTTCCGCCCCACCATGCGCTCGGACCGCAGCGACCATTTCACGATGGAGAGCGATCTTCGCCATGCGCTCGAGCGCAATGAGATGAAGGTTCTCTTCAAGCCCATCGTGCGGCTCGAGGACCGCACCATCGCGGGCTTCGAATCCATGCTGCGCTGGGAGCATCCGCGTCTCGGCACCGTCGCGCCCGAGGACTTCATGTCGATTGCGGAGGAGACCGGCCTCATCGTCAAGCTCAGCGTGTTCCTGCTGGAACAGACGGCCCGCGAGCTCGCGATCTGGCAGAACGCCCTCGAGGTCGAGCCGCCGATCTTCGCCAGCGTGAACATGTCGAGCCACGACCTCCTGCGTCACGACCTGCTGCAGGAAGTGAAGGCCGTGATCGCGCGCACCCGCGTTCTGCCGGGCTCGCTCAAGATCGAGATGACGGAAAGCCTCGTGATGGAGAATCCGGAATATTCGGCGCAGATGCTGGCGCGCCTGCGCGATCTCGGCGCCGGGCTCTCGCTCGACGATTTCGGCACGGGCTATTCCGCCCTCTCCTACCTGCTGCGCTTCCCCTTCGACACGATCAAGGTGGACGAGTCCTTCGTGCGCCAGATGGCCTCGGGCAACGCGGTGATCCTGCGCTCCATCATCAAGATGGCGCATGAGCTGGGCATGGAGACCGTCGCGGAAGGAGCGGAGACCGAATCGGAAGCGATCGAGCTCTACCAGCTCGGCTGCGAATACGCGCAGGGACCGGTCTTCGGCGAGCCGATGTCGGTGATGCAGGCCCGCCAGCTCGTGGGCGCGACGGCGACGGAAGCGGCGTAAGCCGCGCGCCTAAGCGTGCCCCGCTTCCATGGACAGCATGGCAGGCTCGATGCCGATGCGGCGCAGAGCCATCTCGTAGCGGATATCGGCGGGAGTGCTGAAAATCAGCTCGGCATCGGCGGGGCAGTTCAGCCAGCCATTGGCCTGCAGCTCCAGTTCGAGCTGCCCGGCGCCCCAGCCGGCATAGCCGAGGGCCAGAATGGCCTCGCGAGGGCCACGTCCCTGGGCGATGGCGCGCAGGATGTCGATGGTGGCCGTCAGGCACACGCTGTCGTCGATCGGCAGGGTGGACTGCGCAATGTGATAATCCGGCGAGTGGAGCACGAAGCCCCGGCTCGTCTCCACGGGCCCGCCCATCAGAACCTGCATGCGGCCCACCTGCTCCGGCAGGTTGATGCGGTCCATCTCGGGCAGGATTTCAAGCTGGACCAGGAGGTCCGGCATGTTCACGTTCGCGGCGGGGCGGTTGAGAATGATCCCCATGGCCCCTTCCGGCGAATGGGCACAGACATAGATCACCGCGCGGGCGAAGCGCTCGTCCATCATGCCGGGCATGGCCACCAGCAATTGCCCGTCGAGATACGGGGAATCGGCGCCATAGGGGGTCAGCTGAAAGCTCATGTCTCGAAATCTGCCTTGTCGGGCCCGGCAACCCGATCACAGGATCGTGGATGGCAGCCCCGATGAAAAAACGCATAAAGGAAGCGCCTCAGGGAGGCGTCAGTTCCATGACCATGACATTCCGCGTGGCCGCACCGGCCATTTTTCTGATCTTGTCCCTTTTTCCGGGCTTTGCCCAGTCCCCTCCCGGGTCGAGCGCGGCGCAGGGCTTCCACTCGCAGGTGCGCCTCCTCTCCGGCGGCAGGCAGGGCGAGATCTGGCTCGCCGGCATCGAGATCACCCTCGACGGGGGCTTCAAGACCTACTGGCGCAACCCCGGCGAATCGGGCCTGCCGCCGAGCTTCGACTGGTCGCGCTCCGAGAACGTGGAGCATGTCGAGGTGCGCTGGCCCGCCCCCAAACGGCACGAGGACGCGGCGGGGGTGGCCTATGTCTATGCACGCCAGGTGATCCTGCCGCTCGTGGTGAAGCCCGCCGCCGCGGACAGGCCGGTCAGGCTCGCCCTCACCATCGACTACGGCATCTGCAAGGACATCTGCATTCCCGCGCACGCGGATCTCACCCTTCCCCTCTCCCAGGGCGGCCCCGATCGCAACGCCATCGACGAGGCCATGGCCAAGGTGCCGCGCCCGCAGCCCCTGGGAGCGCAGGGCGATCTCTCCATCCTCTCCCTCGACACGCGCGACGGCGCGAAACCCGCCTTGTCCGTCAGCGTTCGTGCGCCGGCCGGCGCGAAGCCCGTCCTCTTCGCGGAGGCGCCGGAGAACTGGTACGTCTCGTCCTCCACGGCGGATGCGGACAATCGCTTCACCGTCACCGTGGAGGACAAGCCGAAGGACGCGGCCGGCCCCGTTCCCCTGACCCTCACCCTCGTTGCCGGGGACAAGGCCGTCGAGACGCAAGTCCGTCTCGACGCGGCTGGCCGGCCGCGCTAGGGAGAATGTCCTCGAGGACAAGCTTTGGAGAACAGCGCATGGCCATTCAGGTTGGAGAACGCCTCCCCCAGGTCACCTTCCGCGTCATGACCCCGGACGGACCGGTCGCCAAGACGACCGATGATCTCTTCAAGGGGCGCAAGGTCGTGCTCGTGGCGGTGCCCGGCGCGTTCACCCCCACCTGCCACCGCAACCACCTGCCCGGCTATGTGCAGAAGGCCGCGGAGATCAAGGCGAAGGGCGTGGACGCCATCCTGGTGACCGCCGTCAACGACGTGTTCGTCATGGATGCCTGGGCCAAGGCCGCAGGCGCCGAGGGCATCGAGTTCCTGTCCGACGGGAACGGCGATTTCGCCAAGGCCATCCAGCTGACCATGGACGGCACCGGCTTCGGCCTCGGCATCCGCTCCCAGCGCTATTCGATGGTGGTGGAGGACGGCGTCGTGAAGGCGCTCAACGTCGAGGACACGCCCTCCAAGGCCCAGGTCTCGGGTGCCGAGAACATCCTGAAGGACCTCTGATCCTCGCCGTTCATCCATACGGAAAGACGCAGGGCCCCTGATCGCCGGACGGCGCAGGGGCCCTTCTCATGCGCTCTGCTTCCTGAAGCGCCGCTTCTTCCTGAAGGGCCGCTTCCGGGGCGGACGCCCGTCGCTGGAGGGCTGTCCGTTGCTGGAGGGCTGCCGGTTACGCTTGAAGGGCTGCATGGCGGCGACGGCCAGCTCGTCGACGCGGATATTGGTGGGATCATCCGCGTGGCCCTTCACCCAGTGCCAGGCCACGTCGTGGCGGGATGCGGCCTCGTCGAGCGCGCGCCACAGATCCTCGTTCTTCACCGGCTTGCCGTCGGCGGTGCGCCAGCCCCGGCGCTTCCAGTTGTGCATCCATTGCGTGATGCCCTGGCGCACATATTGGGAATCCGTGAAGAGATCGACGGCGCAGGGGCGCTTGAGGGCGTTGAGCCCCTCGATCGCGGCCCTGATCTCCATGCGATTGTTGGTGGTGAAGGCCTCGCCGCCGGAGATCTCCTTCTCGCTGCCCTTGAAGAAGAGGATCGCGGCCCAGCCGCCCGGCCCGGGATTTCCCGAGCAGGCGCCGTCCGTATAGATGAGGACGCGCTCGGATCCGCTCATGCATCGAGCCCGTATTCGCGGGCATGCCTCACATGCCGGTGGAAGTGAAGCTTGCGGTCGTATTCCATCGGGTCCTTCGGCTTCACGAGCGCGCCGGGCGGCACGTTGAGCCAATCCACCAGGCGGGTGAGCATGAAGCGCATGGCGGAGCCCCGGCAGAGCACCGGCAGGGCCTCGATCTCCTCGGGCGAGAGCCTCCGGACAGCCTCATACCCCGCCAGGAGCGCCTGCCCCTTCGTGAGATTGAAGGACCCGTCCGGCTCGAAGCACCAGGCGTTCAGGCAGATCGCCACGTCGTAGGCCAAGGCGTCGGTGCAGGCGAAGTAGAAGTCGATGAGCCCCGATACCTCGGTGCCGATGAAGAACACGTTATCGGTGAAGAGATCCGCATGGATGATGCCCGCGGGCAGGCCCTGCGGCCAGGCCTCCTTCAGATAGGTGAGCTCCCGCCGCGTGCGCTCCGCGAGACCGCCCGAGACCGTATCGGCCTGTGCTTCGGCCTGCGCGAAGAGCGGCGCCCAGGCGTCGAGGGAAAGCGCGTTGGGCCGGCTCATCGCGAAGTCCCGGCCTGCCAGATGGAGCTTGGCGAGCGCTCCGCCCAGGGCCTCGCAATGCTTCGCCGTGGGCCTGCGGACGGCGATGCCTTCGAGGAAGGTGATGATGACGGCGGGGCGGCCGGCGACCCGGCCGAGAGCCTGTCCCTGCCGATTGTTGACCGGAAGCGGACAGGTCAGGCCCTTGTTGGCCAGGTGCTGCATGAGCCCGAGGAAGAAGGGCAGATCCGCCTCCCGCACCCGCTTCTCGTAGAGGGTGAGGATGTAGGAGCCCTGGGTGGTGTGGAGGAAATAGTTGGTGTTCTCCACGCCCTCGGCGATGCCCTTGTAGGAGAGTACCGTGCCGATATCGTAGGTATCGAGAAAGCCCGCCAGCTCCTCGTCGCTGACTTCCGTATAGACTGCCACTGCTTACTCCGCCGCCTGCTCACGCAACTCGCGCGGCAAAGGAAAGAACACGCTCTCGTCCGCCGTCGACACGCTCTCCACCGACACCTCGTAGCGCTCGGCAAAGGCGTCGATGATCTCCTCCACCAGGACCTCCGGCGCGGAGGCGCCGGCGGTGATGCCGAGACTGCGGATATTGCCGAACAGCGACCAGTCGATGTCCTCCGCGCGCAGGATCAGCCGCACCACGGGGCACCCTTCCCGCTCGGCCACCTCGCGCAGGCGCTGGGAATTGGAGGAGTTCGGCGAGCCCACCACGATCATGGCGTCGACTTCGGGTGCCACGCGCTTGACCGCGCCCTGGCGGTTCGTGGTGGCGTAGCAGATGTCTTCCTTGTGCGGGCCGACGATGGTGGGAAAGCGCTCCTTCAGCGCATCCACCATGTCCTGGGTATCGTCGACGGACAGGGTCGTCTGCGTCACGAAGGCGAGGTTGTCCGGGTCCTCCGGCTGGAGCCGGGCGATGTCGTCGACGGTCTCGACCAGGGTGGCCGCCCCCTCGGGGAGCTGGCCCATGGTGCCGATCACCTCCGGGTGCCCCGCATGGCCGATGAGGACGATGTGGCGGCCACGCTTGTTGTGGACCTGCGCCTCGCGATGCACCTTGGTGACCAACGGGCAGGTCGCATCGATGGCGAAGAAGTTGCGGGCGGCCGCCGCCTCGGGCACGGATTTGGGAACCCCGTGGGCGGAGAAGATGACCGGGGCCGTGGTCTCCGGGATCTCGTCGAGTTCCCGGACGAAAACCGCCCCCTTCCGCTTCAGGTTCTCGACCACGTATTTGTTATGAACGATCTCGTGGCGCACGTAGACGGGCGCCCCATGGATCGCCAGCGCCTTCTCGACGGCGTCAATGGCGCGAACGACCCCGGCGCAGAAGCCGCGGGGGGCGCAAAGCAGGATGTCGAGGGCTGGCTTCGTCATGATCCCGCGATGTGGCGAGACGAGGCCCCTCCTGTCAAGCGGAAGCGATCGAATTCGCCCCGCGCCATGTTCAGGAGGTTCAAGAATTGCTCGCCCGACGCAAAAATACTCCCTAGAAAGAGGGGCCTCCTCCACCTGGACCGGTTGCCCGATGGCCAGCACTGCCTCCCATGTCAGCTTTCTCCCTCCCGTCCTGACCTTCTGCGGGGCCGCCGTGATCGCCGTGCCCGTCTTCCGGTTCATCGGCCTCTCCGCCGTGCTCGGATACCTTGCCGCCGGCGTTGTCATCGGCCCGTCCGTTCTCGGCCTTGTCGGCGATCCGGAGACCATCAGCTCCGTTGCGGAAATCGGCGTGGTCCTGCTGCTCTTCATCATCGGGCTCGAGCTCAAGCTTTCCGACCTCTGGTCGATGAAACAGGCCATTTTCGGCCTCGGCTTCGCCCAGATGGCCCTCACCACGCTCTGTCTCGGCGGAGCGGCCATCGCCATCGGTTTCGAAGCCAAGGCAGCCTTCGTCACCGGCATCGCGGTGGCGCTTTCGGCCACGGCCATCGCCCTCCAGATGCTCGGGGAGCGCAACGACATGTCGACCCCCTACGGGCAGCGTTCCTTTGCGATCCTCCTCTTCCAGGATCTTTCGGTCGTTCCCGTTCTCGCCATCCTGCCCCTTCTCGCCTCCGGCATGGCGGTGGATCACGTGTCGCACCTCGATCAGCTGATCGCCGTGGCCGAAACCATTGCAGCCATCGCTGCCGTGGTGCTCGTGGGCCGCTATGGACTGAACCCCTTCTTCCGCATCCTGGCGCGCACCGGCGCCCGCGAAGTGATGACAGCGTCGGCGCTCCTGGTCGTGCTCGGCGCGGCCCTTGTCATGCAGGAGGTCGGCCTGTCGATGGCCATGGGCGCCTTCCTCGCGGGGCTCCTGCTCGCCGAATCCAATTTCCGCCACCAGCTCGAAGCGGATATCGAGCCGTTCCGCGGCATGCTGCTCGGCCTGTTCTTCATGAGCGTGGGCATGTCCATCGACCTGGCGCTCGTCCGCGAGCAATGGGTGCTGCTCGCCCTCGCCGCTCCCGTCGTGATCGTCGGCAAGACGATCCTGATCACCCTTCTCTCGCGCCTGTTCGGCGCCACGTGGCGAGATGGGCTGCGATCGGGCACGCTGCTCTGCACCGCCGGCGAGTTCGCCTTCGTCCTGCTGCCCGTGGCGACGGGCGAGGGATTGATGTCGGCCAAAGAAGCCCAGCCCGTCACCGCCCTCGCGGCCATCACGATGCTGCTTGGCCCCATCTTCTCGAGCCTTGCCGAGAGAGCCCTGCAATCGCGACCGGAGCGTTCGACCGAGTCAGGGGCGGAGGATCTGCTGAACCAGGAAGGCGAGCTGTCGAGCCGGGTCCTCGTGATCGGTTTCGGCCGTTTCGGCCAGATCGTGAACCAGGTGATGCTGTCGCAGAACATCAACGCCACCGTGATCGACAACAACGTGGAACGCGTGCGCGATGCGGCCCGGTTCGGGCTCAAGATCTATTACGGCGACGGAACGCGCCTGGATGTGCTGCGCGCCGCGGGCGCGGAGAAGGCGGAGATGATCTGCGTGTGCACGGATGATCCCGACACCATCGAGAAGATTGCCGAGATCATTCGCGAGAACTTCCCCGATGCGAGGAGCTTCGTGCGCGCCTATGACCGGATCCATGCGGTGCGCCTCCTGAAGATCGGCATCGACTACCAGCTCCGCGAGACATTCGAATCCGCCATCGTCTTCGGCCGTTCGGCCCTCGAGGAACTCGGGATCGACGCCGAGATCGCGGCCAATGCGGCGCAGGACGTGCGCAAGCGGGACATCGCGCGCCTGTTCCTGCAGAAGGAGATCGGCGCGATGGGCGGCGCGGAACTCGTGGTGGGCGCCACGATCACGCCCGAACCCCTCACCTCGCCGGCCGGGAAGGCAAAGGCGCTCAGTCCCGAGACGCGCGACATTCTGGGCGAGGGAGTGCTCTAGATGGATGTGCCTCCTTCCGAGCGCACCGAGACCCCGGTCTTCGTGCAGGGATCGACCATGCGCCACGTTCTCGTGATGACGGGAACGGGCGCCGCTGGCCTGATCGCCATCTTCATCGTCGATCTCATTTCGCTGCTCTACATTTCCTGGCTCAACGATCCGAGCATGACGGCGGGCGTCGGCCTCGCGACGGTCGTGATGTTCTTCACGGTCTCGATCAATGTCGGGCTGATGATCCCCATCGGCGCCCTGGTCTCCCGCGCCCTCGGCGCGCGCAAACCCGCTGACGCGCGGCGGCTTGCCGCGTCGGGCAGCATTCTCATGGGCCTGATCGGCCTCGCCGTCAGCGCGGCCGCCCTCGCCTTTCTGCCGCAGATCCTGGGCGCGATGGGCGCGAGCGACCAGGCCTTCGACGTGGCCCGCCGCTTCCTCTGGATCGCCTTGCCGACGAATGTGCTGATGTCGCTCGGCATGGCGTTCTCGACCATCCTGCGCGCGGCGGGGGACGCCAAGCGCAGCATGTACGCCTCGCTGTCCGTCGCTGTCGTGACGGTGCTGCTCGACCCCATCACGATCTTCGTTCTCGACCTTCGGTCGGACGGCGCGGCCTGGACCATCAACATCGCGCGCGTAGCCTATCTGTATGTCGGCTACCTCTTCGTGACGCGCGCCCACAGGCTTCTCGCACGCCCCACAATGCGCTCCGTGCTGCACGACGCGAAGCCGTTCTTCGCGATTGCCGTTCCGGCGATCCTCACCAATATCGCGGCTCCTGCCTCGAACGCCTTCTTCACCGGCATCATGGCGCGGTTCGGAGACCAGGCCATCGCCGCTTCGGCCATCATCGATCGCGTGACGCCGGTCTCGTTTGCGGGCGTCTTCGCCCTGGCGGGAGCCATCGGTCCCGTGCTGGGGCAGAACTGGGGCGCGGGGCGCTATGACCGCATGCGGCAGACGCTGAAGGACTCGCTGACCTTCATGATCGTCTATGTGCTGGGCGTGTGGCTGCTGCTCGTTCTGCTGCAGGTGCCCATCGTGATCGCCTTCAACGCGCCGCCGCTCACGGCCGAACTGGTGCGCTTCTTCTGCCAGCTGAGCGGTCTCATCTGGTTCTTCATCAGCCTCGTCTTCGTGGCGAATGCGTCCTTCAACAATCTCGGCTATCCCCTGCTCTCCACGTTCTTCAACTGGGGACGAGCCACGCTCGGCATGATTCCCTTCGCCTATTACGGCGCGCTGATCGGCGGTCCGAAAGGTGCCATCATGGGGCTTGGCGCCGGGTCCGTCGCCTTCGGGATCGCCGCCATCGTCACAGCCTTCTGGACAATCCGGCGTCTTGAGAGGCAAGCTGTCCCGATACCGTAAGCTGCAAGTGAGCGAGAGCGTTCGAGGAGCCTGCCATGTTCAATTGGTTCGAGCTGATGCGACAGGCGCAGACGCAGACGGGCTTCGAGACCCTAGCGCGGCAGTTTCATCTCTCGGGAGAGCAGCAGCAGCGCGCCATGGCCGCCTTCATGCCGGCCTTCGTCATGGGCCTGCAGCATGCCATGGCGACCCAGGGTCCGCTCTTCCTTCAATCCCTGATGAGCGGCGGCTATCAGAACTTCTGGCAGAATGCGGGGCGCGCCTTTTCTCCGCAGGCGCAGCAGGAAGGAAGACGGCTGCTCGACCAGCTTTTCGGCTCCGATGAGACCAGCCGCAGGGTGGCGCATCAGGCGGCGGATTTCGCGGGCATCGGCGTCGAGACCATGCAGCAGATCCTGCCTCTCTTCGCCGGCATTCTCGCAGGCGGCCTGTCGCAATGGATGGCCGCGCAATCGCACGCCGTCCAGTCGTTCACCTCGCCTGGTTCCGACACCGAAAAGCCGAAGCAGGATGCCGACAATCCATGGGCCGATTGGTGGACCGGATGGATGAAGACCCAGGAGCCCCAGAAGAAGCCGGAGGCCAATCCGTTTCAGGAGATGATGGCCGGGTTCCTGCAGAAGCCGGAACCCGAAAAGCCGAAGGAACGGCCCGTCGCGTCCTCCTGGGACGAGATGTTGGAGAAGGGACGCGAGATGCAGATGCAGTATCTGACGTCCCTCCAGTCGATCCTGGAAGAGGCCTGGGGAGCCGGTTCCAAGAAGTCCTAGAGCATCGGACCCAAAGGTGGATTTGCACTTTTGGGCTTCAATCCGATGCTCCCCTCCTGAGCGAGCGCATCGTTTGAGCAGACCCAGCGGGCAGCGCGATGCGCTAGGATCGGTTCACGAGTCGAACCACCGGCCTTGCCTTCCGTGCACCGGCGGACCGGGGCGCCTGCTCCCTGCGCTGGACGCGGCGCACCAGCACCCATGACGGCCGACGGTGGATCGGCTCCGCCAGCGCACTCATCACATCGTCCTGGGTCAGGCCGATATCCTTCAGCATCCGCTCGTCCAGCTCGGCGAGGTTCATGACCTCTCCGCGATCTCGGAAAGCCTTCGCGAGGGAGATGAGCGAACGCACGAACCCTGCCAGGATGCTGGATCCGGGGATCGTCGTGACGTGTGCTGCAGACCGGGTCATGTCAGGTCTCCTTCGCATCGATGAGGTTTTCACCTTCCCTTCAGGAAGGGCGGTGAATGCTCCAGGAGCGTTTCACAAGCGTTCCAGGGAGCGTTTCAGGACATTCTCAAAGGAGTCCTGGAAGAAACTCCCAGAGAAATGCCACATGTCTCTCAGTTAAGTATTTGAAATCATTGGTATATTTTTGATCCTATATGAACGTATAGCATGGAACGTATCATCACTTGAAACGATTGTTTGAGATATGTATCATCATTGAAAATGATGGGAGTGTAAGGCCATGCACTTGCTTGATATCGACCAGCTCAGGACCTTCGTGGCGATCGCGGATACGGGGTCGTTCACGCGCGCGGCGGAGATCGTGCACAAGACGCAGAGCGCTGTGTCCATGCAGATGAAGCGGCTGGAGGACCGGGTCGGCAAGGCGATCTTCGAGCGCGACGGGCGCCTGTCCAAGCTCACCGACGAGGGCGAGCGGCTGCTCGACTACGCCCGCCGGATCGTGCGGCTGAATGCCGAATGCATGGCCTCCTTCAACGACAACGAGCTCACCGGCCGGGTGCGCCTGGGGCTGCCCGACGACTATGCCGACCGCTACCTGCCGGAGATCCTGGCGCGGTTCTCGCGCTCCAATCCGAAGGCCGAGGTGACGGTGATGTGCGAGCCCACGCACAACCTGATCGGGCGCGTGCAGCACGGCGACCTGGACCTGGCGATCATCACCCATGTGGACCGGCGCGGCCCTTCCGAGATCGTGCGCATCGAGCAGCTCCTGTGGGTCACCTCCGCCCGCCACGGAGTGCACGAGGAGAACCCGATCCCGCTGGCCCTGGGCCGCCCGAACTGCGACTGGCGCCACTACGCCACGGAGGCGCTGGAGGGCGCGGACCGTCCCTTCCGCATCGCCTATGTGAGCTGGAACTCCACCGCCGTCGGCGCGGCGGTCCTGTCGGGCCTTGCGGTCTCGGTCCTGCCGGAGAGCGCCGTGCGCCCGGGCATGCGGATCCTCGGCCCCTCGGACGGGTTCCCCGCCCTGCCCTCGTGCAAGATCGGCCTGATCCGCGCGCGCGGCGAGGAGAACCCGCTCGCCGATGCGCTGGGCGTCCACATCAAGCAGTCGCTCGACAATCTCGGCTCGACCCGGCCGGTTTATCCGGTCGCCGCGGAATAGATCATCGTGCGGACCCAGCGGGCCGCGCAGCGAAAAGTGGCTCCGGTTTTCCGCATCAAACGACGCTCTGAGCGAAGAGAAGCATCGGACCGACTTTCGGGTCCGATGCCCTAGCCCTACTTCGCGGCGGGCCTACGCAGCACCAGCACGTTGCCGACGAGGGCGAACGCCACGCCGACCACGGCGAGCGGCGTCCACACATAGCCCTCGAGCAGGGTCGAGACGGTGAGCGCCACGATGGGGAACAGCACCGTGGCATAGCCCGCCCGCGCGGCGCCGAGGCGGCGCAGCAGCGTGAGATACGACATGAAGGCGAGCACCGAGGCGCCGATCGCGAGATAGAGCAGCGAGCCGATATATTTCAGCGTGGGCTCGATGATGAAGGCGTTGCCGCGCAGGAGGTTGAGCGCCAGCAGCACCACGCAGCCATAGGTCATGCCCCAGGCGGTGGCGGAGAGGAGCGGCACGCCGCGGCGCTGCACCACCGTCGAGATCATGTTGCCCGAGCAGAAGAACAGCGTGCCCATCACGCAGAGTCCGAGGCCGGTGAGCGCGGCGGCGTTGAAGCCCGCGCCCGTGATCTCCGGCCAGAACAGCAGCCCGATGCCGACGACGCCGATCAGGCCGCCCAGCGCCACGCGCGGCTCCACCTTCTGGCGGAAGACGATGAAGCCGAGGATCAGGTTGAACACCGAGGCGAGGGAGAACACCACCGAGAGCAGGCCCGAGGGCACGCTCAGGCCGCCGTAATAGAACGAGATGAAGTTGAACGAGAACAGGCAGCAGCCCACCGCCATGAAGCGCAGGTGGTCGGCGAGCGCAAAGCGCACCTGATGGCCGGTGACGAGAACCCAGCCCCACATCAGCACGGCCGAGAGCAGGAAGCGCCACAGCACCGACATCTCCGGCGCCACGACCCCGAGCTGCGCGCGGATGCCGATCCAGCTCACGCCCCACAGGAAGACGGTGGCGGCGTAGAGCCCGAAGGTGGTTCCGTCGAAGCGTCTGGCGTCCGGGGCGGACATCGTGGCGGTGGCCTGGGTCATGGCGGCTGGTCCGAAGTTTCCAAGGCGCTGGAATTACGCCCTTCGGCCCATCAGCGCAAATGATGAAATGTCATCGATCACCTCTGAAACGGTGATGAAACGTTCCAGGAAACATCCGGAAACTCCCCTGTAAAGCATTGAAACAGCTTGAAAAACCCGTTTCAGCAATGCCCTGTCGCCCGGCATCGGGTGAGGTAATAGGCTTCCGCCGCGAGAAACCCGGTCCGGCTCCGCCACCCCACATAGCGGCTCGTCGGCGTCGGCGACGGCTCCGCCTCGATCCCGAGCCGATGGGCGATCGCCATGGCCCGGCGCATGTGCAGTGGATCGCTGACGATCAGGACCCGCCGCACGCCGTTCCGCTCCAGGATCGGCTTCGCGAAGGCGAGGTTCTCCTGCGTGGTCCGGGAGGCCTCCTCCAGCAGAATCGCATCAGGCTTGACCCCATGCTCCACGCTCCAGTCCCGCGCCGCCGCCGCCTCCGTCAGTTTGTCGCCCTGGGCGAGGCCGCCGGTCATCACGAGCTTTTGCACCCGGCCCGCCTTGTAGAGATTGACCGCGTGCCTGATGCGTTCCGCGAAGACGGGCGACGGCCGGTCCGTATAGACCGCCGCTCCCAGCACGATGGCCGCATCCGCCGGCCCGTCGCTGGAGCGCCGCGAATACAGCGCGATCTCCGCCATGGTGCCGAGGGCAAGGAGCGCGAGCAGCGCCGCAAGACCGACGGCGCCGCGCACCATGACGCGTGCGATGCCCCTGCCTCTGCGAAATGCCATGCCGCCCCCCTGTTCCTCTGGACGGCGCCGGACGGCGAACCGATCCTCAGCCTGTGCAGGTCTGACGCTGCCTTTTTCTCATCCCTGGTTCTGCGCCATGCCTGCGGAGCGATGCAAGCCCGCTGGAACGATCTCGCGCCGGTTTCCTACGGGCAGGCGCCGAGGATGAGGGCCGTGCGTGCGCTACCGGCCTCTCCGGGGTCTCACCAGCCTCGGGCCGGCGATCTCACTTGTTTGAGGCATGGCGCTCGTCTTGATCGGGATGGCCGGGACAAGCCCGGCCATGACGAAGAAGGGCGTGTGCTGCTTCCCTCCCCGCGCAAGTCGGGTGCTCCCGACTTGCGTTCACATGGTCCGATCTCGGCAACAGCCGAGATCGGTGGGGAAGGAAACATGTGCCTCATCCGGGACAGACAAAGCCAAGCCTCCTGAGAGTCGGGCTCGTGAAGCGCTGTGCCGCCCTCCCCCCTTGTGGGGGAGAGTTGGAGAGGGGGGTACTGGGGTGGGGGAGAGTTGGAGAGGGGGGTACTGGCGCCAGCCTTTCCGAACGCAGCGCTCACACCCCCACCCTCAATCCCTCCCCACAAGGGGGAGGGAAACGCGTTGCGCGCGAGGCCACCGGATTCGGCAACAGCCGAAAGCGGCGGGAGGGGAAGAGCGGAGCCAATGATGAGCCGGCCTCCTGGGCCGCGCCTCCTGGGCCGCGCCCCCTGCGCGGCCCCGGACGAAACCTTGACTCTTTTCCCCCATCCGCTACATTGTTCTTGTTTTGTTCCAATATTGATTGCCATGCCTGCCTGTTCCCGTCATTCCCATTCTCCTGTCGTGACCCCTGCGGCCTCGGGCCGTCCCAACCGCGAGAAGCTCTCCCCTGCCCTCATTGCCCGAGTGCGCGAGCGGGTGGAGGGCACGCGTCTCTCCTACCGGCGCATCGCCGAGGAGCTTGGTGTGTCCATCGCGACCGTCTCGCGCTATGCGGCGCAGGAGGGCTGGCAGCGCCCGCCGGGAGCCGCCGTTCCGGCCCGCACCGGCAGCCCGCGCGAACGGGTGACGCGAAAGCTCTGGAAGCTCACCGAGCGCCACGCGGAGGCGCTGGAAGACCAGCCGATCGAGCTCGCCCAGCGCTCGCTCCAACCCCTCGCCCGCCTCACGCGGGTGCTCGGCGACATCGACAAGCTCAGACCGGACCCCGCCCCTCAGCGTGAGCCCGTCGTCGAAAGCGGGCCGCCTCCACGCTCCCTCCATGAATTGCAGTCCGAGCTCCAGGCTCATCTCGACCGCATCATGCAGGAGGAGGGCTATGGCTGGGAGGTGTGGGAATGGTGGTTCGAGAACGGCGAAGGCATCTGAGAGAAAAGGGCGCAGCCTCTTAAGGAGAGTTCCCTTTACAAGCCGCATCCTTCGCGGCGAATGTAGGAATCGTCGAGCCGCTTCCGGACGCTCCATGTGCGACGGAGCTACTCATCCGCACGGAATGTCTGCTATCCTGAGGGCTCCTGCTGGAGAAGCGCCGTGATTGCTGGCCTCACTGTCGACTTCATCGCGATTCTCGTCGGCGCCATCGGGACGCTGTTCGTGCTCGTTCTGCTGTTCGGGAGGCAGGCCCCTGTCGTTCCCTATGCGGAGCCCTTCGATGCCGCGGACGACGGCGCCACGGCCACCGACGACGCGGACGGACTTTTCGTCAGGATGCCCGAACACCTTCGCACGCATGCCGAGATGGTCGCCTGGATGACGCAGGAACTTCCGCGGTTGACGGAGGGCGTCACGACCAAGCCGCGGCGCAACTGAAACTGCTGCCTGCGCGGCCCAGGCTGCGTGCCATATGGGCCGGTCCGCAGCGCATGGTTTCGGACGGCCTGTCCCCTGCCCGGATAGGATCCCGTCATTCGCGCCTTCACGAACGCCCGGCAGACGACGATGTGTCGTGAATGGCCATGATCGCAACGACGGATGCGCTGCGCGTCAACGTCCTGCGCCGATGAATCCGTTTGTCACTGCACCGTCACCTGATCCTTGACCTTCTCATAGACCGAGCGGCGAAGAATCTTGCGGGTGACGAGTTCCTCCACCGAGGCGTAGGGACGTCCCCTGATGATGGCGCGCCCGATCGGACCGGCGTTGGGCATGGTGTTGAGCTGCTCGAAGGAGGCGGTGTTGAGATCGATGAGTTCCTTGTCCGCCTCAGCATCCACGGCGCTGCCCGCGTCACCCACGGCACCCGTCATCTCGGGCGAGGCCGGCGGTTCGCCCGCGCTGGCCTGCTGCATCTCGTGGGAAGACGAGTCCAGGGCCTGACCCGGAGAGATGACCGCGGCGTCGTTCTGAGGCGCCGCCTCGGCCGCCGCAACCGCATCGACCGGATGCGCCTCCTCGGTCATGGGAGCCGACACCCCGGTCACCAGGGCCTGGGCGGCGGCGAGATCGGCCGCACCGGGATCGGCGCTCGCCATCTGCGCGGCAACCATCGGCGCCGGAGCCGGGTGCTCGGGCACCCGCGCCATATCGGTGGCGGCTTGCGTGCTGGCCGCGATCTCGTCGGAGGAGCCCTGATCCTCCGTCGTGAGGGACACTGCGAATGCGCCCGAAGCCGCCAGGCTCAGAATGATGACGACGCGAATCCACTGAAACGCTGCGGCGCGGCGCGGCCCGCGGGCCGGCTGGAGATTACCAATCTGCATAATGATACTCGCACGCTGTTCCAATCGAATTAACGAAGCATGCGAGTCGTAATCACGTGATATGGCAGTTCAGTGGCAAAGCTTGCGCAGGTTATAGCGTTCTCCTGCCGCGTCATGGCCGGTTGAGCCAGTAGTTCTGCATCTCCCTTTCGCGATCTTTCTCGAGTTTTCCTTCGCGCTCATGCGGGAAGGCCGGAGCGCCGCGCAGTTGTTCTTCCGTGACCTCGGTGTGATAGCCTTCGAGTTCCGGGTCGTAGGTGAGCTTGTCCCATGGAATGGTGTGATGGTGCGCGCCCAGGCCGAACAGGCCGCCGAAGGTGACATCCACGTAGAGCACGCGCCCGCTCACCTTCTCGATGATGAGCCGCCGGATGGTGCCGATCTGCCTGTTGTCGCGGTCGTAAACCGCCGTGCCCTCCACGCGGTCGCTCTCGATGATGGGCCGGGGCGCAGCCTGATGCAGCGGGCCGGAGAGGTAATAGCCGTTCTCCAGGATCCCGGCGGCCACCACTGCCCGGCTGGTGTCGAGATTCCATTCGTCGTCGGGCCCGATCTCGCGGGCCAGGATCCAGGGGCCGTATTCCGGCGGCAGAAGTTCGGCGCGAGGCTCGTCGGTGTATCCGCGCAGGCCCGGCATGTTCACAGCCTGGAACACGTAATAGCTTCGCATGACGGCCTCCTCCGTCACCGGATGCCCCTTGTTGATTCCCTCATGTTTCCCGCGGGAACGCAAGGGCGCAGAAGTCCATCCCCGCCCTTGGGGGCCGGCGCCCCGCCATTGACCTTGCCTGCGGATCACCTAGCCTCTCGTCCGTCACAGGAGAACCACCGATGCGACATGGATGGCGGCTTTCCCTTTTCGTGGCTCTGGCCGTGATTGCGACTCACGCGCCGGCCCTCGCGCAGGGCGTGACCCTTCGGGTCGGGCATTTCCCGAACATCACCCATGTGCAGGCCCTCGTGGCCCGGGCCATGGAACGGCAGGGCAGGAACTGGTTCGCGGACAAGCTCGGACCGGGCACGAAGATCGAGTGGTATGTCTATAATGCTGGGCCGAGCGCCATGGAGGCGATCTTCGCCAAGTCGCTCGATCTCACCTATGTGGGACCGAACCCGGCGCTCAACGCCTATGCCCGCTCGCGCGGGGACGAGGTGCGCGTCGTGGCAGGCGCGGTGAACGGCGGATCGGCCCTGGTGGTGCAGGGCGATTCCACGCTCGCGAAGCCCGCCGATTTCAAGGGCAAGCGCATCGCCACGCCGCAATTCGGCAACACGCAGGACGTGGCGGCCCGTGCCTGGCTCGTGGCCGGGGGGCTGCGCATCACGCAGACCGGCGGCGACGCCCAGGTCGTGCCCACCGCGAATCCCGACCAGCTCTCCCTGTTCCAGTCGAAGCAGCTCGACGCGGTCTGGACCGTGGAGCCCTGGGTCTCGCGCCTCGAATCGGAGGCGGGCGGCAAGGTGCTGGTGGAGGAGAAGGACGCGATCACGACCGTGCTCGTCTCCAGCGTGGGCTTCCTCGCCCAGCACCGCGATCTCGCCAGGCGCTTCGTGGAGGCGCATCGCGAACTCACCGAATGGATCAGGCAGAATCCGGACGAGGCGCAGAAGCTTGCGCGCGAGGAGCTGCAAGCCTCCTTCAGGATCGGCATGGCACCCGAGCTCGTCGCCCGCGCCTGGGCCCGCATGAACATCACGCCCGGCGTGACGCTGAATGCCTTCCAGGACTTCGTCACGAGCGCGCAGGCGGTGGGATTCCTGCGCGGCACGCCGGATCTCGGCCGGCTGATCGAGGCGCCTTGATGGAGGCATCCGCTCCCCTTTCATCGCAGGTGCGCCGGCCCAAGCTCGCGATCGAGGGCGTGTCCAAATGGTTCACGTCCAAGCGCAATATCGTGCAGGCCCTCGACGACGTGTCGCTCTCCGTCGCGGAGGGCGAGTTCGTCTGCCTGCTCGGACCGAGCGGCTGCGGAAAATCCACGCTGCTTGACATCATCGCCGGCCTCACCAAGCCCGACCAGGGCCGCGTGCTCGCCGACGGAAAGGTGGTCGAGGGGCCGGGACGGCAGCGCCTCGTGATGTTCCAGGAATCGGCCCTGTTTCCGTGGCTGGATGCGTTCGGCAACGTGATGTTCGGCTTGAAGCTCAGGCCCGATCTCACCAATGCGCAGCGCAGGAAGATCGCGAACGAGTATCTCGATCTCGTGGGGCTGGAGAAGTTCAAGCACGCGCATGTGCATGAGCTCTCGGGCGGCATGAAGCAGCGCGTGGCACTCGCCCGCGCGCTCGCGCCCGATCCGCAGGTGCTGCTGATGGACGAGCCCTTCGCGGCCCTCGACGCGATGACGCGCGACCAGCTCTACGACGACATCCAGCGCATCTGGATGGAGAGCCGCAAGACCATCGTCTTCGTCACGCACAACGTGCGCGAGGCGGTGTGCCTGGGCGATCGGATCGTGCTGATGTCGCCCTCGCCGGGGCGCATCGCGCAGATCTTCGACATTCCCCTGCCCCGTCCGCGCGACATCAACAGCCCCGAACTCGCGGCCTATGCCTCGAAGATCGCAGCGGCGCTCAAGGGCACAGCGACAGGAGCGGCCTACGAATGAAGCGCTTGGCCGTTGCCCTCATCTTCTTCGCCGTTCTCGTGGGCCTGTGGGAGCTGGCGGTGCGCAGCGGACGCTGGTCTTCCGTCCTGCTCCCCTCGCCCGTCTATGTGGCCGAATACATCTGGTACGCGCTTCTCGACGGCACGCTCGTGGAATCGATCTGGGTGACGCTCAAGCGCCTTCTCGTCGGCTATATCGCGGGCGTGCTCATCGGCCTGCCGCTCGGCCTTCTCACGAGCACGTCGCAGTTCCTGGAGGACACGGTCGGCGCCTTGGCGCTCGGCCTGCAGACCCTGCCCAGCGTGTGCTGGGTGCCGCTCGCGCTCGTGTGGTTCGGGCAGACGGAGGGCGCGATGCTCTTCGTCGTGATCATGGGCACCGTATGGTCCGTGATCATCGCCACCGACCACGGCGCGCGCAACATCCCGCCGATCTACGCCCGCGCCGCGCGCACCATGGGCTCGGAGGGCTTTCACAAATGGACGCGGGTAATCCTGCCCGCCTCGCTGCCCTTCCTGGTGAGCGGCATGAAGCAGGGCTGGGCCTTCGCCTGGCGCTCGCTGATGGCGGCGGAGATCTACGTGACGATCCTCACCGGCTTCGGCCTCGGCCATCTGCTCCATTACGGGCGCGAGCTCAACGCCATGGAGCAGGTGATCGGCATCATGATCGTGATCGTGGTGATCGGCCTTCTCGTCGACCGCCTGCTGTTCTCGCCCTGGGAGCGCTTCCTCCACCGCCGCTGGGGCACGAACGTGAGGGAGACCTGAGGCGTCAGACGCGCCTCACTCGCGCCGGAACGCCGGGCTCGCATTCCAACGCCTTCCGGTCCCACCCCGCCGCGTCCGCGGCGGCGGCATAGGTGCTGTTCAGGAAATCGAGCAGCAGCGCGTCGGGATCGCTGGCTTTGCGCAGCGTGTCATAGGGCAGGATGAACTCGCTCAAGGTGGTGTCGAAGGACGCGCCCTGGGGCACCTTGGCGTCGCGAAAGCCCGGCGGCTCGGGATAAGCGTAGGAATAGAAGGCGGCCTTGGGATAGGCATCGCTGCCGGGCCAGAAGCCCGCGCTGCTCACCTCGTCGGAATAGGCCTCGCGCGTGACCGCGTCCGGCAGCCCCGGCACGCCGCCGGGATGTGGCGGCGCCCTGCGGCCGGAGAAGCGCGTGACGGCGAGATCGAAGCTGCCCCAGAAGAAATGGACCGGCGATGCCTTGCCGAGGAACGAGCTGCGGAACTGCTTGAACACCCGGTCCGCCTGCACGAGAACGCGCCAGAAACGATAGGCCGCGTCCTCGTCGTAGCTCGCATGGATGCGATCCTCGGAGAAGCGGACCGGATCCGGCATCTCGTTCGGCTTCTCGTTGATGGCGACATGCACGCCGATGCCGCGCAGGAGATCGAGGAGTTCCTCGTAGAACTCGGCCACGCTGCGCGGCTCCAGCGCCATGATGCCCTCGTCGCCGCTGCTCATGCGCACGAGCAGCTCATGGGCGATGAAGTCGAACTCGATCTCCACGACCTCGTGCCCGACCGGCATGGGCGAGGTCGTGAGCCCGCACGCGCTCACATAGAGCGGCACGTGCCAGCCATGATTGAGCCAGGGCGTCAGCGCCAGCCTGATCTTGCCGACGATCTGCGTCCAGAGCTGAAGCGTGACAGCCGTGTCGCGCCATTGCGGATAGGGCAGCGGGGGCCAAGCGGCATCGTCCATCGGGCGCCTCCATTCGCAACGGCCGGGACGCCCGACAATATAGCGCGCTCTTTCCGCGCGTCACGGGAAGGAGCGCGTCAGTGCCCCTCGCCCTTCATCGCGCCGGTGCCGCGGCCCTCCGTCGGCGCGCCGCCCGTGCCGACCGATCCCACGGTCGAAGCGGGGCTGGAGCCGGGAGCGGTTCCACCGGGCTGGAGCGGCGTCGACAGGCCCGATGGCGCCTGGGGCGGATTGGCGGACGAGAACCAGCGCTCATCCGAGCCCGCGCCCGAGCCGGTCGCTCCCGTGTCGCCGCTCGTCGGGCGCGACGTCCCGGCACTGCGGGCTTGCCCCGCCCCGCTGCCGGGCATACCGCGCGAACCCGAGGAGGCGCGACCTTCCATGCCGCGGCGGCTCAGGGAGTGATCGACCACGCCGCTGTCGAGCGGGAAAGGAGGCTGCGGGCGGCGTCGCGCCGGACGCAGGGGGCGGTTCGCGCGGGACGGGGTGCTCCCGGCCATGTTCCAGGCGAGGAGCGCACCGCCGATGGCGAGCGCCCCCGCCAGGATCCCGAAGGTCATGCCCGTGGGCATGCCATAGCGGCTCGGCATCATGGCGTGCGGCAGGTGCCAGCGCTCGGCCTCGTAGAATGCGATCTTCTCCCGCTCATAGGCGCGCCGCAGCTCGTTCGCCTCCCGCGCCGAGATGAGGCCATGCGCCGTCGCCAGGAGGCCGTTCTCCTCAAGGCTGAAGGCATGGCGGATCACGCCGACGAGTTCCTTGAAATCGAGTGCCCATCCCCGGCTGTTCTTGTCCGGGCGCGCCGAGAGGGCATCGAGCCTGCGGCGGATGTCGCGGTGCTCGTCGTCGAGTTCGTGGAGGTAGGTTTCCGTGCGCCCATCCTGCGCCAGAACGGGATAGAGAACGTTCCGCTTGGCCGTGATGTGACGATCCAGTTCATCCTCGAGGTCGGCAAACAGCTCTGCGCGGCTGTTGGGCCCTGTCGCGGTGGCTTCCAGCACCTCGCGGCAGAGCTCCTCGATATTCGCATGCTCCGACAAAATCATCCGCCACAGATCCATGGCATGCCTCCTCTGGCGATTGTTCCTGCGGAGAACGGCTGAGAAGGACGTGCGTTCCGGCAAAGCCTCGACGCACGCCGGACCTGTCCTGAATGGTCATCCGTTCGGCGAAAAACCGAAATCGTCGGCGCTCAACTGGGCGATCCTGATGTTCCTGAGAATGACGACCGAGGGATCGGAGCCCGTGCCATAGGTGATATGAACGTTGTTGCCGACCTGCGTCGTGAAACCGGCCAGCATCGTCGCGAAATCCTCGAACAGATCGTTCTCGATGGTGATGAGGTCCTGACCCGGCTTGAAATCGAGCACGGTATCGATGCCGCCGCCGTCGCCGGAGGAGAACAGGAAGGTGTCCTCGCCAGGGCCGCCTTTCAGCTGGTCGTCTCCCCAGCCGCCATAGATCCAGTCGTTGCCGCTGCCCGCGTCTATCGTGTCGTTGCCGAAGCCCCCGTGGATGGTGTCGTTCCCGTCATTGGCGAAGATCTCGTCGTTGCCGTGCTGTCCGCCGAGAAGGTCGTTGCCGCTCCCTCCCTTGACGGAATCGTTGCCGCTGCCGCCGTCGATGGTGTCGTCGCCCTGCTCGCCTCTCAGCTCGTCGTTGCCGTCGCCGCCGCGGATCACGTCGTCCCCGCCGCGTCCGAGGATCCTGTCGTTGCCATAGCCGCCGAACAGGAAATCCGTCAGGTCATGGCCCTTGAGATAATCGTCGCCGAAACCACCCCACAGCCAGCCCTGGCCGGTCTTGACGAACAGCGTGTCGTTCCCGCTTCCACCGCTGAGGAAATTGTACCGCGCCGTACCACGCAGCTCGTCTGCGCCATCGGTGCCGCTGCGCACGAGCGGTTGGATGCTCTCGGGCAGCCACAGCCCATCGACGCGGGCCCGCGCATCGTTGTCGTCGCTGATATCGACGAAGCTCTCGCGGATATTGACATTGGGGCCGTCGGCGCCATCGAACACGGCCAGGCTCAGGAAGGGAAGCGGCTCGCTGGCGCCGCCGAGCGCGATGCGGATATTCGTCGTGACGATGTTGTCCTGCGTGTAATCTCCCACGCGAGGCTGCTCGAAGAAGAAGCTGATGCCCGGCGTCGTCCTGTCGAGATCGATCGTACTACCGGACGGCGCGGATGTGACCTGCGCCAGGGCATCGCCCGACAATTCGAGGAAGCCGCCGATCAGCTGACCTTCCGTGTACCCGCCGACGGTGGCGCCGTAATCCGGCGAGATGAAGTCCTCGTTGCTCAGATCCTGGTTCGGATACGCGGCTTCGACACCACCGTAGAACACGTAGCGCAGGCTTTGCTGCGATGCGGCCATGACAACCTCCGTGATGGGAGGCAACACGGGTGCGCGACCGGCGCATCAGACCCGAAAAAGGCTTTTTGTCGTGAAATCTTGGTCGGACCGTGCTCCTCACGACCCCCAGGGCGACCTTGCATCCGCCTGTGACCTTGTACAAGGTCCCATAAGTGGTATCCCTGAGACCCGTAACATCCTCCCGGACAGGACAGCCGTCCCTCTCGCAGGCAGGGCCGTCCGCAAGATCAGCATCATGACCATCTCGCCCCCGAACACGTCAGCGTCTTCCTCCGACAGGCCGAGCCTTCCCACCTATGACGACGTGATCACGGCGGCCTGGCGCATCGCCAACGTGGCCCATCGCACGCCCGTTCTCACCTCCCGCACCGCCGACGAGCGCACGGGCGCCAAGCTCTTCTTCAAGGCAGAGAACCTGCAGCGGGGCGGCGCCTTCAAGTTCCGCGGCGCCTACAACGCCATCGCGCGGCTGTCCGAGGATGCGAAGCAGCGCGGCGTCGTGGCCTTCTCCTCGGGCAATCATGCGCAGGCCATCGCCTATGCGGGCAGCCTCCAGAAGGTGCCGACCGTCATCATCATGCCCAAGGACGCGCCGGCCATGAAGGTGGCCGCCACCAAGGGCTATGGCGGCGAGGTGGTGCTCTACGACCGCTACACCGAGGACCGGGAGGAAATCGGCCGCAGGCTCTCCGAGGAGCGCGGCCTCACGCTCATCCCCCCTTACGACCATGAGGACGTGATCGCAGGCCAGGGCACCGCGGTGAAGGAGCTGATCGAGGAGGTCGGCCCCCTCGACATGCTGCTCGTCTGCGTCGGCGGCGGCGGCCTCCTCGCGGGCTCGGCCCTCGCCGCCCAGGCGCTCTCGCCCGCCTGCCGCATCTACGGCGTGGAGCCCGAGGCCGGCAACGACGCGCAGCAATCCTTCCGCACGGGCACCATCGTGCGCATCCCCGTGCCCGTCACCATCGCCGACGGAGCGCAGACCACCTATATCGGCCAGAAGACCTTCCCGATCATCCGCGCGCTGGTGACCGACATGGTGACGGTGAGCGACGAGATGCTGGTGGACACCATGCGCTTCTTCGCCGAGCGCATGAAGATCGTGGTCGAGCCGACCGGCTGCCTTGCCGCGGCGGCCGCTCTCCAGGGCGTGGTGCCCTGCCGGGGCAAGCGCGTCGGCATCATCATCAGCGGCGGCAACGTGGATCCGAAGGCCTTCGCAGGCTTTCTTTCCGGCGCGGTGGCCTGAGCAACCTTTCCCAGGACGTCATGGCCGGGCCTGTCCCGGCCATCTCGATGAAGAAAAGCGCCGCGCCTCAGGGAATCGGGATCACCGGCACGAGGCCGGTGATGACGTGAGCGAGCATGACTGCGCCCTTGCCCTTTCAGGGTGAGGCCTGTGTTGCTGAAGAAGAACGGCTCGCGCGCAGGATCACCGCCCGTCCGTCGTGATCGCCGGTCGTGCGCGCGGGATCGTCGGAGAGAGCGTTGTCGAGTTCGGCGAAGCCCGAGGCCTCGTAGGTCGTGGTCCCATCCAGCCTGTCCGCGAAATCGTCCCGCGCCTGGTTGAAGGACGCGTAGCGGTGGCCCGGCCAGCGGAACGGATCGACGCGCTCCCGGCTGAACGCTCCGGTAAAGACATAGGCCTGCCCGAGCTGATGCGGACCGAAGATGCGCCCGTGGTTGTTGCTGAGCTCGAACACCTCGTTGGAGAAGGCATCGTCCCAGCCCTTCGGCAGCTGCGCGTAAAGCTCCGTGCCGATCACGGCCTGATAGCCGGCGGAATGCCCCATGCGCACCGGATAGCCCGCCTTCGCGGCCGCCACGAGAAGGCGCACGACGGCATCGTCCCGGCTCTCCGCAGCTTCGTCGACGATGATCACGTTGATGGGCTCCCGCAGAAGCTTGCCCTGATAAACCTCGCCCAGCCAGTCCGACGGCACGCCCTGCGCGGTGAGCATCCACTTGCCGATGGCCGACAGGCCCGGCGGATCGGCGGTTTCATGGCCGGGACTTGCCGTCATCTGCGAGCGGGAAGGCTCGGCCCATGGGATGTAGGTCGTCGCCAGCACGGCGCAGCCCAATGCGATGGCATGCAGGGTTCTCATGACTGCCCCTGAGGCACGAAGAAGCAGATGATGGCCTTCGTCGTATGCTCCTCGCAAATGTGGAATTTCGCGTCCGGAGAGGCCTTGGTGTATTCGCGGCCGACGAAGCGGCCATCCCAGAGGCGGTAGCCGTCCTCCGTCTCCAGCACCGTCTCGCCCCTGGCGGCGAGCAGTTCGTGGCAATCCTGGTCGTTGCAGCACCAGGCCGGATACCAGCTATGGGCCAGCGTCCGCGTTCCGGCGAGGATCATCGCTGCGAAAGCGGCGGCCTGGAGCGACCGGGAAGCCCTGCGTGAAACCATGCGGGACAAGCCTTTCTCGAGGGTCGTCATCCCCGGCGGAGAAGCTTGTCTTAAAACTTGGGCGCAGGAGCGCCGCGTCCAGCGGCCGAAGCGGAGCAGGATGCGGATTTTTGTCGCCCCGCCGAACATCCCGAGCCTTATCCCCATTGTCTCGTCGGATGCACGAACCATGAAGGGGATTGGCCATGACAGCCAAGAAGGCAGAGGACGACCTCGTCGATGTGGGCTCGGAATATTCCTTTCCGGCCAGTGATCCACCATCCTATATGGGCGGCACCCTGGTCACGGGCGCTCCCGCCCATGACGGATCGCCGCCGCGCGAGCCGGTCAGTCATGAGCTGATTGCGCCCGAGGAGGCGACGCCGGCCGGGGATGCACCTCAGGGCACCGATCCGGCGCGGGTCGGCAAGGCTCCGCCCCAGCAGGGCTCGGGCGGCAACAACCCGTAGGGGGAGCCCGGCGCTCAGTCCTGGGACTGCAGATAGGGCTCCACCGTGCCCTTGAGCTTGATCGTCATGGGGTTGCCGAACCGGTCCTTGGCATTGCCGGCGACCACGCGGACCCAGCCTTCGCTGACGCAATACTCGTCCACGTTGGTCTTCTCGGCCCCGTTGAAGCGGATGCCTACGCCCTTGGCCAGCAGCTCCTCGTTGTAATAGGGGCTGTTGGGATTGGTGGACAGGCGGTCGGGAAGCGCATCGGCCATCGGCAGGTTTCTCCATCGAGAGTTCAGATGGGCGGCAACCTACCCGCTCATGGCGCCGATGCCAATTCCGTCCGCCGCCGCCCGTGACATTGTTCGCCCACGCCCTAAATCCCTGCTTCCGTTTCGCGCAAGAACGAGAGCTGACGGGGCCCAATCGAGCCAGGGAGGGCGGAATGGCGGCCGACACGGAAGGGATCCACACCGATTTCGAGGACGGCATGAGCTATGGGGATTATCTCCAGCTCGACACCCTTCTCGCCGCCCAGAAGCCCCTGACGGGCGAGCATGACGAGCTTCTCTTCATCACCATCCACCAGGTGATGGAATTGTGGCTCAAGCTCCTCAACCGCGAGCTCGACACCGCCCTTTCCCATCTTCGCGCCGACGAGTTGCAGCCCGCCTTCAAGTGCACGGCGCGCATCAACCGGATCCAGGAGCAGCTGATCCAGGCCTGGACGGTGCTCTCCACCATGACGCCATCGGATTACCTGAGCTTCCGCCCGGCGCTCGGAAAGGCCTCCGGCTTCCAGTCCTGGCAATACCGCCTTGTCGAGTTCAAGCTCGGCGCCAAGGATGCGCTGAAGATGGCGCCGCATCGTCACCGCAGCGATCTCGCGGCCCAGCTCGAGGCCGCCTACCAGGCGCCGAGCCTCTATGACGAAGCTCTGCGGATCCTGGCGCGTCGCGGCTATCCCGTGCCCAAAGAAGTCCTCACCCGCGACGTGACGCAGCCCTATGTCGCTCATCCCGGTGTGGAAGCCGTGTGGGAGGATATCTACCGCCACTCGAACGAGCATTTCGATCTCTACGAACTCGCGGAGGAACTGGTCGATCTGGAGGACGCCTTCCAGCAATGGCGTTTCCGTCACATGAAGACGGTGGAGCGCATCATCGGCATGCGGCGCGGCACCGGCGGCAGCACCGGAGTCACCTATCTGCGCAAGGCGCTGGAGCGCTCCTTCTTTCCGGAGCTGTGGTCCGTGCGCGGGCGTCTCTGACATCGAGGCGCCGCCATGCTCGACCTACGCCCGCATTTCTCCCGCTTCCTCGACAGCCAACCGGAGCGCCTGCATTTCGCAGCCCACAGCCACCATCCCTGGCCCGACGTGACGCGCGAGGCGCATCTCAAGGCCTGGGACGATGCGGCGCGTCTCATCGACGACAAATGGGAGCACGTGCTTGGCCCCGTCTTCGAGGAGTTTCGCGCGCATGTGGCCGAGGAGCTGAACCTTCCCGATCCCGCCGCCATCGCAGTGGCGCCGAACACGCACGAATTCCTCAAGCGCATCCTGTCCTGCTTTCCGGGCGACGCGCCTGTCCGCATCCTTACCTCCGACAGCGAGTTCCATTCCTTCAGCCGCCAGATCGCGCGGCTCGAAGAGGAAGGCGCCGTCAGCGTGATGCGCGTGCCGACGGAGCCCTTCGCGAGCTTCGAGGACCGCTTCGCCGCAGCGGCGCGCGAAAAGGAATTCGATCTCGTCTTCGTCAGCCAGGTCTTCTTCAATTCGGGCTTCGCGGCAGATGTGCGCCGGCTCGTGGACGCGGCGGGCGAGCGCGCGATGGTGGTGATCGACGGCTATCACGGCTTCATGGCGCGCCCGACCGATCTCGGCGATGTGGCCGAACGCGCCTTCTACATCGCAGGCGGATACAAATACGCCATGGCGGGCGAAGGCGCATGCTTCATGCATTGCCCGCCGGGCTGGGGACTACGCCCGCGGGACACGGGCTGGTACGCCGCCTTCGGCCATCTGGCCCATGCGCAGGAAGGCCGGGTCGGCTACAGCAGCGACGGCTGGCGCTTCATGGGCGCGACCTTCGACCCGTCAGGTCTTTATCGCTTCAACGCCGTGATGCGATGGCTGCGGCAGGAGGGCCTCTCGCCCGCGATCATGCACGCGCATGCGAAAGCGCTGCAGGAGACTTTCCTGCAGCGGGCGCCCGATTGCGCCCTGTTGTCCGACGCCCGTCTCGTGGTGCCGCGGGACGATCTGCGGCGCGGCAATTTTCTCACCTTCGAGACGCCGAAGGCGCAAGCCATCCATCGCGCCCTGCAGGACCAGCACGTGGTCACGGATGTGCGCGGCGATCGCCTGCGCCTCGGCTTCGGGATCTACCAGACCCAGGAGGAAGTGGAGGAGCTGCTCCGGCGGCTCGACGAAGCAGCGCCGTTGGCCTGAGCTGCTCTCACAGCCCTACCGTCTGCATGCCGGCCGCCGCATAGCGCGTGCCGGCAGCCGCGCCCGGCGGGATGATGCGGTCGATGCGCGCCAGATCCTCCGCCGTCAGGGTGACGTCGAGCGCCCCGACGTTCTCCTCCAGGTACTTGCGGCGCTTCGTGCCGGGGATCGGCACGATATCGTTGCCCTGAGCCAGCACCCAGGCAAGCGCGAGCTGCGCAGGCGTGCATCCCTTTTCCTTCGCGATCGTCTCGACCTCACGCACGAGATCGAGGTTCTTCTGGAAGTTCTCGCCCTGGAAGCGCGGCGCCGAGCGGCGGAAATCGTCGGGGGCGAGATCGTCGATGCTCTTGATCTGCCCCGTGAGGAAGCCGCGCCCGAGCGGCGAATAGGGCACGAAGCCGATGCCGAGCTCGCGCACCGTATCGAGGATCTCGTCCTCCGGATCGCGGCTCCAGAGGGAATACTCCGTCTGCAGCGCCGTGATGGGATGCACCGCGTGCGCGCGGCGGATGGTCTGCGGCGCGGCTTCGGACAGCCCGAGGTAGCGCACCTTGCCTTGTTTCACGAGATCGGCCATGGCGCCGACCGTGTCCTCGATCGGCGTGTCGGGATCGACGCGGTGCTGGTAATAGAGATCGATCACGTCGACCTTCAGCCGCCGCAGGCTCGCGTCGCAGGCCTGGCGCACATAATCGGGCTTGCCGCTGATCCCGAGGCGCTCGCCGTTCGGGCCGCGCACATTGCCGAACTTGGTGGCGAGCACCACCTTGTCGCGGCGATCCCTGATCGCACGGCCGACGAGTTCCTCGTTGCGGCCGACGCCGTACATGTCGGCCGTATCCAGGAAGGTCACGCCGAGGTCGATGGCCCGGTGGATCGTGGCGATGGACTCATCCTCGTCGCCGCCGCCGTAGAATTCCGACATGCCCATGCAGCCGAGGCCGATGGCGGAAACCTTCAATTGTCCAAGCTGACGTGTCTGCATGTGAGTTCTCCGGATGAGAGCCTGATCGTTTCGCGCGCTCGAAGGGCCCGCAGCCCCGATGAGCTAGGGCCGCCAGCCGCGGTGTCGAGAGTCACGGTGCAGGAGGCTGAACCGGCCGGCTCTCAAGCGGCCTGCCCGGCGCACCAGCCGGACGACCACGCCCATTGGAAATTGTAGCCGCCGAGCCATCCGGTCACGTCCACCACCTCGCCGATCATGTAGAGGCCGGGGACGGACTTCACTTCCATCGTCCGGGAATCGAGTTCGCGCGTATCGACGCCGCCGAGGGTCACCTCGGCCGTGCGGTAGCCTTCCGAGCCCGCGGGCTTGAAGCGCCACCGGTTCACCGCCTCCTCGATGCGCCGCAGGGACTTGTCCGAGCAATCGGCGAGGTTCGCCGGCCCCTTCTCCGTCTCGGCGACGAGCTGCGCGAGGCGCTTCGGCAGAAATTCGGCCAGCGCCGTCTGAAGCGCCTGCCGCCCGTTGCGCGAGCGCGCGGCGCGCAGCTCCTCGAACAGGTTCACCCCCGGCAGCATCGACACGACGATCTCCGCGCCCTCGCGCCAATAGGACGAGATCTGCAGGATCGCGGGGCCGCTCAGGCCCCGATGGGTGAAGAGCATCGCCTCGGCGAATTTCGTCTTGCCGCAGGCGACCACCGCATCGACGGAGACGCCCGCGAGCGGCGAGAGCCGCTCCAGCATCGAGGGCTCCAGGGTGAGCGGAACGAGCGCCGGACGCGGCTCGACGACGTTCACGCCGAACTGGCGGGCGAGATCATAGCCGAAGCCGGTGGCGCCCATCTTCGGGATCGACTTGCCGCCCGTCGCCACCACCAGGGAGCGGCATCGCACGGCGCCGTGCGAGAGCTGGAGGTGAAAGCCGTCGCCGATCCTTTCCACCTGCGTCACGGAAGTTTTCAGGCGCAGCTCGACTCCCGCCTGCTTCATCTCGGTGAGGAGAAGATCCACGATCTGCCGCGAGGAGCCGTCGCAGAACAGCTGGCCGAGCGTCTTCTCGTGATAGGCGATGCCGTAGCGCTCCACGAGCGCGATGAAATCGGCCTGGGTGTAGCGGCGCAGGGCCGAGATGCAGAAGCTCGGATTCTGCGAGATGTAATTGGCGGGCGCCGCACGGAGATTGGTGAAGTTGCACCGCCCTCCCCCGGAGATGCGGATCTTCTCGCCGGGCTTGGCCGCATGGTCGAGGATCAGCACCGAGCGGCCGCGCTTTCCCGCCTCGGCAGCGCACATCATCCCGGCTGCGCCCGCGCCGACCACCACGACATCGAAGAGTTCCAAGAGGCGTGTTCCCGAGAGGTTTTCACAAGAGACGGCAGGCGTCGGCCGTTGGTACTCACCGGAGCCGTCATGCGCAAGCGGGAGTGCACCGCTCCCCAGCCCGCCCGTCATCACCGGCCTTGTGCCGGTGATCCCGATTGTTCAGAGCGCAGGGCCCTTCTCAATCGGGATGGCCGGGACAAGCCCGGCCATGACAGGAGGGAATCATCTCAGCGCCGACGGAATTGGGATTGCCCGGCGGGCGTGTTAAAGCCGTGGCTCCGCAACGGCGCCCCGGACATTGCATGCCTCCCCTTGCCGAATACGGCGCCCTCTTCGCCGCCGCGTTTCTCTCGGCCACGATCTTTCCGTTCCAATCGGAAATCGTGCTCTTCGGCATGCTGGTGAGCGAGCACTCCACCTGGTGGCTCCTCGTCCTCGTCGCGAGCGTCGGCAACATCCTGGGTTCCGTGGTGAACTGGTACCTCGGGCGCTTCTTCAGCCGGTTCGAGAAGCGCCGCTGGTTCCCGGTCAAGCGCGAGCAGATGGCGAAGGCGGAGGGCTGGTACCATCGCTATGGCCGCTGGACCCTGCTGCTCAGCTGGGCGCCGGTCATCGGCGACCCGCTCACCATCGTGGCAGGCGTGCTGCGCGAGCCGCTGCTCCCCTTCATCCTGCTCGTGGCAATCGCCAAGACGGGCCGGTACCTCGCGGTCGCCGCCCTGAGCCTGGGCTTCCTCTGAGGAGCCTACGGCCCCTGCAGGCTCAGCCAGATCTCCTCCAGCATGGCGGGCCCGAGCACGGCGCCGGACGACGTGCGGATCACCGCCTGCATGCCGGCCGGAGCCTCGTTGGTCATGGCCCAATGGACCGCTTCGCGGAGATTGTCGAACTCGGTCACGTCGCTCGGGTCGCGGGGGGCGGCCCCTTTGGGCACCGTGATCGGCTCGTATTGGAGGTGAGCGGGGGCATCCCAGTCGGCCTTCGGAACCATGGCGTCGTCCTGCCCATATGCGGTGGCGTCGACAGAAACAACGCGGCCCCGGACCGCCGGTTCAGCTTGAAACCCTTGCATTTCAAGCCTGGCAGCGCCGCCGCAGTCCGAAAATGCCGTTCCGGCATGCGCTCTGCGCCTAAAGGCGACACCGAAAGCGCTTGCAACGGGCGCGTTTTCGGCCGAACAAGACGGGCTGAGAATTGTGAAGACCGGGAAATTCAATGCCAGCCTATCGCTCTCGTACCACCACCCACGGCCGCAACATGGCGGGCGCTCGCGGCCTCTGGCGGGCCACGGGCATGAAGGATTCCGACTTCGGCAAGCCGATCATCGCCGTGGTCAACTCCTTCACCCAGTTCGTACCGGGCCATGTCCACCTCAAGGACCTGGGCCAGCTGGTCGCGCGGGAGATCGAGAAGGCGGGCGGAGTCGCCAAGGAATTCAACACCATCGCGGTGGATGACGGCATCGCCATGGGCCATGACGGCATGCTCTATTCCCTGCCCTCGCGGGAGCTGATCGCCGATTCCGTGGAATACATGGTCAACGCCCATTGCGCGGACGCCATGGTCTGCATCTCCAACTGTGACAAGATCACCCCCGGCATGCTGATGGCGGCCCTGCGCCTCAACATCCCCGTGGTCTTCGTCTCCGGCGGCCCGATGGAGGCCGGCAAGGTCCAGCTGCATGGGGTGACCAAGAAGCTCGACCTCATCGACGCCATGGTCGCCGCCGCCGACGAAAACGTGGCGGAAGCGGACATTCAGGTCATCGAACGTTCGGCCTGCCCCACCTGCGGCTCGTGCTCGGGCATGTTCACCGCCAATTCCATGAATTGCCTCACCGAGGCGCTGGGCCTGTCGCTGCCGGGCAACGGCTCGACGCTGGCCACCCACGCCGACCGCCGCCGTCTCTTCGTGGAGGCGGGCCACCTGATCGTCGATCTCGCCCGTCGCTATTACGAGCAGAACGACGAAAGCGTGCTGCCGCGTTCGATCGCGAGCTTCGCCGCCTTCGAGAACGCCATGACCCTCGATATCGCCATGGGCGGCTCGAGCAACACGGTGCTCCACCTGCTGGCCGCCGCCTATGAGGCCGAGGTGAACTTCACCATGAACGACATCGACCGCCTGTCGCGCCGCGTGCCGGTGCTCTGCAAGGTCGCCCCCGCCGTCCCCAACGTGCACATGGAAGACGTGCACCGCGCCGGCGGCATCATGGGCATCCTGGGCGAGCTCGATCGGGCGGGCCTCCTCGACACCTCCGTGCCGACGGTCCATTCCGAGACCATGAAGGCGGCTCTCGACCGCTGGGACGTGCGCCGCACCAACTCCCATGCCGTGCACGACTTCTACCGCGCCGCGCCGGGCGGCGTCCCGACCCAGGTCGCCTTCAGCCAGGAAAGCCGCTACGACACCCTCGACGTGGATCGCGCCGGGGGCGTCATTCGCGACCGGGACCATGCCTTCTCGAAGGACGGCGGCCTCGCGGTGCTCTCCGGCAATCTCGCGCTCGACGGCTGCATCGTGAAGACGGCGGGCGTGGACGAGAGCATCCTCGTCTTCTCCGGCCCGGCCGTCGTCTTCGAGAGCCAGGACGACGCCGTGAGCGGCATCCTCAACGGCAAGGTCAAGGCCGGCGACGTGGTCGTCATCCGCTACGAGGGACCACGCGGCGGCCCCGGCATGCAGGAGATGCTCTATCCCACGAGCTACCTGAAGTCGAAGGGACTTGGGAAGGCCTGCGCGCTGATCACCGACGGGCGCTTCTCGGGCGGCACCTCGGGTCTGTCCATCGGCCACGTCTCGCCGGAAGCGGCGGAAGGCGGCACCATCGGCCTGGTCCGCGACGGGGACCGGATCGAGATCGACATTCCGAACCGCAGCATCCGGCTCGCCGTGGACGAGGCCGAACTGGAGCGCCGCCGCGCCGAGCAGGATGCGCAGGGCTGGAAGCCCGCCCAGCCGCGCAAGCGCAAGATTTCGGCCGCCCTCAAGGCCTATGCCATGCTCGCCACCAGCGCCGCCAAGGGCGCCGTGCGGCAGATCTGACGATCTGATCGCTCTTCCTGAGCGAGCGGAAGGCCGGCGCAACCTGCGCCGGCCTTCTTGCTTCTGGGGCCTGTCATCGACGGCATCGCCAGGCTGCCTAGGCCGTCCGGCTTAACGACAGAGATACATCGAAATGTTATGACGATTCATAATCTCGGCCGGATCGTGTCCCGGCATTCGCGAAATGGAGTCGTCAGCATGAGCACAGGCCAGATCTTCGAGTGGGAAGGCATTACCCAGCCCTCTTATTGGGGCGGGCAGATCACAGCTCCCACGGGGCAGGCGGCCATGTCTCAGATCGTCGCCACCGGCGCCAACACCGTCACGATCATCCCCAATTTCTTTCAGACAGACAAATTCAGCAATTCGGTTGGATTGCATCTCGGCGACCCGAACAATCCATGGGACGATGAGAGCGACACCTTCGAGCGTGTCGTGCAGTCCATCCTCTAGGCCAAGGAGCAGGGCCTCAAGGTGGTGCTCAAGCCCCATCTCGAGACCAACAACCGCGTCTGGCGCGCCGAGCTGGCTCCCACCGATCCGGTGGCATGGTTCGAGAGCTACAAGGCCATGATGGTCGAATATGCCCGGGCCGCGCAGACCGCCGGCGCGGAGATGCTCTGCATCGGCACCGAAATGAACAGCATGATCGACCCGACCAAGGTCTGCAGCGACGGCAAGACCTATACCGAGAAATGGGTCGAGATCATCGACGCCGTGCATGCGGTCTATTCCGGCAAGATCACCTACGCGGCCACCTATGACACTGTGATGAAGGTCGGGTTCTGGGACAAGGTCGATTACATCGGCGTCGATGCCTATATCCCCTCCTCGACGGTCAATGATCCAACCGTCGATCAGATCGTGGATGCCTGGGTCAAGCCGCACTTCAACCCCTGGATTCGGGACACCTTGTACGAAGGGAAATCCGTCGTCGAATACTACAAGGCCCTCTCGGAGCAATACGGCAAGCAGGTGATTTTCACCGAGGTCGGCTACAAGAGCATGGACGGCGCGAACAGGGATCCGGGCGTTTTCGGCGGCAGCGGCGTCTATGATCCGCAGGAGCAGGTCGACTGCTATGAAGCCTTGTTCAAGGTGATGGAGAACTACGGCGGCCAATGGCTCGCCGGTTCCTTCCTCTGGAGCTATTATTCCTTCGAGAATCCCATGACGGAGATGGGCGTCCCCTGGACGGACTACACGACGCAGCACAAGCCCGCGAACGACGTCGTGACGTATCACTACTCGAGCCCGGAGCATACGACCGGCCTCGTCCGGGACGGCACAAGCGGCGCTGACAAGCTCGATGGCGGTTATCACAACGATACGCTGAACGGCGGGGACGGCAACGATACGCTCTGGGGCGGCGCGGGCAACGACCGCATGGAAGGTGGTGAAGGCGATGATGTTTACATCGCTGACAGCATCAATGACGTGATCATCGAAGCGGAAGACGGCGGCAATGACACCGTGTGGGTATCATTTTCGGCTGACCTGACGAACTTCGCCAACGTGGAAAATATGGTCGCAGTCCCGTCGCAAGCCATCAACTTGACGGGCAACTCGGCCGCCAACATCCTGATCGGCAACGATGAAGCCAATATTCTCGACGGCGGCGAGGGAGACGACACCCTCTTCGGAGGCAATGGCGACGATATCCTGATCGGCGGCGCAGGCAACAATACGCTCGACGGCGGTGACGGGAACGATACCGCGAGGTTTTCGAGAGACAGGTCTGCTTACACGATCCAACATGCCGCCGGTAGCCTTCTCGTGACAGGGCCGGACGGGGTGACTACTCTCAGAAACATTCAGGTTCTGGAGTTCGCGGATCAATCGCTCAGCGTTTCCAACGTTGCCCCTGACAGCATCACTCTCTCGAATACCAGCGTGGCGGAAACTACCCCGGTGAATGGCGTCGTCGCCATTCTTTCGGGCCACGATGCCGATGGCGATACACTCACTTTCACGCTGAACGATCCCACCAACACTTTCAGGATCGAGAACAACAATCTGGTGCTGATCAGGGCGCTCGACTATGAAACGCAGCAGCATCAGCTGACGATCACTGTCGAAGCCCATGACGGCTTCGACGGCAGTTTCAGCCAAACCTTCACCATCGATGTCCTGAATGTCATCGAGACAAATCCGCTGACGCAGATCGGCACGCCCGGCAACGATAGCCTCACGGGTGAAGCGGGCGACGACACCCTCGTGGGCCTAGGCGGCAACGATGCGCTCTGGGGCGGCGCGGGGCACGACGTGCTGAACGGCGGTGCGGGCAACGACCGCATGGAGGGCGGCGCGGGCAACGACATCTATTATGTCGACAGCCGCTATGACGTCGTGTCCGAGACGAGCAGCGCCGACGGCACCGATCTCGTCTATTCCAGCGTCAGCTACACCCTCTCCGCTTACGTGGAGAATCTCACCGCGACCGGCTCCGCTGCGCTTTCGCTCACCGGCAACGCGCTTTCCAACACCCTCACCGGCAACAGCGGCAAGAACACCCTCAAGGGCATGGGCGGCAACGACGTGCTCAACGGCGGCAAAGGCAACGATAAGCTCTATGGCGGGTCGGGCAAGGACACCTTCGTGTTCAACACGAAGCCCAGCAGCAAATCCAACAAGGACAAGATCCTCGACTGGAACAAGACCAACGACACGATCCAGCTCGAGAACGCGGTGTTCAAGAAGCTCACCAAGACCGGCACGCTCAAGAAGGCCTATTTCACGCTCGGGTCCAAGGCCAAGGACAGCAACGACTATGTCGGCTACGACAAGAAGACCGGCGACGTCTGGTACGATTCGAACGGGTCCAAGGCCGGCGGTCACGTGGTCTTCGCCAATATCGGCAAGCACAAGGCCATCGCCTACAACGACTTCGTCGTCATCTAGAGCATCGTGCGGACCCAGCGGGCCGCGCCAGCGACCCGTAAGGCCACGTCAGTGAAAAGTGGCTCCGGTTTTTGCTGACGCTGCCCTTCGGGCCGCTCAAACGATGCTCTCACTTCAGAAGAAGCATCGGATGGGATCCCAAGAGTGGAAACCACGTTTCATGTCCGATGCTTCAGCATCGATGTCAGGCGGCACGGGTTTCCGTTAGGAGACCGTTCCGGTCTGCTTCCAATGGTCTCAATCCTGCATTCGTCCTTGACGGAATAGCATTGCATGGCATCCATTCGGGAGTTTTTCAAATCAGTTCGAGGGAGTCCGATGCGCCATCTTGTTCTAGCCACCGTCCTGGCAGCCCTGTCGGGGCCTGCTTTCGCCCAGGACGCCCCCAATGGCCAGGGCATGCGGCTCACGGTGCGGCCATCCGGCTATGATGCCGAGCAGAACGAGGCTCGACTGCGGCAGGAGAAGCTCCTCAGGCGCCTCGAGAAGAGCGAGCACATGATCCGCTCCATCTGCATCAATTGCGGCGATGCATGGAAGCACCAGATCTACGCGCCCTTCGATCCTTACGCCGCCCTGCCCTCCTCCGCCCGCCCGACGGAGTAACCTAGGGTCATGTCCCCTTTCCCCTATCGTCGTTACGGCGAATGACCCATCTGCAACCTTGGCCGCTATTGAGCCGGATACGAACCCCCTGTATATCTGAGGGAGCGCAGGGGGGCCTCGTGTCGTCAGAACGGATAACAACAGATCACCGATTGGTGGCGTGAGAGCGGGCATGGCGTGGTTTTATCTGGCACTTGCTGGCCTTTTCGAGGTCGGGTGGGCCATCGGTCTCAAATACACCGACGGCTTCACGAGGCTCGTCCCCTCTGTTCTGACGGCCCTGAGCATGGTCGCGAGCGTCCTGCTGCTCGGGCTCGCCCTCAAGACCCTTCCGGTCGGGACCGGCTACGCGGTCTGGACCGGCATCGGAACGGTGGGGACCGCGCTCCTCGGAATTGCCCTCTTCGGCGAACCGGCCACCGTCATGCGTCTGTCCTGCATCGGGCTGATCGTGGCCGGCATTCTCGGCCTCAAACTCGCGACCCCGTGAGCGGAGACAGAGCCAGATGGTATCCCCGCCGCGTCAAACCTTCTCCTCCTCATTCTGGCTCAAGATCTTCGTCACCCTGATCTGCCTCGTCATTGGCGGGCTCGAAGCATGGCGCGACTGGAGCGAGCGGGACGACGAACTCGCCCGGATCGAGAGCGAGATGAAGAACCTCGCCAAGTCCCTGGCCCAGCACGCGGAGGACACCTTCAATCTGGCCGATGCCATCCTGGTCGACATGGTCGACCGGGTCGAGCAGCTGGGGACGCGGCCGGACGCGCTGGCCAGGATGGAAAATTTCCTTTCGGAACGCATTCAGACCCTGCAGGCCGTGAAGACCCTGACCATCTTCGGGGAGGACGGTCTCGTCCTGAGCAGCTCGCTGCCGGGCCATACGTCGGTCAACGTGAAGGACGAGGTGTTCTTCCAGCATCACGCCGCCTCGCCGGCGGGAAAATGGTTCTTCGGCCCGATCATCCAGGACCCGCTCGGCGCCGAGTGGGTGCTCACCCTGTCGCGGCGCCTCAACAAGCCGGACGGCAGCTTCGGCGGCGTCGTCCAGATCAGCATTCCCCCGCGCTATTTCGCCAATTTCTTCGGCCGCATCGATCTGGGGAGCGGCGGCGCCATCGCAATGCTCAGCACAACCGACCGGCGCATTCTCTCGCGCTATCCCTACGGCAATGGCGTCGTCGGCCACCAGCGGTCGAAGTCGGACTTCATCTTCCAGGGAAGCCAGTTGGGATCGGGCGTCTACCATTCCCCCATCGACGGGGTGAAACGCTTCGCCGGATATCAGCGGAACCATGTCTATCCCGTCGTCGTGCTGACGGCCGTGAGCGAGGAGCAGGCATTGGCGAACTGGAGGAGGGAGTTCCAGCTCCGTTCGGCGAGCGTCGCCGTCCTCGTCTTCATCATCGGAATGCTCGGCTGGCGACTCGCACGGGAGCTGCGCCGACGCGAACAGGTGGAAGCCGAGCTCGCCGTGCTGGCGACGACGGACGGGCTGACCGGTCTCGCCAATCGCCGCACCTTCGATCATCGGCTGGAAACGGAGTGGCTGCGCGCCTGTCGTGACGGGACGCCGCTTTCGCTGCTCCTCATCGACGTCGACCAGTTCAAGGCCTACAACGACATCTATGGCCACCAGCAGGGCGACGAATGCCTGCGCAAGGTCGCGCGCGTCGTGGCCGACTCGGTCAACCGCCCGGGAGATTTCGTCGCCCGCTATGGCGGCGAGGAGATCGTCGTACTGCTGCCCGGCACTGATGAAGCCGGAGCGGGCGTGGTTGCGGAGAAGATGCGCGCGGGCGTGGAGGCTTTGGCCGTGCATCACGAGGCCAATGCGCCGTCCTACAGCCTCACGATCAGCATCGGCAGCGTGACCCAGCAACCGGCCTTCAACGGCTCGCACACGGGCCCGGCCGATCTCATCCAGATGGCCGATCAGGCGCTCTACCGCGCCAAGCTGGGCGGCCGCAACTGCGTCGCCATCGCGAAAGCGGCGTGAGCGGAGCGAACCAGCGGCCCCTCCCCGCCCAAGCCGCGAGAGTTCAGGACGAAGTCGTCGCAGGCGACGATCTTGTGCTTGTCGTCGAAGGTCGCGCCCGCTCGGGGAGCGCGCTCAGAACACGCATTCCTTGAATGCGGGCATCACGGAAGCGTCCCATCCGCCGTGATAGCGTTCCAGCAGCCGCTCGGCCGGCGTGCGGCCCGATGCGACGATCTCTTCCGCATAGGTGAGGTGCTTCGTCTCGTCCTGCCCCGCCTCGTCGCGATAGGCACGGCGCTTGAGGCCTGCATGGGCGAGCGCCAGCGCATCGCGCGCGACGTCCTGCACGGAACGTCCGGCGATCGTGGCTTTCAGCGCGCGCTTCGGCACGTCCGCACGCAATTGCTCGCGCTGCTCGGCATTCCAGACCTTCACGAGCTCCCAGGCGCCGTCGAGCGCCGCCTCGTCGTAGAGCAGGCCGGTCCAGAAGGCGGAGAGCGCCACGATATGCTCGATGTTCCCCACATCCGCGCCGCGCATTTCGAGATAGCGCTTCACGCGCACTTCCGGGAAAAGGGTCGAGACGTGATTGGCCCAGTCCGACCGCACGGCGCGCTCGCCCGGCAACTGCGTGAGCTTGCCCGCGAGCAGATCGCGGAAGGATGCGCCGGCCACATCGTGATAGGTCGCATCGCGCTTGACGAAATACATCGGCACGTCGAGCGCCCAATCGACGTAACGCTCGTAGCCGAAGCCCTCCTCGAAGGCGAAGGCCATCATGCCCGTGCGGTCCTTGTCGGTATCGCGCCAGATTTCGGAGCGCATGGACAGGTAGCCGTTGGGCTTGCCCTCCGTGAAGGGCGAATTGGCGAAGATCGCCGTCGCAACGGGCTGCAGCGCGAGAGACACGCGCAGCTTCTTCACCATGTCGGCTTCGGACGCATAGTCCATGTTCACCTGCACGGTGGACGTGCGGTACATCATGTCGAGGCCGAGCTTGCCGACCTTCGGCATGTAGTTCGTCATGATGCGATAGCGCTTCTTGGGCATCACCGGCGTCTCGGCGCGCGTCCACAACGGGCTCATGCCGAGGGTGAGAAAGCCGACGCCGAGAGTGTCGCCGACGGCCTTCGCATCGGCAATGTGCTGCGTGGTTTCCTGGGCCGTCTCATGGAGCGTCCTCAGCGGCGCTCCGGACAATTCGAACTGCCCCCCGGGCTCGAGCGAAATCGCGCCGCCGCCGTTCTCGTCGAAGAGACCGATCGGATGATCGTCCTCCATGATGGGCTCCCAGCCCGTGCGCTCCTGCAGACCCTCCAGCAGCGCGCGAATGCCCTTCCCGCCGTCATAGGGAACGGGGGAAGCATCGGCCTTGTAGAAAGGAACCTTCTCGTGCTCGGTGCCCAACCGCCACGTTTCGCGTGGCTTCTCACCTTCAGCGATCCACGCGACAAGCTCGGAACGCGCGCCAATCGGGGTCGTATCGGATACGTCCCGCGCCATACATCACCTCATCATCCAAAAAGCGCGTTCAAGGCGCGCCGACTCAAGGATCGAGACTAGATAGGCGGGTTAAGGCCAAGCTGCAATGAGGGGCGGCCCCACAATCGTGAGGCCGCATATGGCGCTTCAGTGGCGGACGACCAGATCCCCGGTGGTCTCGGCGGTCAGCCAGTCGACCACGCCGGCGAGGGCGTCTCGGCTCGACAGGCCGCGGCCGACGGCTTCCGTATAGAGGGTGAGCTGCTGGTCGGCGCTGGTGCCGCGGGCGACGATCCAGCGGGCGAGGTCCACCTCGCGCTCGCAGCCGAGCTCCCGGGCATCGTCCTCGATCAGGTCGAGAACGTCACTCAGAAGCTCCCGCACGGGCTTGGCGCTGCGGGTCTTCTCGTCGACGAAGCTGCCATGGATGCCATAGCGCATGGCGCGCCAGCTGTTCTCGTCGTTGATGGCCCGCGACGCGCCGGTCTGTCCGGCATTGAGCGTCGTGTCGAGGCTCAGCCGGCGCACGAGGCAGCGATAGAGCGCCGCGATGGCGATGGTGTCATCCACCCGCGTGCAGCTGTCGGCGACGCGCAGCTCCAGGGTCGGATGCTTGAGGGAGGGGCGGATCACCCACCATACATAGCTCGAATTCTCGATGGCACGGGCCGCCACCAGGGTATCGATGTAACGCTGGTAATCGGCCGCGTCCTCGAACAGATCCGGCAGGCCCGTACGCGGCAGTTCGCGATAGGCCGCCAGGCGATAACCCAGAAGGCCGGTGCGCTGCGCCTGCCAGAAGGGCGACGAGGTGGAGAGTGCGAGCAGCAGCGGCAGATAGGGCTGCATGCGGTTCATGAGGTCCACGCGGGCAGCAAGGTCCGGCACCTCCACATGCACATGCATGCCGCACAGGACCGTGCGGCTGCCGAGCATCTGAAGATCGTGCATCACCTTGCCGTAGCGCGGCTGCGCGTTGGGGCGCACGCGCGTCCAGACAGCGAGCGGGTGTGTGCCCGAAGCCATGATCGACAGATTGTAGTCGCGCGCGATGGCGCCCACCGACGAACGCATGGCCGAAAGCTGCGAACGCGCCTCGGCGAAATCCGTCATCGGCTTGGTGGCGATTTCGATCTGTGGCTCGAGCATCTCGGGCTGGATGTCGTCCGAGAGCTGATCACGGCAGGAATCGAAGAACTCCTTGATTCGGTTCTTGGCCACGTCCCGCTTCGCGGCATCGTTCACGAAGTACTCTTCCTCGATGCCGAACTTGAAATCCCAGCTCATTTCCCGGTTTCCTCTGATTGTTGTTCAGGAATGACCCTTGCACGTGCAGGCAGGCCGCGTGCTGCACCAAACTCTCCCCGAATGGGGCGCCAGTGCGGCGAATCGGCAGTAAACTGCTAAGCTTCTTCGCTAGAGACGGGTTGGCGTGGTCCGTCGTCGGACTGACGCGTCAGTTCCAGTCGCCAAGCACGGATTGGACGATCGCGAGGGCTGCCACTGCTGCGGTATCGGCTCGCAGGATGCGCGGTCCCAACGATACGCGAACACAACTTTCGTGGGCGGCGACAAGCGCTCTCTCCTGATCGGTAAACCCTCCTTCGGGGCCCACGATAACGGCAACGCCTGATGGTTTGTTCCCAAGCTTGGCCAGGGCTTCGACGGGATTGGCAATGGGCGCATCCTCGTCGCAGAACACAAGAGCGTGATCTTTCTCCAAGTCCTTGAGAAAGCGGTCCAAATTCACCTCTTCGCGGACCTCTGGAAGGGTAATGATCCCGCATTGCTCGGCTGCCTCGACGGCGTTACTGCGCATGCGCTCGAGGTTCACCCGTGTGCTCTGAGTCCGGCGCGTGATGACCGGCTGGAGGACGCCCGCGCCCATTTCGACGGCCTTCTGGACCATGTAGTCGAGGCGCGCATGCTTGAGGGGTGCGAAGGCATAGATGAGCGTAGACTTGGCCGTTTGCGCGCGGGTCTGCTGCCGGCAGACCAGATCGGCTGACTTTCGCCCCTCGACCGCGATCTCGGCCCGCCACTCCCCGTCCCGGCCGTTGAAGATCAGGACGCTCTCGCCATCCCTCAGCCGCAGGACGTTCAAAAGGTAATTGGCCTGCGCCCGGTCGAGGGAGATCCGCGTCCCCTCCCCGAGGGACGCATCGACGAAAAGGCGGGGAGCGTTGAAATCGTATTCGGCCATGGAAACCTTGGACCTGTGAGCGCGGGAGGTTTATCAACTTCCAAGCCCCCTGGGGAGGGGAGCCCCCGCGCTCATCGGAAATTCAGGTGCGGGACGGCACAGCTTGCAGGCTGGGCGACCAATCGCCCCTTGGCCTTTGGGTCTGTTACCTGTTAACAGAGCACAGGCCGGCGAGACGTCGCGGGCTTTTGGAAGGATTTCTGCCATGACGCACATCCGTTCGACCTTGATGGCCGCGCTTGCCGCCGTTGGCATTTTCGCATCTGCTCCTGCCTTCGCGCAGTCGAGCGTCTGCCAGGAGGGCCAAAAGCTACTGCTCGAACGCCAGGATCTGGTCAAGCGGTTCACGGATCTGACCGGCGGCGGCAAGAAGAAGAACGTCGATCCGCGCGCTGCCTGCTCGATCCTGACCAAGCTCTCGAACAATGGCGAGAACGCCATGAAGTGGATGAACACCAACAAGGATTGGTGTCAGGTCCCCGACCAGGTGGTGCAGAACTTCGAGCAGGACAACAAGCGCGTGCAGACCATCAAGGGCCAAGCCTGTGGCGTCGCGGCGAAGATCAACGAGATGGAGAAGCGCGCCAAGCAGCAGGCCAAGCAGCAGGGCGGTCCCCGCATGGGCGGCGGCCTGACCGGCACGCTCACGATCCCGAAGGGCGCCCTCTGATCCGGGCGTGACGGCGATGGAGCGCCAGGGGGCGTCCTCCCTTCCCGATGCCGTGCGCGGCCATTGGGCCGACCGGTGGGCGCCGGTGGGCCTGCGCCCCTATCTGCGCCTGGCGCGGATCGAGCGGCCCATCGGATGGTGGCTGCTGCTGCTCCCCTGCTGGTGGTCGGCGGCGCTGGCCGCGATCGTGGCGGGGCAGCCCTGGCCCAGCCCGGCTCACTGCCTTCTGTTCCTGATCGGCGCGGTCGCCATGCGCGGCGCGGGCTGCACCTATAACGACATCGTCGACCGGGACCTGGACATCCGGGTCGAGCGCACCCGCCAGCGCCCTCTTCCCTCCGGCCAGGTGAGCCTGAAAGGCGCCCTCGCCTTCCTCGCTCTTCAAGGCCTCGTCGGCCTTCTCGTCCTTCTTCAGTTCAACGCCTTCGCCATCCTCACGGGCTTCGCCTCCCTCGGCGTCGTGGCGCTCTATCCCTTCATGAAGCGGTTCTTCTGGATGCCGCAGATCGTGCTGGGCCTCGCCTTCTCATGGGGCGCCCTGATGGGCTGGGCCGCGGTCTTCGGCTCCTTGAGTGTGGCCGCGTTCCTGCTTTATGCCGCCAGCGTTGCCTGGGTGGTGGGCTACGACACCATCTATGCCCTGCAGGATATCGAGGACGACGAGATCGCCGGCATCAAGTCCTCCGCCCGCTTCTTCGGCGAGCGCGTGAGGCTGGGCGTGGCGACCTGCTACGGCCTGACCGTCGTTCTCATGGCGGCGGCCTTCATCCAGGCAGGCGTCGGCCTCGCCTCCTTCGCCGGGCTCGGCCTCTTCGCGCTTCATCTCGGCTGGCAGGTATCCCGCATCGACCGTTCGGACGGCGCCGGGGCGCTGCGCCTGTTCCGCTCGAACCGGGATGCGGGGCTCATCCTGTTTGCGGCCATGGTCGTCGACGCCCTGCTCTGACGGGCCGGCGGGGCCGTGGAGTGATGCGACAAGGTTTCCTCGCCTTCGTCCCTGGCATCCCCTGCCGAGGGCTCCCATGTTGATGCCGATGCTTTCTCTTTCAGCCCCCTCCCTCAGCGATCTCGCCGCAGCCGTGCGGGATGCCGCCCGCCAGGCCGGCGCCCTGGCCCTTCCCTATTTCCGCGAGGGCCAGCAGACAGCGGCGCGGCTCTGGTACAAGGGGCAGAGCTCTCCCGTCACCGAAGCGGACATCGCCCTCGACACCTTCCTGAAGGATCATCTCACGGCCCTGTATCCGGAGGCCGGCTGGTTGTCGGAGGAGACGGCGGACGCTCCCTCGCGCCTCGAGCGGAGCCATGTGTGGGTGGTGGACCCCATCGACGGCACCCGCGCCTTTGCCTCGGGCCACCCTGACTGGGCGATCTCCATCGCCCTGGTGGAGGATGGCCTGCCGGTGCTCGGCGCCCTGTACGCGCCCATCCACGACCGCCTCTACGAGGCGGTTCTCGGCGGCGGTGCCTGGTGCAACGGGGAAAGGCTCCTGCTAACGGAGGCCGGGACCTCCGCTCCGCCGCGGGTGGCGGGCCCGAAGCCGCTTGTGGACAGGTTCGAGCGCCACACCGGTCCCGTCGAGCGCCTGCCCAAGGTGCCCTCGCTCGCCCTGCGCCTCGCCCGCGTCGCGGAGGGCTCCATCGATGTCGGGCTCGTTTCCCACAATTCACAGGACTGGGACATCGCCGCCGCCGACCTGATCCTGCGGGAAGCCGGGGGACTCCTGACGGATTTAGCAGGCCTTCGGCCCACCTACAACAAGCCCTATCCCCGGCATGATGAAATGATTGCCGTTGCGTCACGGTTGCATCCTCGTGCTATTGGAGCCATGAGGACCTGAACGAAGACTGCCTCACCGCAACAGCCTTTCCCTAATTCCTTCAGAAGAGTTCTGAATCCATGACCGACACGCCTGGCAAGCAGCTCCTTCACCTGGTTTTCGGCGGCGAGCTCACCAACCTTGAAACCGTCGACTTCAAGGATCTCAGCAAGCTCGACATCGTCGGAATCTTCCCGAACTACGCCGCGGCCCACGCAGCCTGGAAAGCCAAGGCACAGGCCACCGTGGACAATGCGCAGATGCGCTACTTCATCGTGCACCTGCATCGCCTGCTGGAGCCGCAGGCTTAACAGCTCTCTGGTCGCGATGGGGCTTATCAAACGCATCACGCGCTCGCGTCCGGTCCAGGAAACCCTGGGCTTCCTGGTCGCGGGTTATCTCAAGTTCGTGCAGCGCACGAATCGGTTCGTCATGGAACCGGCGGATGCCTATGACCGGATCGGCCCCCAGATGCCCGTGATCGCCGCCATGTGGCACGGGCAGCATTTCATGATCCACTTCGCCAAGCGGCCCCAGGATCGCGCGGCGAGCCTCGTCTCCCGCTCGGGCGACGGCGAGTTCAACGCCATCGCGCTGCGCCATCTCGGCATCCGCGCGATCCGCGGCTCGGGCGCGCGGGGCCGCGACATCCGCAAGAAGGGCGGCGTCCAGGCCATGCGCGCCATGCTGAAGGCGCTCGCAGGGGGTGAGATGGTGGTGATGACCGCCGACATCCCCAAGATCTCGCGCATCTGCGGCCAGGGCATCGTGACCCTCGCGCAGATGTCCGCCCGGCCCATCGTGCCGGTGGCGGTGGTCACGAGCCGCCGCATCGATTTCAACAGCTGGGACAAGGCGAGCATCGGCCTGCCCTTCGGGCGCGGCGCCATGGTGCTGGGCGAGCCGATCCATGTGCCCCGTGATGCGGATCCGGCCGCCCTCGAAACGCTCCGCCAGCAGGTGGAGCGGGGGCTCGACGCCGTCCACGAGCGGGCCTATGCCCTCGTCGGGTCGAAGGATCCGGGCGCGAAGACCGCCCCTGCCCTTGTAGAAGGATCGCGGGCATGAGCACCCCGATCCTGTTCAGGGCCTATCGCACCGCCACCGCCATGCTCGAGCCGGCCTTTCTCGGCCTCCTCCTGTGGCGCCAGCGGAAAGGGCGCGAGGACCGCACGCGGCTTGGCGAGCGTCAGGGCTATCCCAGCCGTCAGCGGCCGAAGGGGCACGTGATCTGGGTGCATGGGGCGAGCATCGGCGAGACCCTCTCGCTTCTGCCCGTCGTCGAGCGCCTGACCCAGCGCGGCCTCAATGTGCTCATGACCTCGGGCACCCGCACCTCGGCCTCGCTGCTTGCGAGGCGCCTGCCTCCCGGCGCGCTGCATCAGTTCGTGCCGCTCGACGTGCCGCGCTACATGCGCCGCTTCCTCGATCACTGGCAGCCGGATCTGGCCCTGATCGCGGAATCCGAGATCTGGCCCAACACGATCATGGCCCTCGACGAGCGCCACATCCCGCTCGTGATGGTCAACGGGCGCATGTCGGACCGCTCGTTCCAGCGCTGGCAGAAATTCCCCGGAGTCATCAAGGACCTGCTCGAACGCTTCGCCCTCTGCCTCGCCCAGACGCAGGACGATGCGGAGAGGCTGGCCCGTCTCGGCGCGCCGCGCGTCGTGATGGCGGGGAACCTGAAGTTCGACGCCGCCCCCCCTCCCGCCGATCCGCGGGTGGTGGCGCATCTCTCCGGTCTCATCGCCGGGCGCCCCGTCTGGCTTGCCGCCAGCACCCATCCGGGCGAGGAGGGCGTGATCGTCGCCGTGCACCGGGCGCTCGCCAAGCGTCACCCGCACCTGCTCACCATCATCGCCCCCCGCCATCCCCATCGCGGGCCGGAGGTGGCGGCCATCGCCGCCCAGGCGGGCCTGCGGGCCGGACGCCGCTCGGAGGGCATTCATCCCGACCGTGCCACCGACGTCTATGTGGCGGACACGGTGGGCGAGATGGGCCTGTTCTACCGCCTGTGCCCAATCGTGGTGATGGGCGGATCCCTGGTGGCGCATGGCGGTCAGAACCCCATCGAGCCCGCGAAGCTCGGCGCCGCGATCCTGCACGGCCCCCATGTCCACAATTTCGGCGAGGTCTATGCCGCCGTCGATCGCGCGCGGGGCGCGCTCATGGTGAAGGACTCGACGGCTCTGGCGCGGGCGGTCAGCGAGCTCCTGACCAACACGGCGCTCACCCGCGACATGGCCCGGGCCGCCAGCGAGGCCGTGCAGTCCCTGGGCGGCGCCGTCGAGCGCACGATGCAGTCCATCGAGCCCTTCATCGTGCAGGCGAAGCTCGGAGCGCGACGCTGATGCGCGCGCCCTCCTTCTGGTGGCACGATCGCATCTCGTTTCTGGCCCATCTGCTACGCCCCGCAAGCGCCGTATACGGCACCGTCGCCGCCCGGCGGATGCAGCGGCAGGGCGAGCGGGCGGACCTTCCCGTCATCTGCATCGGCAATTTCACGGCAGGCGGCGCGGGCAAGACGCCGACCGCCCTGCGGATCGCCGAGATCCTCGAGGCGGCCGGAGAGAGCCCGGTCTTCCTGACCCGCGGCTATGGCGGCACGCTGCGCGGGCCGCTCCAGGTGCAGCCGCAGCACAAGGCCTCGGACGTGGGCGACGAGCCCATCCTGCTCGCACGCAGGGCCCCGGTCATCGTCTCCGCCGATCGATCCGCCGGCGCGCGCCTTGCTTCCGAGACGGGCGCGACGGTCGTAATCATGGACGACGGCCTGCAGAATCCCTCCCTCAGGAAGGACTGCGCGATTGCCGTCGTCGATGGGGCAACCGGCATCGGGAACGGATTGCCCCTGCCCTCCGGCCCCCTGCGCGCGCCCATGGATGCGCAATGGCCTGTCGTCGATGCCGTTCTGGTGGTGGGACAAGGCGGTGCGGGCGAGAGCCTGGCGCGACAGGCCTCGCTTCTGAACAAGCGGGTCTACAGGGGCAGCCTCGCCCCCGATCCCGCAACCGCCGCGCGGCTGAAGGGACGGAAGGTTCTCGCATTCGCAGGCATCGGCAGGCCGGAAAAATTCTTCGAGACCCTGCGCGCCTGCGGCGCCGTCGTCGAGGAGGCTCGCGCCTTTGCCGACCATCACCCCTACACGCGGAGCGATCTCGACGATCTTCACCGCGCCGCCACGGCACGCCACCTTCATGTCGTGACGACGGAAAAGGATCTCGCACGGATCGCCGACCTGATCGAACCGGCGGCATGGAAGGACCTGACGGCTCTACCCGTCCGCCTGCAGGTGGATGAAGAAGCGTCCCTGCGCAAATTCATTCTTCGCAGAATCGGCGAACGGCGCCTGCGTCGGCCATGATCTCTATTCTGGGTCGGATGCAGCCGGCGCCTGTCCCAGGATGCGCATCATCACGGCTTCCGGCGATGCATAGGGCTCCTGCAGCTCGACGCTCCAATACTTCAGCTCGTCGAGGGGAATCTCCTCGCCGGTGACGGCGCAGCGCACGAAGGCTCCAGGCTTCACGATCCGGAGATTGCTGTCGAGATACTGCACCACGGCCTCGCCGCCGCTGCGCTCGTGCTTGTTCATCATCCACGCCATTGCTGTTCGGTTGCTCCCATATAAGGGGGCAGCGTCAGCGCTTTTCAACGTGGTCAGAACAGCGCGCCCTGCTCCTCTTTCACGACGAGCTTCGGCTTCGCGGGCTTTGGCCGCGAGCCGATGCGCCCGCCGGTGGCGTCCGCCTTGCCGTCCGCAAATTCGAGCACGAGAGGCTGGCCTTCGAGAACCGCATCCGCCGACCGCAGAGGCTGGCCTTCCGCATCCCGCACGAGAGCGAAGCCGCGCTTGAGCACGGATTTGTAGTTCAGGCTGTCGAAGAGTTTCGACACGGCTTCCAGGCGGTCGGCCTTGCGCGCAAGCTGACCTTGAAGAGCGGGCGCCAGACGCTCGGCCGCGCGCCGCGTGAGTTCGCTCGCCTGCGCAAGGCGCGTGCGCTCCGCGCGCAGCAGCGTCTCGCGCGAGACGAGAAGACGACGGCCGAGCTGCTTCAGCGTCTCCTCCCGCAGCGTCACCAGACGGCACACCGCATTGTAGGGACGCGTGCCCACCGCATCGAGCTTGGCGCGCATGCGCGCGACATTCGCCACCGGCGAAACCTGCGTGAGGCGGCGGGCCAGTTTGAGGAGCTTCTCCTCGTGCCCGCGGGCATTGCGCGCGAGCGCCGGATAGAGCCTCGTCGCGGCCAGATCGAGACGCTGGCGCTTGGGCGAGAACAGGGCCTCCGGGGTCGGAAGCGCGCGGGCCGTCGCCCGCAGGTCGGAGCGCCGGCGCTCGATCAGGCGCAGCATCGCCTCCGCATGGCGGCGGGAGAGATCGTTGACGCCCGCCATCAGCTCGACGCGCACCGGCACCACCATCTCGGCGGCGCCCGTCGGCGTCGGCGCGCGGACGTCGGCGGCATGGTCGATGAGCGTGGTGTCGGTCTCGTGCCCGACCGCGGAGACGAGCGGAATGTCGCTCTCGGCGGCGGCGCGCACCACGATTTCCTCGTTGAAGCCCCATAGGTCCTCGATGGAGCCGCCGCCGCGCGCCACGATGAGCACGTCGGGGCGCGGAAGCCTGCCGCCGGGCTGAAGGGCATTGAAGCCGCGAATGGCGGCGGCCACCTCCGCCGCGCAGGTCTCGCCCTGCACGCGCACGGGCCAGACCAGGACGTGGCGCGGGAAGCGATCCTCCAGGCGGTGAAGGATGTCACGGATCACCGCGCCCGTGGGCGAGGTCACGACGCCGATCACGCGCGGCAGGAACGGCAGGCGGCGTTTGCGCTCGGCAGCGAACAGGCCCTCGGCGTTGAGCTTGCGGCGGCGCTCCTCGAGCAGCGCCATGAGCGCGCCGATTCCGGCCGGCTCGAGCGAGTCGATGACGATCTGGTACTTGGACGAGCCTGGGAAAGTGGTGATGCGCCCGGTGGCGATGACCTCCATCCCCTCCTCGGGGCGGATCTTGAGCTTGGCGAAAGAGCCCTTCCAGATCACCGCATCGATACGGGCATTCTGGTCCTTGAGGGAGAAATAGGCGTGGCCGGAGGAATGCGGCCCGCGATAGCCCGACACCTCGCCTCTCAGGCGCACGAATCCGAAAGCATCCTCAAGGGTGCGTTTGAGGGCGCCCGCGAGATCCGAGACCGACCATTCGTGGGCATTGGAGGGAGCTTTTTCTGCGAACATGAGGAGAACCTAATGGGTCGCTGCCACCTCTGCCAAGGCCGCGACCTCCGATATCCGGCTGCAATCCGCAGCGAAATATCCCTTGTCCACTGCCCGAACGACGCAGGCGCGCGTTCGAGGGCCGTCCCCTGGAAGGCGCATGAGAGCCCTACCCGACGCACTTTCGGGGTAGGCGAACGCCCCTCGAGAAGCTAAGAGCCCAGACGACGCACGGAGGGCTTCAAGGCATGAACATCCTTCTCATCGGTTCCGGCGGCCGCGAGCACGCCCTGGCACGCTCCCTCTCGGCGAGCCCACTATGTGAGAAGCTTTTCATTGCTCCCGGCAATCCCGGAACGGCTCAGGTCGGCACCAATGTCTCCCTTGATGTCGCCGACCACAAGGCCGTGATCGATTTCTGCCGGGTAATGGCCATCGGCTTCGTGGTGGTGGGGCCCGAGGCCCCCCTGGTGGCGGGCCTGGTTGACGACCTCACCGCGGCGGGGATCAAGGCGTTCGGGCCCAGCAGGGCCGCCGCCCAGCTCGAAGGCTCCAAGGCCTTCACCAAGGATCTCTGCGCCGAGTTCGGCATCCCCACCGCCGCCTATCGCCGCTTCACCGATGCGGAGGCCGCGAAGACCTATATCCGCAATTACGGCGTGCCGATCGTTGTGAAGGCCGACGGCCTCGCCGCCGGCAAGGGCGTGGTGGTCGCCGCCTCCTTCGAGGAGGCGGAGAGCGCCATCGACATGATGATCGGCGGCGGGCTGGGAGCCGCGGGCGCCGAGCTGGTGATCGAAGCCTTCCTCGAGGGCGAGGAGGCGAGCTTCTTTGCCCTCTGCGACGGCACCCGCGCCATTCCCTTCGGCACGGCGCAGGACCACAAGCGCGTGTTCGACGGGGACGAGGGACCGAATACCGGCGGCATGGGCGCCTATTCTCCCGCCGCCATCCTCACGCCCGAGCTTCAGGCGCGCGTGATGCGCGAGATCATCGAGCCGACCCTGAAGGGCATGGCCTCGCGCGGCACCCCCTATAAGGGCATTCTCTATGCCGGCCTGATGCTCACGAAGGACGGGCCGCAGCTGATCGAATACAACGCGCGCCTGGGCGATCCCGAGACGCAGGTGCTGCTGCCGCGCCTCACCTCCGACCTCGTCGAAGCACTCCTCGCAGCCTGCGAGGGCCGTTTGAACGATGTTTCCTTAAGCTGGTCGGACCAGGCGGCGCTCACGGTCGTGATGGCGGCGAAAGGCTATCCCGGCGCGGTGGAGAAGGGCTCCGAGATCAAGGGCCTCGACAAGGCCGAGGCGCTCGAGGACGTGATCGTCTTCCATGCGGGGACGAAGCAGGACGGCGAGAAGATCGTCGCCAATGGCGGACGCGTGCTGAACGTCACTGCCCTCGGCAGGACGATCGCAGAGGCGCAGGCGAAGGCCTACGATGCGGTTTCCCGGATCGATTGGCCCGGGGGCTTCTGCCGCCGCGACATCGGCTGGCGCGCGGTTGCCCGCGAGCGGGGCTGACAAACCGGCGAGCTCCCCTACCTTCAGGGATCCTCCTCTCTGCACCGACGAGCGATGATTCCATGAGCGACGACCTCTTTCCCGGTTTCGAGAGCCACTGGATCGATACGGAGATCGGGCGCGTCTTCGCGCGCTCGAAGGGCGACGGCCCGCCGCTGGTGCTGCTGCACGGTTTTCCGCAGACGCATGTCATGTGGCACCGCCTCGCGCCCGCGCTCGCCGAGACGCACAGGGTCGTGTGCATGGATCTGCGCGGCTATGGCTGGTCCGCCGCACCGAAGGGCGATGACAAGCACGAGACCTATTCCAAGCGCGCGATGGGCCGGGATGTCATCCGCGTGATGGAGGCGCTCGGGCATGTGCGCTTCGCCGTCGCCGGCCACGATCGCGGCGCACGCGTGGGCTACCGTCTGGCGCTCGATCATCCCGGCCGCGTGGAGCGCCTCGCCCTCCTCGACATCCTTCCGACCTATCACGTGTGGAAGCAGATGCGCGCGGGCACGATTCCGGAGGCGCATTGGGGCTATCTCTCCCAGCCCTATCCGAAACCGGAGCAGGAACTCGCGCGCGATCCCCTTCCCTATTTCGAAGGCCTGATGAAGTCCTGGTCCGCCGCGGGCGATCTCGCTGCGTTCGATCCGCGCGCCCTCGAATCCTACCGGCAGAGCTGCAACGAGCCCTCGCGCATCCATGCCTTCTGCGAGGATTACCGAGCCGGAGCCACGCTCGACGTCGAGGCGGATGAAGCCGATCTGGCGGCGGGCAAGCAGATCCGATGCCCCGTCTATCTGATCTGGAGCGATTTCTATCTCGTCAGCGGGCCGATGGGTCAGGCACAATCTCCGCTCGAGGTCTGGCAAAAGAGTTTTGCCCCGCACGCACACGGCATCGGCGTGACCTCGGGACATTTCGTGGCGGAGGAAAACCCGAGCGCGACGCTGGAGGCGCTGCAGGAATTTTTGGGATCCTGAAATCCCACAAAGCTCTACCGCTTCCCTTCGAAAAACGCCTTCAGCAGGGCCGCCGCCTCGCTTTCGCGGATGCCGCCATAGACCTCCGGCGCGTGGTGGCAGGTGGGCTGGTCGAAGAAGCGCACGCCGTTGTCCACGGCCCCGCCCTTCGGGTCATGCGCCGCGTAATAGACCCGGCGGATGCGGGCGAACGAGATCGCGCCCGCGCACATGGTGCAGGGTTCGAGCGTGACATAGAGATCGCAGCCCGAGAGCCGCTCGTCGTCCAGCGCCTCGCAGGCGCGGCGGATGGCGAGCATCTCCGCATGGGCGGACGGGTCGCGCAGCTCCCGGGGGCGGTTGCCCGCCGAGGCGACGATGCGCCCGTCCCGGACGATCGCGGCCCCCACCGGCACCTCCCCGCGCGCCGCGGCGGCGCGGGCCTCCTCGAAAGCCACGCTCATGGGGTCGGCGGTGGGATCGCCCGGGTATTGCTCGGCGTTGTTCATGTCGCTCGCTTCTGTTCCCTTCCTCTGCTATCAGGCTCCCATGACCGACAGCAACGACGATAATCGCAAGGGCCGTTCCTCGGGACGCTCCGACCGTGGCCGCACC
>Ga0182741_1000293_pt1 | contig 77428 bp, 71 predicted proteins | sample eDN5th37CBELigOP_FD_128874 | JGI IMG/M metagenome (GOLD analysis project Ga0182741, IMG submission 128874) | Enriched Organic Plus compost microbial communities from Emeryville, California, USA - eDNA 5th pass 37_C BE-Lig OP (version 2) (version 2) ...
CGCTCGGCAGCGGCCAACACGAGCCTCGCCTGCCGCGCCACGGCCTCGTCGACCATGCGGCCGCCGGCGGAGCCGGCGCCGCCCCGGGCCCCTCCGGTGGGGTCTCCTGTGGCCGCGCCTCGAGGCGCGTCCTCCCCTGCCGCCGCCAGCACCTCTCTGGCCCACGCCACCTCGGCAGGGGACGGGAGGAAGCCGGCGCGAATGGGCTCCACCTGGGCGGGGTGGACGGCGAACTTGGCGTCGAAGCCCGTGGCCCTGGCGCGGCGGGCGTCCCGCGTCACCCGCTCCGCGTCCCGCAGGGCGAGCGTGGGCGAGTCGATGCGCCGCTGCACGCCGGCGGCCGCGGCGGCCACGACGAGGCGGGAGCGCACGTGGTCCATCACCCGCTCGCGGGCGGCGTCGGCCTCAGGGTCCAAGCCCGCCGGGGGCAGGCCCAGGTCGCCGGCCATGTCCTCGGCGCCCAGCGCCACAGCCGCCACCGACGGGTGCGCCGCCAGCACCTGCTCGGCTGCCTGCAGGCCGGTCGCCGACTCGACCATCGGGACGATCCCGGCATGACCCAGCCCCAGCCTAGACAGGGCGTCTGCCGCCTCCCCGACCTCCTCGGCCGAGGACACCTTGGGCAGCACCAGCGCGAACAGTCCGGGCCCCAGCGCCTCCAGGTCAACGGCGAACAGCTCGTGCGAGACGGCGTGCACGCGCACGCACGTCGGCGCGACGAAGGCGCTTGGCTCGCGCAGGACGGCGGCCACGCGCTCGCGGGCGGCGGGCAGGTCGGCCGGCGCGACGCCGTCCTCGAGGTCCAGGACGATGACGTCCGGGGGCGGGCTCGAGGACGCTCCGACCCTCAGCTTCGCCATGAACCGCTCCGCCACCCCCGGCACGAAGAGCCAGGAGGTGAGGGGGCCGCCCCAGCCCGCCAGGCGCCGCGGCCCCGCGGCTTCAGCCGGCACGCGCGCCCCTCGGCCGGGCGGGCGCCGTCCCGTCGCCCTGCGCCTCGAACGGCGACGCGCCGCCGCGCTCCGCGCTCACCCGGAACGCCCCCTCACGCCCCTCAGCCCCTCGCGATGGCCGCCACGCCGCCGTCCTTGCGGGGGTCGGAGGCGCCCTTGTAGACGCCGTCGATCTTGGCCGCCACCTGCACCTTGGCGAACGAGCGCTCGTAGTTCCGCAGCGACACGTTCACGTTCATGCCGCGGCGCCTCAGCTCCTCGACGGTGCGCTGCGGCACGCGCATCTCGCAGTACACGGGGTCGCCCTCGGAGTGGAAGCGCGGCGCGCTCACCGCCTCCACGGGCGACATGCCGAAGTCGATCATGTTGCTCATCGCCTGCGAGACGGCCGAGGAGATCGACCAGCCGCCGGGCGCGCCCACCACGGCCCACGGCTCGCCGTCCTTGAGGATCACCGAGGGGGAGATGGCGCTGGCGCGAGCCTTGCCGGGCTCGTAGGAGTTGGGCCTGCCGGGCAGCGGGTCCATGAGCGACACGCAGTTGTTCCACGTGAACCCCGTGCCGGGGACCACGACGCCGGCGCAGGTCGTGAGCGTGTGGGTGATGGAGACGCAGTTGCCTTCTTCGTCCATGACCGAGATGTGCGTGGTGTAACCGGGCTTGTTGAGCTTCTTCCGGTCGGGGAGCTCGTTGCGCCTTATGCGATCGGCTATCTCGGCCGCGTACTCCTTGGAGAGGAGCCGCTCGGTGGGCACGTCGGCGAACTTGGGGTCGGCCAGGTAGTTGCCGCGCGTCACGCCGGCCCAGGCCAGGGCGGCGGCGACGATGAACCCGTGCTCCGGGCCGTTGTGCTCCATGCGGGCCAGGTCGAACTGCTCGAGCACGTTGAGGATCTGCAGCGTCAGCAGGCCGCCGCCCGGCACCGCCGAGCTCACCACCTCGTAGCCGCGGTAGGTCGTGCGCAGCGGCGGCTCGACGACAGGCTGGTAGCCGGCCAGGTCCTCGCGCGTCACGAAGGCGCCGTTGGCCTCGAAGTCCGCCACGATCTCGTCGGCCAGCCCGCCCGTGTAGAACTCTTGCGGGCCGTTCGTGGCGATGCGCTCGAGCGACCTCGCCTGGTCGGGGTTCCTGTAGAAGTGGCCGGTCTCCATCATGTAGCCGTCGGGGCCGTGGAACAGCGCCCTGGCGGCGTCGTTGACGGCGTAGCGGTCCTTGGGGTGCGGCAGCTCGGGGAGCATGGACGTGCGCACGTGCTCGGCCACGAACTCGGGCACGTGGTAGCCCTCGCGCGACAGGTCGATGGACGGCTGCAGCAGGTCGGCCCACGGCTTGGTGGCGTAGCGGGCGTGGATCTCGCCGAAGCCGGCCACGGTGCCGGGCGTCATGATCGACGTGTAGCCGCACAGGTTCCTGTGGTCGTCGAAGAGGGGGAAGCGCCAGATGTCGGTGAAGCCCCTGACGTCGTTCGCCCACATGTCGGGGCGCATCTTCGAGCCGATGCGGGCCCAGAAGCCGATGTGCTCGAACTTGCCCGACTTGGCCTGGTAGACGGTCGCCGAGCCCCAGCCGCCCAGGCCGCACATGAACGGGTCCGAGACCATCTGCATGAACCCGGCAGCAACGGCGGCGTCGAACGCGTTGCCGCCCTCCTCCAAGACCTTCGCGCCCAGTTCCGCTGCGATGGGCTGCGGCGCCGCCACTATGCCTCTCACTTCTCGAGCACCTCCGTATGAAGGGGCGAAGGCCTCACGCCACCACCCCGGCTCTTCTCAGCTCCTCGAGCTCCTCGTCGCTGAGGCGCCCGACCTCCCTCAGCACGGCCTCGGTGTCGGCGCCCAGGTCGGGCGCCGGCGCGGCGGGCCGCCACGCTCCGCCGGCCTGCACGGGACCGGCCACCTGCTTCACGGTCCCGAACCGCTCGTGCTCGTACTCCACGACCAGGCCTAGTGCCTGCACCTGCTCGTCCTGGAGGGCGGAGGCCAGGTCGTTGACCGGCGCCACCGGCACGGCCCTGCCCAGGCGGCGCAGCCACTCGTCCACCGTCTCCGCGGCGAACCGGTCGGAGAGCAGGGAGAGGAGCTCGTCCTTGTTCGTCAGGCGAGCGGCCATCGTCTCGAAGCGCGGGTCGGCGGCCAGCCCGGCCAGGCCCATGCGCTCGACCAGGGCGCGGAAGAAGGCGTCCGTCTGGCACATGACCATCAGCCAGCCGTCCTTGGCCCTGAACAGCTGCGACGGCACTATCGAGGGGTGGGCGCCGAACGGCAGCCGCTCCGCCTGGTAGCCGCGCGTCAGGGACCAGCTCGCCAGGTAGTTGGTCATGCTCAGCGCCGTGGCCAAGAGGCTCGTGTCCACGTCGCAGCCGCGGCCCGTCGTGCGGGCCTGGTGCACGCCGGCCAGGATGCCGACGGCCGCGGCCAGCCCGGCCGAGAAGTCCACGACGCTCACGCCCGCCCTCGCCGGCGGCCCGCCCGGCTCGCCGCCCAGCGACGCGATGCCCGACAGCGCCTGGACGATGTAGTCGTAACCGGGCTCCTCCGCGCGCGGACCCGTGCGCCCGAAGCCCGTCAGGAACGCGCAGACGATGCGCGGGTTGTGCTCCTTGAGCTGCTCGTAGGTGATGCCCAGCCGCTCGGCGGAGCCGCCCCTCAGGTTCGAGAAGACGACGTCCACGCCGGCCACCAGCCGGTGGAAGACGGCCTTGGCCTCGGGCTTCTTGAGGTCGAGGGCCACGCTGCGCTTGCCGCGGTTGAGGCTCTGGAAGAACAGGCTGTCGCCCGGCTCCGTGTAGGGCGGCACGGCGCGGCCCACGTCGCCGGCGCCTGGCGGCTCGACCTTGATGACGTCGGCGCCCAGGTCGGCGAGGACCATCGTGGCGTAGGGGCCGGCGCCGTACTGCTCGATGGCCAGCACCCGCACGTCGGAGAGGGGCAGGCGGGTGGCCGCGGGCGCCTGTGCGGGACCGCCGCTAGCGCCGTGCTCAGCGGGGCTTCCGGCCACGTCTTCGACGCGTGCCATCAGGCCCTCCTCAGCCGCGGGTCGAGGGCGTCGCGCAGGCCGTCGCCGATCATGTTCACGGCCAGCACCGTGAGGGAGAGGACCGCCCCGGGGAAGGTGGTCATCCAGGGGGCCTGGCGCATGTGCAGGCGCCCTTCGGAGAGCATGGCGCCCCAGCTGGGCACCTCGGGCGGGGCGCCCGCGCCCAGGAACGACAGCGACGCCTCGAGTAGCACCGCGGTGGCGAAGACGTAGGTGGCCTGCACCAGCACGGGCGTCATGGTGCCGGGCAGGATGTGACGCCACATGATCGCGCGGTCCTTCGCTCCGAGGGCGTTGGCGGCCTCGACGTACACGTGCTCGCGCACGACCAGCACGGCGGAGCGCGCCACCCGGGCACAGCGGGGCATGTAGACGAGGGTGAGCGCCAAGACGATGTTGCTGACCCGCGGGCCGACCGCCGCCATGATCGCGATGGCCAGCAGCACGCCGGGCAGGGCCATGAGGCCGTCGAGCAGGCGCATGACGATCTCGTCGAGCCAACGGTAGTAGCCGGCGACGAGGGCCACGGCCGTGCCGAGGATCGCCGAGAGGAGCGCCGTGGCGAAGCCGACCATCAGGGAGAGGCGGGCGCCGTAGGCGACGCGCGACCAGACGTCGCGGCCCAGGTCGTCGGTGCCCATGGGGTGCGCGGCCGACGGCGCCTGCAGCCGGCCGATGATGTCGAGCTTGTTGGGGCCCACCGTCGTGATGAGCGGGGCAGCCAGCGCGATGAACAGGACGGCCGCCAGCGCCACGGCGCCGAACGCCACCTGCGGGCGCTTGAGCGCCTTGAGCACGGGGCTGCGCCCGCGCGCCTTGGAGACGGGCACGGCGACGGCGCTCACGAGTACCTGACCCTCGGGTCGAGACCCAGGTAGCTGAGGTCCACGAGCAGGTTCACCAGGGCGTAGACGAAGGCTACGGCGATGACGGCCCCCTGCAGCACCGGGTAGTCGCGGCGCTGCACCGACTCGATGACCAGGCGGCCGGCCCCAGGGATGTTGAACACGGTCTCGGTGACCACGACCCCGCCGGCCACCGTGGCGATGGACAGTCCTATCACCGTGAGCACCGGGATGAGGGCGTTACGGAGGGCGTGGCGCACGACCACGCGCCCCTCAGGCAGGCCCTTGCTCCGCGCCGTGCGCACGAAGTCCTCGCGCAGGGCGTCGAGCATGCTGGCGCGCGTCATGCGAGCGATGACGGCCGCCTGGCTGAAGCCGAGGGACACGGCGGGCATCACCAGGTAGCGGAGAGTGTCGATGGGCGACTCGGCCAGCGGGACGTAGCCGGCCGCCGGCAGCCAGCGCAGCTTCACGGCGAAGGTGAGGATCATCAAGAGCCCCAGCCAGAAGCCGGGCAGCGAGAGGCCGAGCATGGCCACGAACATCACGGCGTAGTCGATCCAGGTGTTGTGCCTGACGGCGGCGATGACGCCGAGGGTCACGCCCAGGGTCACGGCCACCAGGGTGGCGAGGAGGGCGAGCATGCCGGTCGGCTCGAGACGTTGGCCTATCGCGTCGATGACGGGCACGCGCATGTAGGTGCTCGAGCCCAGGTCGCCGCGAACGACCCCGCCGAACCAGCTGACGAACTGGACGTGCAGCGGCTGGTCGAGGTTGAGCCTCGCTCGCAGCGCCTCGATCTGCTCCCTGCTGGCGTCCTGGCCAAGCAGCGCCGAGGTGACGTCCCCAGGTACCGCGTGGATGACGAAGAAGACGACGACGCCCACGACCAGCATGGTGGCGACCATGGAGCCGAGGCGCCTGGCGACGTACGCGAACATCTAGGCTGCCGTTAGGCCCGGGCGCGATGGGTGGGGCGCACCGGTCGGGGGCGCGCCGGCGGGTGTGCCAGCGCGCCCCCGAGGACGGCTCACTCCTTCCAGGTGTTCCAGGCTTGGAAGAGGAAGTAGCGGGCCTCCACGTGCACGTCGGAGGCGTACGCGTTCAGCAGGAACGTGTTCGCCATCTGGATGGCGCCGGCGTCCTCGTAGAACGCCTGCTGCGCCTCGGCCCAGGTCTGCTGGCGCTCGGCGAGGTCGGTCGTGCGCGCCAGCCGGTCCATGGCGTCGCGCCACTCCGCGCTGCCCTCGTACGAGTTCAGGTAGGTGGACGTGAGGTACTGGATCATCTCCGGCTCGGGCGCGATGGTGAAGTTGCCGATGAAGATGTCCCAGGCCGTCGGGTCGTTGCGGATGGAGACCGTGGTCGCCCAGTCGCGCACGATGATCTCGCTGTTGAAGCCCACCGCGGTCGTCTGGTCCACGGCGATGAGCGTGCCGCGGTACTGGTAGTCGTAGTCGCGCGAGGTCAGCCAGCGGATGGGAGTGCCGTCGTAGCCGGACTCCTTGAGTATGGCCGCGGCCAGGTCGGGGTCGCCCACGTCGTAGAGCTCGGCGCCGGCGGTGTCGTTGAACATGGCGCCGTACTCGCGCGGCACGATGCTGGCCGTGAGGGCGAAGACGTCGTCGTCACCGAAGGCGCCCAGCACCAGCGGGTAGACGTCGATGGCCGCCTGCAGCGCCCGCCTCACGCCTTGGTTCTGCATCAGCGGCGAGGCGTGGTTGATGACCGCGATGTAGTTGTAGCCGGGGCGCATCATCCAGGCGTACATCTCGTCGGAGGCTTCGATGAGCTCGAGGTCGCTGGCCGACGCGCGGTAGTTGACGTCGTACTCGCCGGACTCCAGGCCCGCCTGCCGCGTGGCCGCGTCGGGCACCGAGATGAAGCGGATCTCGTCGAGGTAGGCGTGCTTGGCGCCCGCGTCGCCGGAGGCCGGGGCGTCCACGCCCACGTAGCTGTCGAACCGCTCCAGGATGACCTCCTGGCCCTTGCGCCACTCCTTCAGGCGGTACGGGCCGGTGCCGATGGGAGCGTCGATGGGCGAGTCGCCGACCTCGGCGATCTGCGCGGCCGTGTAGATGACCGCTGCGCCCTCGGCCCAGCCGAGCACCGAGGTGAGCACGCCCACCGGGGCCGGCAAGGTGATGACCACGGTGTGGTCGTCGGCGGCGGTGATCTCGGCGCCGGCCATGTAAGCCTTGCCCGTGCCGATGCGGCGCCAGCGGTCGAGGGACGCCACGACGTCCTCGGCGTTCAGCACGTGGCCGTCGTGGAACGGCACGCCCTCGCGCAGGCGGATCGTGTAGGTGAGGCCGTCTTCGCTCACCTCGGGCAGTGCGGCCGCCAGCATGGGCTGGACCAGTCCGTTGGCGTCGCGCGCGTAGAGGTACTCGACCACGTGCGAGGCGACCTCGAGCACGATGACGGCGGTGCTGGTGTGCGGGTCGAGCGTGGGCGGGTCGCCGGTGATGGCCACGCGCAGCGAGCCGCCGCGCACTGGCGTCCCCTGGGCCGCGGCCACCCCGCTGACCATGAGAACGGTCGTGAGCAGCGAAAAGACGAGCCACCTAAGCGGGTGTCGCGACATCTACGTCTCCTCCCGGGCGTCCGCCCAAGGGCGGCCAGCCGTTGGCCGAGCTGTGAATCTTATAAGAGAGCGTATATGTAGCTACGCTTCGGCGTCAACCGAGAGGCGGTCTCTCTTGCCAGCGTCGGAGCCGGGTGCTCCAGGTGCGACACAAGGCGCCGTAAGGCCGCGCCCGCGGAGCTCGGTGGTGCCGGCTACTCGCTTCCCATCGCGACGCTGGCGCTCACGCCGCCGCTTCGCCCCCCGCAGCCTCGCGGAGCGGCACCAGCACGGCGCGCTCGAGCCTTATGACCTCGGTGCCGTCCTGGTTGACCCCCACCGTCCTGAAGCGGACGATCCCCCGCGACGGGTCCGACCGCGAGACCCTCTTCTCCAACACGGTGCTGCGCGCGTACAGGGTGTCGCCGTTGAAGACGGGGGCGGGCAGCTCGACCTTGTCGAACCCGAGGTTCGCGATAGCCGCCTGGCTCATGTCCCTGACCGACATGCCGACTACTATCGACAGCGTCAGGCAGCTGTTCACGAGCGGGCGGCCGAAGCGCGTGTTCGCCGCGTACTCGCGATCGAAGTGGAGGGGGTGCGTGTTCATGGTCAGGAGCGTGAACCACGTGTTGTCGGCCTCGGTGATGGTGCGGCCGGGCCAGTGCTCGTACACGTGACCCTCGACGTAGTCCTCGTAGAGCCGTCCGGTGGACGGCGCGTCGGTCGTCATGTCAGGCCTCCTCGGCGGGCTGCGGCTCCGAGAATCTTATAAGATTTCCTAGATGCCCCCAGGCACGAAGAAGGACCTGGCGTACGACTTCATAAAGCGCCGCATCCTCGAGAAGCGGCTGCTGCCCGGTCAGCGCATCACGGCGAGCCAGGTCGCCGAGGAGATCGGCACCAGCGTGCTGCCCGTGCGCGAGGCCCTGCTGAGCCTCGAGGCCGAGAAGCTCGTGACCATCACACCCTACGTGGGCGCCGTCGTGGCGTGGGTGGCTCCCGAGGAGATCGCCGAGGTCATCTCGGTCCTGGCCGTGCTCGAGGGCTACGCCACGGGGGAGGCCGCCAAGCGCGCCAGCGAGTTCATCGACGACCTCTCCGCCATCAACGAGCGCCTGCGCGCCGCCATGCGGCAGGAGATGTGGGGCTGGTTCATCGAGCTGAACCGCGACTTCCACTTCAAGGTCTTCGAGGCCTCCGGCAACGGCCAGCTGGTCGAGAACATCCGCGTCTTCTGGAGCCAACTCGACACCATGCTCGCCGCTACGTCCTTCCACCTCATCCCCAACCGCACCGAGGACGACGTGGCCGAGCACGAGGAGCTCGTGAAGCTCCTGCAGGCCCGCGATCCCGACCCGCTTGAGGTGGAGCTGCTGGCCCGCCGCCACCGCATGCGCACGGCCACCTACCTCCGCCAACAAGCCGTGGCCGTGGGGGTCTGACGGGCTCTGCCCGTCTCGTCGAGGCGCGTTGGCGCGTGGCGTTCGTTGCGCTCGAGGCGTCGCGCGGCACGGGCAGCCGAGCGCGGCTTCCCCCTCCTACTTGGCCGTCGTCTGGCGCCCTACCGCTACTCCACGACCACGTCGTCCAGCAGGTTGGCCTCGTCGCCCGTGAACTTGCTGGTGAGGTCGAGCCTTATGCGCAGGTCGTCGACGTCCGCCAGGACGGCGTCGAGCTCGTCCTGCGTCGCGACGGCGCCGACCGTCTCCTCACCAGCGAACTGGCGCCAGGCGCCCGCCATGAACGGCGCGCTCAGCTCCACCCACTCGCCGGGCTCGAGGTCCTCGATCGGGAACTCGACGTAGACGCTCCCCACCGGCCCGGTCACCCGCAAACGGACGGGGTAGGTGAGGGGCCCGGGGTCGGCCCGCACCCGGAAGCTGACGCCCTCGGCCGCCCGCCAGTCGCCCGCGAACTTGGCCGGCGCTACCGCGTACTGCCAGTCCGAGCCCTCGTCCACGACGACCAGGTGGCCCGGCGACTCCCAGTACGGCGGCTGGGCCTCGGTCGTGGTCCAGCCGCCCGTGGTGCTATCGAACCGCGACTCGATCGCCTCGAACCCCGACGGCGGCGGTGGCGGAGGCGGGGCTTGCGTGCAGGCCGCCAACGCCACTAGCGCCAACACGACCGCTAGTGGTGGCACCAGCGGCCGGTGCGCTGCCTCCTGGACGCTCGCGGTGCCACGCCCCGCCCTTACCTCACCTCTTCGCTGGCACCGCGCGGCGGTCGTGGCCCTCGCCGCGTCCGGGGCCTCGTCGTCGTTCATGGCGTCTGGTGCTCCTGGCATGTCGCCTCCCCTCGAAGACACCTTAGCTCGACCACCGTTACGTCCCCGTCACGCGCGGGCGCGCCGGCGGCGCTCTGCCCGCTACGCACGCGGGGGTACGGGAACGATCATCGGACGCCACGGAGCGCAAGGGTCTTCTCCTTAGGTCGTCACCTAGTCCTTATGCGCACGAGCCTATCGGTCCCCGACTCGGCGCCCCATACCTCGCCCGGCCGGCCGAGCATCTGCCTGACGGCGGCGTTCGTCCTGTCGGACGGGAACGATCGGAAGGTCTCTGTCGCCGGGTCGAACCTGACCACGGCGTTGGCGCGGAAGTCCGTGAGCCACACGACGTCTTGGTCATCGACGTAGACCGAGTAGGCCTGAGCCCTGGCACCCGGCAACGGCCAGGAGCGCCAGCTGCCATCCTCGGGGTCGTAGACGCTGACGGCGCCGGCGTTCCACTCGCTCACCCAGACGCGCCCCTGGGAGTCCGACCACACGCGCCTCGCGCCCTGGTTGGCCGTCGGCGGCTCGATGACGGTGGCCTCGCCAGTAGCTACGTCGATACGCGCGATGTGGCTCCCCGCCAGCGACGCGTAGTAGACCTCGCCGCTCGGGGTGGCGGTGATGCCGTACGGCCCGCGTCCGCGCGGGGCGTCGAAAACCTCCATCGCGCCCGTGGCCGGGTCGAGGCGCCCGTACACGCCGTTCTGGCCCGTGAACCACAGGACGCCGCTGCCGTCGAAGGCGGCCGTGTTGAGGTTGGCGTTCGGCCTGCCGCTGGGCAACGGGAAGACGGCGACCTCGAACGTGGAGGCGTCGACGCGCACGATCGCGTTCAGCCCGCCGTCGGTCACCCAGGCCGCCCCGTCGGGCCCGACGATCACCCCGTGCGGCCGCGACCCAGCGCCTAGCGGCACCATCTGAGTCGCGCCGGTCTCCGGGTCGAGAAGCCCCAGGTGCCCGGTGAACTGCGCCGTGAACCACACGGCGCCACCCTCAGCAGCGGGCGCCACGTCGTGCGGGTGCGAGCCAGCGGGTACGGCGAAGTAGTCGACGGACTGCGCGATCGCGGCGCCCGCCAGGCTCGCCGCGGCCACGGTCGCCGCGAGCACGTGCAGGGCCGCCACCGCCCCTGCGTTACGCCAGCCGAGACCGGTTGCCGTCATGGCTACTCCTCTCAGAGGCGCGTCCAAGCGAACACGCGCCATCGCTGCCATCCTCGACGTTCGTGCGTGAGAACCCGCCTCGAGCGTAGCGGCTCAGGCCGGCGGCGCCGTGCTCTCGCGGACGACCAGGTCTACGTCCATCACCTGTTCGTCGGGCACGGTGCCCTCGCCTTCGACCTGCGTCAGCAGCGTCTCGACCGACAGGCGGGCCAGCTCCGACCGCGGCAGGCGCACCGTGGTCAGCCCCGGCCTGTAGAAGGCGGCCCACTGCGGGTCGCCGAACATGACGAAGGAGACCTCTCCGGGGATGGCGACGCGCCGGTTCTTGAGGCACTGGAGCGCCGCGGAGGCCACCAGCTCGTTACCGGCGAGCAGCGCCGTGGGCCGCGCGGACGAGGCGAGGGCCCGGTCGACGGCCTCGTACGTGACGTCGAAGAGGTGCGATCCGCCCACGACGACCTGGTCGTCCTCGCCCTTCCCGGCCGCCCCCATCGCTTCGCGGTAACCGGTCAGCCGCTCGTTCGCGCCCCACTGCACGGTGGATCCCGTCACGAAGGCGATCCTCCTGTGACCGAGCGCCAGCAGGTGCTCCGTGGCCCTGCGCCCCGCGTCCCTGTCCCGGAAGTAGATGCGCGGCGCGCCGATCCCTGGCCAGTTGTTGCCGAGGATCACCATCGGCAGCCCCGACGCCACGAGCTCCTCGACCACCGGCTCAGCAGCCGGCGACGGCGCGGCGATGATGCCGGCGACACGGTGCTCGAGGAGCGTCCTGTAGTAGGCCCGCTCCGCGTCCGCCTCCGTGGCGGCGGTGCCGAGCAGCGCCTGGTACGAGTGCCGCGCGGCCTCCGCGTCGATGTCGCGGCCGAAAGCCGTCCAGTAGGACGACAGGAGGTAAGAGACCACGACGCCTATCGTCCGCGACCGCCCCAGGCGCAAGGATCGCGCGAGCATGTCCGGCTGGTAGGAGAGACGTCGGGCCGCCTCTATGACGCGCCGGGCCGTCTCGGCGCTGTAGGAGCCGTAGCCCCCGAGCACCCTGCTCACCAAGCCGACGGACACCCCGGCTTCGCGAGCGACGTCTTTCAGAGTGGCGCGCTTCGCACCTTCTGCGCCCACTTCGACCCCCTCGTTCGCAGCGCGGGCCGGCGCCCAGCCCTCGCTGGCCCCGCCAGGGGCAGGCCCGACGCGTCGGGCCTCGGTCTCGCATCCCTGCCGCCGGCGACAAGGTGATCGCCTGCGACGCCACGGCCGGGCCTAGGCCCTAGCCACCTAGGGTCACGACCACTCGTTGACCCAACGGCTCCTGATCTCCGTGCTGGAGATGTCGAGCCGGAACTCGCCCTCCGGCAGCGCCTCGAACAGGTCTCGGAAGCCCTCCGGCACCGCTACCTGCGACAACGTGCGGTAGGCCCCGCCGGCCTCGCGGCCCGCCACCAGGAAGCGGCAACCGCGCGCCTTCACCGTCTCGAGCGCCGCGCGCATCGCCTCAGGGTCGCCCTCGTAGAACCGAGTGTCCACCACCCGCTCCGCGGTGTCCACGCCCACGACGAACACGCTGCCGGGGAAGAGCTCAGCCTTCTGGGCGAAGAGCGGTGCTCGCGTCAGGGCGATCGGCGCCCGGCCCACGAACTGCAGGGCCCGCTTGCGCGCAGCCACCATGTCGATCGGCGCCTTGGCGGCGTTGACCAGGGGCAGCTCGAACAGTGCGGGAAGGCCCGCGTGGCGCGAGGCCGCCTCGGCCAGGCCCCAATGACCGTCGTGAACGGGGTTGAACGAGCCCGACAGCAGCGTGCGGGGCCCCAGCCCAGCACCAGAGGTCACGCGGCCCTCCGCGGTCACCACGGCCATCCCACGCTTGCCGTCCGCCACGTCCCGCAGCAGCTCCACCGGCCTGTACTCGACCCCGAGGAGCTCGCTCCCGGTGAGCGGCATGGGCGGTGCTCCGAACACGCCGCAAGCGTCCGCGACAGCGCCGAGCATGACGAGGCTCACGAGCGACTCCTCACCCTCACGGTCACGCGCGCCCTTCTCCAGGGTGAGCGCGTAGGTGACGCTCCCAAGCCCGTCCCGTACGGCACAGGCCACGCGGTGGTCCCCGCGCTTGGCGCGGTCCGTGGCGATCGTCGCGGTGCTGCCCAGGCCGAACACCGGTAGGCGCCTGTCCATCGGCGCCTCTGAGGGCGTGCCGGTCTGTGCGACCTGCCGCTGCCTGGCTCGCCGCTCCGACAGCGACCGGTACTGGCGCGCGGTCGCGTAGGCAGCGTCGGCCATGAGCCGGGCGACGCGCCTCGACGTGAAGCGGGCGGGCATGAAGCCGAGGAGCTGCCTCATGCTCTGCTCGTGGTAGACGTCCACCGCCGCCATGACCGTGCGGCTCGAGCCGCCCACGGCGTGTAGCCAGGCGAGCGCTTGCGCCCCCGCCCCCGCGAACGCCAACACTCCCAGATGGGGCGTGGTGTGCACGCGCGTGATCAGCTCCTCCAGCCGGCCGTCGAGTGGCATGTCCGACCATGATGGCATCATGGCCGGCCCTCCGACCACGGAGTCGGCGCGGTAAGTTCGTGCCAAATGGCGAACATCGATCACCTGGAGGGCATAGGCGCGAGCCGTGTCGCGACCTCGCGGCTCGAACAGTTCGTCCTAACCTCGGGCCCCGAGGACGGGGTGCCCGTGTTGCTGGTGCACGGGAACGCGTCCAACAGCACCTTCTGGGAGGAGGTGATGGTCGCCCTGCCGCCCAGGTACAGGGCCATCGCGCCCGACCTGCGCGGCTACGGCGAGACCGAGGACAAGCTCATCGACGCCACCCGCGGCTCCCAGGACTGGGTCGACGACCTGCTCGCGCTCAAGGAGGCGCTGGGGATCGAGCGCTATCACGTGGCGGGTCACTCGCTCGGCGGGTTCGTCCTGTGGCGACTCATCGCCCAGGACGCAGCCAACGTCCTCTCCGCCACGCTCGTGGCGCCGGGCTCCCCCTACGGCTTCGGCGGCACGAAGGGGCTCGACGGCACGCCCATCCACCGTGACTTCGCCGGCTCCGGCGGAGGCCTGGTGAACCCGGAGATGGTGAAGCGCATGACGAACGGCGACAGGAGCGCAGAGGACCCGAGCTCCCCGCGCAACGTCATGAACGGCCTCTACTGGAGGCCGCCGTTCCGGGCCAAGCGCGAGGAGGACCTCCTCAGCGGGATGCTGAGCGAGAAGATGGGACCCTACAAGTACCCGGGAGACTTCGTTCCCTCGCCGAACTGGCCTGGTCTGGCGCCCGGCAGCCACGGACCCATCAACGCTCTCTCGCCCAAGTACGTGGGCGACTCGGTGGAGAGGTTCGTGGGCGCGGACCCGAAGCCGCCGGTGCTGTGGGTGTACGGCGCGGACGACCAGATCGTGTCCGACACCTCGCTCTCCGAGGTCGGCTACCTGGGCCAGATCGGCCTGTTCCCCGGCTGGCCCGGCGAGGACGTCTACCCGCCGCAGCCCATGGTCGGGCAGACGCGCGCCGTCCTCGAGCGCTACGCCGCTGCCGGGGGACGCTACCGCGAGGTTCGCTTCGATGAGTGCGGTCACACGCCGTACATCGAGTACCCCGAGCGGTTCATGGCCGAGTTCACCGCTATCCTCGCCGAGGGGGACGCGGCGCAGGTCTGAGCTGGGTATCGGTACGGACTCAGTTGTGTCGCCCTACTGGCCGACGACCATGTCCACGACCCGCTGCCACGGGGCCCAACTGGTGTGCCACTTGATCTCGTGGAGGCGACGGCTCATGGCCGGCAGGCGGTGCTCCTGCCCCTCGACGACGACGTGGTGACACTTGGCGCACACGCCGCAAGGCTCGCCCCGTCGCGGCGACAGGCAGAACCACGTCAGCTCGAGGGTGTCGAGGAAGCCGGCGTCTACGGCTATGCGGCGCATCTCCGCCCGCGTGAGGTCCGCCAGGGGGAACGTCAGGCGTTCGAAGAGCCGCAGGTCGTTGCCGCGTACGTCATCGGCCAGCCGGTACGTAGCGAACGGGGTCTCGCGCACCCGGCGCAGGCTGCCCTTCAACACCGACATGGCCGGGTCCTCGCGGTTGCACCCGACCTCGAGCTCCTCGACGCCGGCGTGGCGCGCGTAGCGGCCGAGCCACTCGTAGTGACGCCCCAGACCGGCGCGTGAGCTGAGACGCGCGAACCGCTGGCTCTCGGCGTCGTCCTCGCGCAGGTCGTCGAGGCTGGCGGAGGCCGGGGGGAGGAGGCGTTCGGCCAGTTCGGGGTGGTCACGCCTGAGGGCGTCGCGTACGCGCTGCATGGCGTCCAGCTCCACCTCCGTGCACGGACTCGCAGGGTCGATCACGTAGTGGGGCCTCACCTGCGCACCCTCCATGCGCAGGGCGGACATGAGGCGGAACGTGGAGTCCCAGCCGCCCGTCCAGAGGAGGTCGATCGTCCGAGGGGTGGATGCTGTCGCCATGCCGAACCATGGCGGCGCCGCGTGAGACGTAGCGGGCCCTTGGGTAAGAAGCTTGAGGCCGATCGTCGTCGGCTCGCAGGAGTCGCGTCGGGGACGCGATCTGGCGGCTTGGCCGGACGCGGGTCCTCAGAACCGGGGGCGACGCCGTTCGTAGCTAGAACGCCGGCTGCCCTCATGAGCGCCGCGGCCGTTTCTCATGCCCATGCCTATCCTCGAGTCACGAACGCCAACGAACGCGTTCTGCGGGATCCGGCCTACAAGCCGGGGAAAGGGGTCGTACCCCATGCTCGTGACTGTCGGCATCGTTCTGTTGGTGTTGTGGCTGCTGGGGCTGGTCACCAGCTACACGCTGGGCGGCTTCATCCACGTCCTGCTCGTGGTGGGCCTGATCGTCATCCTCATCAACCTCTTCAGCGGACGCAGATCCGTCTAGCGCGGGGCGGTGAGCGACCGCACCGCCCTTCGATCTCGACGGCCGAGGCTCGCCTGCACGGACGGTGCGGCGGGCCCGGTCGGTTCTCTTTGGGACGGCATCCGTGAGGCCCCTAGTGGTCTTCTCTCTTGCCTCTAGCCCCGCTTCTCTCGCGTCGTCCTGGGCGATAGCTGGTCCGTCCTGGGCGACGGCTCGACGGGACAGGATGGAAGCCCAGTACTCCTAGGCGGCTAAGAACCCAGGTAGGCGAGGGTCACGAGCAGCGGCCTATGATCCGATTCGCCGTCCCAGGGGCCGATACGGGCGTCTATCGCGCGCCACTCCTCGGAGTGGAAGACGTAGTCGATCCGCAGCAGCCAGTTGGGCACCGGCAGGCCGAAGGGGGTCGGTTTGCGCGGTCCGCCGGGGAAGGTCTGGCCGAAGCCGAACCCGGCTTCGAGCCAAGAGTCGCTGAGCACCGAGGTGACCGTCTCGTAGGCGGTGCTGCGCGGCGTCGTGTTGAAGTCGCCGGCGGCGATGAGCGGCCTGTCGCGTTCCAGCGCGTAGCGGCGGATGCCGTCCGCCACGCGCTCGCGGTGGCGCGTCGAGTACGTGATCTCGCTCGGCCAGTCGGGCAGACTGCGCGGGATCGACAGGTTGTGGACGTTGACGAGCACGACGTCTGCCCAGGGGAGGCTCACCTGCGTGAGCTGAGGGTTCCGGCGGCCCAGGCCCTCGATGGGCCGCAGCAGAGGTGTGAGGGGGACCTTGCTGAACACGCCGAGACCGTCCCAACCGCTGGCGGTGACGAGGTCGTCGTACGGGTAGACGTTGCCGATGAGCCGCTTGAGCTCCTGGGCCATCGTCGCCGACAGTTCCTGCAACGCGACTATGTCCGCGTCCGCTTCGAGGATGGCGCGGGCGGCCCCCGCCGCGTCGGTGTTCTCGGCGTGGAGGTTGAAGGTGAACAGGGTGACCGTCGGCGTGCCGTCTGGCACGGGCTCCACCTTCAGGTCACGCGGCATGAGCGCTTGACCGTAGATGGCGAAGAACACGGTCGCCGGCACGAGGGCGGCCGTGAAGAGGCCCCACCGACGCCACCGCAGGCCCGCGAGCAGCACGATCGGGACCGGCAGGAACAGGTAGGGGGAGACGCTGTTGAGAACGAACATCCACCAGCGGCTGTCTCCCAGGTAGTTGTGAGCCACCCACCAGACCAGGGACGGCAGCAGTGACAGGTAGCCGATGATGACGAGGAGGACGCCTGCCGCTGACATCGCCCGAGGTTACCGCGGGGTTCCGGCGCTGCGGTGACGCAGGGTCGCTGGTCGACTCACGGTGCGCGGAGCCTGCCGGCGCATCCACGGTCGCTCTGGGATCGACCCGACGCCCTGCTTCCGCATCCCTGACGCGTTTGAGAACCGGTTCCCGAATTTGAAATCGGAACGATTCCGAGATACATTCTGGGCATGGGAACCCCCGCCGCCCGCCTAGCCCAAGAGCTAACCGCCGACCGCGTCAAGGTGAGGCGTGAGCTGGTCCTCTCCGGGGTGACCGGCGTCGGCCTCGTCGCCGGGCTCGTCGGCGGCTGGCTGGGCGGGGAAGGGGCGGGGCTGTCTACCCTAGCCGGCGCCCTGTGGGTCGGCGGCTTCGTGGTCGCCTACCTGGCCGGCGGGCTGCCGGCTACCCGCGACGCGCTGCGACGCCTCTTCCTGAAGCGCAAGTTCTCCGTCGACCTGCTCATGGTGCTGGCGGCGGTCGCCGCCGCCCTGGTGGGGGAGGTGCGCGACGGCGCCATACTGCTGTTCCTCTTCAGCCTCGCCGAGTCGCTCGAGAGCTACGCGATGGGGTCGACGAAGCGCGCCGTCGCGTCCCTCATGGACCTGCGGCCTGAGACGGCGAACGTCGTCAGCGGCGGCGGCACGACGGTGGTGCCGGTCGCCGACGTGCAGGTGGGCCAGGTGATCCTCGTCCGCCCTGGCGAGCGCGTCCCGCTCGACGGCGTCGTCGTGAGCGGTTCGGGCGCGGTGGACCAGTCGCCCATCACCGGCGAGTCCGTGCCGGTGGACAAGGAGCCCGGAAGCCCGATGTTCGCCGGCGCGGTCAACGGCAACGCCGTGCTCGAGGTGAGGGTCACGAAGCCCGCCTCGGAGTCGACCCTCGCCCGCCTCATCGACCTGGTGACCGTGGCGCAGTCGCAGCGTTCGCCTAGCCAGCGCTTCAGCGACTGGTTCGGCCAGCGCTACACCGTCTTCGTCCTCACCGGCTCCGTCGCGGCCCTGGGCGCGTTCCTGCTCCTGGGTCTGCCGCAGGACGAGGCGCTCTACCGCGCCGCCACGCTCCTCGTCGTGGCGAGCCCCTGCGCCGTCGTGATCAGCGTTCCAGCGGCCGTACTCTCCGCGCTCGCCAGGTCGGCGCGCTTCGGCGTCCTCTTCAAGGGTGGCGCTGCGCTCGAGGACTTCGGGAACGTCGACGTGCTGGCCGTCGACAAGACGGGCACGCTCACCGAGGCGCGCATGCGCGTCACCGACGTGGTGCCGCTCGGCACCAGCCGGGAGTCGCTGATGGCGCTGGCTGCGGCGGTCGAGCGCGGGTCCGAGCACCCGGTCGCCAAGGCCATCACCGAGGCCGGCGCGGACCTCGGGGGGCCACGCGCCGAGGAGGTCGTCTCGATCCCTGGCAAGGGCATCAGGGCCGACGTGGACGGGACGCTGCACTGGGCGGGCAACATGAAGATGGCGGCGGAACTGGGCGTCACCGTGTCCGATGAGGTGCGGGAGGCCGCGGCGCGGCTCGAGGCCAGCGGCCGGACCGTGACCCTGGTGGGGCGGGGCGCTGGCGACGGGGGCGCGGTCCTCGGCCTCGTTGGCGTGGCGGACGCCGTGCGGCCTTCCGCAGCCGGCGCCCTCCAGGCGCTGCGCGAGGCGGGCGTGAAGCGCGTCGTCATGATGACCGGCGACAACCCCACCACCGCGCGCGCCGTGGCCGCCGAGGTGGGCATCAGGCCCGACGAAGTGCACGCCGAACTCCTGCCGACGGAGAAGGTCGAACTGGTCGCCAAGCTCGCCCGCACCGGGACCGTGGCGTTCGTAGGCGACGGCATCAACGACGCCGGAGCGCTGGCCGCTGCCTCGGTGGGCGTGGCGATGGGCGCCGCGGGCACCGACGCCGCCCTCGAGGCCGCGGACGTCGCCCTCCTCTCCAACGACCTGGAGCGCCTGCCGGAAGCCCATGCGCTGGCGCGCACGGCCAACGGCGTCATCAAGCAGAACCTCTTCTTCGCTCTCGGCATCATGGCGCTCATGGTCGTCTTCACGCTCCTCGGGCGACTCCCTCTGCCGCTGGGCGTCCTGGGTCACGAAGGCGGCACGATCCTGGTGGTCCTCAACGGCCTGCGCTTGCTGGCCTGGCGGCCCCGCACGGGTGGCGGGGGGAGGGGCCGCTTGGCGGACGCCCCGGCCGCCGTGCCCGCCGCATGAGCGGCGCCACGCGCCGGGCCTCTCCTTCACGTATGTAGTGGCGCCTGCTCCGCGTGCCGCTCGGGTAGGCGCGCGCCTAGCCGGGCTAGGCCCGCGGCGATCGCGGGCATGGCCCGACCCGCAAGAGCGCTAGGCAGCTTCCCAAGATGTCGAGGCGGGCTCGGGCGGCGCCTGGCTAGCTTGCCGGCATGACCGGAGCGGTCAAAGCCTCACCTCGTCGCCGGCGCCATCTCGCGGCCGCGCTCTTGGCCATGGCGGCGCTGTCGTTGGCTACGCCAATGGCTGCGGGCGTGCGCGCCACGCGCGCATGGGCGCAGGAGCCGGTGCCGATCGCACCGCTCTACGTGGTCCTCCAAGCCGGCAGCGCAGACTGCGGTCCGGCTCTCGTAGCCACGCTGGCCGCATGGGCTGGCCGCCCTGCGGACCTCGCGCTGGTCACCTCGCAGGCAGCCATCGGTCGCGACGGCGTGAGCCTGGGCGAGTTCGCCCGCCTTGCCTCGCTGCACGGGTTGGATGGCGCCTGGTACTCGGTGCGCCGCGACCGCCTCGCCGGCCTGCGCACGCCCTTCGTCGCCCACCTGCAGAACGGCGCCAAGGGGCACTTCGTGGCGGTCGTGGCCGTAGGCGCGCGGCACGCGGTGGTCGCCGACCCAGCCACGGGAGCCCTCGTCGGCCCCACCGACGAGCTCCTGCGGCGCTTCTCCGGTCGCGTCTTCCTTCTCGACGCCCCGCCTTCCCCGCGATGGGAGGGGGTGTGAGGGTGGCGCGTACTGTACCTGCGCCCGGAGGGACGGGGGTTCCCCACCTGTTGGCGGCCGCCGCCTCCGCCTCCCTGGCGGCCGCCGCGTCTCGGCCTTGGGGGCTCGGAGTCCTGGCGCTCGTCGCCTACGCGCCGACCTTCGTGGCGTTGACGTCCGTGGACAAGCCCCTCCAGGGCGCGGTTCTCGCTGGGATCGCGTCCCTCGGCCTCGGCAGCGTCGCCTATGAGGCCGCTCAGGGGATCTTCGCCGGCGGGAACCTGCTAGCGACCCTCTTGGCCGCCTTGCCCTACCTCGCCGTAGGTGCCCTGACCGTCAGGCTACGTGCCGCGCTGGCGTCTCGTTTCGGCGCCGCGCGGGCACAGGTCCTTGCTCTCCTCGCCCTGCCGACCGTCTGGGCCACCGCCGAGTGGCTACCATCGCGACCTGAGCTTCTCGGAGCGTGGGCCCTGCCGCTCGGATTCATCGGCTACAGCCAGGTCGACCTCCCCACCGCCCAGCTCGCGCGTTTCGGTTCAGTAGCCGCGGTCAGCCACGTCGTGCTCCTCGTGAACGCCTGCTTGGCGCTGGCAGTCGTCCGGGAACCGCTTGGGTCCCTCACATGGCTACGCTCTGGGAACCCTACGAGAGCAGGCACGCGTCGCGCCCCCGCCGCACGCCTCGCCGGCGTCCTCGCCGGAACCCTGCTCATGGTCACCGTCGCCAGCGCCGGGCGCCTCGGCGAGGCCGCGGGATCACCGACCGTAACAGCATCCTCCGCCGTAACCGCAGCCGTCGCCGCGACGCGGGCCCAGCAGGGCCAGCCGAGGCTCACGGTCGAGGTCGTCCAACCGAACGTACGTGACAGCGCCTACTTCGCGGCGTCCCGGTTGCCGGGCGCCCGCTCGTGGCTCGTCGAGTCCCTGGCGGCCCGCACCTCTCAGGGCGCCGACCTCACCGTCCTCCCGGAAGCCGCGTGGCCCGGGGTCATCGAGGCGGAGGACCTGGACGCCGTCGCGTCCGAGGCTTCCAGGGCCTTCCCAGGCTCGAGCGCCGTCCTCTTCGGCGCCACGGCCGCGGGCTTCGCCGGTAGCGGAAAGCGCACCAACTCGGCGTTCCTGCTCGCCGGCGGGGAGCTGAGCCACGTCTACGCCAAGCGCCGCCTCGTACCCGTGGGGGAGAGAGCGTTCACCCCAGGCCGTGAACCGGCGGTGCTCACTGTCGCTGGAGTTCGCCTCGCCCCCTTCGTCTGCTACGACGTCGTGTTCCCTTCCGACGCGCGCAACGCGGTGCGCTCCGGTGCGCAGGTCCTCGTGGTGATCACCGACGACGCCTTCGCCGCCGGCTCCGACGTGCCCGAGCTCCACCTGAGAGCCGCGCGCTTCAGGGCCATCGAAGCCGGGGTCCCCGTCGTGCTGGCAGCGAACACCGGCCCATCGGCCGTGATCGAGCCCGATGGCCGTGTGGCCTCGCGGCTCCCGGCCCTCGAGGCGGGGGTGCTGCAGGCCGAAGTGCTCGCGGGCAACGGGGCTACCCCTTACGTGGCCCTCGGTGACTGGTGGGGCGTCCTGAACGCGTTGGCTACGGGTGGCTTCGCCGCCCTGACGAAAGGAGGCGTTTCGAAGAGCAAGGGACCGGCCCAAGCCCTCTCGCGGAAGGAGATCACGTGTTGAAGCGTTCGCTCCTCTGGTTGGTCGTGTCTTCGATTGCCGTCCTGCTCGGCAGCACCGCCGCCGGCCGGGTCGCCCCAGACCCCACGCCGCTGGCCGCGCACGAGCTGCACACGGTCACGGGTGCCGGCTGCGTCAGCAAGTGCGACGACGACTCCGACACCCCGCCGGAGCCCTACGTCCTCGGCTACGAGTGGCGTGTGATCAAGCGGGTGGATCAGCCCGTCGAGCAGCTCTCCTACTCGATAGTCACCGAGTTCTCGAACACGTACACGAACAAGAAGCTGCCCTGGGAAGTGAGCCTCAGCGACAACTGCCGCTACCGCTGGACCACGGGCGGCCTCGGCATCTCCACGGGCTTCAACGTGAACGTCGGCGTCATCTACCACTGCTCGGCGACGGTCAAGTTGAGCGGGACGCTCGACCCGGGCTGGCGAGTGAAGATCTACAAGGGCGAGATGAGGCAGGTCAGCACCGTCACGATGGGCCTCTTCGAGGTCTACAGCGACGGCACGGCGGAGGACACGAGGAAGCGAGACACCGGTCGCTTGGAGCAGCATTGGACGCGCTTCACGCCGGTTACGACGAAGGGCAACTGATGCTATCGGCAACGCCGGTGGACGGCTCGCGCGGGTCGCGGGCCGTCCACCGGCCCACCCGGGGGAGGGTGACGATGAGGAATGCCACGTACCCGTTGCTGGCACTGACCTTGCTGGCGGCCACCACCGCCGGCGCTCAGGGGGAGGTGACCGCCGCCGGCGCCGGCTCCTCGCCGCGGCTGGTGGCCGTCCACTTCCAGGCCCTGCCTCCCGATGAGTTCGAGGGTAGGGTGACGACTCACGTGACCCTGCCACCGCCGCGTCTCGGCGTCTGGGACTCCGTGACCGCCGCGGCAGATACGGGCTGCCTCACCCCGCTGAGCATCTCGCGGGACACCGAAGAAGGGCACCTGCTGCTCGAGCTCGCCGTGCGCGGCGAGTCCGCCGCCCTCGCACCCGGGGAGTCCTGCGCTGGCACGGTGGTGCTGCGGTTCAGCCGGGGCGACGCCTTGGAAGCCGTGGCCGTGGGAGCGGCGTTCTACCGGCCCGAGGACCCCGTCATCGTCGACACGGCGCTGAGGAGCCAGTACTCCGTCGACCGCATCTCCCGCGGCGAGGCCTCCCAGGTAGAGCTGCCTCCTCCCGCCACGTACCTGGAGCTGCTCGTGGCGAACGACGGCGACGCCACCGTGCGCATAGAGCGCTTCCCCTGGCTGGACGAGCTCAGGCGCTTGCGCCTGCAGGCCTACCGACTGCCAGGCGACGCCTTGCCGAGCAGCCTCATGGGCCTCGAGCCGCTGGCGGAAGAGATAGGCGTCGAGCTCGGCCCCGGCGAGACGTTCCGTGTGGCGGTGGTGATAGACCCCGCGGCGGAGATCGCCCAGGACGCCGGCGCGGCAGCCGTGCAGCCGGCGTTGATCGTGGAGGAAGGCGGGGCGAGGCGGACGTTGCGTTTCGACCTCGTGACGGCCACATGGGGAGTCGAGTAGAGGTGTCCGGGCGCCGGCAGCCGGGCGGTGGGGAGCCCAGGCGCCGCGCGCTGCGCGTTCGCGCCTTCCGGGACCGCGCTGCTTGGTTCCTGGCCGCCCTGGTTCCGCTCGCGTGGGCAGCGGCGGAGCCCCTGGACGCCGCTCGCGTTGCCGACGTCGACCCGGGAGCCATGGTCCAGCTCCAGTCGCTGGGCGACTACCTGGCCGCGTTCGGCCACAGCTATCGGCTTCCCGAAGCGGAGCGCGCGGGGCTGGAAGCGGCCCAGTACGGCCACCAGGCCTCCGCGCTGGAGACGGGCCCGCGCCTCTCGCTGCGGGAACGGCTCGACCTGGACGGGGAGCTCGAGCTGGGGCTGAACCTCGAGGTCCCGCTGTTCGACGCCACGGCGGCCTCACGTCGCGCGCTCGCCCAGACCGAGGTGGAGCTGCGGACCCTGCAGGCGGAGGCGGCGCGGGACGCCGCCCTGGCCGCCTTCCTCCAGGACGTGGCCGCCCTCTCCCTGCTCGCCCCGGCCGCCGACCTGGCTACCGCGCTGACCGAGGACCAGGCGCTGGCCCGGGTCGACACGGTCGACGCGACCGGGCTGCCGCCAGAAGCGCGAGGTGCGTACGAAGGCGTTCTGCGCGCCCGTGAGATGGCCGCCTGGCTCGAGGACGTGCGTGCCGACACCACGATGCGCATCGCTCGCCGCCTCGGCAACGCCAGCTACGAGCTGACGCCCCCAGCCTTCCACGAGTTCGCTGGCGCGCTCGCCCCCGCCGTCGCGCTCGGGGACGAGGCCGACCCCGTCGCGGCGTGCCTCGCGGCGTCGCCTGCCGTACGCATGGCGCGGGCACGTCACGAGTACGCGGTGCGTGCGGACGAGCACGAGGCCGCTCTCGACCTCAGCGTGACCCTGTCAGGCAGCCTCTCCAGCGCCGTTCCCCTGTGGGCCGAGGCCGGCTTCCCGACCAGGGGGACGTTCGGCGCCGTAGGGGTGCAGGCCCGCTTGTTCCTGCCCCAGGACTGGCCGGTCGGCGGCACCCTTGGCGTCCACGCGGGAACGGAAGGCGCCTTCCAGGAGCTGTACCTCTCGTGGCCGCACGCCGTCGTCGCGCCGTCCGTGCCCCCCGACCCTGGGGAGCAGCTGGCCGGCGAGCTCGCGATGGCGGCCGACGACGCCCGCTCGTACCTGCGGGCTCTCCGTTCCGCGCGCGCCGAGCGCGAGCGCAGCGAGAGGGCGCTCGCCTGGGCCCTCATCGACGCGGCGCCCCAGACGGGGCCGGACGACGCCCAGCGGCTCGCCTCCGACCCTTGGGGGCCGGGGTGGCCGTCGCTGCCGCTCGAGGACCACCTCCTGCTGGCCGAGACGCGGCTCGAGACCGCCTTGGCGCGGCTGAGGGAGCTGGGGGCCGCCATCGACCTGGCCGCGCACTGCGGCCTCCTCCCAGGGCCGAGCGCCCGCGAGCAGCGAGGGGCGTCGTGAGAGACCCCGCCGCGAGGCCCGCACTCATGCGCCGCCGCAGATGGGCACTGGCCGCCGCGCTCCTAGGGATCTCGGCCGTCGCGACCTTCCTCTGGTTGGACCTCACCGGCGTGCCGTCTCCGGTGCCAGGGGCTCTCCGGGCGGGCCTACTGACGGGCGGCCAGGGGGCCGCGATGCTCGGGACGTACCACGGCTGGGTCGCGCCGGCCGACGCGCGAGTGCTCCTCGAGGGGTCACCTTGCCCCGCGAACGACCCGCCAGCACATGTGACCCTCCACGCGTCGACCGGCCTGGAGAGGCTCGTGGGGACCGGCGGTGAGAGCATCACCTTCGCCGGCGGTGTAGCTCCCGCGTCCCTGCCGGCGAGCCCCGGCACCCTACCGGTGCTCGACCTCGGCGCGGCCTTCGCCGGGGCCGACCAGCGCGCGTACGACGTGACGTTCACCGGCGTGCACGTCGCCTGCCGTTCGTGGCGGGAGGCCGCGTGGCGCCTGGAGGGTCTCGCGGTGAGGCGCGTGGGAGCGCCCGCCTCCGCGGACCTGCCCCTGTTCGCCGACCTGATGCCAGAGCCCGTCCACACGGGCGTCTACGCGCTGCTCTTCCTCAGCACGCAAGAGGCGCCGGTGACGGTGCGGTCCATCAGCTACGCACCCGACGGCGCGGCCTCCGGACAGGTGGTCGTGGGCGTGGGGACCGCGGACCACTGGCAGAGCTGGCGGGACGCCCTGCGGCGCTGGAGCGAGGCTGGCGGCAGCGGCCCCATCGAGGTGGGGCCCGGCGGGCCACGGCCCTACTGGCGAGCCTCCGACCCTACGCCGCCACTCCAGGTCCGGCGGGCGGACGACCTGTCGATCGAGCTGGAGCCGTACAGCACCGCCTTCGTCGCGGTGGGCTCGTGGTCGTTCCGTCGACCGCCCGAGCTGCTCGTCTCGTTCCCTACCGTCACGTACGTGCACGACGGCGTCACCAGCTCCATCGGTCTCACCGAACCGGTACTCGTGGCTGCCCGTTGATCGCCGCTAGCGCGTGGCGCTTGCGGCCCCTCCCGCCGCGCAGACGCGCCCAACCGTGCTAGACTCCTAGCTTGCCGCGTCGTCGCCCGCCGAACCTGCGGCCGAGGCGGCCCTCCGGCCGGGGGACGCGCAGACACCAACCGGAAGGAGGTGCTTATGAGCGACCTTGCCAAGTACGACCTCAACGTGATCCTGGTGCCGCATCTCAACGAGACGCAGCTGCAGGCCGAGAAGGACGCGGTGGCCACGCAGGTCGAGCGCGCCGGCGGCCAGATCGTCGAGCTCGACGAGTGGGGCACCCGTCGCCTCGCGTACCAGATCCGCAAGTTCAACGAGGGGCACTACCTCATCTATCGCGTAATGCTGCCCGGCACGGCTCCAAAGACCATCGAGACCGCCTTGCGCCAGCGCGATAACGTCATGCGTGTGCTCGTCGTCAAGGACAGACCCGAGTGGAAGACCAAGAAGGCGCCGGCAGCGGAACAGCGCCCCGCCGAGCAGCCCAACGAGGCGGCGGCTGGGGCCTGAACCAGGCACCGCGCGCACCCTAGGAGAGCTCCATGGCTAGAGGACTCAACACGGTTTACCTCGCAGGCACGCTAGTGCAGGCACCCGAGCTGCGTTACACGCCGAACGGGCTGGCCATCCTGGAGCTCAACCTCGCCGGCAACGACACCGTCGTCGGCGACGACGAGAAGCCGCGCGAGCTGGCCTGGTACCACCGGGTCACGCTCTTCGGTGCCCAAGCCGAGCAGATGGTCAATCAGCTGCAGGCAGGCACGCCGGTGCTCGTCGAGGGACGCCTCAACTACCGCACCTGGGAGTCGCAGGACGGCCAGAAGCGCTCGGCCCTCGACGTGAACGCCAATCGCGTCGAGGTACTGACTTTCGGCCCCAGGGGCGACGACGCTACCGTAGTCGACGCCAAGGGCCAGGAGCGCCTGCGCAACGCCCTGAACCAGGTGATGCTCATCGGCAACCTGACGCGTGACGCCGAGCTGCGCTACACGCCCAACGGCAGCGCGGTGACGCGGTTCAGCGTGGCCGTCAACGAGCGCTTCCGCGGTCGCGGAGGCGAGGACCAGGAGAGGACCAGCTACGTGGACGTCAACGTCTGGCGTGAGCTGGCCGAGGCCACAGGCGAGCTGAAGCGGGGCGATCCCGTGTTCGTCGTCGGGCGCCTCGTGAACGACTCCTGGACCGACAAGGAAGGCAACCGTAGGTTCACGACGCGCGTGGAAGGGCAACGCGTCGAGTTCCTCACTCGCGGTCCCGGCACAGGTGGGGTCGGGACCCGGCCGCGTCAACAGGAAGCGGTCGCCCAGGCGAGCACGTCGAGGTTGGACATCGACGAGGAGTTCCCACCAGAAGAGGATCTACCCTTCTAGATGGCAAGAGAAGCAAGAGGAGACTCGAAGCGCCGCCGCGGCGGCGGTCGCCGCGGTCGCAGGCCGAAGGTCTGCCCGTTCGCCTCGGGTGAGCTCGAGGTCACGGACTACCACGACGCCAAGATGCTGCGGCGCTTCATCAGCGATACCGGCAAGATCCTGCCCCGTCGTCGCACCGGGGTGAGCGCCAAGTACCAGCGCAGGCTGGCGTTGACGATCAAGCGGGCTCGCATGCTCGCGATCATCCCGATCACGGAGAAGCTGGTCCGGAAGTGAACGTCATCCTGCTTGAACCGGTGGACAACCTGGGTGAGGCCGGCGCGCTCGTCACCGTCAAGGACGGTTTCGCGCGCAACTGGCTGATCCCTCAGGGGCTAGCGCTCCCGGCCACCAAGGCCAACCAGGCCGAGCTGCAGGCTCGCCTCGCGCAGAGGGCCAAGCAGCTCGCCGAGCGCAAGACGGACGCTGAACGCCTCGCAGAGATGCTCAAGGACGCCGAGCTCACGATCCAGGTGCGTGCCGGTGAAGGCCGCATCTACGGGTCGGTCGGCAACAAGGACATCGCCGAGGTTCTCAAGTCGACCTACGACGTCGAGATCGACCGCCGCAAGCTCCTGCTCGGCGAGCCGATCAAGACCACGGGTGAGCACCAGGTCGTGTACCGCCCTCACCCCGAGGTCGAGATCCCCATCAAGGTCAACGTCATCGCCGAGATCGGCTGACCTTAGACCTCTTCTGGCCGGCGGGGCGCCCCAAGGTGTGGCGTCCCGCCGGCCGGTCTCGTTGGAACGGCGCGGCCGCCCTGCGAGGGGCGGCCGCGTTTCACGTGAAACAGCGTAGAGGAGCCGCGGTGCCCGAACGTCTCCGCGGAACCGGGCGTCCGCCCGGTCACGCCGCGCCCGTCGAGCGCGACTACCCCGTCGTCACTGCGCCGGGCGGTACCTCTCGACGCGGATGAGGTTGGTGGTGCCGCGCATGCCGAAGGGCACGCCGGCCGTGATCACGTAGCGGTCGCCGGGCTCGAGCAGCTGCGTGTCGGTGATGGCGCGCGTGGCGGTCACGACCATCTCCTCGGTGTCGTGCACGTCATCGGTCAGGTACGTCACGACGCCCCACGCCACCGTGAGCTGCCGCTCGGCGCGCGTGTTCGGGGTGATGGCGAGGACGGGCGTAGGCGGGCGGTTCCGCGAGACCCGCAGGGCCGTGTTGCCCGTCGAGGTGAACGTGACTATCAGCTTGGCGTCGAGGTTGTACGCCATCTCGACGGCCGCGAGCGCCACGGCGTCAGCGGTGGTGGCGTCCGACTTCGGCACGTGCTCGCGCATCATGCGCCGGTAGTTCTCGTCCGCCTCGACCGAGCGGGCTATGCGGTCCATCATCTTCACGGCCGCGACGGGGTAGTCCCCCACGGCCGTCTCGGACGAGAGCATCACCGCGTCGGTGCCGTCGAAGATCGCGTTGGCCACGTCAGAGGCCTCGGCACGCGTGGGCGTCGGGTTGCGCACCATCGACTCCAGCATCTGCGTGGCCGTGATGACCGGCTTGCCGGCTTCGATGCACGCCCTGATCATCCGCTTCTGGATGAGCGGCACGCGCTCCGCCGGCATCTCCACGCCCAGGTCGCCGCGGGCGACCATGATGCCGTCCACCTCGGCGAGGATCTCCTCGAAGCGGTCCACGGCGCTGGGCTTCTCTATCTTCGCCATCAGGCGCGCGTGCGAGCCCGCCCGCGCCAGGTAGTGCCTGGCCAGGAGCAGGTCGTCCCGGTTGCGGACGAAGCTCATCGCGACCCAGTCGACGTCGAGCTCCGTGCCGAACTTGAGGTCCTCGACGTCCTTGTCGGTGAGGGCGGGGATGGACAGCTGGGCGCCGGGGATGTTGATGCCCTTGTTGTTCGAGAGCCGGCCCCCCACCAGCACGCGCGTGGTCACTACGCCGCGCTTGACCGCCGTGACCTCCACGGAGAGCCGGCCGTCGTCGAGGAGCAGGACGTCGCCCACCTTGACGTCGCCGCAGAGGCCCTCGTAGGTGACGCCCACCCGCTGCGCGTCGCCGGGCGAGGGGTCGTCACAGGTTAGGGAGAACTCCTGGCCTTCCTCGAGCTCCACGGCGCCGTCGGCGAACACGCCGACGCGGATCTTCGGTCCCTGCAGGTCCTGCAGGATGCCCACGCAGGCGCCGATGTGGTCGGCCGTCTGCCTGATGATGTTGACGACGTTGCGGTGGTCCTCGCGCTTGCCGTGCGAGAAGTTGAGGCGGAAGACGTTCACGCCCGCCTCGATGAGCTTCAGCACCACCTCCGGCGAGGAGCTCGCCGGGCCCAGCGTGGCGACGATCTTGGTGCTGCGCCTGGCGTCGAGGCCTTGCAGGGTCACGACCGGAACGCCGCTCTTCCGAGGAAGCGCGCGCTGGAGCCCAGCTCGGCCTCGATGGCCAGCAGGCGGTTGTACTTGGCCACCCTGTCCGAGCGCGACGCGGAGCCTGTCTTGATCTGCCCGGCGTTCACGCCCACTACCAGGTCGGCGATGAAGGTGTCCTCGGTCTCACCGCTGCGATGCGAGATGACGTTGCGCATGCCCGCGGACTTCGCCAACTCGATGGAGTCCATGGCCTCCGTGAGCGTGCCGATCTGGTTCACCTTGACGAGGATGGCGTTGGCCACGCCCTCGTCGATGCCGCGCTGGAGGCGCCGGACGTTCGTGACGAACAGGTCGTCACCGACCAGCTGCACCCTGTCGCCGAGCCGCTGCGTCAGCTTCGCCCAGCCTCCCCAGTCGTCCTCCGCCAGACCGTCCTCAATGGAGACGATCGGGTACTTGGAGACCCACTCTTCCCAGAACCCCACCATCGCGTCGGAATCGAGGCGCCGGCCCTCGGCCTTCAGGTGGTAGACGCCGTTCTCGTAGAACTCGGTCGAAGCCGGGTCGAGCGCGATGCCGATCTGCTCGCCGGGCTGGTAGCCGGCCTTGTCGATAGCCTCGAGGAGCACCTCCACGGCCTCCACGTTGCTCTTCAGCGCCGGGGCGAAGCCGCCCTCGTCGCCGACGTTGGTGTCGTAGCCGCGGGACTTGAGGACCTTCTTGAGGTGGTGGAAGGTCTCCACGCCGGCGCGCAGGGCAGTCCTGAAGTCGGGGAAGCCGTACGGCGCGAGCATGAACTCCTGCATGTCGACGGCGTTGTCGGCGTGCTTGCCCCCGTTCAGGACGTTCATGAGCGGCACCGGGAGCACCTTGGCGTTGCTGCCGCCCAGGTAGCGGTAGAGCGGGGTGCCTAGGGCCTCGGCCGAGGCGCGGGCCACCGCCAGCGACACGGCCAGGATCGCGTTCGCCCCCAGCTCGGCCTTGTTGGGGGTGCCGTCGAGCTCCAGCATCGCGCCGTCCACGGCCGCCTGGTCGGCGGCGTCCATGCCCAGGATCTCGGCGGCGATGCGCTCGTTGACGTTCGCCACGGCCTTCGTGACGCCCTTGCCTAGGTAGCGGTCGCCGCCGTCGCGCAGCTCCACGGCCTCGTGAGCGCCCGTGGAGGCGCCTGACGGCACGGCTGCCACGCCCTGTGCGCCGCTCGAGAGGGTGACAACCGCGCCCACCGTGGGGTTGCCGCGGGAGTCGAGCAGCTCGATGCCGCGCACGTCTTCGATGATCGTCATCGTCACCTCCGGGGCCCGGCATCACCGGGCCGCATGTTGGTTCGGGGTAGCGGCAGCCGGAGAGCGCGCCTCATCCGGCTATCCGCGTCAGCTGGTCCGCAGCGGCACGACCATGGCGAGGTAGTTGTCGTCGCCCAGGTCGCGCACCACGCTCGGAGCCGAGCTGGCGCCGGAGAACATCAGCCGCACGTCGCCGTTGACGGGGCCCAGCGCGTCGACGAGGAACCGCGCGTTGTACGCCACCGCGATCTCCGAGTCCTTGCCCTCCTGCATCACCGGCAGCTCCTCTTGGCTCCGCCCGTAGCTGCCCTCAGCCGTGATCGTCACGGTGCCGTCCTTGACGAACAGGTCGACGCGGTTGTTGGCGGTCTTGTCCGCCATGAGGGCCACGCGGTTCACGGCCTCGGCCAGACGACTGGCGCTGAGCGTGATCGTGATCGGGAAGGTCGAGGGGATGACGCGCTCGTAGTCCGGGAACGCCCCGTCCATGAGCTTCAGGTTCAACGAGTAGTCGCCGTGCTGCGCGCTGAGCTGACCGCCGTCGAGCGCGAGGCGGACCTCGCCGTCGCCGAGGACCCGCACGAGCTCGTCGACGCTGCGGGCCGGCACGATGACGTCGCCGTGAAGCCCAGAGCCGACGCGCAGGTCGTAGTACGCGAGCCTGAAGCCGTCGGTGGCGACCGCACGGAAACGCTCGTCGGCCATCTCGAGCTTCACGCCGCGGAAGACCTGCTGGAAGTCGGCCACGGCAGCCGCGTAGCGCGCCGACGAGAGCGCGTGCGCGAGCAGCCGCGCGTCGATGGAGCCGGGGAAGTCCTGCGGGAAGGAGACCACGGGCGTCGAGGACGGCGACACGAGCTGGAGCTTCGTCGTGTAGCGGCCGGACGTGATCTGCAGCTCGGTGTCGGTGAAGTCGAGCTCGACGTCGTCGGCCGTGAGCGACCTGACGACCATGGAGAACACGTGCCCGACCACGGCGTGCGAGCCCCCGCCCTTGACGTCGGCCGGCACGACGGCCCTGACGTCGATGTCGAGGCTGCTGCCGGAGAGGACGAGCCTCCCCTCCTCCATGTCGATCCGCAGCAGGCTGAGCCCTGGGTTGGACGACCGCGCCGGGATGATGCGCTCGACGTTCGACAGGACGTCGGCCAGTGTCTTCTTCGGGACGTTCACTCTCACAGTTCGACTCCCGCCGAGGCCGGCACGCTCGGGCGCCAGGCGCGTCGCCGCCACGCGGTCCACGCCGCCCGCGGTGCGACACGCTCACGAGGCGCGCTACGGCCACCACTTGCGGCCGACACGGCCTTCCAGAGCATACCCGACGCCATCGGCCGCGTCGCGGTGGTTGGGTCTGGTCGCCGGTGCCGCCGTCGAGCTTCGCTCGCTGCTGGGGCGTGCGCGAGGCGAGCTGACCTAGAGGTCCTTCGCACGCGAACGCGGGCCGCGGCTCGACCCCTGGGGTCAGGTTCCTTCCCGGCCGGGTCGCTGATGACGCGCGTTCATGACCCTTTGCAGATCATCCTTGGGACCTCTTCCTTGGATGGCAAGGGGCTGGAACCCAAGGAAGCTAGGCGGAAGCCTAGGGAACATCAACTCAAGAAAAGGAGGTAACAACCCTAATAGTCAAGCCTGTGGAGTCTGGGGAGAAGCCCATCTATCCTCGTCCCTGACGCTCGCAGGCGTGTGGACGGGTCTGTGCAGAACTCGCCCGTCCCTGTGGAGGAGGTGATGGTTAGCTGGCGGCTCTCCACAACCCTCTGGAGGGTGGCGGTTCTCCGCAGCCCTTGACCAGGTGAGACGACAGGTTGTCGGCAGGGTTATCCACAGCCCGGAGGACAGGGCGCTCCTGAAGCGTCGCGTACGCGACCGCTCAGACCAGCGAGTCCCTCAGGACGCGCACGGCCCGCTCTAGCTCGGGGTCGTCCTCGATGGCCTCGGTGACCTTCTGCACCGCGTACATCACCGTCGAGTGGTCGCGGTCTGAGAAGAAGCGGCCGATCTCGGGGAAGGAGTGCGTCGTCAGCTCGCGGATCAGGTACATCGCCACCTGACGCGGCCCGACGAGCTCCTTGCGCCGCCCCTTGCCGCGCAGCGCGTCGGCATCGACCCCGAAGTGGCTCGCCACCTTCGCGACGATGTCGGGCATCGTCAGGTTCTCCTCGCTCGGCGCGAAGACCTCGGAGAGCGCCTTGGCCGCCGTGTCGCGGTTGAGGGGCACCTGGTTCATTGACGCGTACACGATCGTGCGCACGAGCGCGCCCTCGAGCTCCCGGATGTTGGAGGTCACGTGGCGCGCGATGTAGTCGACGACCTCCTGGGGCAGCTTGACGCCCCGGTACTCGGCGTTCATGCGCAGGATCGCCATGCGCGTCTCGAGCTCGGGTGGGGACACGTCCGTGATGAGGCCCCACTCGAAGCGGCTGCGCAGCCGCTTCTCCAGGGTGGGGATGTCCTTCGGCGGCCGGTCCGAGGTGACGATTATCTGCTTGCCGAGCTCGTAGAGAGTGTTGAAGGTGTGGAAGAACTCCTCCTGCGTGCGCTCCTTGCCGGCGAGGAACTGGATGTCGTCGATGAGCAGGACGTCGGTGTTGCGGTAGCGGTCACGGAACTGCGCCATCTGCTTCTCCTGGATGGCGTCGATGAGGTCGTTCGTGAACTTCTCCGTCGTCACGTACTCGACGGTCATGTGCGGGTACGACTCCATGACCGCGTGCCCGACGGCCTGCATGAGGTGCGTCTTGCCCAGGCCCGACTCGCCGTACAGGAAGAGCGGGTTGTAGGTCTGGCCGGGCGAGGCGGCTACGGCCTGCGCGGCGGCGCTGGCCAGGTGGTTGTTGGGACCCACCACGAAGTTGGCGAAGACGTACTTGGGGTTCAGCTGGGGCAGGACGCGGCCGGGCTGCTGAGGCGTGCCGTTGGGGGCGCCGCGGGTCGGGGCTGCGGGCTCTCGCGAGGAGGGCGGCTTGGGACGGGGCGGCCTCGGCCCGCTGGGACCGTCCTTGACGAGCGCCGCGTCCGGGGCGTCGGGGACGACCCCATCGAAGAGGATCTGCTGCTCGGCCCCCTTGGGGCCCGTCACCTGGAACGCGACGCGCGGGGGCTGGGCGCCGATCTCGGCCAGCGCGGTCTCGAGGACGTCCGTGTACTTGGAGCGCAGCCAGTCACGCGCGAACGTGTGGGGCACACCCATCACGTAGGCGCCGTCGACGAAGCCCACGGGGGTGACCTGCTGGAACCAGGTCCTGAACTCGACCTCGGGGATGCGTTGCCGCACCACCTGCATCAGGTCGTCCCAGATCCCTCGGTCCTGACCGCCCACCACGATCCGTCCCTTCGTCGCCCAAGCGCGGTGTTCCACGGCTCGCCGGAGGGGACGCTGGCACAGACGACCCGACCGCTCCCGCCACCAGAGACGCCCGCAAGCCGGCCGACGGCCGGCCCGATCGTTCTCGGTGAGGGACGCCGGGCGACGGCCCGGCGGGATCTGCTTGGACACCGATGTCGCGCCGAGACCCCGTCACCAACGCGAATCTCGCGCTGGTAGGGACCCTGCGGCTTGACGCCGGGCATGCAGTCTACCACCACGTCCCGACCCCTGAACTGGGCCTCCGGGTCACCGTGTCGAGACCAGCTTGGCGCGGAGGCCTGTCTGAAGCGGCCGGCACGTACGTCACGAGCAGCCGGCGGACCCGCGGCGACGGCCCTTATACTCCGGGGCCGTGAGGGACTCGGACCGCTCCTACATGACTAGCATGGACCACAATTCACGTAGGCGGGCCACGGGGGTCGCTCCGTGATCGCGTACGACGTCGTGGTCATCGGGGGCGGGCATGCCGGCATAGAGGCGGCGGTGGCCGCGGCTCGTCTGGGCGCGCGGGTGGCGATGATGCTCCCCAACCCGGACAAGATCGGCCTCATGCCGTGTAACCCGGCGATCGGCGGCCCGGGCAAGTCGCAGATGGTGTTCGAGCTGCATGCCCTTGGCGGGGTGATGGGTCACCTCGCCGACGCCACGGCGATCCACACCCGCACGCTCAACGCCAGCAAGGGCGCCGCGGTGCAGTCGCTGAGGGTGCAGAACGAGCGCGACGGTTACGCCGCAGCGGCGCGCCAGCTCGTGGAGTCCCAGGCCGGCATCGACATAGTCAGGGCAGAGGCGGCCGACGTGCTGGTAGAGGGCGGCGTCGTGGCGGGCGTCAGGACGACGGACGGACGCGAGCTGCGCGCACCCTCCGTGGTCCTATGCACCGGCACCTTCCTGGCCGGCGTGGTCTGGTACGGCAAGCAGAGCCGGCCAGCGGGCCGCCAGGGCGAGCCGCCAGCTAGGCACCTGTCGACCAGCCTCACGGCGACGGGGCACGAGCTCCTCCGCCTTAAGACGGGCACCCCGCCGCGCATAAGGGCCGACACGGTCGACCTCTCCCAGCTCGAGGAGGTGCCCTCTGACGACCCGCCGGACAGCTTCACCGGTAACCCGGGTCCGCGCATGGCCACCACTTCCACTTGGCTCACGCGTACGACGGCCGCTACCCACGAGCTGATCCTGCAGAAGCTGCAGGAGTCCGCGATGTACGGCGGCGAGATCGAGGGCAGGGGCCCTCGTTACTGCCCGTCGATCGAGGACAAGGTCGTGCGCTTCTCGGACAAGGACCACCACCTGCTCTTCGTCGAGCCGGACGGGGTGGACACCAGTGAGCTCTACCTGCAGGGCTTCTCGAGCTCGATGCCTCCGATCCTGCAGGACGACATGATCCGCACGCTCCCAGGGTTCGAGAAGGCGGTCATCCACCGCTACGCCTACGCCGTCGAGTACGACGCCTTGGAACCGTCTCAGCTCGACGTGACCCTCATGTCGCGGCGGCTGCCAGGTCTGTTCTCGGCGGGGCAGATCAACGGCACCTCCGGCTACGAGGAGGCCGCGGCGCAGGGCCTGGTGGCTGGCGTGAACGCCGCCAGGTACGCCGCCGGCATGGAGCGCGTCACGGTCAGGCGGGACCAGGGTTACATCGGCGTGATGCTCGACGACCTCGTGCGCGGCGGCATCGAGGAGCCGTACAGGATGCTCACCTCGCGCAACGAGTTCCGCCTCCTCCACAGGCAGGACAACGCCGACGAGCGCCTCGCGGAGCTGGGCCACGCATGGGGCTTGGTGTCGGACGAGAGGCTGGCCGCGGTGAAGGCCTCCGAGGCGCGTGTGGCTGCGGAGCTCGCGCGGCTACGAGCGGCGCGTGTCGGCGGCGAGGTGGCAACCAAGGTCATGTGCCGCCCCGGGGAGACCTACGAGACCGTGGTCGCGGCCGTCGGCTTGGGCGACCCGGCTCTTACCTCCAAGGAGAAGGCGCGCGTCGAGATCCTGGTCAGGTACGCGTCCTACATAGAGAGGGCGAAGAAGCACCTGGATGAGCGGGCCGAGTACGAGTCGCGCTCCATCGCCCACGTCGACTTCTCCCGCGTGGCCAGCCTCTCCACCGAGGGCCGGGAGGCGTTGGAGCGTGCGCGGCCCGCTACGCTCGGGGCGGCCCAGCGGTTGCGGGGGGTGCGCGACAGCGACGTGGCAGCACTCCTCGTCCACCTACGTACCGGCAGGGACAGGGCCGCCACCGCTGCCTGACGTCGTTCGGAAGCGCTGACCGCTGAGCCGCGCGTCGGTGGTCGCGGTGCACTGCGTTCGGGACGGCGTGGAAGGCCGCGATGCGCCTTGCCCGTGGCTGCGGGGAGGGCCGCGGCGCACGATGTTCGTGCGAGCGGGCGCCCGGGCGGCGCCTACGCAGGGTCGGTGACTCTGAGCGGCCGTCCTGTATCGCCTCCTTCCGAGAACGCCTCCGGGCTGTCATGATGGTGAGAGAGCCGCGTGCTAGACGCGGGTTCCCTGCGATGTTTCACGTGAAACATCTGTGTCGAACCGCCCTGCGGGCCTCGGCCGGAGACCCTGAGAAGACATGCCTGACGACCAGCTGAGCCGCTTCGCGGGACTGATCCGGCGCTACCACGGGACGCTCGACCTCGTCTCGGGCAAGGCGCTGGAAGACCTCGACACCTTGGTCGCCGAGGCTCGCGAGTACGCGACGGTGATAGCCGAAGTGGCAGGTGATGAGCCCACGATCGTCGACCTAGGGTCGGGCGTCGGGCTACCGGGGGTCGTCGTAGCCGTGACGCTCCCAGGGTCGAAGGTCCACCTCGTCGAGCGGCGGCGCCGCCGGTCGGCGTTCCTCTCCACCGTGGTCGGCCAACTCGGGCTCTCCAACGCACGTGTCTGGGGCCGAGACGTCAAGGACGTGAACGGGGTCTGCGCCGAGGTGGTGACGGCCCAGGCCGTGTCGAGCTTCTCCATGGTCGCGGACCTAACGCGGCACCTGCACCGCGATCCCTGCTACCTCGTGAGCCGCAAAGGACCCGACTGGAAGGCAGAGCTCGGGCCGCTGCAGGAGGCCTTGGCGTCACTCTCGGGCAGTGACGCGCCAGCGAGCGTGGCCGATGCCGAGAGGCACACGGCCGTAACCGTGGCCGCGGAGCGTGCGTTGGGGCGCGGTGGTAGCCTCGTCGCACTGCGTATACACGGAGGACCGGGTTGCCGATCATCGGGGTGATCAACCAGAAGGGCGGCGTAGGGAAGACGACCACGGCGGTCAACCTCGCGGCGGCCCTGGCCCAGAGGCGACGGATCCTCCTCGTGGACCTCGACCCCCAGGCCAACGCCAGCAGCGGTGTGGGGGTAACGGACCCGGAGACCACCGTCTACGACGTCATCTCTGGCCGCGCTTCCGCTCGCCAGGCGACCATGAAGTCCAGTACGGAGAACCTGGACCTCCTAGCGGCGTCGGACGACCTGGCGGGGGCTGCGGTGGAACTCGACGCCAGCCGTGACAACCTCACCCTGCTCGCCCGCTCGCTGATCGGCGTGAGGCCCAACTACGACTTCATCGTCGTCGACGCGCCGCCATCCATGGGCGCGCTCACCCTCAACGCGCTCGGCGCCGCGGACCAGCTCATAGTGCCGCTGCAGACCGAGTACTACGCCCTCGAGGGGATCGCCAGCATGATGGAGACGATCGAGAGGGTGCGTGGTTCGCTGAACCGCGACCTACGGATCCTTGGCATCCTGCTGACGATGTACGACGGTAGGACGCGCCTGTCACAAGAGGTCGAGGAGAACGTCCGGCGGCACTTCGGCGAGCTGGTGTTCCGGACGGTGATCCCTCGCACGGTGCGCTTGGCCGAGGCGCCGTCGTACGGTCAGTCGATATTCGCGTACGCCCCCACCTCCCAGGGCGCGGTGGCGTACCAGGCGCTGGCGGAGGAGGTCATCGAGCGTGTCAGCCAAGGCTAGGGGACTGGGACGGGGTCTGGACGCGCTCCTACCCAAGGTCGACAAGGGCATCCAGCAGGTACCTGTCGCCAAGGTGGAGGCGTCGCCGCTCCAGCCGCGGCATAGGTTCGACGAGGCGGCGATCGCGGAGCTCGCCGACTCGGTACGTGAGCGTGGGGTACTGCAACCGATACTCGTGAGGCCCTCGGACGACGGCTACGAGGTCGTGGCGGGCGAGCGACGCCTGCGGGCGGCCAGGCTCGCCGGCCTCGAGACCGTGCCTGCCGTTGTGCGGGATATGTCCGACCAGGAGGCGCTCGAGGTCGCGATAGTCGAGAACCTTCAGCGCGAGGACCTGAACGACGTGGAGCAGGCCAGGGCCTACAAGCAGCTCCTCGACTTCGGCCTCAGCCAAGAGCAGGTCGCCAACGCCGTCGGCAAGAGCCGCAGCGCGGTCGCCAACACCCTGCGCCTCCTCACCTTGGACGACGAGGTGCTGAAGGCGCTGGAGGACGGGGCCATCACCGCCGGTCACGCCCGCGCGATCCTCGCCCAACCGGAAGGCGACAGGGCGTGGGCCTTCCAGGAGATCGTCAGCAAAGGGCTGTCGGTGCGGCAGGCGGAGCAACTGAAGCGGCCCGCCGCTCGAGACAAGAAGGGGCCCAAGGCGTCACCGTACAGAGGCCTCGAGGAGGACCTCAGTCGGTTCGCTGGCACCCGCGTGCGGATCACGGGCGGCAAGCGCGGCAAGATAGAGCTCCACTTCCACGGCGAAGACGAGCTGCAGCGGCTACTGGACCTTCTCGGCTACCGGGCCTGAGCCTGGCGGGACGGCCCAGGGAGGGCCGGCCGCTGTCGCACGAGCCGGGGCTCTACCCTTCGCGCCCGGCCAACGACAACCCATCGCTCCCAGTCACCGACAACGCATCGCCCCCTGCCACCGACAGGCTGTGTTTCACGTGAAACATCGGGGCGGATGCGCGGCCAGGACGGTGATAGCATCGTTCAGCGGTGCGGCTCCGGCGGTCGCTTCGGAGCCGAAGATGCCGCGAGACGCCACCCTCAACCCGAGGTGATGTGATGAAGCAGCCAGTACGCGTAGCCGTCACCGGCGCCGCCGGCCAGATAGGGTACGCACTCCTGTTCCGTATCGCGGCGGGCGACATGCTCGGCAAGGACCAGCCCGTGAAGCTGCAACTGTTGGAGATCACGCCGGCCCTGAAGGCCCTGGAAGGCGTGATCATGGAGCTTCAGGACTGCGCGTTCCCGCTGCTGCACGGCGTGGAGGCGACCGATGACCCGGCCACCGCCTTCGACGGCGCGCAGTACGCGCTGCTCGTGGGCTCACGGCCTCGCGGACCGGGCATGGAGCGCAAGGACCTACTGCAGGCGAACGGCGCCATCTTCACCACGCAGGGACGCGCCCTCAACGAGCGCGCTGCTCGTGACGTGAAGGTGCTGGTGGTGGGCAACCCGGCCAACACCAACTGCCTCATCGCGATGCGCAACGCCCCCGACCTCTCGCCTTCGCAGTTCAGCGCGATGACGCGCCTGGACCACAACAGGGCGCTCAGTCAGCTCGCCTCGAAGGTCGGTGCGCAGGTCGCGGACGTCAAGCGCATGATCGTCTGGGGCAACCACTCGGTCACCCAGGTGCCCGACATCAGCCACGCGACTGTAGGCGGCAAGAAGGCCACCGAGCTCGTCGACGAGGCGTGGGTGAACGAGACCTTCGTCCCCACGGTTCAGGAACGCGGGGCGGCGATCATCGAGGCGCGCGGCGCCAGCAGCGCGGCGTCGGCCGCCAACGCCGCCATCGACCACATGCGCGACTGGGCGCTCGGCACGCCCGCCGGCGACTGGGTGAGCATGGCCATCCCGACGGAAGGAGCCGGGGCCTACGGCGTCGAGGGCGACGTCGTCTACTCGTACCCCGTCACCGTCACCGAGGGACGCGTGCAGGTCGTCGAAGGCCTCGAGGTCAGCGACTCCATCCGCGCCCGCATGAAGGCCTCAGAGCAGGAGCTCCTGGAAGAGCGCGCCGCGGTGGCCGACCTCATCGGCGGCTGACGGCCGCCGACGGTTGGCCCAGCGCGGCGAACGACCGGCGCTGGGCCAACCGTCGCCGTGAGGGCTCGCTTCCAGCGCGGACCTTGGCGACGCTAAACACAAGTCGGAAGCATTCCGACATGCTATGTTGCCCCCGGAGCCAGAGGTCCGGGTATGTCGTCCGATCACGTCAGCAGCGAGAGCAGCACGCCTCCCGGCACGCCGGACGGCGCGGCGCGCGTCGGTGGGTTCGACGCCCGCAGCATCCTGAAGGAGAAGGGGCTGCGCTACAGCCGCCCTCGTGAGGCGATCCTCGCCTTCCTGCGCGAGAAGGACCGCCACGTCAGCGCCGAGAGCCTGTACCTCGAGCTCAAGAAGCGCGGCGAGGACCTCAGCCTGTCGACCGTCTACCTGAACCTCGCCGCCCTCACGGAAGCCGGGCTCGTCTGCGAGTTCAAGGGTGCCAACGGTGAGTCCCTCTACGACAGCAACATCACGCCGCACTACCACGTCGTCTGCAAGGAGACGGGCGAGATCCTCGACGTGCCCGCGCCGATGGTCGACGGCAAGCCTTTGGGTCTCTACCTGAAGGAGCACATCGAGCGCGCTACCGGCTGGCAGGTCGACGAGCCGCAGTTCAGCCTCAGCGGCGTATCCCCGGCTGTCCGCGATCGCTGAGCGGCATAAGTAGCCTCGTGTCCGGTTCTAAGTCGGTGAACCGGTAAGCGACGACGTCTTGAAGCCTAGCGGGCGCTGACAGACGAGCGGCCGTGCCCGAGCCGGGGCGGCGCGTCCCACAGGCCCAACCAGGTGGTCAGCCGAGCCCCGTACTCGCGTAGGGCAGCGGCGAGGCACCGCTATCCTGTGCCGGATGGGTACGGAGCAACGGTCAGTAGGCCTTTCCGAGAGCGCGCCGGTCGTGGAGCTCAGGGAGCTCGAGACCGTCGACGAGTTGCGGCCCCTCGAGGACCTGCAACGACAGGTGTGGGGCATCGAGGACGTGGAGGTCGTGCCTGCCACGGCGATGAGGGCGGCCGTCCACGCGGGGGGTCTCGTCGTAGCGGCGTTCGTAGGCGACGAGGTCGTCGGTTTCGCCTTCGGGTTCGTCTCCACTCCTCACGGGGGCGGGATGAGCGGGGTCGGGATGCACTCCCACATGGCTGCCGTGAGGCCCGGGTTCAGGCGCGGCGGGGTGGGCCGCAAGCTCAAGCTCCACCAGGCAGCCTGGTGCGCCGCACGAGGCCTGAGATGGATCAGCTGGACCTTCGACCCGCTTCGGGCTGAGAACGCCAAGTTCAACCTCGAGATCCTTGGCGCCAGGTGCTACGACTACCTGACGAACTTCTACGGGCCGATGCACGGGACCTTGGGCAGGGGCCTGGAGAGCGACCGGCTGCTGGCGGTGTGGGACGCGTCCGAGGCGTCTGGGCCCGAGCCATCGACGGCGGGAACGGAACGGCCTACGCCGTCCAAGGGCCCGGGCCCGGAGTGCGAGTGGCTGCTGCGGCCCGGCGACAACGCCGTACCCATGCCTGTGGACCGGGCCGAGCTGCTGTTGGTCCGATCAACGCGGCTGCTCGTAGCCACCCCTGACCCACGCGCCGACGTGTTCGCCCAGCCCGCTCGAGCGATGGAATGGCGCCACGCCCAGAGGCGCACCCTCCGTCGCGCGCTCGAGAGCGGTTGGGTAGCGACGGGCTTCGTCGACGGGGCCTACGTGTTGGAGCGGCCCACCGAAACCCACACCTGAGCAGATGTAAAGCGGGACTTGACAATCTGTGAACCTCCGCTTAGCATCTTCGCAAGGAGGTTGGCCATGACGATTCACCAGCTCAACAGGGTCGCGAACATGAGGCTCGAAGAGCTCCACAAGGAGCGTTGGGCGATCGCCCAGGTGCCGTCCGGCCGGCCCCAGGTCGTTCGGTCACTCGCCGCCGGCCTCAGGCGCGTCGCCGACGCCCTGGACGGCGACCGGCGTCCCCAGTACGCGCCGGCCAGGTGAGGTCCCTTAGCGAGAAGAGAGCCTGCGGCGCCCGGCCCGAGCGGCGGGCGTCTGCGGTCAGGAGAGACCGTTGAGCGACATCGACAGGATCAGACAGATGGTCGAGGAGGGCCGGATCACCCCGGAGGAGGCCGAGCAGCTCATCGAGGTGCTGCGCGAGGTCGACGCCGCGGGTGAACGGCTGGCGGCGGCGGGCGCTGCGGCGACCGCCAAGCCTGCCTCCCAAGGCGCCGACGGGGCCGACGGCGGCGAAGAGTTCGACGAGGCCGCTTTCGACGCCGCCTTCGATGAGGCGTTCGAGGCCGAGTACATGGCGGCCGAGGCCGAGAGCAGCGCGGCCATAGAGGAAGCGGGCGCCGGCCGCGGCGACGTAGGCGCGGGCCCGGACCAGGTGGGCCCCCGAGAACACGAGGTGGGCCCCCGCCCAGGTGACGTAGGCCCCCGCCCAGAGGACCTCGGTCCAAGACCGGAAGACTTCGGGCCGCGCCTATACCAGGCGGGCGCCGGCAGCGAGCCAGCCGGCCCGCGCGGCGAGACGGGCCAGGGCCACGAGGCGGGCCAGAGAACGGAAACCGGCCGGAGCGAAGAGACCGGCCAGCGCGACGCCGGATGGCGCGAAGGCAGCGTCGAGGACACGGCGCGGGACATCGCCCGGTTCGCCGAGCAGACGGCGCGCGACGCCGCGGAGATGGCGCGTGAGATGGCCCGGCGGGCACGCGAGGAGGCTCGGGAGGCTCAGCACGCGGCCCGCGAGGCGGCTCGTCAGGCCGCCAGGGAGGCCCGCGAGGCGGCCAGGGAGGCGATGCGCGCTGCCAAGGACAGCGCCCGTGACGCCGCTCGCGACGCGAAGCGCGTGGCCAAGGAGTCGGTGCGCACCGCCAGCGACGCTGCCAAGGCCGTCGGGTACGTGGGTGCCGCGTCGACGCCGGCCGACGAGCCTGAGCGCCCCGGCAAGGGGATCGCTCCAGAGGGCACCAAGTGGGTGATCGTCGAGATGCTCGGCGGTGACCTCGACGTGATCGCGGTGCCCGGCCTCGCCGCTCCCGAGGTCGAGGGCGGCCCGGGGGACATCCGCATCGAGGACGGCCCCGACGGCTACCGCGTGCGTTTCGAGCCTGGCAAGGGCAGCCTCCTCGGCGGCCTGCTCTCGAGCCTCCGCTCTGGGGAGATCTCCATCAGGATGCCGTCAGACCACGGGCTCGTCGTCGAGGCGACCGCCGGCGACGTGGACCTCCATGGCGTCAAGTACCTGCGCGGGCGGATGCGCGCCGGCGACGTCAACGCCGACCGGCTCGAGGGCGTCGACTTCAGCATGACTGCCGGTGACTTCGACGCCACCCTCGACCTGCGGGCCGGCCGCCACGTGGTCACCGTGGGGGCCGGGGACGTGGACATCCATCTGGTGGAAGACTCCGACCTAGTCGTAGCGGGGCGCGTGTCCATAGGCGACGTCGACGCGAGCGTCCCCGGTTTCGAGCGCGACAGCTCGGGGCTGGGCGGCACGCTCTCCGGTGTGCTCGGCGGCGGATCGGCGCGGCTCGACCTGCGCGTGACGACCGGCGACCTCGACGTCCGCCTGGCGAGGAGGCGCTGAGTGGCTAGCTCCAACGAGCGCAAGCGCATCCTCGACATGCTCGCTGCGGGCAAGGTCAACGTCGAGCAGGCCACGGCGCTGCTGAAGGCCCTGGGCCCGACCCCGGCGGAGTCGCTGCCGATGCCGCCAGCGCGGCACCAACCCGACCCCGTACAGCCGCCAGCGCCTACCCCGCTCGTGCCGCCCCCTGCTCCGCCGCAGCCGAGCTGGTACCAGCCCGCGCGCCGCGGCCCGCGGTTCCTGCGCATCAAGGTGGACGCCACCAAGGAGGGCGGGAAGACCACCAACGTCGACGTCCGAGTACCCTACGCCCTCGCGAAGTTCGCCCTGAGGTTCGTGCCGCATGAAGCGCGCCGCGAGCTGGAGTCACAGGGCATCGAGATAAGCCAGATCCTCGAGGCCGCCGAGACGATGTCCGAGGGCAAGATCATCGACGTCGACGCCGTCGACCCTGACGGTGAAGGCACCGCGCACATAACAGTAGAGGTCATCTGATGCCCATGCTCCCCATGCCCACCCGCTGCCCCGTGACAGGCGGCCCCCTCCTCGTCACCCGCCTCGAGTGCGAGGAGAGCGGCGTGACCATCGAGGGCCGCTTCACCCCCAACGAGTTCGCGATGCTGCCCGAGGAGAACCTCGAGTTCCTGCGCATCTTCGTGAAGGTGAGGGGCAACCTCAAGGAGGTCGAGCGCGTCCTCGGCCTCAGCTACCCGACGGTCCGCCAGCGCTTCGAGAAGCTCCTCCTGGCGCTCGGCTACGAAGCCGAGCCCGACGTCAGCGAGGAGCGGGCCGAGGTGCTCGACCTGCTCGAGCGCGGCGAGATCGACCCAGACGAGGCGGCCAGGCGCCTTCAGGCGCTGCAGCGGCGAGGCGGCTGAGGCCCGACCGCTCGGGAGCCGAGGCTCCCACTCCAGGAACCGTGCGGCCCCGGTCGCGAGGCCGGGGCCGCGCGGTGTCGTGAGGAGCACAGCGAGGGAACGCCTCGACTCGCGTCGTGCACGGCCTGCCCCAGGACCGACCAGAGCGCGGAACGCGCTGTGCCATGAGCGCCCCTAGGTCACCCGCCCTGAGCGCCCAGGTTCACTACTCTGCACGCAACCTTCCTGCGCGCGAAGCAGTAACGCGCCTCGGCGCGCCCACTGAGGGGCGCCGTTATACTGCCGGCGCATGCCCGACTACTACGCGCTCCTCGGGGTCGAACGCAACGCCGATGCCGCCGAGATAAAGGCGGCATACCGGCGCCTCGCCCTCAAGTACCACCCCGATCGCAACCCCGGCGACAGGGAGGCCGAGGAGCGCTTCAAGCAGATCAACGAGGCGTACGCCGTGCTCTCCGACCCGGAGAAGCGCGGTCGCTACGACCGCTACGGCTCCGTCGACGAGAGCATGCCCATGGGGATGGACATCTTCGACATCTTCGCCTCCGTGTTCGGGGGCGGGATGGGCGGCATGGGCATGGGCCGGGCGGCTCGCGGCCAGGGCCAAGCCGGTGAGGACCTCGAGGTCGAGGTCGAGGTGACCTTGGAGCAGGCGTGGGCCGGGGAGACGGTGAGCGTGCCCGTCGAGCGCATGGTCGCTTGCGAGCACTGCCACGGCGACAGGGCCGAGCCCGGCTCCGGCGGCAAGAAGACGTGCCCCACCTGCGGCGGCGCGGGCCAGGTGAGGACCCAGGCCCAGTCTCTGTTCGGCACCGTGCTGACCACGCGCGTCTGCCCTGAGTGCCGCGGCGACGGGCAGGTCATCACCGAGCCCTGCACCGTTTGCGGCGGCCGCGGCCGGCAGCTGCGGTCGACGAGCGTGGACGTGCCGCTGCCCAAGGGCATCGACGGCGGCTACAGGCTGCGCGTCCCCAACGCGGGCAACGCCGGCCTGGACGGCGGCCCGAGCGGCGACCTCTACGTCTACGTGACGATGGCGCCGCACCAGCACTTCCGCCGCGAGGGCGACGACCTCTACTACGAGCTGGAGGTCGGCATCGCCCAGGCCTCGCTCGGGGGAACGTTCAAGGTGCCCACTATGGAGGGCGAGGAGACGTTCCAGCTGCCGGCGGGCACGCAGCCGATGGCCGAGTTCCGCCTCCGCGGCCGCGGGATGCCGCGTCTGCGCCAACCAGGCAAGGGCGACCTCGTCATCGTCGCGAAGGTCGTGGTGCCCACGCGTCTCAGCGCCGAGGCGCGCGACCTGCTGGAGGCGTACGCCGTGTCGGTGGGCGAGGCGGTCGACGAGCACGAGACCGTCGTGGAGAAGGTCCGCGGGCTCTTCGGCCGCATCAAGGACCGGCTGCAGCGCGACGACGTGCCGGGCACCGACACCGCCAACTGAGAGCGAGCCCTACGCACCGGCCGGCCCCGGGATCCGGTGGCCGCCATAAGAGCCAGAGCCGCTAGGGCGGCCAGAGGCTGAGGCAGACCTGGCGACTGCGACCGTGCTCAGCGCCCCTGGTCGGCCGGTGGAGCGACAAGGCCCATCTCGAGCAGCTTGACCTTCAGCGAGGGCAGGGCCTCCTCGCCGGTCATCGCCAAGACGTGGACGCCCGGCTCGCGGCGGAACCACGTGCGCTGGCGCTTGGCGTAGCGGGCCGTCGCGACGGTGACGGCCTCGATGGCCTCCTCTAGGGTGGCTTCCCCGCGCACGTGGGCGACGACCTCTTTGTAGCCGATGGACTGCCGCGCCGTCGGCGCCTCTGGGTAGCGCTCGAGGAGCGAGCGCACCTCCTCCACGAGGCCCTCCTCGAACTGCTGGCGCGCCCGCCTCGCGATGCGGCTGCGCAGCCCGGCGGCCGGCGGGTCGAGCAGGAACACCTCGTAGGCGAAGCGCGGCTCCGTAGACGGGAACGCCGAGGGGGGGCGGCCCGTCAGCCTGAGGACCTCCAGGCTGCGCACCACCCGTCGCGGGTTGCGAGCGGCTCGGGCGGCGTCGGCCGGCGAGGCGGCCTCGAGCTCGGCGACCAGCTCGTCGAGCCTGCCCGCCGCGACCGCTTCCCAGAGCGGCGCCTGGCGTTCGAGGTCGGCCTCCGGCGCCGTGGGCACCCCCTCGCGCAGCGCGCGCAGGTAGAAGCCCGTTCCGCCCACGACGAGCGGCACGCGGCCGCGCGCGAAGACGTCGGCGATGGCTGCCTCCGCCAGCTCCACGTAGCGCGCGACGGAGAACCTCTCGTCCGGGTCGACGACGTCTACCAAGTGGTGCGGTACGCGCCGGCGCTCCTCGGGCGTGGGCTTGGCCGTGCCGATGTCCAGGCCACGGTAGACCTGCATGGCGTCGGCGCTGACGATCTCGAGCGCGAACTCCTCGGCCAGGGCCAGCGCCGCGGCGCTCTTCCCCGACGCCGTCGGACCGACGATCGCCGGCACGCGCCGCCGAGGGGCGTCGCCATGGATGGCCCCCGTGGGTTCGCGGTCCGCCGGCTGCGCGGAGCCCATGTCGGCCGCGTCGGCTGGTGCGGCGTCGCGGCGCTCGTCGTCCACGGCGCAAACCTAGCAGGCGCGGGGCCCAGGGTGGCGCTCGGGGCTTCGCGAGGGGCGTAAGGACCGTACGAGGCAGCCGCCAACCTCTGAGGCGCCACGGACCCCCCGGGAAGCGGCTCTCCGGGCGCTTGCCAAGCAGCCTACGGAGCCCTTCTGGGCCGGTGCTACTATGCGGCGATGAAGTTCCAGAAGTACGGCACGGCGGGCGACATCGAGGAGCTCATCGCCGTGCGGGACAGCATCCAGCGGCTCGTCGATGCCCACGGCAGCGGCTCCCCGCTGGTCGCGAGGGCCGACCTCCACGACACCGGGGAGTCCTACCTCGTGCACGTCGAGGTGCCGGGCGTGCCGCAGTCGGACCTCGAGGTCGCGGTGCAGGGCGACGAGCTGCTCATCGCCGGCATCCGCGACGGCATCCCCGTCGACGCGATGCCGGTCTTCATCGAGAGGCCGATCGGCCCGTTCCAGCGGACTATCCGCCTGCCCTCGCCCGTCGACCCCGAGCAGGTCACGGCCCACCTGCAGAGCGGCATCCTCACTATCAACCTGCCCAAGCGGCGCTGAAGCCAGCGCCTACTCCAGCTCCACCTCTAGCTCCCCTGCCACGTTGCCGATGACGACGACGTCGTCGCTGTCCAGGTAGTAGAGGAGCCGGGCGCCTTCGAGCACGTCGGCGCCGCGCACGCTGCGCGCCGGCGACCCCGTGAGCACGGCGGTACCGGCCTCCTCGTCGAGGGTCAGCGATTCGCCGGTGGTCGTCCGCTCGTCGCTCGTCACGCGCACGTCCCCCTGCAGCGTCGCCCGCTGCTCGTCGACCGCGAAGGTCATGGAGGAGGCCGTGGCCGTGAGCGGCTCCTCGCCCTCGGCGGCGGGCTCCCGCGTGAGGGCGATGGGCCCGTCCATGGCGCCCACGTTCTCTTCCCTGTCGAGGAAGAACCGGGAGCCGACTACCCTCGTCCGCCCCTGGACCAGCGTCACCGACGGCTCCTCGATGGGGGTCGACTCCTCGATGCAGCCGGGCCTGTTGAAGGTCACGGCGGCGCCGAGCAGCTCTAACGTCTCCTGGCCCGTCCCCTCCTCGGCGTCCAGGGGCGTGCGCACCAGCGCGAGAGGCGAGGTCAAGACCGCGTCCTCTACGCGCGTCTCCACGTGCCCTGGCGGTGGCCCGTAGACGATCGTCATCCGCTGGCCCGGCTCGCAGTTGGCGTTGTTGCCGATCGTGCGAGCACCCTCGGACGCCAGCGCGCGGTTGCTGATCACGAGCTCGGCGTCGTCGCGCTTGACGGTGAAGGTGGTGACGGCCTGCGCCGCTGCCCAGGCCAGCGCCGCGGTCCCGACGACCAGGGCGGCTCGACGCGCCGGCAGCCGCCTCACTGCCGGAGCGCCGCTCACTACTGGTTCTCGCCCCTGAGCGCGAACGCCGCGGGGTCGAAGGCGCTCGGCACGGACGCGTCGATGGCCTCGAAGAAGTCGTACTCGATGTCCTGCTTGATCCGGTCGGTCACCAACCTGGCGCCCGTCTCGGAGTCGACGGCTTCGGCGGGCTCGTCCGCGTTGCCGATGACCTCGGCTATGCCCTCCTCGTCGTCGAAGAACACGACCTGGCCGCGGGAGGTTATCGAGCCGTCGACCACCGTCACGTTGCCGCGCGCGTAGAGCCGGTTCTCCTCGGTGAGGACGCGTATCTCGTCGGCCGTGATGGTCATCAGGTCGCCCGACTCGCTGGTGCGGGTGATCTGCACCTGCGCGCCCTCGCTGGTGAGGACGGCGAGGCTCGCCTCCTCCTCGAAGACGAGGGTGTCGGCCGTGGCCGACTGGTTCCCGTTGTCGAGCTGCACGTCGCCCGTCGAGGTGGAGCGGTCGGTGTCGACGTCGAACGAGACCTGGGCGGCGGAGATGAACACTGGCTCCTCGCCCTCCTCGGCCGACTCGACGACGACCTCGATGCCGCCCTCCATGACGCCGAGGCCCGTCGCCTCGCTGTAGACGAGCTGCGGTCCTGTGGCGGTGAGGCGGCCGCGGTTCACCTCGACGCCGTTGAGGAACGTCGCCGTCCTCTCACCGCCGCGGGCGATGGACGTACCCTCGGGGGCGGTGAGCTCGACGTAGCTGCCCAGGATCGTGAGCGTCGAGACGGTCGCGTGGATGCCGTGCGGGTCGGGGTGCTCGTAGATGATCGGCCCGGAGCGCAGGTTCCCCCGCTGCGTCCCGCCGCTGCCGTCGATGGTGATGATGCGGTCGCTGGAGGCCTCTTCTTCCGCTTGGGCAGGAGGCTCCGCCGGCGTGTCCTGCGCCAGGGTGAATCCCGCCGCGCCGCACAGCAGGGCGGCGGCCAGCACCAGCCGCGCCGTGCCGCGGGGCAGCGACAGCTTGCGCGTCACCGGGCGAGGCCCGACGTGGGGTCGCGCCGTCAGCGGCGTCATGCCGCCGGGTGTTTCACGTGAAACAGAGTCGTAGCCGTCATGTGGGGCGTGCTCTGCTCGCGCCCTCGATGCCGCCAGGTCGTCGTGCATGTCGTCTCGCTCTCCGCGCCTCAACGCCCGTCCTCGGACGAGCGGATGATGAACTCGCTGTAGCCCACGGTCCCCGGGCCGCCGGCCTCGAAGTCGGTGAAGTCGAAGCTTATGCGCATGTCCTCGAACACGCTCTCGCCGAGGTCAGGGCCCGACATCGACGCGCGCGGCACCTCGAACCGCCCTCGCGCCTGGTCTATGAGCACCAGACGGCTGCCCTTCGACTCCATGTGGAGGTCGATCTCGTCCTCCACCAGGAAGGCGTGCATCGTCTCTCCCCTGATGTTGTCGCTGCTGTCGATGGTCACCCGCTCGGAGTCGAGGGTGAAGTCCGTCTCGCCGCCCACCGTCCTGCGCCCGTCGGCGATGGTGTGGAGGGTGGCCTCCTGCCGGTCCGGCACGTACTCGACGAGCGGGCTCGTGAAGTACCAGACCGCCGTGGGGTCGGCCCGTGGGTAGAGGACCACCTGCGTGTCGCGGAGCGTGATGACGGCGTCCGGCACCTCGACCTCGCTCGAGTCGAAGACGGCGAGGGCGAGGAGCACCGCAACCACGACCGCCATCGCGATCAGCGCGATCCTCAGCACGGTCCGAGACTAACAACGGCGCCGTCACGGAGGCGTGAGGTAAGCGGCCACCAGCCGTAACCCAGCGTTGAGCGGAGGGCCTCGCCCTCACCCCTCCAGGACGGCGGCGATGGACCGCCGCGCCTGCCTCTGCGCCCAGGCGACGATGGGCAGGCGCACCGCCAGGTCATCGCCCAGGCGGTAGGCGTCGTGGTCGGTGCCGTGAGAGTCGACCCGCCTGAGCGGCAGGCCGGACCAGGAAGGGAACTGCCCCTCCAGCAGCCGCCTCACGGGGACCAGGTCGGTGCCGACCTGGCCGTCGTGCAAGCGCGGCCGCAAGCGAGCCTCAGTCGAACCGGACGGAGACGACCGTGTAGCTGATGGCTCCGCCGTTCAGCGCGACGCGGTCGCCGGCCTTCTTGCCGATGAGCTGACGCCCGAAGTCGGAGTCGTCGGAGATGCGGTTCTCGAAGATGTCGGCCTCGTGCGTGCCGACGAGGTGGTAGACGTGGCGCTGGCCGCGCTCGTCCTCGAGCTCCAGGCTGGCGCCGAGGGCCGCCACGGCGTCGTCCTCGTCCCTCTCCACCACGACGGCGCGATGGATGATCTCCTCGAGGTCGGCGATGCGCGTCTCGTTGGCGCTCTGCAGGAGGCGCGCCTCGTCGTACGCGGCGCTCTCGCGCAGGTCGCCGTCCGCGATGGCGGAGCCCATGTAGTCGGCTAGCTCCTGACGCTTGACCTCCTTGAGGTAGCGGAGCTCTTCCTTGATCTTCTCGAGACCCTTGGCGGTCAGGTAGATCGGTTCCTTGGACACGTGACTCCCCTGCGGCGGCGGGAAGCCGGCCGCTAGAACTGGACCTCGGATGATACACGGCCGTCCCGCGGCTCCCGTGTGTCGTTCCATCCATGTAGGTCAAGTAGGCGGACCACGGTGCGTGGGAAAGCCGATGCGGAGCCTCTCGGGCGGGGCTCACGGGCGATCGTCCTCGCAAGTGGCGGAGCGCACCTCGGTGGGAGGCCCGCGGCAGCGCTCACAGCGTCCTAGGTTTCCCCACACTAGACTCCCCCGAGAACGAGAGTTCAGGAAGCGGGGGCAGGGTTGCTCTTCAACAGCTACGTCTTCTGGGTTTTCCTCGCCGTCGTGCTGGCCCTGCATGCCGTACTGCGCGGCCGCGGCCGCAAGGTGCTCCTGTTGGTCGCCAGTTACGTCTTCTATGGCTATTGGGACTGGCGCTTCCTGGGGCTCATCGCCCTGTCGACCCTGACGGACTTCATCGCTGCGCAGGCGATCGACGGAGCAGCCGAGCGCGCCCGCAAGAAGGCCTGGCTCGTCGTGTCGGTGGCCCTCAACCTGGGCATCCTGGGCTTCTTCAAGTACTTCGATTTCTTCGTCGAGAGCTTGTCGTCGGTGCTGATAGCCGCCGGACTGCCCGGGTTCGAGCCGGTCCTGAAGGTAGTCCTGCCCGTGGGCATCTCGTTCTACACGTTCCAGACGATGTCCTACACCATCGACGTGTACCGGGGCCACCTGAAGCCGAGCCGGGACCTTCTCGACTTCGCGGTGTACGTGAGCTTCTTCCCCCAGCTTGTAGCTGGCCCAATAGAACGCGCCACTCGGTTCCTGCCGCAGATCGTCTCACCGCGCAAGCGCACCGCAGCCGACCTACCAGAGGGCGCGTACCTCGTCCTCTCTGGCCTCTTCAGGAAGGTGGTCATCGCGGACAACTTGGCGGCCGTAGCCAACGCCATCTTCTCCGCGGACCCCGCGACGCTCACCGGTCCAGAGGTGATCGTGGGCGTCTACGCCTTCGCCTTCCAGATCTACGGCGACTTCTCCGGCTACACCGACATCGCTCGTGGCGTCGCCCGGTGGCTTGGGTACGACCTCATGGTCAACTTCCGCATGCCTTACCTGGCGGTCTCGCCCAGCGACTTCTGGCGGCGTTGGCACATCTCGCTCTCCTCTTGGTTGCGGGATTACCTCTACATCCCGCTGGGCGGCAACCGGAACGGCAGGTGGAACACGTACCGGAACCTCATGCTGACGATGTTGCTGGGCGGCCTGTGGCACGGTGCCGCTTGGACGTTCGTCGCCTGGGGCGCCTTCCACGGGCTGATCCTGGTCACGTACCGGGCCTTCGCGGGCAAGGAGCGCGAGGAGAAGCGGCCCCTCATCGCGCGTATCCCCGCCATGGTGTTGATGTTCCAGCTCGTGGCCGTGAGCTGGCTGCTGTTCCGCGCCGAGTCGATCGGACAGGCTTTCCAGATGGGCGTCAAGGCGGTCTCGGACTTCACCCTCACCCCGCTGGCGGTGGGGGGCTTCGCCACCGTCGCCTTCTTCGCCCTGCCCCTGATGCTCTACGAGCTGTGGCTGGAGGACAGGGACGACCTGATGGCGATCCTCCGGCGGCCTTGGCTGGTACGCGCAGCCCTCGCGACCTTCTGCGTGCTGATGCTGGTGTTCTTCCCGTCACCGGTTCAGTACCAGTTCATCTACTTCCAGTTCTGACGCCATGAGCGGACCGGTGATGACTGAGAGCGCAATGCAACCTAGTGGCCAGCCGTCTACGTGGTGGCGGATCCTCCGCACGCCAGCGTTCGTGTTGGGGGCCCTGCTGCTGATAGAGATGGGTATCCGCCTCACCGAGGAGCGGCTATCCCTCGACATACGGCACATACGTAGGATGGAAGGGATCGTGGCCGAACTGGACGCGTCCACGAGCCCTAGAGTGCTGTTCATCGGCAACTCGCTCACGCGGCACGGCGCCGACCTCGATCTGATGAAGGAGGTCCTCGCCGCGAACGGGGTGGAGGAGTTGAGCGTCGCGGCGATCCATCCTGACGACACGATGGTGCTCGACTGGCTCTACCTCTACGACCGCTATGTGATCGAGCAGGACGCCGTCCCGGACGTAGTGGTGATAGGTTTCGCCGCTTGGCAACTCGATGATCGTCCCGTGACGCGAGCACAGTCTTACCGGCTGGGCCGGTACTTCGTCTCTGACCGGATGCTCGGCGACCTCGTCGGCAACGAGCTCTCGAGTCTCACAGAGAGGATGAACGTGCTGCTTGCGAGGTACTCGGCGGCGTTCGCCGCTCGGGAGCGCATCTCTCGCCGGGTTCTGTCGCTCCTGCCCTCGTACGAAGACAGCGCGCAGCGCGTCAACGACATGCTGCGGGACGCCAACGAGGACGAGAGTGCCAGGATGACCTTCGAACGCCTGGCGAGGCTGGTCGCCGTCGTCGAAGGCAGCGGGGCCGAGCTGGTCCTCGTGGCCATGCCCATCAGAAGCGGGTACGATCTCGACCCCGAGATAGTGCGAACTGTGGAAGCCGGCGGCGCGCACCTCATCGACCTTCGGCGCATCCCAGGCCTGACCGCGGACATGTTCCTAGACGGCCTGCACCTGCTGCCAGAAGGGGCCGAGCTCTACTCGCGCCACACGGCGTCCGCGCTGGCGCCGTTACTCTCGCGGTCCGCCGCGGTCCGGTAGACTGGGGAACGCTCGGGAAGCCGCTCGGGTACGCGGGCCCTTAGCTCAGCGGTTAGAGCAGTCGACTCATAATCGATTGGTCGCTGGTTCGAATCCAGCAGGGCCCACCACGAAGAGCCCCGTCCTAGACGGGGCTTGCTTGTTCAGAGACGCCCGCCCTGGGTCACAGAGGCGCCCCATGGACCCCCCGATCGCACCCCCTTCCCAGCAAGGGTGCCAGTTCGGTAGGGGGTGACGGTCGCCGCGAGGCAAGAGGCGTGGGCGGGCTATCAGAGGGCACGCCGCAACTCGTCGCGGGGGCGAGGGAGCACGGCCAGCGGGGGCCAGGCGCCTACGCGCCCACGAGCCTAGGCGCCAGACCACTCATCCTCGCGTAGCCGCTATCGCCGTAGCCCTACCCGCAGACGCGTGCCGCGCCGATGGCGGTCGTAGCCAAGCGTCGAACCTGGTGGCCGCGATGCGCGCGCTATCGCCCGGCAAGAGCACGTGCTCGTCCATCTCGGCGACGCCGAAGTACGGAGCATGTGGGTTCGTCAGGACTGGGCGAGCGTCCCCCTGCGATCGCAGTGTCTCTCGCACGAGTTCGTCCAGCCTGAAGCGCTGCGGGCCCGCGACCTCGACCACATCGTTCAGCGCCGCTTCGACCGCCACTCGGCTCACCTCGCCGGCGACGTCGTCGGCCGCCAGCGGCTGGATGAAGACCGGCTGCAGCTGGACGGTCCCGCCGGCCGTGGCGGAGTCGGTGATGCGAGCGATGAACTCGTAGAACTGGGTCGCCCTGACGATCGAGTAAGGGATCGGGGACTCTCGGATCATCGACTCCTGGGCCAGCTTGGCGCGGAAGTAGCCACCCGCCGTAAGGCGGTCCGTACCCACGACCGACAGAGCGACGTGGTGACGTACGCCGAACGCATCCTCTGCCGCGAGGAGGTTGGAGGTCGACGTCGTGAAGAACTCGAGGGCAGCCATCCCTTCGAAGGACGGCGAGTTCGACACGTCGACGACGACGTCTGCGCCGTCCAGGGCTCGCTCCACGCCGGCTCCAGAGACGGTGTCGACCCCGGTAGCCGGTGACGCGGCGACAGCGACGTGCCCACTGGCGCTCAACCGCTGCACCACCTTCGAGCCGATCAGGCCGGTCCCGCCTATGACCACTACTCTCATATCGCTTCCTCCCATGAATCGGTGCGCTTCCAGGCGGTGCGACCGAGAGGAAAGCTCGTCGGTCGCACCGCCGTTACCACCTGTTGCGGGACGATGCCGGGCCCTACCTCGCCCGGGCCGCGTCGATGATCACGCGGGCCACCTCTGTCGGATGAGACACCATCACGGCGTGCGAAGCTCCCTCCAGGACTCGCGTCTCACGGGCCTGCGCCCGCTCGGCCATGAAGGCCAGAACCGCGGGAGGGATGTTCAAGTCTTCCGAGCCGTAGACGAAGTAGCTCGGCAGCGACCTCCATGCCGCGGCGGTCGTGGGCTCCGCCAACGCCGCGTAGGTCACGGGACGTTGGGTCGCGGCCATCAGGGCTGCCTGGTCGGCTGGCAGGTCCGCGGCGAACTGAGCGTGGAACTTATCGGTCTGGATGAAGAGGTCCTGACCTCCGTCCGCCAGAGGGACCGCCTGCAGGGCGTCGCCCAGGGTGCTACCCGGGAACATCGCGCTGAGCGTCAGCGACGATTCGCCCACGTCCGGGGCGAACCCGGCCACGTACACCAGCGCGACGACGTTGGGGTGGTCGATGGCGGCCTGCGTGATCACGGGGCCGCCGTAAGAGTGGCCCACGAGCACCACGGGCCCGTCGATGGAGGCCACTAGGGCAGCCACCGAGGCAGCGTCGCTAGCGACGCTGCGGAGGGGGTTCGGGGCAGCGACCGTGCGGTAGCCAGCCTTCTCGAGCTCGGCGATGACGCCGTTCCAGCCCGAGGACTCGGCGAAGGCGCCGTGCACCAGCACGATCGTAGGGCGGGGCTGCTGCGCAGTGGCGATGGTGGAGAGGCCGAGCGCGAGAGCCAGGACTGCGGGTATGCGGAGCTTTGACATGTGGTTCTCCTTCTTCGATCCAGGGATCGGGTGCGTACTCAGGCCCGGGCGGCCAGGGGCGTGTCTCCTCGCCCGCCCGTCGTCGCCGGGACGCCTTCGCGCAGGAACTCGAGCAGGTCGGCGTTCACACGGTCGCGGTGCGTGACGGTGAGGCCATGCGGGGCGCCAGGGTAGTAGATGGCCCTGACGTCCCTGATCAGGCGCTCGGCCTTCTTCCCGGTATCGTCGACCGGCACGATCTGGTCGTCCTCGCCGTGAAGGATCAAGGTCGGGACGTCGAACGAGCGGAGGTCCTCTGTGAAGTCGGTCTGGCCGAAGGCCTTGATGCACTCGTAGGCGTTCTTGAGGCCCGCTTGCATGCTCAGACGCCAGAACTGGTCGAGCACTTCCTGCGAGACCTCGCTGCCGGGCCTGTTGGTGCCGTAGAAGGGCACGGCGAAGCTGCGGTAGAAGGCCGCACGATCCTCGCTAAGCGAGGCGCGGAGGCCGTCGAACACCTCCAAGGGGATGCCCTCGGGGTTGTCAGCCGTACGGACCATGATCGGCGGCACGGCACCGATCAGCACGGCCTTCGCTACACGCCCCGTGCCGTGGCGGCCGATGTACCGGGCCACCTCTCCGCCCCCCGTCGAGTGGCCCACTAGGGTCACCGACTCCAGGTCCAGCGCCGTCAGCAGCTCGGCCAGGTCGTCGGCGTAGCCGTCCATGTCGTTCCTGGTCGACGCCTGGCTCGACCTGCCGTGACCTCTCCTGTCGTGCGCCACTGTGCGGAAGCCGTTCTGAGCCAGGAAGAGCATCTGCTCGTCCCAAGCGTCGGAGTTGAGCGGCCAACCGTGCGAGAACACGACGACTGGGCCTTGTCCCCAGTCCTTGTAGAAGATCTCGGCTCCGTCTTGCGTGGTGATGAAGCTCATGTCGTTCCTTCCCTTCGTCTGCAGCCTCTGAGCCCCAGAGGGCTCGCTTCGCTCGGGTCGCCCCATGCGCTACCGTCCACACCCCTCTCCCCGCGGCTTGCTCGGCCTGCCTCCCGGGGCGGGAGGTGCCGTCGCAGGGGTGAAGGGTAGGAACGAGAGGAGCCTGCTCGCGTCCGTGGGACTCCCTAGTCCTGTCCCTAGTCAGCGACGCGTACCCCCCAGCGGAGGGGCTGGGGCGGCGACGGGAGGCTCAGCCTGCAAGCGGAACCGATCTGACCAGCCTGTTAGGAGACCGACTCCAGCACCGCTCCCAGTTCCTTGCGGGAGGAGACGTTCAACTTGGCGAAGACCTTGTGGAGGTGGTACTCGACCGTTCGGGGGCTTATGTAGAACTGGCTCCCGATGTCCGAGTTCGTATGCCCCGCGGCCGCAAGGCGCGCGACCTGCAGCTCTTGGGGTGTGAGCAGGTCCCGCGTCTCCATCGTGCGTCTCCGGACGGTCTCGCCTGTGGCGAGGAGCTCGCGCCGTGCCCGCTCAGCGAAGGCTTCTGCTCCGAAGCCGCTCAGCATCTCGTAGGCCTGGCGCAAGTGCTGGCGGGCTCGCGCGCGCTGGTTCTCCCTACGCAGCCACTCTCCGTAGACCAGGTGCGCCCTTGCCAGGTGGACGGCGATGCGGCTCCGCCGTAAGCGGTGGACGGCCTCTTCGTAGAGGTCCTGAGCCTGCCTGCCGCGGGCAAGGAGTGCGCGCGACCGGGCCAACACTCCCAGCGCCCAGTCGCTGCCGGACGCCTCGGTCCGCTCCGTCAGCTTGTCGAGGGCCTCGTGTAGCGGGACCTCGGCGCCATGGTGGGCTCCTGCTTCGATGAGTTCTACGAGGGTGAACCCTGTCAGTTCCAGGTCGTCGTGCTCGCAGCCGCTGAGGGCGGCGGTCAGCGCCGCGCCGTAGCGGCCGAGGCCGTTGTAGAGCACGCTCGTCACGTAGTGGGCAAGACCCACGACCCGGCCCTCGCCGTGGGCAACGGCATCGCGGAGGCGCGCCTCTACCAGGCCGACCGTCTGCGCTTCCCGGCCGCGCCAAGCTGCCAGCACCAGCGACGTGTAGCGGAGCGGCGCGTTGCCCGTCGCCTCGCTTATCGCTTCGGACTCCTCAACGAGTGAGGCTGCCGCCGAGAACTCGCCGGCATGCAGGTGGGCGGCGGCGGCGCTCTCCAGGCAGACGGGGAGGATGTTCAGCGCCCCCGTTCGCCTTGCCATCGCGGTAGCGCTCATGGCCAGGCCGTGCCACCTGTCTCCGTCCCACAGGTCGCCGGCGACGAACCACGCCAGCCAAAGCCAGGGTGTCGAGGGGTCGTCGACGCGAGCCCCAGCCACCTCGAAAGCCGCCAAGGCATCTCGCAGCATGGGCGCGGCCGCGGCCGGCCCGTCAGTGAAGCGTACGGCGAGGCCGTCCAGCAAGAGGTCCATCGGCCTCGGCGGCGCGGGCGCGGGCGGCGCGGCCCTAGCGGCCCGAGCGACGGTCCTGAGGCCGTCCGCGTCGTCGAAGCGCCCGGTGAACAGGGCCGCGGCAAGCGCTTCCAGGTGCGTCTCGCGCGCTAGTACGGCGCTCAGCGGTTCGAGTCGGGTCGCGGCTTCGAGGAGCATCGCTGGCGCATGGCTGCCGCGGCTCCTGGTGAACTCGATCTGAGCGCGCAGGCGCCCGAGCCGTGCCCGTTGGAGGTCGTCAAGCGGCCCGGACTCGGCGATCCTCAGGAGGTCGTGGGCCGAGTCGGGTGCGCCGGCCTCGAACGTGACTCGCGCCGCGGCCAGCGCCCGGGCAGCCCGCCGTCCCGGGCTAGGCGTGAGGTCCGCCGCCCGCCTTAGGAAGGCCGCGGCCGCTGCGTTACCGCCGCGCGCCCTCGCGCGATCGGCCGACCTCTCGAGCGCGCCGGCCACGGCCTCGTCCGGCCCCGGAGCCGCCCGCCCTAGATGCCACGCGTGCCGGTCGGGGTCGGAACCGGGGTCCGTCGACTCGGCGATGGCCCTATGCGCCTCACGGCGTTCAGCGACGGTCGCCGCCCGGTAGACGGCGGAGCGGGCCAGGGGGTGGATGAAGCTGACAGCAAGCCCGACTTCGATGAGACTCGCCGACTCCGCCGGAGCCAGAGCGCTCGCGCTGAAGCCGAGCCTCTCGCCGGTACGCCACAGCAGCGCCGCGTCGCCGACAGGGTCCGCCGCGGCGGCTAGCAGTAGTCGCCGCGTCTCCTCTGGCAGCCCTTCGACACGGCTGGCGAAGCTCCGCTCGATGCGGCTCGCCAGTGGCACCGCGTCGGGCGCCGCGAACCCGCCGGCGAGGTCGGCCACGCTCAGGCTACGCGGCAGCTCGAGTAGCGCCAGCGGGTTCCCGCGGGTCTCGGCCACGATCCGGTCCCTGACCTGGTCGTCCACCGGCCCTATCAGGACGGAGTCCAGCAACGCCCTCGCCTCCCGTGGCGACAGCCCCGACAACCGGAGCTCCGGCAGCCCAGCGAGCTCCCTGACCTCGAGAGGCTCGCGCACAGCGAAGACCATGCCTATCGGCTCGGCCAACAGTCGGCGAGCCACGAAGGCGAGCAGCATCGCCGAGGGCCGATCCAGCCACTGCGCGTCGTCCAGGACGCAGATCAACGGCCGTTCCCCGGCCACCGCTGTCATCAGGCTGAGCGTGGCCAACCCGACCATGAAAGGGTTCCCGGCTTCGCCCGTGGTGAGGCCGAAGGCCGTTGCCAAGGCGGCGCGCTGTGGCACGGGCAGGCGCTCCAGGTGAGACAGCAAAGGTGCGCACACTTGATGGAGGCCGGCGTACGGCAACTGCATCTCGGACTCGACGCTGGTGGCGCGGAGGACAAGGCAGTCGGAGGCGGCCTCCGCCAGGTCGTCGAGCAGGGCCGACTTGCCCACCCCGGCCTCGCCGCGCACCACCAGCACACGGCCCTGCTCGGCGCGTACGCCAGCTACGAGCTCCTCGAGCACATGGCGCTCGCCCTGTCTACCAAGCAGCTTCGTATCGCGCCACGCGCTCGGCATCCTCGTCCCCAGTCGGGCGACACGACGAGTGCAGGAAGCTCCCGGGATCTTGCGTCTGAACCTGGGGGCATTGTTCCACAGCGTCAATCGCGTTGCGGTCGCGCCGTACGTGCCCGCAGGACCCACAACAAGACCGGCCCCAGCACGACCAGCGAGAGGTAAGAGGCGGTGAGCCCGGCCGTAGACGCTACGAGGCCGAAGACCGCCGGCCCCGACACCTGCGCGAGCCTGTTGGCGGAGATGCGGAAGCCGAGGGCCAGCCCGCGGCGGCGCGGCTCCACCTCGTCGAGCACCATCACCATCGACAGCGGCTGGGAGATCCCCGAGCCGGCGCCGAGGACGAGCATGGCCGTCACGAGAACCCAGAGGTGGCTGCTGGCTACGAACATCGCCGTGCCCACCATCACCAACAGGACGACGCCCAGGAGGAGCGCGCCGCGCGAGGGGGCGGCGCGGCTGAGGCGGTCCAGGAACGGCCGCGTCGCCATCGACGCCAGACCTTGGAGGCTGAACAGCACGGCTATCAGAGACGGTGGGTGGGCCTGCATGAGGACGGGGAGGAAGCCCTGGTTCACGGCTAGGGTGAGGAGGACGATGCTGCTCGCCGCCATCGCGAACCTCACCGTGGGGTTGCCCCACAGCTCGCGGATCTGGCTCCTGATGCTGGTCGCCTCGTAGTTGCCGCGCTTGTCGCCTTCGTCGACGCGCAGCGTGGAGGCGACGAGCAGCCCCACGGTGGCGGCCAAGGTGCCCACGGCGAACGCGTAGCGCAGCCCCAGAGTACTAGTCGCCAAGCCGGCCAGGAGGGGCCCTAGGAGCTGGCCGCCCGAGACGGACATCGTGTACCACCCGAAGAACCTAGTACGGTCAGCGGCGGCGCCGATGGCTGCCACCAGCGACTGACCCGAGAGCATGATCAGGATCTGGCCAAGCCCCAGTGCCACCTGCAGTGCGGCGAGCGTCACCGCGCTCGGCCACAGCAGGACGGGGACCGGCAGGGCGGCGATGAGCAGCGCTCCGGCGAGCATGTGCGGCCGTGCACCGCGGCGGTCGATGGACCGCCCGATGCCGATGGCCAGTAGCAGCGGGGCGAGGAACGTCAGCGAGACGAGGAAGCCGATGACCGCGGTACCCAGGCCGGCTTCCACGGCGAAGAGCGGCACCAGGGTGGCCCCCGCGAAGTAGCCGCTCATCGTGATGCCAACCCCGAAGCAGAGCCTCAGCAGGTCCTTGCGGGGTTGGTGCGTGGTCTGGCGGGTGTGCGTCCTCGGGCTCTCCGTTCCCGGGACCTTATACCGCGCACGCCGGCGGTGCCATGTCGAAGGTGTGAGGGATAGCCTGCGCCAGGCGCTCCATCGGAGATGAGGCGCCGACTTTCGCCTCGCGAAGCGGTCGCCGCTCGTGTCCGCGGAGACGCCTCGCCACCCCGGGTAGAGGAACGCTCCGCTACGCGGAACAGCGGTTACGCGTATGTTCACTCGGGGCTAGGAGGCCCAGCATTGCTCCCGACGTCGCCGACGGGCCACACCGCGATCCCGGAGGACCGAGCCCAGGCTCGGTTCACGGCCCCATGACCACATCGCCATGCGATGAGCGGGCTTAGCGCCATGGGCCCACCAGCGCCGCTCTCGAGGTTGGCCCCTGGCCTGGGCCTGGTGCTGGTGGTCACGATGACCGCGTACCTCCTGGCCCGAGCGCCCCTGCTCTCGGTGGTCGGGCCGTTGATCCTGGCACTGGTCATCGGCATGTTCGTCCGCCGCTGGCGCGGGGTCCGTCAGAACGAGGTCGCCGGAGCCACCTTCGCGGCGCGCACGTTGTTGAGGGTAGGCATCGTGCTCCTCGGCGTCCGCCTCGACCTCTCCCTCTTGGCCAGCGTCGGCCCCGAGGTGCTCCTCGGGAGCGTGCTGGTCGTGGGCGCAGCGATCGTGCTGGTGCAGCTCCTGGGTCGATGGCTGGGCCTCTCGAGCGGGCTGCGTACGGCCCTCGCGCTCGGCAGCGGCATCTGCGGGGCCTCGGCGATCCTGGCCGCCACCGCGGCCGTGCGCATAAGCGACGAGGACGCCGGCGTCGCGGTGGGTGTCATCAGCTTCGTGGGCACGATCGGTGCGCTCGCCTACGCCGTGGTCGCGGCGATCGTGGACCCCGGCGCCTTCGGCTACGGCCTCCTCGTCGGGCTGACGCTCCAGGAGGTGGGCCAGGTCATCGCCGCGGGCTACTCGCACGGCACCCTGGCGGGAGACACCGCCACGCTCGTGAAGCTCACCCGCGTAGCCCTGCTCGCTCCGGCGCTGGTCGTCTACTCGCGCTTGCCGCAGGTGGCTCGGCGCGTGGAGGTGCACAGGGACCTGGCGGGCCGCTCGGTGCCGAGCCAGCTGGCCGGCTTCCTGAAGGCGACCAGGGTCCCGCCCTTCCTCCTCGGCTTCCTGGTCGTCGCGGCGCTGCAGAGCCTGGGGGCAATACCCGCCGGCGCGTCCCGGGCGATGGAGGTGGGGAGCATCCTGCTCACCGCGTCGGCCATGGCTGGCCTGGGCCTTGGCCTGGACATGAGAGCGCTGAGGCGCTTCGGTCCGCGCGCCCTCATCGTGGGCGCCGCCGCCTTCTTGGGGCTCGTGGCCCTGGCGCTGCTCTACTCGGCTCTGCTGGCGTCGTAGCGGCCCCGGCCCGGAGGCTCCCCCCTCACAACCGCGGGTCCTGGGTAGGGTCGCGGTACGGAGGAGGACACCCCTGCTCGGCTGCCCCGGGCCGCAGCTCGAAGTGCCAGGGCTCGTTGCGGTAGACGGGGCAGAGGTCGAAGCGGGAGCCGTGGACCGCGAGCCATTCATAAGCGGAGGACGGGCCCACGTCCACGGCGGAGCCGGTGACGTGTAGGGAGGTCCCGGCCGGAGCTACCCAGCGCGCGGCCTCGTCGAGCGAGCCGTGTTCGGCCACGGCCTCGCACAGCAGCCGCTCTTGGTGCTGGGGCGAGCGCCAGCCGCTCGTCACGGTGAGGAGGATGCCGTACCGCGCTGCTTCGCGGGCGGCCTCTCGGAGCCCGGCCAGGAGGGTGGGGTCGAGGTTCGCGATGCCCGGACGGTGGTCGTCCCACGGTGAGGCCCCCGCTCCGGGGAGGACGCCGTCGGCCGCTGTCGTTCCCGCGGCAGCGCAGGCAGGTGGTCCCGGCGGCACCAGGGCCAGGACCTCCGCCGTGGCGACCGTCGACCTCTGGCGACCGGCGGCCGCCACCAGAGGGACCACCTCCGCGTTACCTCCATCGCCCCACGGCCCCAACGGCGACACCGCGAGCCAACGGGCTCCCAATGCCAAGGCCAGCAAGGCCAGGTACCTGCGTGCGGCTCGAGAACGGAACGCTGCCATGCACCCAGTCCACGAGACGAGGCGTTGCCGGCGCGTAAGAGGATCTCGATAGGTTCTCGATACACGGGGGCGCCTAGCATGGGGACGTGCGGGTCCTGGTGGTGGAGGACGAACCGCTGCTGGCGGAGGGCATCCGCGACGGCCTGCGGCTGGAGGCGATCGCAGCTGACGTGGCGCTCGACGGTCACACGGCCCTCGAGCTCCTCAGCGTCAACGATTACGACGTGGCCGTCATCGACCGCGACATCCCCGGGCCGTCGGGAGACGAGGTGGCCAGGGGCATCGTCGGGTCGGGGAGCGGCCTGCCTATCCTCATGCTCACGGCGGCCGATAGGCTGGAGGACAAGGCGTCGGGCTTCGAGCTGGGCGCCGACGACTACCTGACCAAGCCGTTCCACCTCAAGGAGCTCGTCATGAGGCTGCGCGCCCTGCACCGCCGCCGCGCCGTCAAGCGGCCGCCCGTGCTGGAGCTGGCCGGGTTGCGCCTCGACCCGTTCCGTCGCGAGGTGTACCGCGACGGCCGCTACGTGGCGCTCACGCGCAAGCAGTTCGCCGTCCTCGAGGTGCTGATGCGGGCCCAAGGCGGCGTGGTGAGCGCGGATGACCTCCTCGAGAGCGCCTGGGACGAGAGCGCCGACCCCTTCACGAACGCTGTGAGGATCACCATCTCGGCGCTGCGCAAGCGCCTGGGCGAGCCGTGGCTCATCGCCACGGTGCCGGGCGTGGGCTACAGGATCGACGTCGAAGGTGGAGGATGACCGCCGGCGAGGGCGCGTCCGCGTGAAGCGGCCTGCGGGCGTGAGCGTCCGCCTGCGGCTCACCCTCAGCTACGCCGCGTTCCTCGTGGCCGCGGGAACGGTGCTGCTCGCCATCGTGTGGGTGTTCCTCCTGCGCTACGTGCCGCCTGAGGCGGTGAGCACGCGGCTCGGCTTCTGGCCCGGCCGCGACGACCTCGTCCGCGCTTTCGCTCCCCGGGCGGCCTGGGGCTTCGTGTTCCTGCTCGTCGTGGGGCTCCTCGGCGGCTGGCTGCTGGCGGGGCGCATGCTGGCGCCCCTCGACCGCATAACGAGGGCCACGCGCCGGGCGGCCAAGGGGTCGCTGTCGCACCGCATCGACCTCGAGGGCCGCCAGGACGAGTTCAGGGAGCTGGCCGACGCCTTCGACGCCATGCTCGCGCGCCTCGAGGCGCAGGTCGCCGAGCAGCAGCGCTTCGCCGCGAACGCCTCGCACGAGCTGCGCACGCCCCTGGCCATCACGAGGACGCTGCTCGAGGTGGCGAGGAGCGACCCTGAGCACGACCGGGCCGCCCTAATTGACAGGTTGCTGGAGGTGAACGCGCGGACCATCGAGCTCACCGAGGCGTTGCTGACCCTGAGCCGCAGCGACGAGGGGTCGTTCCAGAGGGAGCCCGTGGACGTGTCGTTGCTGGTGGACGAGGCGGTGGAGACGCTGCTGCCGCTCGCCGAGAGGCGTGGCGTAGCGGTGGAGGTGTCTGGTGAGCCGGCGGTGACGGCCGGCTCGTACCCGCTGCTTCTGCAGATGGTCACCAACCTCGTCCACAACGCGATAGTCCACAACCGCGCCGAGGGCGGGGCGTTGTGGGTCGGCACCGCCTCCACCGGCGGCTTCGCCACCCTGACGGTGGAGAACACGGGGCCAGAGCTGCCCCGGCACGTCGTCGAGACGCTGACGGAGCCGTTCCAGCGCGGTCCGGGGAGGGTGCGCGGCGGTCGCGGCCTGGCGGGAGGCTACAGCCGTGGCAGCCGCGCCGACGGACGGTCGGACGCAGGTGCAGGCGGCCGCGCCGCCGCTGCCTCCAACCCAGAAGCGGGCAGCCCCGACATCTCAGGCCACGAGGGCGTAGGCCTGGGCCTGGCCATAGTGAAGAGCGTCTGCCGCGCCCACGGAGGGGACCTGACGCTCGAGCCGCGGCCCGGCGGCGGGTTGGTCGTCACCGTGGCGCTGCCTTCCGCGTCCGACGCCGGCGGCGCTCCTGCCTAGGCGGGCTCGGGGTGGACGTGCTGCCGGTCAAGGACGTGCGTGGCATGGACGGCTACGAAGCGGTCGTGCTGGGCACGGCTCTGTACGTGGGCCGCTGGCACGGGCAGATGCGTGACTTCCTGAGGCGCCGCCGCTCCGAGCTAATGGACAAGCCGGTCGCGCTGTTCGTCCTGGGCCCCGTGAAGGACCCGCACGACGACGTGGAGTGGGAGAACGCGCGGAAGCAGACGGCGTCGGAGCTGGAAGGCTTCCCCTGGCTCGAGCCTGTGAGCCGGGCGCTTTTCGGGGGGCGGTTCGACCCGTCGAGGCTGCCGTTCCCCCTATACCGCCTGGCCAGGGACGCGGCGTCGGACGCCACGGACCGTCCGGCGGTGCGGGCTTGGGCCATCGAGCTCGCCGACAGGCTGCTCCCGGTCGGCGTCGCGCGCTAGCGTCTGTCGGGACGCCCGCGGGGCGCGCCGGCGGTCTGGTCGCGACAGCCCGGATGTGGTGAGGCGGGCCGGTCGGCGGGTCCACGGCGACCCGTCCCGGCCCGCCTCCGACCGCGCCTACCCGGCGGCGGTCCAGCCAGCGTCCACGGCCACCTCGGCGCCGTTCACGCCGCTGGCCTCGTCAGACGCGAGGAAGAGCATGAGGTTCGCGACCTCTTCGGGCTTCAAGGTACGCGGGTTGGCAGCGTGCCACCGGCCGTACTGCGCGAGGGCCTCGTGGTCGAACTTCGCCGGGTCGGCGCCGGCCATGATGTTCGTCTCCACGCCCCCGACTATCAGCGTGTTGGTGCGGACCCCGAAGGGGGCGTAGGCGTAGGCCGTGTTGCGCGACATCCCGAGGAGGGCGTGCTTCGAGGCCGTGTACACGGCGCCAGCCGAGGCGCCCGTGACAGCGGCCACCGAGGCCACGTTGATGATGGCGCCCCCGCCGCGCTCCTTCATGTGCCTCACGGCGGCGCGGGTGGTCACGAACGGACCGTAGACGTTGACCGCGAAGACGCGCTCGAACGTCTCGTCCTTGAAGTTCGCGACGCCCTCCATCATGTCCATGATCCCGGCGTTGTTGACGAGGATGTCGAGCTTGCCGAACCCCTCTATGGCGCGCTCGACCAGCGCCTCGGCGTCCTCGCGCTTGGCGATGTCGCCTACGACCGCGATCATCTCGCCGCCCGCGGCCTTCGCCTCGGCCACGACGGCCTCGAGGCGGGCAGCGTCGATGTCGCTGGCGACGACCGTCGCACCCTCGCGCGCGAACAGCAGGGCCGCCGACCTCCCCATACCCGATCCCGCTCCGGTGACGATGGCTACCTTGCCTGCGAGCCTCATGGCTACCTCCGCTCGCAGGCTAACCAACGGTGGGCTCGCGTCACATGGAAGAACGTCCCCGCGGGACGGGCCGCCTTGGCACGCCAGGAAGATATGATACACTGTGTATCATAAGTGCCGGGCCCGCAGAGTCCGGAGCGCGGAGGTGGCGATGTCGGAGGCGCGCAGGGAGCGACTGGACAGGGAGCGCGCAGGGCTGCACGAGCTCATCAGCCTGGCCGGGCGTACGGCGCTGGTGACGGGGGCGGCTTCCGGCATCGGCAAAGCCACTTGCCTCCGCCTCGCCGAGGCCGGTGCCGACCTGGTGCTGGTGGACCGCGACCTGGAGGGGCTCGAGGCCCTCAGGGCCGACCTCGCGCCGACCGGACGGCGCGTCACGGTGAAGCAGGTGGACCTATGCGACCCGGCGGCCATCGATGCGTTGTGGGAGGAGCTGGCGGCTCGGCCGCCCGACGTGCTGGTGAACAACGCCGGCGTCTACGTGGGCAAGGCGTTCGAGGCGCTCGACGACGCCGGCTACCGCGCCACAGTGGGCCTGAACCTCGACGCCGTCTTCCGCATGTGCCAGCGCTTCGTGGCGGCGAGCGGGAACGGCGGCGGCCGGATCGTCAACGTCGGCTCCGTCGAGGCCGTGCTGCCCTTCAAGGACGACATGGCCGCGTACAGCATGTCCAAGGCTGCGGTCATCGCGCTCACCAGGGCGCTGGCCCGCGAGTACGCCAAGCGCGGCATCAGGGCCAACGTCGTGGTGCCAGGCGGCATCGTCACGCCCGGCACGAAGCGGATGGCGCGCGAGGTGCTGCGCGGTCACGTGGGCCTGGTGAAGACGGGCTACGACTTCATGCAGCGCGTGCCGGCCGGCCGCTTCGGCAGCCCGGACGAGGTGGCGCGCGTGGTGGTGTTCCTCTGCTCCGACCTGGCGTCGTACATGCACGGCGCCGTGGTTCCGGTTGACGGCGGGTTCCTCTCGGCCTGAGCCCGGCGCTTGGGGCGGCTCTACCGCGACGCCGCGGCGGGCCAGGACGGGCGCCCCGCTGTCCAGCGAGCCGTCAGAACGCCTTGGACACGAACTCCCAGGCGCGCGCGGCGTGCTCGGCGCAGAGCTCGCGGGCGCGCGCGGCGTCGCGGTTCTCGAGGGCGTCGAGTATGGCGGCGTGCTCCTCGCGGCTGCTCTGCGTGCGCGCCCCCGTGCGCCACACCGCGGAGCGCACGAGGCTGATGCTGGCCCACAGCTCGTCGTGTTTGGCCAGCAGCAGGGTGTTCCTGGCGGACTGGGCTATCGCCCTGTGGAACTCGGTGTTGAGGAGCAGGATCCTGTCGCGGCGCGACTGCTGCTCGGAGCCGTTGGCCACCGGGCGGGAGAGCTCGTCGATGTCCTCGTAGAGCTCGCGCAGGCGCTGCAGCTCGGCGCGGGTGGCGCGCTCGGCGGCCAGCTCACCGGCCAGGGCGTCGAGCCCCGACCGCAGCTCGTACACCTCGCGGGCGAAGTCGAAGCTCACCTCGCGCACGACCACGCCGCGGTAGGGGATGGTCACGGCGAGCTGGCTGCGCACCAGCTCCTTGAGCGCCTCGCGCAGCGGCGTGCGGCTCACCTGGTAGCGCTCGGAGAGGTCCCGCTCCACGAGGCGCTCCCCAGGCTTGAAGTGGCCGGTCAGCACGTCCCGCTTCAGCATCGAGAAGACGAGGTCGGCAGTGGTCCTGTTGACGTGGGACTCGAGGTCCACCCCGCCCAGTTCTAAGCTCATCCGTGAGAGGAAGCTACCACGGGGCCCTCGCCGAGCCGGAGGAGGGGACGCAGCTCGCGGACATCGCCCAGGGCGTCGATGCCGAGGACGGCCTCGACCAGCGCGGCGCACCGCGCCTCTCCCATCAGCGGCTTCAACAGGTCCGTGGCCTTGGTGACGACCTCGGCCTGGGACATGGGGTTGTCCTTGGTGCCGCGCACCGCGTAGGTGCGGTGGAGGTAGCGCTCGCCGGTGGTCGTCTCCACCTCGACGATCGCCTGACGCGGCGGGTCGGTGTCGTTGAGGGCCGGGTCGCCGACCAGGCGCACGCGCCGCTTCACCTCGAGGACCGCCGGGTCCTTCATCCGCTCGTAGTCCTGCGAGGCGCGGAACACCAGGCCGCCGTCGATGAGCGTCACGGCCAGGATGTGCTGGAGGTTGATGTCAGGCATGTGCCTGTCGTCCACGGTGCGGGCGCCGCTCTCAGGCAGGCGCGCGGTGATGGCGGCGACGTTGGCCGGGGTGAGCTCGTGCGCCTCCATGAGCGCGAGGAGCGAGTCCACCGCCGCCTGGATGGGGGACCCCACCGGCCAGCGCTTGATGTTGGTGCGCATGAGCTCGAACCGCGCGCCCAGGCCGTCCACCAGCTCCTCGGCGTCGCCCTGCGGCGAGAACGCCCCGAGGAACGTGGTCTCGCCCACGAACACGTCGCTGACGCCCGTGAAGCCGGCCGCCACCATGTCGACGGCGGCCACGCCGTTGCGGGCCGGCATGCCGGCGAACACGAACGCCTTCTCCACGTGCTCCTCGTCGCGGTTCCACGACGCCAGGCCCGAGGCCTGCTGGGCCGTGTAGGAGAGCGCGTACCTCACCTGGCCGGCGCTCAACCCGGCCAGGGAGGCGGCGGCCGCCATCGCCCCGAACGCGCCGCTGATGCTGTATGTGCTGCGCTGCGTGCGCTTGAGGACGTCGGTGCCGATGGCCAGGTTCGTGCGCGTGCACACGTCGTAGCCGAGGGCCACGGCTCGCAGGAGCGCCTCGCCGGAGGACCCCATCTTGTCGGCCATCGACAGCGCCGCCGGCACCACGGCGCAGCCCGGGTGCGTGATCGACGGCGCGTGCGAGTCGTCGGTCTCGTCGGCGTGGGCCAGCATGCCGTTCACCAGCGCCGCCGTCGTCACGTTGGTGAGCGCGCCGCTGCCCAGCACCAGGGCCTCGGGCGCGCCGCCCTGCCTCTCGGCGTAGGCGAGCGCCAGTCGGCCCGGCTTCAGCTCGGTCCCGGAGAGCATCGCCGCCACGGTGTCGAGGAGGTGGTGCTTGGCCTTGGCCTCCACCTCCGGCGGGAGCGGCAGAGAGCCGGCCTCCGCCACGTAGGCGGCGAGACGCTCCGTGACCATCAATAACCCCGGACGCCGCTGTGGCTGCGGGGCTCCGAGCCGCCGAAGTAGAGGCCGGCGTCGACATCGATGCCTATCGACTGCATGCGGCCGTACGGCTCCTGGTACATGGGCGTCACCTTGAGCTGGTGGCCCATGGCGCGCAGGGCCTCGAGCGTCGCGGCGGGGATGCCGTCCTCGAGCGTCACGTCCAGGTCGTGCGCCTCGCAGTGCAGGCGCGGCGCGTCGAGTGCGGCCTGCACGCCCATGCCGTAGTCGAGGGCGTTGATGAGCGCCATCACCGTGCCGGTGATGATCTTGCGGCCGCCCGGCGCGCTCAGGGCCATGACCGGCTTGCCGTCCTTGAAGACGAGCGTGGGGCCGCTGTTCCTGAGGATGCGCTTGAAGGGCGCTATCGAGAGGGCGTGGCCGGGCACGGGGTTGGCGCCCTCCATCGAGTTGTTCAGCTGGAAGCCCAGGCCGGGCACCACGACCTTGCAGTTCGAGAAGTTGCTCGAGGTGATCATCATGATGTTGCGGTCCTCGTCGGCCGCTACCATGAAGGTCGTGTCCCTGTCGGCCTGGGCGGAGATCGCCCCGCCTGTGAGGGCGTCCACGTCCACGCCCAGCTTCTCGAAGATGCGCTTGCCGCTCGCCTGGTGGCGCCACGGGTCGCCGGGGCGCTGCATGCGTGCGCGCTCGGGGTCGATCTCCTTGGCGCGCTCGCGGGCGTAGACGGGCGACATGAGGCCGTCGTACGGCACGGGCACGTGGTCCCTGTCGCTCACGTACGCGTACCTGTCGATGAACGCGAGCTTCATCGCCTCGGCGATGGTGTGTAGCGACTCAGGGCTCAGGTAGCCCATCGAGCGCAGGTCGTACTGGTCGAGGACGTTGAGGATGGCCGCGATCGTCGAGCCGTTGGCGCTGTTCGCGTAGCCGTAGATGTCGTAGTCGCGGTAGCGGCTCACGTGCATCGGCCCGGCCTCGACCTTGTACGAGGTGAAGTCCACCTCGCTGAGGATGCCGCCGTGCTTCCTCACCCACGAGACGATCTGGTCGCTGACCTCGCCGCCGTAGAACAGCTGCGGGCCCTCCTTGGCCAGACGCCTGAGCGTCTTGGCCATGTCGCGCTGGTAGATGGTCATGCCGGGCGTGAGCGGCGCGCCCTCCGGGAAGAACGTGTCCATGAACGGCTTGGTGAGCGCGTCGTCGCCGTGCTCCTGGAGGAGCTTGAGGGTGTCGTTCATGCGCCGCGTGTAGATGTGGTCGGCGACGAACCCCTCCTCGGCCACCTTGATGGCCGGCGCCAGCGCCTCGTCCCAGGGGAGGGTGCCCCAGCGCTCCAGCACGTAGTGGTACTGCGCCACCGTCGTGGGCGCGAACATCGCCCTGAAGCCGAGGGCGTTGGCGTCGCGCTTCACCTTCACGCGGTGCACGTCGCCGTAGAACTCCGGCACCTCGAGGAGCTCGTCCACGAACATGTCAGGCGTGGCCTCGGCCGGGGCCTTCGAGCTGGCGTCGATGCCCACCAGCTCGCCCGTGCGGCCGTCGTAGAAGGCCATGTGGCCGCCGTGGCCGCCCAGCCCGCACGAGAACGGCTCGTAGACCATCATCAGGAAGCCGGTCACGACGGCCGCGTCCACGGCGTTGCCGCCGCGCTTCAGCACCTCGAGCCCGAAGTCGGCGGCCCGGGAGTCGCAGGCGGCGACGATGCCGTTGCGGCACACGACCTCGCGCTGCGGGAACGGCGGCTCCGGGTAGGGGGCGTAGCTGGATGCGCTCTTGGTCATCTCGTCTCTCCGGGGTGTCGCACGCACTCAGTCGTAGGTGCGCGGGTCGAGGACGTCCCTCAGCCAGTTGCCGAGGAACAGGAGGCTGAGCGTGAGGAGGCTGATGGCGAGGCCGGGCAGCGTGGCCAGCCACCAGGCGCTGGTGATGAAGCGGCGGCCGTCGGAGAGCATCTGGCCCCAGGTGATCGAGGGCGGCTGGACGCCGAAGCCGAGGAAGCTGAGGCTGGCCTCCAGGATGATGATGCTCGCCACCTTGAGCGTGCCGACGACGACGATCGGCCCCACGACGTTGGGGAGGACGTGCTTGAAGAGCGTCCCCAGCCGCGTCTGGCCGAGGGCGCGCGAGGCCTCCACGTACTCGCGGTTCCGCAGCGAGAGGACCTCGCCGCGCACGACGCGCGCCGACGTCGTCCAGCCGAAGAGGCCGATGACGACGATGAGGAGCCAGAGGCTGGGCCCGAACGCCCCCAGGATCGTGAGGTAGAGGATCGTGTTGGGGACGGAGACGATGATCTCCAGCACCCGCATGATCAGCATGTCGACCCAGCCGCCGAGGAAGCCGGCCAGCAGGCCGAGGAGCACGCCGATGGTCAGCGCCAGGCCGGTGCCGAAGAGGCCGACTGAGAGGGCCACGCGCGCGCCGTGGAGCAGGCGGCTGTAGACGTCGCGGCCGAGCTGGTCGGTGCCGAGCGGGTACTCCATGCTCCCCTCGGCGCTCCAGAAGGGCGGCGTGAACCGGTCGACGAGGTGGTGCTCGCGGGGGTCGTACGGCGCGATGAACGGGCCGATGACCGCCAGGACGACGAACGTCGCCAGCAGCACGGCGCCCAGGAGGGCGGGCGGGCTCTTGAGGAGCTGCTTGAGCGCCGGGTGCAGGCGGCGCTTGCGGGCGGCGGTGATGGTGGCCGTGGGAGCGCTCATGCGTACTCGATCCGGGGGTCGATGAGCACGTAGATGAGGTCCACGGCCAGGTTGCCGAGGATCACGAGCACGGACGTGAACACGACGACCGCCTGCACGATGGCCATGTCGCGCCCGTTGATGGCGGTGATGAAGAGGAGCCCCATCCCGGGCCACGCGAAGATGCTCTCGATGACCACGGAGCCGGAGAGCAGGCCGGGGACGGAGAGCCCCAGCACGGTCACGTACGAGATGGCGGCGTTCCTCAGGCCGTGCTTGAACAGAACGCGGTGGCCGGGCAGGCCCTTGGCCCTGGCCGTGCGTATGTAGTCGAGCTGCATGACGTCGAGCAGGTTGCTGCGGATGAGGCGCATCAGCAGCGCCGACATGCCGCTGCCGAGCGCGAGCGCCGGCATCACGAGGTGGGCTGGCGTGCCCACGCCTGAGACGGGCAGCCACCTGAGCTCGACGGCGAAGAGCAGGATGAGCATGATGCCCAGCCAGAAGCTGGGTATCGCCTCGCCGATGACGGAGTAGAAGTTGGCGAGGGCGTCGGGCCACCGGTTCCGGTTGGTGGCCGCGATGATGCCGGCCGGCAGGCTCACCAGCACGGCTATGAGCAGCGCCGCGCCGGCGAGGGTCGCCGTGGCCGGGAGCCGCTGCAGCACGAGTTGCAGGGCGGGCTGGTTCTGGTAGACGAACGAGCGTCCGAAGTCGCCCTGCGCGAGGTCGCGCAGGAAGAGCGCGTACTGCACGAAGAGGGGCCTGTCGAGGCCGAGGCGTGCGCGGATGGCCTCCACCTGCTCGGGCGTGAGCTGCCCTACGGCCAGGTCTTCGTTGCCCAGGTAGATGGCGATGGGGTCGCCCGAGAACCGCACGACCACGAACACGATGCAGGTGATCCCGACGATCGTCGGGATCACCTGCAGTAGACGGCGTATGACGTACGCGGTCACGGGCTTACGCCGGCCTTAGTTGCCTGCCGGCTTGGCCTCGAACAGGAACAGGTGGCCGTCGGCGCGCGGCGTGTAGTCCACGCTGTTCGCGATGCCGATGAAGTTGACCGTGTTGTACATGTAGATCTGCGGCCGCTCGTCGAGGATGATCTGCGTCGCCTGGTCGAGGAGCTCCTGGCGCTTGGCCGGGTCGAGCTCCGCGTTGGCGTCCCTCACGAGCTGGCTGAACTCCTCGTGGCACCAGTGGCTGCGCGCGGAGTGCACGCCCTCGGGGCACATCAGGTCGGTGAGGGTGGAGCCGTAGTCGAAGGTCGAGTTGCTCGAGCCCACGGCGGCCATGTGCACGAACTCGCCGGGGTTCCAGTAGCGGCTGCTCCAGACGCTCGACTCGAACAGCTGGATGTCGGCGACGATGCCGACGGCCTCGAGCATGGCGGCGGTGAGCTCGGCGCGGTCGTTGGCCTCGGTGCCGCCCATCAGCGTGATGTGCAGCTCGCCCGGGCCGTAGCCGGCTTCGGCCAGCAGCTCGACGGCGCGCTCGGGGTCGTAGAGGTACTCGCCGTAGACGCCGCTCGGGGCGAAGTTGTCGCCCGGGCCGGTCCTGGCGCGCGTGACGTTGCCGTAGCCGCCCTCGAGGACCTCGACGAACACGGTGTCGTCGATGGCGTAGTCGATGGCCGCGCGCACGCGCGGGTCGGACGTCGGGAGGCCCTCGGAGGTGTTGAACGTCCAGTGCACCACGCGGTTCGTGGGCTGGGCCACGAGCCTGACGTTGGGGCTGGACTCCACGCGGTCGCGGTCGGAGGCGCTCACGGAGGTTATCTGCACGCCGCCGGTGATGAGCTCCGAGACGGCCGTGGTGCCCTCGCCGATGACGCGGAAGACCACCTGCGAGTAGGGGGCGACGCCGCGCCAGTGGCCTTCGTAGGCCTCGACGATGAGCCTGTCGTCAGGACGGTACTCGACGAACTTGTACGGGCCCGTGCCGATCGGCGAGACGGTGGCGGCGTCCACGCCCACGGCTTCGAAGTAGTGCTTGGGCAGGATCTCGGCGCCGTTGGCGGCGAGGTTGTTCGGGAGCAGCGGGTCGATGCGCTCGGTGTGGATGACGATCTCGTAGTCGCCCAGCACCTCGACGTCGGTGACGTTGTTGAACAGCACGTGCCGCGCCAGCTCGGGCGTGTTGGCGATGCGCTCGATGGTGAACTCGACGTCGGCGGCCGTGAACGGCGCGCCGTCGTGCCAGGTGACGCCTTCACGCAGGGTGAGGTGCCAGGTGTTGGGGCCGGTGGACTCCCAGGTGAGCGCCAGCGAGGGGATGAGCTGGCCGTTCACGTCCTTGCCCACGAGCTTGTCGAAGATGTTCGGGTAGACCTGCGAGGGCACCGTCCTGTTGTTGGCGCCCGGGTCGAAGCCCGGCATGCCCTCGTTGATGGCCACGGTCAGCGTCTGGGCCAGCGCCGAGCCGGCCAGCGCCAGGCTCACCATCAAGGCCAGGAAGCCAACGGGGCGCCCGGCTCCTCCGAGAATCGCTCTACTCATGCTCTCTCCTTCCCTTTCCCTTCCATCCGAGAAGCTGCAAGTTCGTCCATCACGTTCTCCATCCGGCGAACGACCTCGGGTACCTGCGACTCCGGCAGGGACGCGAAGGAAAGCCGCAGATGGCCCTCTCCCGACGGCCCGAAGGCCGAGCCAGGCGTGAGCATGAGCCCCGCGCGCTCCAGGAACAGGTCCGAGAGCTCCTGGCTGCTGAGGCCGCCAGGGAAGCGCGGGAAGTAGAAGCAGGCGCCTTCTGGGGGCGTCACCTGCAGGCCGAGGCTGGTGAGCCCCGCAGCTAGGGCGGCGCGGCGCCTGGTGTAGGCCGCCACCATCTCGGCGTAGGCGTCCTTGGCCACGGTGAAGGCGGCCACCGCGCCTTTCTGGGCGAAGGTGCACGGCGCCGAGATGAAGTGCTGGTGGACGAGCAGCATGGCCTCGATCCACCAAGACGGCCCGGCAGCGTAACCGACGCGCCAGCCGGTCATGGCGTAGGCCTTCGAGACGCCGTTGATGGTGAGCGTGCGCTCGGCCATGCCCGGCAAGGTGGCTAGGCTCACGTGCTGCCGGCCGTCGTAGAGGAAGTGCTCGTAGATCTCGTCGGTGATGACGAGGAGGTCGTGCTCCTGCGCGACGCGGGCGAGGCCCTCCAGCTCCTGGCGCGTGAGCACGGTGCCCGTGGGGTTGTTGGGGTTGTTGACGAGGATGGCCTTGGTCCGCGGGGTGATGGCCGCCCGCAGGTCGTCCTCGTCCAGCCTGCCGGCGCGCAGCGTCGTGAACGTGGGCACGCCCCCGGCCAGCCTGACCATGCCCTGGTAGGCCACCCAGCTCGGGTCCACCAGCACGACCTCGTCACCTGGGTCCAGCAGCGCCTGCAGAGCCACGCTCAAGGCCTCGTGCGTGCCAGCTGTTATGAGCAGCTGCTCGCCCGGGTCGACCTCTATGCCGTTCTCGTACCGCAGCTTGGCGGCGATGGCCTCGCGCAGCTCTATGAGGCCGCGCGACTCCGAGTAGACGACGTAGGTATGAGGCTCCGCGATGGCCTCCCGCGTGGCCTCCTTGATGGCCCACGGGGTATCGAAGTCGGGGCGAGCCGTGGCCAGGTTGATGGGCTCCACCCCTCTCTCGCGCAGGTGCCGGACCTGGTCCGCCAACCGCGTAGTCGCCTTGGTCTGCACGTCCCTAAGCCGCGCCGCACGTGACATGGATCGCTCCCAGCGTCGGCCCGGTGGCGGTTCGTCGGTGTTTGGACGGAGGCCCAGGGCAGACTTATGCGTCTGGTTTGCATACGGTATACCAGAATGCCAAGGCTGGCAAGAGAGCGCGCCGGTCGGCCGCCCGCGAGGGCTAGCCGACCGGCGCTCGGTCGGGCGCTGAGGTCGAGCGTCAGCGCCTGTTCAAGCGATGAGGCCGGGCCTCACTCGCCGGCGACGATCCTGTAGACCTTGCCCGTGTCCCCCTGCGGGCCGGCCTGCATGGTGGTGAGCACGTAGAGCTCGCCGCTGCCGTCCTCACCGAAGGCCAGCACGAACTCTTCGAGCTGCCTGTCGAGGACGATTTCCCAGCCGCCGGTCTCCTCCGTCGAGGCCACGAAGAGCTTGCCGCCTGGCGCCTGGAACGACTGGCTCCAGTCGCCGAAGACGTAGTAGCCCACCAGCTCGGGGATGGCCGAGCCGCGGTAGACGTAGCCGCCGGCGATGGAGATGCCGCGCTCGGGCAGGTCCACGGCCTCGCCAGCGCCGGGGTGGGCGTAGACGAGCACGGGCTCGACGAGCTCCTCACCGCGAGGGCCGGTCGTGGGCACGTCAGCAGCGGGCGCACCGGGTTCCGCGGGGTCGAAGCCGAAGGACGCCTCGCGCAGGTTCCAACCGAGGTTCCCCGGGCCGGTGACGTAGTTGACCTCTTCGAAGAGGTTCTGCCCTACGTCGGGCACGAGGAGAGCGCCGGTCTCACGGTCGACGCTGAAGCGGAAGGGGTTGCGCAGGCCCCACAGGTAGATCTCGGGGCGCGCGGCGTCGCCCGCCCACTCGAAGCCCTCGGGCAGCTCGACGCCGTCAGCGAACGGGTTGTCGGAGGGGATGCCGTAGGGGTCGCCGGAGTCGACGTCGAGGCGCAGGATGCTGCCCAGCAGCGTGGTGATGTCCTGGCCGTTGCCGAGAGGCGGGTGGCCGTCGGCCACGTCGTTGGCCGAGCCGCCGTCACCGAGGCCCAGGTAGAGGTAGCCGTCGTGGCCGAAGGCCACCTGGCCACCGTTGTGGTTCATCTGCGGCTGGTCGATCTCGAGCAGGACGCGCTCGGAGGCAGGGTCGAGGCGACCGTCCTCGCCGCGCGTGAACTCGGAGAGCCTGGCCGTGTGGTTCCAGCCCTCGGGGCCGCCTTCACGGAGCGGCGCGCTGTAGTAGGCGAACGCCCGCCCGTTCTCGGCGTAGTCGGGATGGAACGCGAAACCGAGCAGGCCGCGCTCGTCGTAGCCGGCGTTGAGCTCGACGACGCGGTCGGTTATGTCCAGGAACGGCTGCTCCTCGCGCTGACCGCTCTGGTCGAGCGCGTACACCACGCCCGGCCTGTCCACCACGAACAACCTGTCGTCACCAGGCGCGCTCACCAGCGCCACCGGCGAGACGAAACCCTCGGCGACCAGCTCCAGCCGGAGGTTATCGAAGGCCTGTCCGTCCTGAGCGAGCGCTGCCGAACCGATCCCGAACGCGAGTGCGAGTGCTAGTAGGGAACGTAGTCTGCTCCTCACTCGATCACCTCCAGTTTCCCAACTTGCCGCGCAGGGGACGAGGGGGAGCGTGCTCCGCGCTACCTCACGAAGCTAATGAAGTTCCTGAGCGGTTCTTGAGGTGGTCAGAGGCC
>Ga0182741_1000294_pt1 | contig 77337 bp, 64 predicted proteins | sample eDN5th37CBELigOP_FD_128874 | JGI IMG/M metagenome (GOLD analysis project Ga0182741, IMG submission 128874) | Enriched Organic Plus compost microbial communities from Emeryville, California, USA - eDNA 5th pass 37_C BE-Lig OP (version 2) (version 2) ...
GATCATCGGCCGATCCCAGGCGATGCAGGAGATCTACCGGATCATCGCGCGCCTGACCCAGACGGATCTCACGGTGATGATCATGGGCGAGTCGGGCACCGGCAAGGAACTGGTCGCCCGGGCACTGCACGACTACAGCCGTCGCCGCAAGGGGCCGTTCGTGGCGGTCAACATGGCAGCGATCCCGCGCGAGCTGATCGAGTCGGAATTGTTCGGCCACGAGAAGGGGGCCTTTACCGGCGCCATGTCGCGCTATGCCGGCCGCTTCGAGCAGGCGCAGGGCGGTACCCTGTTCCTGGACGAGATCGGCGATATGCCGATGGAGGCACAGACCCGGCTGTTGCGCGTGCTACAGCAGGGCGAGTTCACCACCGTTGGCGGCACCCATCCGATCAAGGTGAACGTGCGGATCATCGCGGCGACTCACCGGGATCTCAGGGCGCAGATCGCCCAGGGCCTGTTTCGCGAGGACCTGTTCTTCCGCCTCAATGTGGTGCCTGTCCGGCTGCCGCCGCTCCGGGAGCGGCTTGAGGACATTCCCGACCTCGTGCAGCGCTTCCTTTCTCTTTCCGAGCAGGAGGGACTGCCGCACAAGGAGATCGCGCCCGAGGCGCTCGAGCGCCTCAAGGCCCATCGCTGGCCCGGCAATATCCGCGAGCTCGAGAATCTCGTCCGGCGGATCAGCGCGGTCTATGCGGACGATACGATCACGTCGCGAATCATCGATCAGGAACTGGCGGAAACCGAGCCATCTGCAGCCCCACCCATGACGCAGGAGGCGGCCACCCTGGCGGAATTCGTGGAAAACAACCTGTCCGCATATTTCGCGAGCTTCCGGGGCAAGACCCCGCCGCCCGGGCTTTACAACCGATTCCTCGCCGAGGTCGAGCCGCCGCTCATCAGCGCATCGCTGGCCGCCACCAACGGCAATCAGATCCGCGCCGCGGAGCTTCTCGGCATCAACCGGAACACGCTGCGCAAGAAAATCCGCGATTACGGCCTCACGGTGGTGCGCTCCCCTGCACAACAACGTTGATAAGTCAGACTTCACAAAAAGCTGACTCTTGGTGTGGCGTCGCCGCAACAATACTGTTGGATTTTCGCAACAGAATGGACTATGAGCTTCCTCCAGGGGTCATGGCCGGGTTAGATAGCACAACCCAAGAGGCACATGCCTGACCGGAGGAGCAACCTCAGCGCGTTGCCCTCGTGAAGGTCATCTCCCTGCGGTCGCGCCTCGGAATGCGCGGTCGCGAGTGCCTCTCGCATGTGAGCGGGGTTCATGGTCGTCGGAACAGATACAGCGAGACTGCCAGCGGCTCATCGCCTGCGCGGCAAGGTCATCAGCGACAGGCCCTATGGCGAGCATCGCATCGCGGCGAAGCTCGGCATATTCCTCGTGGTCACATCGATCATTTCCGGCCTTGCCACCTATTCGATCCTGACCGGTCTCACGTCACTCGAACCGACCCCCGACCTGATCGTCGGCCTGCTGGGACTCAATCTCGTTCTGGTGGTCTCCATGGCCGGCATGATCGCCTGGCAGGCGGTGGTACTGTGGCGCGCTCGCCGGCAGGGCATTGCCGGCGCGAGCCTCCACATCCGAATCGTCTCGCTGTTCTCGATCATTGCCGCCCTGCCGGCGATCATCGTCGCGCTGTTCGCGACGGTGACGCTCAACCGCGGCCTCGATACCTGGTTCTCGGAGCGCACCCGGCAGATCGTTGATACGGCGGTCAACGTGGCGGAAACCTATATTGCCGAGCACGGCGAGGTGATCCGCGGCGACGTTGCCGCCATTGCCACCGATCTCAGCCGGCGGAAGGACGAGTTCGACAGCAATCGCGAGCAGTTCACCCGCCGGCTTGCCACCCATGTCGCGATCCGCGGCCTTGCCGCCGCCTATGTGATGGACAGCAGCAAGCGGCGGGTTGAGTCGAGCGTGACGATCAACGACCAGATCGTGTTCCGTCCGCCCTCGGATGAAGACCTGGCTAAGGCGGCCAACGGCGAGCTGGTGGTCGAGGGCCCGGGCCGGAGCAACGTGATCCGGGCTCTGCTCAAGCTCGACGGCTTCGACAATTCCTATCTTTATGTGCTGCGCCTCGTGAACCCGAAGGTGATCGAGCATCTGCAGCGCACGCGCGAGGGCATCATCGCCTACGAGACGATGCAGAACCAGCGCACCGGCGTGCAGGTCACCTTCGCGCTCATGTATATCGGCGTGTCCTTCATCTTCCTCTTGGCGGCGATCTGGCTCGGCCTGTGGCTGTCGGACCGTCTGGTACAGCCCATTGTGCGGCTGGTGGATGCGGCGCGGCAGGTGTCGCTGGGCGACCTCGACGTGAAGGTGCCGGTGCGGCGCGCGGAGGGCGACCTCGCTACCCTGGGGCGGACGTTCAACCGCATGACCCGTCAGCTCCAGTCGCAGCATTCCGAACTGGTCAATGCCAATATCCAGCTCGATCTGCGCCGCCGCTTCATGGAGGCGGTGCTGTCGGGGATTACCGCCGGCGTCATCGGTCTCGACCGCGAGGGCCGGATCACGCTCGCCAACAGTTCTGCCCAGCAGCTGCTGCACAAGGCCGAAGGCGACCTTACGGGCGTTGCCATCACCGACGCGCTGCCCGAGCTGGACGACCTGTTCCAAAAGGCCCTGAAGAAGCGCTCCGGTGCCGCCGAAGGCCATATCAATACCCGGGTCGACGGCGAGGAGCGCAATCTCTTCGTGCGCATCACCACCGAGCGGGCGCGGGAAGAGGAGCAGGGCTTCGTGGTCACGATCGACGATGTCACCGAGCTGGTGGCCGCCCAGCGCAATACCGCCTGGTCGGACATTGCCCGGCGCATCGCTCACGAGATCAAGAACCCGCTGACGCCGATCCAGCTTTCGGCGGAACGGTTGCGGCGCAAATATGCCAAGGAGATCCACAGCGATCCGCAGGTCTTCGAGCAGTGCACCGAGACCATCATCCGCCAGGTCGGCGACATCGGCCGGATGATCGATGAATTCTCGGCCTTTGCCCGGATGCCGAAGGCGGAGCTCGAAATGGGCGACCTCACCACGGTCGTGAAGGAAGCCATGGTGCTGCAGCGGGTCTCCAGCAGCGACATCGACATCAATGTGCATGTGCCGGATGAGCCGATCCAGATCGGCTTCGACCGCCGCCTGATCACACAGGCAATCACCAATCTGGTGAAGAACGCCCGGGAGGCGGTCGAGGCACGCACCCAGAAGGATCCGCGCCATCGCGGTCGGATCGACCTTACGCTCAGCCGCGAGGGTGACAACGTGGTGATCGCCGTTGCCGATAATGGCATCGGCCTGCCCAAGGACAACCGCCAGCGGCTGCTCGAGCCCTACATGACGACGAGGCAGAAAGGTACAGGCCTCGGCCTCGCCATCGTCAAGCGGATCATGGAGGAACATGGCGGACAGATATCGCTGTCGGATGCGGATGCCGAATTCGACGGCGGCGCGCTCGTGCGTCTGATCCTGCCCGCCTTCGGCCTCTCATCGGCGACAATTGCCACCGACCATGCCGCAGATCCCACGCCGGCTGAACAAGCCGAGCCCGCGCCTGCCGATGAGTCGGGTGCAGCGGTGCCGCCGCAGGATACTGCCACGGATGAACCGGCGGCAGAGAGACAAGAGCCCTCAGCAAGCGAAGAGGGCCAGACAGTGAGTAAGGACGGCGTATCAGAAGCGGTCAATCGAGAAACCGGAAATAAGAGGGATCTTTAAATGGCTTCGGACATTCTCATCGTCGACGATGAGGCCGACATTCGAAATCTAATTGCCGGCATTCTGGAAGACGAAGGTTTTGAGGCACGACTTGCTCATGATAGCGACAGCGCGCTGGCGGCCATCCAGGACCGTCGCCCGTCACTCATCGTGCTGGACATCTGGCTGCAGGGGTCGAAGCTCGACGGCCTCGACCTTCTGAACGTCATCAAGAAGAACCATCCCGATCTGCCCGTCATCATCATTTCAGGCCACGGCAATATCGAGACGGCGGTATCCGCCATCAAGCGCGGTGCCTACGAATATATCGAGAAGCCGTTCAAGGCTGACCGGCTGCTGCTGGTTGTGGGCCGGGCGCTGGAAGCAAGCCGGTTGCGGAAGGAGAACGAAGAGCTGCGGGAGCGGGCAGGGGCACTGGCGGAGCTCATCGGCGAATCCGCGCCCATGCGGCAACTCCGGCAGCTGGTGAAGAAGGTCGCGCCCACCAACAGCCGCGTGCTGATTGCAGGCCCCATGGGCTCGGGCAAGGAGCTCACCGCACGCGTGCTGCATGCCTGGTCGCACCGCGCCAAGGGTCCGTTCGTAATCCTGCCTGCCGCGACCATGGCGCCGGAGCGCATGGAAGAGGAACTGTTTGGCGTCGAAAATCCCGATGGCACCCTCTCCCGGGTAGGCGCCCTCGAGGAGGCGCATGGCGGCACCCTCTATATCGACGAGGTGGCTGACATGCCGCTCGAGACCCAGGGCAAGATCCTGCGCGTCCTGGTGGACCAGACATTCCAGCGGGTGGGCGGCACCAAACGGGTCAAGGTGGATGTGCGCGTGGTGTCCTCCACCGCCCGCGACCTGCCGAAGCTCATCGAGGAGGGCGCCTTCCGGGAGGATCTCTATCACCGGCTCAATGTGGTGCCGATCCGGGTGCCGGCGCTGGGCGAACGGCGGGACGACATCCCAGAACTGGTGCGGTCCTTCGTAAAACAGTATTCCGCCATTTCCGGACAACCGATCCGGGAGATCGCCGAGGACGCGCTGGCCATTCTCCAGACGCTCGATTGGCCCGGAAACGTCCGCCAGCTGCGGAACAATGTGGAACGGCTCCTGATCCTCGCGGGAGGCGAGCCCGGCACGACCATCACCGCCTCCATGCTGCCGAACGAGCTCGGCGGCTTCATGCCGCCGCTGGCCAATGGCAATGGTGCCGAGCAGCTCATGTCGCTGCCCCTGCGCGAGGCGCGGGAAATCTTCGAGCGGGAATATCTCGCCGCGCAGATCGCGCGCTTCGGCGGCAACATCTCCAAGACGGCGACCTTCGTCGGCATGGAGCGCTCGGCACTGCACCGCAAGCTCAAGCTGCTGGGCGTCGGTGAAAAGTCGATGGAAATCCACTGACACGGAGAGGCAGTACCGGCCGCAGGGGCCGGTCTGCCGGTCCCTCATCGCAGAATCGTGACGAAAGGGTTATCCTCGCTCACAATAGGTGCGGGCGAGACAGATCGTGATGGCCAGGAGACAGTTTGCGCGTCTCCTGGTCGACTGATCAAACGAGCAGACATCCGACATGCGAATCCTGATCTGCGGTGCAGGCCAAGTGGGGCGGGGCATAGCCGAGCGCCTCGCCAATGAAGACAACGACGTCACGATCATCGACACGTCGCCCGCCCTGATCCAGTCCGTCACCGACACGTTGGACGTGCGCGGGATCGTCGGTCATGGATCCCATCCGGACGTTCTCGAACAGGCTGGCGCTCGCGATGCCGACATGATCATCGCTGTCACCTTCACCGACGAGGTGAACATGACGGCCTGCCAGATCGCCCATTCCCTGTTCGACATCCCCACCAAGATCGCCCGGGTCCGCGCCCAGGCCTATCTCGATCCGCAGTGGCGCAATCTCTATTCCCGCGACAATCTGGCGATTGATGTCATCATCTCGCCGGAGACAGCGGTCGGTGAAATGGTGCTGCGTCGCCTTGCCCTGCCAGGCGCCTTCGAAGCGGTGCATTTCGTGGACGAGGCGGTGATCGCCATGGGTATCCGCCTGCGCGAAGACTGCCCGGTGGTGGCGACACCCCTCAAGCAGCTGTCTGAACTGTTCCCGGACCTGCAGGCAACCGTTGTCGGCATCGTGCGCGCCGGCAAGCTATTCGTCCCCCACAGCACCGACCAGATGCTCATCGGCGATGACGTTTATGTGATTGCCGACCGCAAGCAGTCGGAGCGCGTGCTTGGTCTCTTCGGGCACGAAGAAAAGCCGGCGCGACGAGTGGTGATTGCCGGCGGTGGCAATATCGGCATGTATGTCGCGACCAAGCTCGAGGAGCGCTATGGCCGCTCGGTGCATGTCAAAATCATCGAGCAGGACCGCAACCGGGCCAACTATATCGCCGAAGATCTCAAGCGAGCCCTGGTGCTCAATGGCAGCTCGCTCGACCGCGAGTTGCTGCGCGAGGCCGGCGCGCAGGATGCCGATGCGTTTGTCGCGCTCACCAATGATGACAAGGTCAATATCCTTGCGGCCGTGCTGGCCAAGCACGAGGGCGCGCAGCAGAGCTTCTCGCTCGTGTCGAGCCCCGACCTCAATCCGGTGCTCGAGAATCTGGGCATCGACACCTATATCAGCCCGCGAGCGGTCACCATTTCGAGCATCCTGCGCCATGTGCGGCGCGGCCGCATCCGTGGGGTTCATCCGGTGCAGAACGGGGAGGGGGAGATCCTCGAAGCCGAGGCACTCACCACCTCGCCCGTGGTCGGCAAGGCGCTGCGGGATGCGGAACTGCCCGATGGCATGCGGATAGGTGCCATCGTGCGCGACAACCGGGTCTTCATCCCCGATGGCAATACCGAGATCCGGCCCCATGACCGCATCGTGATCTTCGCCCTCAATGGCCTGGTGAAGGAAGTTGAGCACCTGTTCCGGGTAAGCCTCGAATATTTCTGACCGACGGGTGCGCCGCGACATTGTCCGCATACCCCGCGACATCGCCGCCGGTTGCGCCGCGCGCCGTGAGGCTATTTATGTTACTTTCATGTGGGCATTGCCCCATTCCTGACAGGCTTTTGAGATATGGCCGTCAGGGAGACGAGCACGACGTGTGTGTGTGCGGCATCGTCTTAACCTACGCGGGAACGAAAAAATGGCATCAGAAAAGCAGCAAAACCTGCAAGACATTTTCCTGAACAAAGTTCGGAAAGAACATATTCCCCTGACGATATTTCTTGTAAATGGTGTCAAGCTCCAGGGCGTGATCGTCTGGTTTGACAATTTCTGCGTGCTGCTGCGCCGCGATGGGCTTTCGCAGCTGGTCTACAAGCACGCGATTTCGACAATTATGCCGAGCGGGCCGATCAAGCTGTATGACGAGGGCAACGGCGGTAGTGACGAATAGACCGGGAAAGTTCGGAGACGGGCCACTCGGCCCCGTCTCCTTCCAGATCGAAGGGCCGAAGGCAACGAAAGCCCATGTGGTCCATGTCGGTTTCCGGCACCATCCCCGTCACGACTCCCCCGCAGCCAGCAAGATCCTCCGCGAAGAAGCCGAGCGGCTGGAAGAAGCGAAGGGGCTTACCCTCGCGATCGATCTCGAGATCACCGGCACCACCATCGTCATGCTCCAGAAGGCCATCCCCGCCACGCTGATGGGCGGCGGCAAGGTCGAGGAAATCGCCCGCGCCGTCGAGGCGGAGGAGGCGGAGCTGGTGGTGGTCAATGCCACCCTGTCACCCGTGCAGCAGCGCAATCTCGAGCGCGCCTGGAAGGCCAAGGTGCTCGACCGCACCGGCCTCATCCTCGAAATCTTCGGCAGACGCGCCAATACACGAGAAGGGCGCCTGCAGGTTGAACTCGCCCATCTTACCTATCAGAAGAGCCGGCTTGTCCGGTCATGGACACACCTTGAAAGGCAGCGCGGCGGTTTCGGCTTCCTTGGCGGTCCGGGTGAAACCCAGATCGAGGCCGACAGGCGCGTGATCCAGGAGAGGATCGTCAAGATCAAGGGCGAGCTCGACAAGGTCAAACAGCGCCGCGAGCTGCATCGCAAGAACCGGCGCCGCGTGCCCTATCCGATCGTTGCCCTGGTCGGCTATACCAATGCCGGCAAGTCCACGCTGTTCAACCGCCTGACGCGGGCAACCGTGCTGGCCGAGGACATGCTGTTTGCCACCCTCGATCCGACCATGCGCCGGCTGGCACTGCCGCGCGGGCGAATGGTGATCCTTTCCGACACCGTCGGCTTCATTTCCGAGCTGCCGACGGATCTGGTGGCGGCTTTCCGCGCAACGCTGGAAGAAGTGCTGGAAGCAAGCCTCATCCTGCATGTGCGCGACATAAGCCATCCGGAGAGCGACGCCCAGGCGGCGGACGTGTTTTCTGTGCTCGAAACCCTCGGCCTCAGCGAGGAACAGAAGGCCGGGATCATCGAGGTCTGGAACAAGATGGACCTGGTGGACAACGTGACCCGTGAAGCACTCGCCAATCAGGCAGCCCGCCGCAATGATGTGGTGATGGTGTCGGCCCTGACAGGCGAGGGGACCGATGTCCTGCTCGAACGGGTGGAAACGGCCCTAGCCGCCAGTTCCGACATCTATTCCCTGCGTCTGCCAGCCAGCGAAGGCGCACGGATCGCCTGGCTGTATGGAGCCGGGGAAGTGCTTACGCGGGATGATGCGGAAGATGGTACCGTGGCGCTCACCGTGCGCGTGCCGCCGGAGAAATCCGGGGCGATCAGAACCCGTTATGCCGATGCGCTGACGCCCATTTCGGGCGAGTAGGGGGAGGTGCCGGGCGAGGGGCTAGAGTCCCCTCGCCTTGGCCTCATCCCAAAGGGCATCCATGCGGGCAAGCCCGGCTTCGGCCAGCGGCTCACCATTCTCCTCCAATGTTCGCTCTATATAGTTGAACCGCCGAACAAATTTCGCGTTCGCCTGACGGATTGCATCCTCCGGATCAATCTTCAGGTGGCGAGCGACATTGGCGAGCACGAAGAGCAAGTCGCCAAGTTCCTCAGCCATATGCTCCCGGTCTTTCCCCTCCGCCACCGCCTGCCTGAGCTCGCCCAGCTCTTCTTCGACCTTGTCGAGAACAGGCTCAAGCGATGGCCAGTCAAAGCCGACACGGGCGGCGCAGGCCTGGAGTTTCACCGCTCGCGTCAGGCCGGGGAGGGCCATTGCAATAGCATCCAGAATGCCTGCTGGCCGATCGGCCTTGCCGGTTGCTTCAGCCTTGGCCCTGCGCTCCTCGGCCTTGAGTGTTTCCCACATGCCCTTGGCAGCGCCGGCATCGCGCGATGCCTGATCGCCAAAGACATGGGGATGGCGGCGGATCATCTTGGTATTCACCGCCTCGACCACGTCCGCGAAGTCGAAAGCGCCAATCTCTGCAGCCATTTGGGCGTGATAGACAACCTGGAGCTGGAGGTCGCCCAGCTCCTCGCAAAGGTCGCGCATGTCCTCGCGCTCGATCGCATCCGCCACCTCATAGGCTTCCTCAATGGTATAGGGCGCGATCGTCGCGAAGGTCTGCTCAAGATCCCAGGGGCAGCCGGTTCCGGGTGTCCGCAGCGCCTTCATGATGGCAATCAGGGTGCGGATGTCGCGCGGGTCGCTGCGGGTCGGATCATTTGTCTCGGTCATGGAAATCCCGGGATTAGAGGTGGGCGACAGGTTCAGGATCGGCGTGAGAGGCGAGGGTGATCGGACCAGGTCGCCCGGCGCAGGGTGTCGCCTCACCTGCTACAAAGCCCATGCTCACGCCGACCGTTCACGACCTGTTGCCCATGGACGGAGGCGCATTCCGATCGCCCTCGCCCAGAGCCCGCTGCATTATCACCGAATCGACCCAACGGCCAAGCTTGAAGCCAACCGAGCGCAGAGTGCCGGCCATCTCGAAGCCGCAGCGCCGATGCAGGGCAATCGAGCCAGCATTGCCGCTGTCACCGATCACCGCCAGCATCTGCCGCCAAGGGCCGGCCTCGCAGCGGCGGATGAGCTCACCCAGCAAGGCCAGACCAACGCCTCGGCCGGTCTGGTCATTGGCGACATAGATCGAATCCTCGATAGTGTAGCGATAGGCCGCCCGCGGCCGGTAGATGCCGGCATAACAGTAGCCGACAACCTGGCCCGCATCTTCCGCCACGAGATAGGGCAGGCCCGCGGCGAGAATGGCGAGGCGTCTGGCGTCGAGATCTTCAACGGTGGGCGGCACTTCCTCGAAGGTTGCCAGCCCATGGAGCACGTGATGGGCATAGATGGCCTGAATCGCCGCCATGTCCGCTTCGACGGCATCGCGGATTATCAGGGACTTGCGTCGTTCACCTGCGAGCATGGCTTCCCCCATAACGGTCCGCCCGGGACAATGGGCGGCAACAGAGCATGGCGCGCCGGATGCCAGCGATATGAGGACGTGAACCGGCTCCCGACGACATCACTCCATCAGTCGCATAATCTATATTATGGAAACTGAATTGAGGGATCTGACCGGGACTGTGATGGTCATGCCATCGTATGCAGGCTCAATGCCTTCAGACAGGCTCTGGCGCAATTCCTCGTAATCAAGGTCAATGTGCATGTTCGTCAGCACCGCATGGCGCGGCTTCATGCGGTCGATCCAGTGCAGCGCGGTGGCAACATTGAAATGGGTCGGATGCGGCGCCGGACGCAACGCGTCAATGATCCAGCAGTCAAGATCCTCAAGCGCCGGCACGGCGGCGTCCGGAATCTCGCTCACGTCAGGCGTGTAGGCGAGGCCGGCAACGCGCAGCCCAAGGGCGAGGATCTCGCCATGCACCAGGTCGAAGGGCAGGAGGATCACCTCCCCGCCCGGCCCGTCAATGGCAATCGGCCGGCCGGGCGTGATCAGATGCGCGTCGAGGATCGGCGGATAGCTCGAGCCTTCTGGCGTCCTGAAACAGTAGCCGAAGCGCTGATGCAGGCTCGCAGTCGTCCGTTCATCGGCCCAGACGCGCACCCGGCGACGGGCATTGATGGCAACGGCCCGCAGCTCATCGATTCCATGGCAGTGGTCGGCATGGTCATGGGTGAAGACCACGCCATCGAGCAGGCCGACACCGACCGACAGCAGCTGCTCGCGGATGTCAGGGGTGGCATCCACCAGAACGCGGGTCACACCGCTGCGCCCTTCCCGCTCGATCAGGATCGAGCAGCGGCGGCGGCGGTTCTTGGGATTGCTGGGGTCGCAGGCGCCCCAATGATTGCCTATGCGAGGCACGCCGGCGGACGAGCCGCAGCCCAGAATGGTCACCTTCAAATGATCTGCGGCGGTCGTCGTATCGCTCATTGCCGGTTCGCCCTGGTGAAGAGACGAAAGAAATTGTCAGTGGTGATGTCGGCCATGTCCTGCAGGCTGACGCCCTTTATGTCTGCAAGAGATGCAAGCGTGTGAACCACATAGGATGGTTCGTTGACCTTGCCTCTGAAGGGAACGGGCGCAAGGTAAGGCGCGTCCGTCTCGACCAGCAGGCGGTCGAGCGGCACGGCGGCCGCGACATCACGGATCGATTGGGCTGACTTGAAGGTGAGGATGCCCGAGAAGGAGAAGTAGCAGTCGAGCTTCATGCCGCGCTCGGCAAGCCGGGCATCAGAGGAGAAACAATGGAGCAGGGGCGTAAATGTCCCCTTCCCCATCTCCTCCTCGAGGATTGCCGCCGTGTCGTCTTCAGCCGCACGGCTGTGAATTACCAGCGGCAGGCCGGTGCGGCGGGCTGCTTCGATGTGGGTGCGGAACCCACGCTGCTGGTTCTCCGGGGTTGAATAGTCATAGTGATAGTCCAGCCCCGCCTCGCCAATGGCGATCACCTTGGGATGAGCGGCGAGGGCGACGATTTCCTCAACCGGAATGTCCGGCTCTTCGTTGGCATTGTTCGGATGGGTACCAACAGTGCAGAAGATCTCGTCGTAAGCCTCGGCAATCGCCCTAATGCGGTCGAACTGGCGGATGCGCGTGGAAATGGTCACCATGTTGCGCACGCCTGCCTCGCGAGCGCGGGCTACGACGGCATCTAGATCGGCAAAATCGGGAAAGTCCAGATGACAGTGGCTGTCGATTACGCCGGTTACATTCACAGTCCTGGTCATTTGCCGGGCTTTGCCTCTTCCTGCTCCACGTAGCGCGGGAATACGCCGTGAGGCGCCGGCAGGGGTGTTCCCGCTATCAGCCCTGCCCCGAGTGCCGCAAAGCTGCGCTGATCTGCGGGCACGGCCACCAGGTCGAGCAGCTTGGCCGCCGAGCCCGGAATGAAGGGCTGGGCGAGGATCGCGACCCGCCGGATCAGCTCGGCCGTCACATGCAGCACGGTGTTCATACGCGCGGGATCGGTCTTCTTCAGGGCCCAAGGCTCCTCGCGGGCGAAATAGCGGTTGGCATCGGCCACGACTCGCCAGATGGCATCGAGCGCCTTGTGCACCGCCTGTTCGTCGATATAGGGGCGAATCTCATCGATCAGCGCGCCGGCTGCCTCCAGGATGGTCCTGTCGTCATCCGACAGCGGCCCCAGTTCCGGCACCCTGCCCTCGCAGTTCTTAGCGATCATCGACAGCGAACGCTGGGCAAGATTGCCAAGGTCATTGGCGAGGTCGGCATTGATGCGATTGACGATGGCCTCATGGCTGTAATTGCCATCCTGGCCGAAGGGCACCTCCCGCATGAAGAAGTAGCGCACCGGATCAAGCCCATAGTGCTCGATCATGGCGATCGGGTCGATCACGTTGCCCAGGGACTTCGACATCTTCTCGCCCCTGTTGAACAGGAAGCCGTGACCGAAAACCCGCCGCGGCAGCGGCAGACCTGCCGACATCAGAAAGGCCGGCCAGTAGACCGCATGGAAGCGCACGATGTCCTTACCGATGACATGGACGTCCGCCGGCCAGAACTTGCGGAACGTGTGCGCATCTTCATCGGGGAAGCCCACGCCAGTGATGTAATTGGTGAGGGCATCGACCCACACATACATCACATGTTTCTCGTTGCCGGGGACCGGCACCCCCCATTTGAAGGTGGTGCGCGAAACCGACAGGTCGCGCAGGCCGCCCTTCACGAAGCTTACCACCTCGTTGCGACGGGCATCGGGCCCGATGAAATCGGGATTGGCCTCGTAATGGGCAAGGAGGCGGTCCTGATAGGCGGAAAGCCTGAAGAAATAGCTCTCCTCCTCGACCCATTCGACGGGCGTGCCCTGGGGCGACAGGCGCTTGCCATCCTCAGTGACGGTCAGCTCGCTTTCGTCGTAATAGGCCTCATCACGGACCGAATACCAGCCGGAATAGCTCGACAGGTAGATGTCGCCATTGGCTTCCATCCGCCGCCACAGCTCCTGGCAGGACGCATAGTGCCGTTCCTGGGTGGTGCGGATGAAGTCGTCGTTCGAGCAGCCCAGCGCCTGAACCATCCTCTGGAAGAGGGCGGAGTTGCGGTCGGCCAGTTCGCGGGGCGTGATCCCTTCCCTATCCGCGGTCTGCTGCATCTTGATGCCATGCTCGTCAGTCCCGGTGAGGAAATAGACGTCATAGCCATCCAGCCGCTTGAAGCGGGCGAGCGCGTCGGTCACCATCGCCTCATAGGCATGCCCGATATGGGGGGCGCCATTGGGGTAGGAAATCGCGGTGGTGATGTAAAAGCGCTTGTCGGACATGGGCTCAGAATCTCTCATACATCAGGCGCGGGCACTGTCGTCGATCAGGCGGAACGCCTGCACGATCACCTCCCGGCGATCGAGGTTTAAGGCATTTGCCTGAGCGATGGAATGGACGATCGCACGATGCACGTCCATCCAGGCGCCGATCCGATCCGGTCGCAGGATTCCATTCCAGTCGTCAATGCCGCGGGCAGCATCCCGTATCCTGCGGGACAACCATTGTTCAAGCAAATCGGTGAACAGGCGATAATCATCGATCACATTGATGGCGCGCAGGCTGTCGGCGAAGTCCAGCACCCGCTGGTAGTCGATGCCGGGCACGCTGGCCATCAGGCGGGAAAAATCCTCGAACATGCGCAGGCTGCCGCTTCCCAGCATCTGCAAGGCGCGGCCGGGGCTGCCCTCAGCGAGGCGGATCGTCAGATTGCGCTGGTCGGTGGAGACCTGCGGCACAAGCTCCGCCGGGAGGGTGTCGAGGACTCGGGCAACCGTCTCTTCCGGCAGCGGCTGAAGCTCCAGCCGCGTACAGCGCGAGCGGATGGTCGGCAACAGCCGGCCAATCACATGAGCGATCAGGAGAAAGACCGTCTGGGGCGGTGGTTCCTCGAGACTCTTGAGCAGGGCATTGGCGGCATTGGCATTCATCTCATCCGCGGCGTCAACCACCACAACGCGATAGCCGCCCTCGCCTGCCGTCCGGGCCAGGAACTGGCTCACGGGGCGGACGTCATCGACCCCGATCTCGCCCTTCAGCCGCTTGCTGCGCTGATCGAAGCTGCGAGTGACGGTGAGCAGATCCGAATGCCCCTGGGCTGCCACGCGGCGGAAAAGGGGATCATGCTCATCGATGGCGAGCGTCTCCCGGCGCTCCCCATGCTTAAGGGGATTGGCCAGCAGCAAGCGGGCGAAGCGATAGGCTAGGGTTGCCTTGCCGATACCGCGCGGACCATTGAGGATCCAGGCATGGTGGAGCTTGCCGGCATTATAGGCATCCAGCAGCCGACGCTCCGCCTTCCCGTGGCCGAGAAGTACGCTGCGCTGGCGCGGATGGAGCCTGTCTTCGCCCCCGGATGTGGCATCGTCCGTCATGGTTCTTGGGTATCAGCCGAGATAGCGGGATGCAACGACGCTCCATATGGTCTCGGACACTTCATCGACCGGACGGGTCGTATCGATCACCACACAACGCTCAGGTGCCGCTCGGGCGGCGGCGAGAAATGCCTCCCTCAGGCGGGTGTGATAGTCGAGCCCCTTTGACTCGAAACGCCCCTCCCCGCCTGCGCGATGGGCAGCGCGGGCAAGGCCGATCGTCGGGTCGATGTCGAGAATGAGGGTAAGCGAGGGCCAGTGCGGGCCGATAATGCGCCGCTCGAGATCCTCGATGAGAGCAAGGTCGGCGCCCCCAGCTGCCCCCTGATAGGCACGGGTTGAATCCGCGAAGCGGTCGCAAACCACGAAGTCCCCGCGGTCTAGGGCGGGCACGATCAGCCGGCGTAGATGGTCGTCGCGGGCGGCATAGTTGAGCAGGACTTCGGTCGACGCAGACCACCGATCGGCCTCGCCGCGCACCAGCAACGAGCGGATCGCCTCCGCCCCATCCGTGCCGCCGGGTTCGCGGGTGAGAACCACCTCGCGGCCTGTTACCTCCGCAAGGCGGGCCGCCAGCCTTCGCGACTGGGTCGACTTGCCGGTGCCCTCGCCGCCTTCGAAGGTGATGAATCGATTAAGTGCCATGGATCAACGCAGCCGCTCTTCCCATCTGCGCCCTGGAGCGCGTTCCTGCCCTTGCCGCACCAAGACTTACGCTGCCGGCACGCGGCAGGTCAGCTGCCAAACATCATGAGGCTCAGAGTATCCACAGCACGGCGGAGCATGCCGTCGGCGGCCTGAACCGGGTGACCCGCATAGAGGGGGATCGCACTCACTTTCTTGCCGTCCAGGGAGAACTGGAGGGTGCCGACCCGCTGGCCGACCTTGACCGGGGCATAGAGCGGGCTCTCGTAGATGAGCTCGGCGGTCATGCGCTTGCGCTCGTCATTGGAAATCATGAGGCGCACCGGCTCATGCGCCACCATGCTCGTCCAGCTGCGGTCGCCGCCCCAGACCCGGGCGCGGCCGATCGCGGCATTGGCCTCGAACAGGGTCACGGTGCGGAAGCGGCGAAAGCCCCAGGAGAGCAGCTTGCCGGCTTCCTCCTCGCGCTCTCGGGCCGACTTCAGGCCGGAAACCACGAGGATAAGGCGGCGCCCGTTGCGTTCAGCCGAGGCCACCAGCCCATAGCCAGCCTCCTTGGTATAGCCCGTCTTGAGCCCGTCAACGCCGGCAACCACCCCCAGAAGCGGATTGCGGTTGCGCTGGGTGATCTTGTTCCAGGTGAATTCCGGATTGCCAAAATAGGTGCGGTAGTAATCCGGATATGTATGGATCAGATAGCGTGCCATTTCCGCTAGCTCCCGCACGGTGGTGCGGGTACGGGGATCAGGCAGCCCGGTCGCGTTGGTGAAGATCGACTGCGGCCAGCCGTGACGTCGAGCCGTCTCGGTCATCATCGCGGCAAAGGCCTGTTCGGATCCGGCAAGCCCTTCGGCAATGACGATGCAGGCATCATTACCGGAGACCGTCAGCGCTCCCATCAGGAGGTTGTGAAGCGAGATCTTCGAGTTGACGGCGGCGAACATGGTGGAGCCGCCGGAGGGCGCTCCGCCCTTCTTCCAGGCATTGGTGGAGACGGTGAATTCGTCATCCAGCGAAACCTCGCCGCGCTTCAGGGCATCGAAGGCGACGATGGCCGTCATGATCTTGGCCATGCTCGCCGGCGCGATCAGGGTGTCGGGATCCTTCTCATAGAGGACCTCGCCGGAGCCGGCGTCGATCAAGATTGCGTGAGGCGCAAGGGAGGTGAAGTCCGGCTTCTCGGGTTCGGCAGTCGCGGCCCGTTCGGCAGGCGCTGCGGCCGTTTCCGGTTTCGTCTGTGCCAGCCCCATCGGAACAAGCTGCAGACTGGCCAGTAACAACACGAGCGCGACCAATAGCCAACGGCCAGGCGCTGCTGTCATCTGTGTCACCCTACCCCTTACATGACCATCAACGGTCTTCCACGGACCGCTGGAAAATCACCTTTTAACCTTAATCAAGGTAGCGATTGTGCCCCGCCAAATCAATCTCGGAGGGTAGGTCGCGGGGGGCACTCGCCTAGTACGAAGCGGGCACGATCCGGGCGTCTGCGTAACCCGCCGCGCGCACATTCTGCAGGGTCGCATCGGCCGAGCGCGGATCGCTCAGCGGGCCAACGCGCACCCGGAAGAGGCGGCTGGTGGCAGTCTCGAGGGTCGAGATCTCCACGGGCCCAAGGCTCGCCAGCAGATTCCGGGCGCGCTCGGCATTCTCGGCACTCGAGAGCGCCGCTGCCTGGATGTAGTAGGCAGCGCCTCCGGCCGACTGCTGCGCTGGCTGCGGCGCTGACACGGCGGGCGCAGCGTTCGCCATGACCGGCGCCGACGGAGCGCTGAGGACCGGCCTCGGGGCAGGTTCAGCCTTGGCTACGGCGAAGGGAACCTGCGCAGGCTTGGGCTCGTGTCGACCGGGCTGAGGCGCGGGCTCTGCCCTTGCCACCATGACCGGCGCTGGCGCCGCACCACCGCCGCCACCTCGACCAGTGCGCATGTCCGCCGATGCAATCATGTATTTCATCGGCGTGCCGCGGCGGAGCTCCTCGTTCATGGCCAGGAGGTGCTCGCCCTTGTCGTTGAGGGGCGCCGGACCAACATACTGGACCCGTACCTTGGCGGTGCCCTTGTTCTTTACCTCAAGCACCTCGGCACTGCGGCGCGACAGGTCGATGATGCGATCGTTCACGAAAGGACCGCGATCATTGACGCGCACGATCAGGGACTTGCCATTGGTGAGATTGGTCACCTTCGCGTAGCTCGGCAGCGGCAAGGTAGTATGGGCCGCCGTCAGGTCGTTCATGTCGAACCATTCACCATTTGAGGTCATCCGCCGATGAAAGGCCTCGCCATACCAAGAGGCAACCCCCACCGCATCATAGTTGGGATCTTCCCGTGGCGTGAATTTCTGGCCGGCCACCTCATAGGGCTTGCCCACGTGATAGCGCCCGCCCCCCTTGGGCAGCGGCCCCTTGCCCGGATAAATCGGGCTGCCCTTGCCGGCAAAGGGATCGAGTTTCTTGGAGGCGACCTTCGGCGACGAGCAAGCACTCAGTCCGACGGCGCAGGAAATCAGGAGAACGGCAGCGAGGGGGGCAAGAAAGCGCGGTGACCGGACTTCACGCGGCTGGCGATGAGAAACCGTCCTGTTCAAATCGAATGTCCCACTCTTACGCTTTGTGCCAACCGGCATGCGCAGACGGATGGCTATCCAGCGTTCAAATTGCGCCGACTACGTAAAGGGGACGTTTATAGAGTTGGTTAAACCTTGCTTAAAAATGCGCCTTACCGGGGCTTGGCCTTGCTGCGTCCCGAGGGCTTGCCTGGCTTTGCGGCGCGGGTCGCCTTCTCAAGAGCGGCGAGCCGCTCGAGATTGCGGCGGGCGCCGGCATTCTCGGCATTGGCTGCCAATGCATAAAGACGACGCGCTTCGTTGATATCCCGCGGGACGCCCCAGCCCATCTCATACATGCCGGCGAGATTGTTCTGTGCCCAGGGGTTGCCCTGGTCCGCCGCCTGCTTGAACCAGCGGGCCGCCTGCTTGTAATTGCGGGCTATGCCATTGGCGGTGAGATACATGAGGCCGAGGCTGTTCTGAGCTTCCGGCACGCCCTGATCGGCGGCGCGACGATACCAGATCACAGCCTGCTCGGCATTCTTGTCGACGCCGATGCCGTGCTGGAGAACATAGCCCAGGCGGAACTGGGCATAGGGCTGACCGTAGCGGGCCGCCGTCTGATACATGCTGACAGCAAAGGGGATATCGGCCGGAAGACCAGGGCCGCCCTGTTCGAGCACCCGCCCCAGATGATACTGGGCATCCACATTGCCCTTGTTGGCTGCGCGCTGAAAGAGCTCGGCCGCCCGCCTCAGATCCTTGGGAACGCCATTCTCGCCCCGCTCATAGGCAAGGCCCAAGGCACAGGTTGCGACATCATCGCCGCGCTGGGAAAGAACCGAGTTTTCGCCGGCCGGGAGACCATTCTCGCATCTGGAGCCGGCAGGTTCGGCCCAAGCCCGCCCTGTGCCGGCCTGCAGGACGGCGAGCAGGCCCACAGCCACGACAAGCGGCCGGGCCAGGCGACGCGCGCCTTCCGACACGCTGCCGGCCGATGCCAGCTTCTGTCCTGCTGCGGCCTTCATGCGACCATCCTTCCTGCCGGAGGGAGACAAGGGTTCTTTGCTCCCAAGCTCATGATATCATGCGGAAGCTGATAATAAATACCCGGGAGTCCCCAGCCACATGTCCACCCCCCCTTCGCCCTCCGAGGTGCGCTATGACGGCGAGTATTACCCGTCAGGTATCACGTGGGACATGCCGCTGCGGAAAGAGACGCTGGTCGAGGTCTTCGACCGATCGGTCGAGCGCTTCCGACACCGACCCTGCACCAATTTCCTGGGCCAGGGCATGTCCTTCGGCGACATGGGCGCCCTGACCGAGCAGATCGCTGGCGGGCTGACACGCCTCGGGGTGGGCCCCACCGTACATGTGGGCCTCGTGCTGCCGAACACACCCTATTTCATCGCCTGCTTCTATGCGATCCTGAAGCTCGGCGGAACGGTGGTGAGCTTCAACCCGCTCTACACGGTGGACGAGCTCGCCCATCAGGCCAGAAATGCCGAGGTGAACATCCTGATCACCGTCGACATTTCCAGCGTCTTCGAAAAGGTGGCAGCGCTGGTCGATCAGGGCGTGATCGAGAAAGTGGTGGTCTGCCCCTTCGCGGATATCCTACCGCCGGTCAAGAAGCTGCTTTTCAACCTGTTCAAGCGCAGCGAAGTGGCGACCGTGCCAGACCATGGCGCCTTCATCGATCTTGAGACGCTGCTTGAGGGGGCCGGTGATTACGAGCGGCCCGACATCCATCCGGAGGATGTCGCGGTGCTGCAATATACCGGCGGGACGACCGGCACGCCCAAGGGAGCGATGCTCACGCACGCCAATCTCACCATCAATCTGCAGCAAGTGCGAGCGTGGTTCACCGATGTGGTGGACGGCCAGGAGAGGATGATGGGGGTTCTCCCCTTCTTCCATGTCTTCGCACTCACCGGGGTCATGAATCTCTCGATCGCCCATGGCTTCGAGATCATCCTGATGCCGCGCTTCAAGCTGGAGGACACACTCAAGTTGATCCGAGCACACCGGGTCACGCTGTTTCCCGGCGTGCCGACGATTTTCGGGGCGATCATCAACTCGAAGTCGGCCCGGCCGGAAGCCCTTTCGTCGCTCAAATACGCCATATCAGGCGGCGCACCTCTGCCGCTCGAGATCCGCAAGGGATTCGAGGCTATGACCGGATACAGCCTGGTCGAGGGCTATGGCCTCAGCGAAACCTCACCGGTCGTGACCATCAATCCGTTCTCGGGGCGGCGGCCCGACAATTCCATCGGCCTGCCGGTGCCGGGAACCCTCACCTCCATCCGCTCGCTCGATGATCCCAGCCAGCCCGTGCCCCTGGGCGAGAAGGGCGAACTGTGCGTCGCTGGTCCGCAGGTGATGAAGGGCTATTGGAAGCAGCCGGAAGAAACCGCGCGGGTCTTCATCGGCAACTATCTGCGAACCGGCGACGTAGGCTATGCCGACCGGGATGGCTTCATCTATCTGGTGGACCGGATCAAGGACATCATCATCGCCTCGGGCTTCAACATCTATCCGCGGCGCATCGAGGATGCGATCCATGCACATCCGGCAGTGGCGGAATGCACGGTCATCGGAATCAAGGATGACTACCGGGGGGAGGCGCCGAAGGCCTTCGTCAAGCTGCGCCCAGGCGCCAGACTCACCGTCGAGGAGCTGCTACATCATCTGGAGCCGCGGCTGTCGAAGATCGAGATGCCGGCAGAAATCGAGTTCCGCGACGAACTGCCGAAGACCATGATCGGCAAGCTGTCGAAGAAGGCGCTGCGGGAGGAGACCTGAGTCCTCCTTCCCGCCGGGTTTCAACTGAGCAGCTGATTGATGGCCTCGCTCAGGGCATTGCCCATGAGCGGCTTGTCCACCACACGGATGCCGATGGCATGGGCGCGGGCCCGCGCCTCGCGGTTGAGCCTGCCGGTGATGAGGATGGCCGGCTGCGAGAGCCCGGCATCGCGCAGGGTCTCGACCAGATCGAGGCCGCTCATGCCTGGCAGCTGCTGGTCAACGACCAGGCAGATGGCCCCTGAGGGAAGTCCGTCTGCGAGCATGGCTTCGGCGCTGGAATAGGCGAAGACCTCGTGCCCCTCGATGCCCAGGGAAAAGCTCAATGCGCTGAGCAGGGCTGCATCGTCCTCGACCAGGACGACCGCACTCCCACGCCCTGTTCCGCTACCGGACCGCTCGCCGGCGCCAGGATCAGATGCCGCTGATGGCAGGATCGACGGGAAGCCACTCAACGCTCATCAGTCCTTCTATGCCAGCGCATAACTGCAGGGTTTCACAAAGGGCTAGCTGGACCAGTCTGGCGTCGTCCCGGCAGCCCGTTTGTCCATTGAGGCAAACATAGCTGACAGGCAATGTCCTTGATCTCGCTCAAAAATCCCGGCTAGTGACCTGAGAGATCGACAAGCAGCGCCATGCGTACCAGCTCCGAGAGACTGGTCGCCCGCATTTTCTGCATGACATTGGCGCGATAGATTTCGACCGTGCGCGGGCTGATGCCAAGATCACCGGCGATCACCTTGTTCGGCTTGCCCTCAACCAGGCCTTCGAGCACCTCGCGCTCGCGCCCCGAGAGCTCAGCTAGGCGGCTGACGATTTCCTGGCGCTGCTGATCGCGCCGCGCGTTCTCGCGACTTTCGCCTACGCCAGCCGTTACCGCCTGGACGATCTGATCCTCGTTGAATGGTTTCTCGATGAAGTCGATGGCGCCAAGCTTCATCGCCTCCACGGCCAGGGGCACGTCGCCGTGGCCGGTGATGACGATCACCGGCGTGAGGTTACCGTTCTCGCGAAGGTGCCTGAGCAGCTCGATGCCGTTCATCTCGGGCATGCGGATATCGGTCACGATGCAGCCGCTCGTGGCGGGGTCGAAGGCCTCGAGAAAAGCCTGGGGCGAGGCATGGCATTTCACATTGAAGCCGGCCGTGGCCAGCAGGAAGCCCAGCGAGTCGCGTACGGCCTCATCGTCGTCGATGATATCGATCAGTGTGTTATCCATGGCCATTGGCCTCTTCCCTGCCAACTGATGCCAGAGTCATGCGGAACACCGTTCCCCTGCCATTCGGATTGGGTTCGGCCCAGATGCGCCCGCCATGAGCCTCGATGATCGTGCGCGATATGGAAAGTCCAACCCCCATGCCATGCTTCTTGGTGGTCTGGAAAGGCTGAAACAGCTTGGCCGCCATTTCCGGGCTGAGGCCGGTGCCGGTGTCGGAAACGCTGATCTCGACCCGGCCGCCGGGCATCGGCCGGCTGCTCACCACGAGCTCGCGCTCGGGGCTCTCGTCCATGGCTTCCAGCGCATTGCGCATGAGATTGAGCAGAACCTGCTGGATCTGCACCTTGTCCGCGAGGACGCGATCCGTATCAGGCGACAGGTCAAAGCGCACCCGGACCCCCTGTTCCTTCGCGCCAACCAAGGCCAGGGCGCTTGCCTCCTCGATCAGCTTGTTGACATTCTCCACTTGGTGATCGGTCTCGCCCCGGGTCACGAAATCGCGCAGCCGGCGGATGATCTCGCCGGCGCGAAGGGCCTGGGCGGCAGCCTTGTCCAGGGCATCGAGCACCATCTGAGTGTTCACATTGCCCTGGGAGGTCGTCACCAGCCGGTTGACCCCGCGCAGATAGTTGGAGATGGCCGAGAGCGGCTGGTTGAGTTCGTGGGCCAGGGTCGAGGCCATCTCACCCATGGCGGTGAAGCGCGACATGTGAATGAGCTCCGACTGCAGTTCCTGCAGCCGCGCCTCCGCCTCCTGACGTTCGCTCAGATCGCGCATGAAGCCGATGAAGGCGCGCTCTCCCTCGACATTGATCTCGCCCACGGCAAGTTCGATGGGAAGGGTCGCGCCATCCCGGCGCTCGCCCACCACCACGCGGCCAATGCCAATGATCCGCTTCTCCCCCGTCGTCAGGTAGCGGGCCAGATAACCGTCATGGCTCTGCTTGTAGGGCTGAGGCATGAGGATGCTGACATTGCGACCGATAACCTCATGATCGCGATAGCCGAACATGCGCTGGGCGGTAGAGCTGAAGGACTGGATGATGCCGCGCTCGTCGATAATCACCATGGCATCCGGCACCGTGTCCAAAACCGCCTGCAGACGCGCCTCGCGGGCCTGGAGAGCCTGGCGCTGGAGTTCCGCATCCAGCCTGCTTTCGCGCAGGGCGGCGCCAAACCAGGCCATGCCCAGGCCGACAATGGCAAAGATGATGATCTGTTCGTGGGAGGTCGCCAGCCATTCCCTGTAGGCCATGAGATGGAGAAGTGCCGTCAGGGCAATGATGGCAGCGATTCCCGGACCCAGACCGCCGAAAACGCTGGCCACCAGTATCGCCGGAACCAGGAGCAGCAGCGTCACCTGGGTATCGTTGGAGATGATCGTATCAAAGGCGATGGTGATCACGGCAGCCAGGGCCACGGCGATCATCGCAAAGAGATAGCGGCCAAAGGCCGATTCCTGGAAAAAGCGCAAAGGTGATGGCGCCGAATTCACCGATGCAGCTCCGCAATCATGTCCATCCGCCCGTTGTGACAAACTGGCTAAGGGATTTCCCGTAAGTGGGTTTCCCGAATTTTCTCATTGGGGAATAGCACATAAACGTGTGGGCAAGCCAACAGCTTCATCACACCGCTTGCGGCATCCCGAAACGAGAACTCCCATGTTGACCTACAGCGCCACTCCCGCCGCCGAGACGTTCGAATTCCGTCGTCCTGTCCAGGATCGTGTGCTGGATGAGCGATCGGCTCTCGCGGAGTTCCTCCCCTTCTCCGAGCAGCCGGTCAATCACGCTCGCAACAGCCAGATCTTCGCTGAAGGCGAATCCGCCGATTATGTCTATCTGCTGCGTTCCGGCGTGGTGCGCATGACCAAGATGCTGAATGATGGCCGGCGGCAGATCAGCGCCTTCCACTTCCCCGGCGACATATTCGGCTTCGAGGTTGGCCTGTTGCACAGCTATTCGGCGGAAGCGGTCACTCCGTGCAAGGTCGATATCGTCTCGCGCAGCACGCTCGAGGCATCGGCCCGCCGGACCAGCTTCGTCGCCCGCAATCTCTGGGCGCTGGCGGTGCAGGAACTCGAGAAGGCCCAGGACCACATGCTCCTGCTGGGCCGCAAGACGGCGGCGGAACGGGTATCCAGCTTCCTCCTGCACATGGCGGATCGCAAGCCGTGGTCCAATATCGTCGACATTCCGATGTCGCGTAGCGACATCGCCGATTATCTCGGTCTCACCATCGAGACCGTGTCACGCACCCTCTCCCACCTTGAGGCTCAGGGTGCGATCCAGCTGCCAAGTTCGCGACGGGTCATGATCCAGGACCGCTCGCTGCTCGAGGCCAGCGACTGCATGTAAAGTCTAACGACTGGGGGCGCAGAAAGGGCGCGCTGATTGCTCAGCGCGCCCTTTCTTGTCATCTGACGCGAGGCGTTAAGCCTGAAGGTCGGTTTCCTGACTCACATAGAGGCAATGGCACGCAGCGAGAAGACAGGACGCTTCTCGGCCTTGCTCTGCCCCATCTGGGGCGCGCCGCCCTGCTGCGCGGCTGAAGAAGAAGCCTGCATCTGCCCTGCGGCTGCTGTCATGATCATCTGGTCGGGACCGGACTGTTTCGATTGATCTACCATAGCGCCCCTCTTTTCCGTCGCCATTTTAGCCCTGCATTACTGTCAATACGAGGAAGGCAGCAATAGTTGCACCTGCGAACAAAATAACATCGAGGACCACATTCTTGCGATGCTTTCCGTCCCCCATCACCGTGCGTGCCATGGTATCACCCGATAAACTAGGAATAAGCAAGCCCGGTGTGTTTTGTGGATGGGGATTGTGTCTCTTTAATGATCAAAAATACCTGGTTTTCCAAGCTTGGTTAATAAATTGTAACAATTGGTAACAGTCTGTAACAATATATCGCGGCTCGTGATCGCAGATCACCATGGGGCCTAGCCCGGCGGCAGGAAGGCATTCCCTTCTCGCCAACCGAAGGTCCGGTATTGGGGGTAAGTCACATCACACCCTCGTGATCGCTCCCCGGCGGGAACCAAATCTGCCCAGCATGGTTCTTGGGACATCGGATCACTCGTCCTCCCCCACGGTGATCTGCGAGATCCAGGGTCCCTCCCCCCGCGAACCCGATCTCTATTTGCCCCGGTGTCCCCCCACCGGGGCTTTTTTTGCATCGGCCGAAGATGCGCCGAGCGCTGAATGAATTTGTTAAGCCGACTCAGGCATGACTTGCAGTTCACCCTCCCTCCAGCAGAGGCCATGCCCATGAGCATTACCATTGAGCCACACATGATCCAGCCGCTGATTGCGCTGGTCGCCGGCGTCCTCATCCTGCTCGTGCCGCGTCTGCTCAACTATGTGGTCGCTGTCTATCTGATTGCCATCGGCCTGCTCGGTCTCTTCCACTAACAAAAACGGGCGCAACCGAAATTGCGCCCGTGCTGCGTATCAGACCTCTGCCGCGGTCGTGTCAGCGACAGAAGACCTTGCGGCCCGAATATGTCGTGAAGTAGCCCGTGCGCGGGTTGAAGCTGCGATAGCGCGACGAGCAGTACTCGTACCAGGCCGGTGTCCAGGGCTGGAGCGCACCGCGGTAATAGGTGCGCGGCACATAGTCGTAGCCATAGTAATAGGGATAGCCCCAGGCCGCGCCAAGACCGAGCCCCAGGCCGACATAGGGTGCATAGCCCCAGCCGCCATAATAGCGGTTGCGCCAGCGGTGTCCTCCGCCATGCCATCTGCCGCCGTGCCAGCGGCCGCCACCATGCCAGCCACGACGACCGCCGCCGTGCCAACCGCCGCCACCACGACCGCCACCATGCCAGCCACGACGACCGCCGCCGCCACCGCGCCAGCGTTGCTGGATCTGCACGACGTCGAGGCCGCGGGCCACGCCGAACCCTTCTCCAACCGCCGACCCCATGACGCTCGCGGCCTTGCCCGGAACCGGGGCCAGCATGGTCAGACCAGCGATCGCCGCGCCTGCCAAGCCGAGAAAAAAGAATTTCATCGGATCCTCCTTGCCAGAGCATGCCCGCGCGACGCCACGTCACCGGCATGGTCTGATCGGCAGCACATTCCGGACTTGTCCGGAGGCGCTGTATGGTTCCTAACGCTGTACGAATGTAAAAGGCTCCGTAATGACGTCACCGCAACGGAACCGCTTCCCCGCCGGCGCTACCCATGCCATCTAGAGCCCGTGGATGGTTCGATGGGGTAGGTCCGGTGAGAAAGGTTGCGCTGTTTCTGGCGGCGGTGATGATCATGGCGGGAGCCGGCTGGTTCTTCAGCCAGCGCTCGACCCCAGCCAGCATCCAGATCCAGACGGTCACACTCACCGACGACAACGACATTCGCAGCAGCGTCTCCACCACGGGAACGCTCCGGCCGCTCATCATGGTCGAAATCGGCTCCCAGCTTTCCGGACAGATCGCCGAGATCTATGTCGACTATTCATCGCCGGTCGAGGCGGGCCAGGTCATCGCCCTGATCAATCCCGACAGCTATCGCACCCGCGTCCGCGAGGCTGAAGCGCTGGTTTCCGTCGCCGAGGCGACCATTGCCGTACAGAAGGCGAGCGTCGACCGCGCTGTGGCCAATCTCGAGCGGGCACGCAATGACCACGCCCGCGCCTCGACGCTGGCACAAAAGGGGACCACCTCGCAGGCCGCCCTCGATGTAGCGCTCAATGCCCTGCGCACCGCCGAAGCCGAGCTCGCCATGGCAAAGGCGCAGCTACTGGATGCCGAAGCCGTCTTGCTGCAGCGCCAAGCCAATCTCGATAATGCCCGCATCGACCTTGAGCGCACCCAGATCCGCTCGCCCATCAAGGGCGTCGTGCTCGAACGATTGGTCAATGTCGGCCAGACAGTTGCTGCCAGCCTGTCTGCGCCGAAGCTGTTCACCATCGCCGAGGATCTCAAGCGGATGGAGATCGACGGCCAGGTGGATGAGGCGGATATCGGCCAGGTCAAGATCGGCGATCCTGTGCGCTTCACCGTCGATGCCTATCCGGGCGAGACCTTCAAGGGCAAGGTGCAGCAGATTCGTCTGTCGCCGACCACCCTCGACAATATCGTCACCTATACGGTCGTCATCTCCACCAGCAACGAGCAGGAGCGCCTGCTGCCCGGGATGACCGCCAATATCGAAATCATCACCGGCGAGCGCTTGCATGTCCTGGCGGTGCCCAATCAGGCCTTGCGCTTCGAGCCTCAGGGACCGGCACGGAGGCTGGTTGCGCGCGATGGCGGACGCCCGGAAGACCCGCGCCCTCGACGGAGGGGTGAGGCCGGCGAAGCCCAGGTCTTCGTGCTCGAGGATGACGGCCACCTTAGCCGCCGGGAAGTCAAGCTCGGCGCCAGCGACAGCCGCATGACGGAAGTGGTGGGCGGCAATGTGAAGGCTGGCGACAGGGTTGCGACCGGCATTATGGCTCCACGGCCATGAGCGCGCCGCTGATCAGCGTCCGCCACCTGGTCAAGCTCTACCAGATGGGCGATGCCGAAGTGCATGCCATTGATGACGTGTCCCTCGACATCGAAGCAGGAGAGTATGTGGCGGTCACCGGCGCTTCCGGCTCCGGCAAGTCGACCTTCATGAACCTCCTCGGCGCACTCGACGTGCCAACCTCCGGCACGCTCATGATCGACGGCCGCAATCTTGGCGAGATGTCATCCGACGAACTCGCCCGGTTCCGCAACCGGACCATCGGCTTCGTGTTCCAGCAGTTCAACCTGCTTCGACGCACGAGCGCTCTCGACAATGTCTGCCTGCCCCTGCTCTATTCCCATGTCTCCCATGCCGAGCGCATCGAGCGTGCGCGACACTGCCTCGAGCGGGTGCATCTTTCGTCCCGCGCCCACCATTTTCCCTCGCAGCTCTCCGGCGGCCAGCAGCAGCGGGTGGCGATTGCTCGGGCGCTGGTCAGCAATCCCAAGATCCTGCTGGCGGATGAGCCAACCGGCGCCCTCGACAGCCATACTTCGGAGGAGATCATGGCGGTGTTCGAGGAGCTCAATGCCGCCGGCATCACCCTGATCATCGTCACCCATGAGCCGGATATCGCAGCCCGGGCGCGCCGCCGGCTCGTGTTCCGCGACGGCAAGCTCATCCATGACGAGACGGCCCGGCCATGACAATCATCGCCGCCATACGGGTGGCGCTCGCCGCCCTCCGCCTCAACGCCATGCGCTCGTTTCTCGCGATGCTGGGGGTCATCATCGGGGTAGGCTCGGTGATCATCATGGTGTCGATCGGTGAAGGCGCCGGTCGGGCGGTTGAGGATCAGATCCGGTCGCTCGGCACCAATGTGCTGGTCATCCGACCCGGGGCCTTCGACAGCGGCGGCCGGCGCATGGGGGCGGGAAGCGCCCCGCCCTTTTCCGAAGCCGACGTGGCGGCCATCCGCGCCGTGCCCGGCGTTGCCGCGGTATCGGGCGTGGTGACAAGCACCTATCCGGTGGTATTCGGCGCAACCAACTGGACAACGCAGATCCACGGCGTGCACGAGGACTTCCTCACCGTACGGGACTGGGCGCTGGCCAGCGGACGCATATTCACGCCCGCCGAGCAACGCAGAGCGGCCAAGGTCGCAATCCTCGGGGCAACGGTTGCCGAAAAGCTGTTCGGTGCTGCAGATCCGGTCGGGGCTGAGGTCAGAATCAAGAACGTTCCCTTCACGGTGATCGGCGTGCTCGACCGGAAGGGCCAGACAGGCTTCGGCCTGGACCAGGACGACGCCGCGCTCATTCCGGTCTCGACCATGAGACGACGGCTTGCCGGCGGCGGCCGGACCATTCCGGACCGGATCCAGACGATCATGGTGAAGCTCGATGACGGGGCCAATTCCCCAGCCGTTCAGGCCCAGATCGACCAGCTGCTGCGCGAGGGCCGCAGGCTTCAGCCCGATGGCGAAACCAATTTCATGGTGCGAGACATGACCGAAATGATCCGCACAAGGGCGGCAACCCAGTCAACACTCAGCCTGCTTCTGGGCGCAACCGCGGTCATCTCCCTGATCGTCGGCGGCATCGGCATCATGAACATCATGCTGGTGTCCGTGACCGAGCGCACCCGGGAGATCGGACTGCGGATGGCGGTCGGCGCCCGCCGATGGGACATACTGGTTCAGTTCCTGATCGAGGCGGTCACCCTGTGCCTGACTGGCGGCCTCGTTGGCGTCATGCTTGGGCTGATTGTCACGGTCGCCCTTGCGCAGCTTGGCGCCTGGCCGGTAGCGATCAACCCGATGACGATCCTCATCGCGCTGCTGTCGTCTGCCGTAAGTGGGATCATCTTCGGGCTCTATCCCGCTCGCAGGGCTTCGCAGATGAATCCGATCGACGCCCTGCGCTACGAGTAGTTGCGCCAACCGCTCAGGGCTGGCGACGGGGAAGTCTGCCGGGCTCGCCTACGGGCGTCCGGCGCGTGCGGGCCGGCAGCTGTCCCGGACGCCCCGTCACGACCCACACGATCTTGTCGCGGTTTGCGATCGGGCGACGGTCGGTCTTCTGATCCCGTTCTTCGTCCGCACGGGCGGGTAGATCCTGCCGCCTGAGGCTGGAGCCGCTCATTGCGTTCTCCTCTCCGTAAAGCCTGTCGAGCATCAACGAAATCGACACCCCCGGGCAATCAAGCCTGCCCATGATCGGGCCAGCTACGATCCGTCACCATGATCTGCGTCAATTGCAGGGGGAGCCGCTTTCCTCCCCTATAAAGTCAGGCTCCCTCTGGTCGTTCCCCGCAACCGGATGGTGCGGCGTCAGGTGCCGGGCAGCCTCGCGGCTGCCAGTTCCGACAGAAGGTCGACTTCCGCTTCCCCCTTCCAGGGGACATTCTCGACCGGCAGCCTGTCGCTGTCGATCGGGAACTGGGAAGCCACGCTCTCATCGCAGATGATGGTGGACGCACCCATGCGGCGGCCCAGCTCAATGGCCGCATCGATCAGATCATCCGCCACCCTGCCGCGGGCACGTGACCTGATGACGAAACGGTCGACAAGGGCCTGATCGCTCTCCACCCTGAGGCGGATACAACCAACCGGCGTTCCGGCGGACCAGGCCAGCAGATGCGTGGCCCCGAAATCCGTCGCGTCGATCTCTGTTGCCTCGGCCCCTTGCTTTCCCCCCAAGGATGCGCAGGTTCTGAGGTAGAATACCCGCTTCAGATCCTCCATTGTATCGACAACCGACACGGTGGTCGGCTTGTCGTCCCCCTTGCGCCGTCGCCCCGAGAGGGTGGTCTGCGGGGCGTGCGCTCCTCCACCGCTCTCCCCTCGCGGGGAAAGACGGAACAACCTGCTGCTCTCCATGTGGCCTCCTCGAGCACAGCTGGCTTACACGCCGGCTTAACCTTACCGAAGCGTTAACGAGGCCGGTAACTAATATTGGTTATTTGGTTAATCGTGGCGGTTTTCGCCCGATTCTCTGCTCGGTCAGCAGGTCGCGACGAAGGGGGGCGTCGTCGTTTTCTGAAAAGGGAAAGGTTACGCATCCCTCGTTCTCACAGCGGGCTGCGATTTCGCCATGGACATCCCGGGTCCAGCGCAGGGTGCCGCTGCAGATCGGGCAGACAATCTCTCCCCCCGGCCCCGGCTGGGATGTCGCGGCAGCGAGAGCGCGGCGCACGCGCATGGCGTTTTCCATGGCTTCAAGAAACTGCCGGGCCTGCTCCTCAAGTTCCTGAGCGGCGGGCTCGGCGTAGAATTCGCAGCTGAAACAGCCCTGGCCGCGGCGATGGCACGGGCGCTCGTCGATAGCTGCACCAAGAGAGTCGCAGCGATCGAGCACCGGGATACCCTTGCGACAGGGAACACCCATCAGGACCGAATCCCGATAATGCTTACAGACTCCCCGCTTTATGAACACTGGTGCACCCTCGATGTTAGCGTCTGGAAGCTAGTGGTCCCGTTTCCTATCGGCAACTCCGGCAGGCCGTAAACGTTAACGAAGACCAGTTGTGGTTAACGTTTCCCTAATCGAAAACCCGGCAGGCAGGGCCCAGCCCCCAATTCAGGCTCGGTTCATGCTCGCCCGCCGACACATTAGCCAGAACTTACGGGGCTGGTCTCACAGTCCATAAGGAGAGCGTGAATGAAGACGACAAACGTGCTGGCAAGCATTACGGCAGCCCTGATCCTAGGGACGAGCATTGTACCCCTTGCCCAGGCACAAAGCACCGGCAACGAAAATCAGCCAGGCCGTCAGTTGGAGGAACAGCAGAAGCGCCGTCCGGACAGGGCCAAGCGCCAGGAACAGAATTCGGGCGGAGAACAGCAGCAGAAACCGGACCGCCAGCAGCGCCCGTCTCAGGACATGCAGCAGCGGCAGGAACGCCAGAAGGAGATGCTGCAGCAGCGCCAGGAGAAGCAGCAGGAACAGCTGCAACAGCGTCAGCAACGCCAGCAGGAGATGCTGCAACAGAGGCAGCAGCGGCAGCAGGAACAGAAGCCAGAACAGCAGCGCCAGCCTGAGCGCCAGCAGGAAATGCTCCAGCAGAGGCAGCAGCGGCAGCAGGAGCAGCTGCAGCAGCGGCAACAGCGGCAGCAGCAGCAGCTCGAGCAGTCCCAGAAGCGTCGACAGGAGAAGCAGCAGGACCAGGAGCAGAAGCAGCCCCAGCGTGGCGAGCAGCAGCGTCCGCCGCGACAGACGGACCAGCAGACGCCCCGCGCGAGCGAGGGACGCAAAGAGGAAATGCGCCGCCAGCTCGAGGAGCAGCAGCAGCGCCGGCAGCAGCCGGATCAAACCCAGGACAGCCAGAAGACACAGCCGCAGCGCCCCGACCGTGGGCAACCCGGCCAGCAGGGTCAACGGCAGCAGTCTGGCGAACAGATGGGCGGCGGGGACAACCAGCCGGGCCGCGACGCCCTGAGGCGGATGCGGGAGCGCGACAATCCGGAGTTGAACCGCGAGCGCCAGCAGCGGGCGCGCGAGATCCTGAACGACAACCGGCGGGCAGACCAGCTGGATGAGCAGGAGTTGCGCCGTCGGCTGGACTATAACCGTGACGCTCTCAGGCGCCCCGACCTGAGCGATAGCGAGCGCGAGGCTCTCAGGAAGCGCCTCAATGAGGATCGCGAAGCCCTGCGCAGCCGAGTCGGACGCGGTGGCGAGGGCAAGCAGCAGCAACAGCAGCAACAGGGTGGCGGCTGGGACCGCTATGACCAGTGGCGCGGCGAGCGTAATCGCGATGAGCTCGTCAGACGCTACCAGAACGACAAGCGGCGTGCCCAGGAGCTCAATGAGCGTGACCTGCGGCGTCGGGCGAATGACATCGAGTGGCTGCTCGCCCACGGCCGGCTGTCGCCGGAGGAGGAGCGCTACTACCGTCGACTGCTGGACGAGGATCGGGATTATCTCCGCCGTCATCTGCGCCAGGAGCGTGCACAGCGCTGGGAGCGCCGGGATGAACGGCGCCGGCGTCACCGGGATGCAGTGATCTACATCCAGCCGGGCGTGGTCTTCGTGCCGCAGCCCTATATCTCGGCGGCGGAATATGACGACGACGTGATCTATGGCCAGCTGGCCGCGCCGCCGCTGGCCCCGGTGCAGCGGACCTATACCTATCAGGACATCGTCCAGCAGCCAGATGTGCGTCAGCTGATGCCGGCCATCGACCTCGATCAGATCAATTTCGGCTTCAACGAGGCATTCATCCGTCCGGAAGAGATCGAGAAGCTCGATGCCATCGGGCTGGCGATTGAGGAGATGCTGTTGGACAACCCCAACGAGGTGTTCCTCCTCGAGGGCCACACGGATGCGGTCGGATCGGACCAGGCCAATCTCGTGCTGTCGAAGCAGCGTGCCGAAGCCGTCAAGGAAGCGCTGCTCGAATTCTACAACATCCAGCCCGAGAACCTGCGGACGGTCGGCTATGGGAAGCAGTTCCTGCGAATCCCGACGCCACTGCCCGAACAGGAGAACCGCCGCGTCAGCATCCGGCGCATCACGCCGCTGATCGCTGCCCGCTGAGGGCGAACGGAAACGAAAAGGGCGCCCATTCGGCGCCCTTTTTTTGGCAGCCCGGCTGTCGCCGAACGGCGCTGGCGCCTTAGACGCGCTCGCGGGTATCGGTGAAGCGGATCTTGGGCCAGTCCTGGATCGAGCGGTTGAGATCCCAGACCGAGCGGGCAAGGAAGACCGGATGACCGTCGCGGTCCTCGGCCATGGCCGACATGTTATATTCGGTGAAGCGCTTCATCTCGGCGCTGTCGTCGCTGGCAATCCAGCGGGCCGTCTCGAAAGGCGATGCCTCGAAGCCCATGGCCACCTTGTATTCGCTCTCGCAGCGGGACTTGAGCACGTCGAGCTGTAGCTGGCCAACAACGCCAACGATCCAGTTGGCCCCGGTTATGGGCTTGAAGATCTGGGTCACGCCTTCTTCAGCCAGATCCTCAAGCGCCTTGCGCAACTGCTTTGATTTCATTGGATCGTCCAGGCGGATGCGGCGCAGGATTTCCGGCGCGAAATTGGGGATGCCGGTAAAGCGGACGTCCTCTCCCTCGGCGAGGGTGTCGCCCACGCGCAGCACGCCGTGGTTGGGAATGCCGATGATGTCGCCGGGATAGGCATCTTCCGCCAGCTCGCGCTCCTGGGCGAAGAAGAAGATCGGGCTATGGACGGCGAGCGTCTTGCCGGAGGAGACCACCCGCAGGCGCATGCCACGGCGGAATGTGCCGGAGCACAGACGCATGAAGGCGATGCGGTCGCGATGGTTCGGGTCCATGTTGGCCTGGACCTTGAAGATGAAGCCGGTGACGCGGTTTTCTTCCGGATAGACTGTCGCTGGCTCGCCCGGTTGCGGGCGCGGAGGCGGGGCGAAATCGGCCAGCGCGTCAAGCAGCGGCAGAACGCCATATTCCCTGAGCGCCGAGCCGAAATAGACCGGCGTCATGTGTCCTTCGCGATAGGACTGAAGGTCAAAGGGCTGATAGGCCTCGGTTGCCAGCGCGCAGGCATCGCGGAAGGATGCAAGCACGTCGGAGGGCACCAGCTCGTCCAGGCGCGGATCATCGGGCCCTTCGAGGTCGATCACCCTGTCATGACGCTGGCCACGACCCAGGGTCGAGGTGAGAAACCGGCGATTGGCGATGTCGTAGAGGCCGTGGAAGGCGCTGCCCATGCCGACGGGCAGAACCTGGGGCGACACGTCGAGGGCAAGCGTCTGTTCGATCTCGTCCAGCAGCTCGAAGATGTCACGCCCTTCCTGGTCAGACTTGTTGATGAAGGTGATGATCGGAATGTCGCGCAGGCGGCAGACTTCGAACAGTTTGCGGGTCTGGGACTCGATGCCCTTGGCGGCGTCGATCACCATCACCGCCGAGTCGACTGCCGTCAGGGTGCGATAGGTGTCCTCGGAAAAGTCCTCGTGACCTGGCGTATCGAGCAGGTTGAAGGTCAGGCCGTCGCGCTCGAAGGTCATGACCGAGCTGCTGACCGAGATGCCGCGCTGCTGTTCGATCGACAGCCAGTCGGACCGGGTGCGACGCTGCTCGCTGCGGGCACGCACGGCGCCAGCCGCCCGGATCGCACCGCCGGTCAAAAGCAGGCGCTCGGTGAGCGTTGTCTTGCCGGCGTCCGGATGCGAAATGATGGCGAAGGTGCGACGCGACTCGTAGGGGGCCGGTGCGGCGGTCCTGGCGCGGTTCGTGGCAGGCGTGTCGTTCATCTCGGTCAATTCGGCCCTGATGGTTGCGTAATGTAGCGGTGCGCAAGCTCATATCGGCATTCAGCCGATGGATGCAATGGCAGCGTTGTCCCGCCTCCCCTCGTGACAGGCGCCAATGGGTCATGCGATAAGGCAGGTCATGAAGATCGCCACCTATAACATCAACGGCGTCAAGGCGCGCCTGGACAACCTCGTGCAGTGGCTGCGGGAGAGCTCGCCCGACGTCTGCTGCCTGCAGGAAATCAAGTGCGAGGACCATGCCTTCCCGGCCGGCCCGATCGAGGATCTGGGCTATAACGTCGCCGTGCATGGCATGAAAGGTTTCCATGGCGTAGCCCTCATCTCCAAGACGCCGATGGAGGATGTGACACCCCGTCTCGAGGGTAATGACGAGGACAACCAGTCACGCTATCTGGAAGCGGTGATTTCAACGCCCGGCGGCGCCGTGCGCGTAGCTTCGCTCTATCTGCCCAACGGCAATCCGGTCGGCACGGAGAAATTCAGTTACAAGCTCGACTGGATGCAGCGACTGATTGCGCGGACGCGCAAGCTGCTGGCACTGGAAGAAGCCTTCGTCCTGGCCGGGGACTACAATATCATCCCCACCGAGATCGATGCGCGCCATCCCGAGCAGTGGGTGGATGACGCCCTCTTCCGCCCGGAATCCCGGGCGCTCTACCGGGAGCTCGTCAATCTGGGCCTGACCGATGGCTTCCGCGCCTGCCATCCAGAAGCCGGGCATTACAGTTTCTGGGACTATCAGGCCGGCGCATATCAGAAGAACAATGGCATCCGCATCGACCATCTGCTGCTGTCACCCCAGGCGGCGGACCGACTGCAGAGTGCCGGCATCGACAAGCATGTGCGGGGATGGGAAAGGCCGTCCGACCATGTGCCCGTGTGGGTGTCGCTTAAGGTGTGAGCCGGAAGGGTTGCGGGCGGGTCATGGTGCCCAGCGCGCGCCCTGCCCTCACAGCGCAGATCATCCCTGAGAGATTAGCTGAGCCAAATCCGTTGCTCAGCTGTCAGTTACAGCAGAAGGTTGATGCAGCTTCTCAAACCCCTCAAGCTGAATTCGTCAGGGCGTTGCGCTCTGCAGCTGGCGGGGGAACTTGGTCGCCCAGTCCTCGGCGCGGCCCATGGCATCGGCCAATTCGTCTGAGCTCACTTCGTTCATCATGTGGTCGTAACGGTCGAAGATCTCCGGATTTTCCTCGGGCTTCGCCGATTGGTGGGCAAGGATGTACCACATGAGGGCCCGGATGCGGTCCTGGCGGACAAAATCGCCATCCCAGTACATGTCGCCGAGCAGGGCCTCAGCCGGGGCGAAGCGCTTCCTGGCGGCCAGCATCAGCCAGCGCACTGCCTGATCGCGATTGGCGTTCACGCCTTCGCCGCGATAGTACATGAGCCCGAGGGCATATTGGGCCGCGGGGTGGCCATAGGTCGAAGCCAGCCGATAGATCTCGAATGCGCGGCGCGGGTTGGGCGCGAGTTCGGCCGCCTGGTCGCCCTTGCGGTAATAGTCGGCGACGTGGACCAGCGAATCAATCGCCACCCGAAGAAGCTGGGCGTCGTTCTCGTCCGGATTGAAGGCGTTGGCGACTTCCCGGTAGTACTTGAAAGCAACCGCCTTGTCGGCCTCCACCCCCTGCCCCAGCCGATACATGTGGCCTAGATACCAGGTGGCGATCAGGTCGCCGTCGTCGGAAGCTTCCTTGAGATATTTCAGGGCCTCGGTGAAGTTGCCCTTCTGGTAGGCGACGCGAGCCTGTTCGCGGCCATTGACCCAAGCCGGCGGGATGACATTGGGGCTGCTGAGCTTCGGGGACGCGGGAACAAAAGAGTAAAACTGGGAAGAAAGCTCGTTGAGGTCACCGGCAGTCGCGGTCGCGGCAGGAACGATCGTGGCAGTCGCCAGAAAAAGCGAGGCCTGCATCAGATACGCAGAACATCTGTGCGAAAGATCGCCCAATGTCGGCACACAACGCAACACAGAACTCTCCTTTAGAGCCCAAACCAGCCTTGGCTGACCTCGCCGCGATAACATTGCCGTTCACTCAGCCAAGACAACGACTTCTCAAGACCAACTCATCGGATACTGAAATTGTTTTCAGCTCCCTGAGATACAACTGGTACCCGTGTAACGCCCGCCTCGCGGCCAACGTAAGCATCGGTTCCACTGTCCTATGATGTTGGTCAATTCTGTTCTGGCCAAAATCCGAACGTGAGGACGCTAGTCCGCTTTTTAGGCAGAAAAAAGTAGTCCGCCCCTTTCATTCCCCTCCCAGGTTGAAAATCGTCCGTTCGTGCCATTTTTGCCACCCTCACCAGCACCCGCATCGCCCCTCTCCCTCGTCACCAACCGTGTCCGTCAGTTTTGGGAACGACATCACAGTGGCTGAGCAATCTGATCAGGGCGAGGAAAGGGACAAACCATTCTGGGGCTTCTCTTGGGCGGGATTGGCGAGCGCAGGCCTGCTTCTGGACCCACCTTCTCCGCAGCCCGTCGCGGGGCCGGCATCTGAAGGGTCGCGCAACATTTCCGCGGTAAGATGGCTCTCTGGGCGAACGAGGAGACGCACGATGCTCGCACGAAGGCTTGCCCTCGCCTGTGGGCTGTTCTTGGGAATAGTGGCGTCACAGGGGCCTGAATTCGGCCAGCAGTACCGGCAGCGCCTGGGCGGCGCCATCGACGAACTGAACCGGGTAGTTGCCCGCTTCGATAAGGATGCTGCCGATTCGGGATACAGCGAGGCCGATGCGCTGGCGCATATGCAGAACAGCAGCGACAGCCTGATGCGCCGTCAGGGCAAGAGCATGGAGAAAACCATCACGCGGTTCCGGTCGCTGCTTGCGCAGCAGCAGGCCTTCGATCATTCGGGCAAGTTCGGAAGACTGCTGGTGCTGCTGGAAAGAGCCGATCCAAGCCTGCTGCGCACGACTTTCCACGATTTCGAGCCGGCCGTGCCTGTCACCAGCGAAGGCTTCGTCTTCGGCGGTATCGGTTTTGTCTCCGGCTGGCTTGCTACGATGCTTGCCACCCTGCCCTTTGGCCGACGTCGACGGCGGCGAATCGAGGCTACTGCGCCGTGACCGGAGCCGCCCCTGCCCGGTCAAAGGTGATATCGGCGACGGCTCGGCCGGTGCTCATATCCGCTGCGGAGGACTGATCCGGCCCCACCTCGATGCGGACGGTGACATTGCCTGCCTTCTCGAAGGTCAGGGTGACCGGGATCATCTCACCTGCGGCAACGTCGCGGCGCAGGCCGCTGAAATACAGATAGGTGCCGCCAGGCTCGAGGACGGTCACCGTGCGGCCGGGAACCAGGAGCTTGTCGACGGCGACGAAGGCCGTGCCCTCGGCATCGTGACTGGCAAGCTCGAACTTAACGCGCTCAGCAATGGCGCTGGAGGCAGAAACGATACGGTCGTCGCGGGCGGTATTGTTGCGGATCACCATGTATCCAGCGAGAGCGTGCTGGGCGGCAGGCAGGCGATCGGCCCAGGCCTTCACCACCTCAACCCCCTTGCTCTGGCGGTCGATGCCGATGCTGATGATACTACCAACGGTCAGCGCCACTGCGACGGCAAACTTCACGGGCGTTCTCATGCGCGGCTCCCGCACGGTAGAACCGGCCGCTGCAGGCGGCAAATCCCTGCCCTCACATAATGTACACCAGCCATATGCAGCGGCCTCATAGCGTCTCAGAACGCCATGAGTATGAAGCATCGCGTTAACCGAACAATGCGACGGAACGGTGCGCGACAGCCTGCCTCATCCGGAGAATTCCGGATACGCAATCGCGGAGTTTATATTTATTCTAATCCTAAGTTACTGAAAGAAAATCGATTTTTCCTTCATAAAGTCGCTCCCGCGGTTGCACCAGCCTAATATTTCATCAATAATCCGATGCAGTTCCGGCGGCGATTAATGCCGCTCGCTCCTGCCCGCAGGCTCACCGGGCAAACAGATGGACGTCCTGATCCCTTGGAGATTGTCATGAAAGCATCCCGCTTCGCGGTTGGCGCCCTGATGATGGCCGTGGCAATGGCAACCAGCGCTCCTGCCAGCCAGGCCGAGGAAGTGAATGTCTATTCCTACCGGCAACCCTTCCTCATCCAGCCGATTCTCGACGCCTTCACCAAGGAGACCGGGATCAAGGTGAATGTGCTGTTCGATGACAAGGCGCTGATCGAGCGCATGGTCCAGGAAGGCGCCAGCAGCCCGGCAGACGTGCTGCTCACCGTCGATATCGGACGGGTGCAGGCAGCCGTGGACAGCGGTGTCGTCCAGCCAGTCGAATCGGACGTGCTGAAGGCCAACATCCCCGAAGCCTTCCGCAGCCCCAAGGGCGAATGGTTCGCACTCACCACCCGGGCGCGGGTGGTCTATGCATCCAAGGACCGGGTCAAGCAGGATGCGTTCACCTACGAGGAGCTTGCCGATCCAAAGTGGAAGGGCAAAATTTGCATCCGCTCCGGCCAGCATGTCTACAACACCGCGCTGATCGCGGCGATGATCGCCCATCATGGCGAGGAAAAGACCAGGACCTGGCTCGAGGGGCTCAAGGCCAATCTCGCCCGCAAGCCCGCCGGCGGGGATCGTGAGCAGGTCAAGGGCATCTATGCCGGGGAATGCGACATCGCGCTGGGCAATACCTATTACATGGCCAAGATGCTCACCAACGAGAAGCAGCCGGAGCAGAAGGAATGGGCTGAATCCAGCCGCATCATCTTTCCGACCTTCGAGAATGGCGGCACGCATGTGAACATCTCGGCCATGGCGCTGGCAAAGAACGCCCCCAATCGCGATGCAGCCATCAAGCTCATGGAATTCCTCGCCAGCGACAAGGCGCAGGAGCTCTATGCCCAAGCCAATGACGAATATCCGATCAAGCCTGGCATCGAGCTTGCCCCGGTAGTCGCCTCCTGGGGCAGCTTCACGCCTGATGCGCTCAGCCTCGACGAGATCGCCCAGCTGCGCGACGAGGCATCCAAGCTGGTCGATGAAGTGAATTTCGACGCCGGGCCACAGTCCTGATCGGAAAACCATGGCGCTGGAGGAGCGGCTGAGGTCGCCAAAGTCAATTTTCCCGCGGCTCAGGGCGACCGCCGCCTCCCCCCGCCTCAGCCGCGGGTCGGTGGCCTGGCCACTGGCCGCCGGCGCGATCTGCGTCATTGCCGTGATGCCGCTTGTGTCGCTCGGCTGGATCGCCCTCACCTATCCTTCCGCCAGCACCTGGTCGCATCTGCTCTCCACCGTGCTGCCGGATGCAATGCGCACGACGCTCCTGCTGCTGGCCGGCGTACTGGCCATCGTGACGATTGTCGGCACCGCCACCGCGTGGCTTGTGACCATCTACGACTTCCCGGGCAGGCGACTGTTCTCCTGGCTGCTGGCGGTACCGCTAGCGATGCCCACCTATCTGTCTGCCTTCGCCTATATCGAGATCTGGGACTATGCCGGACCGATCCAGAGCGCGCTGCGCAGCCTGTTCGGATGGCAGAGCGCGCGCGATTACTGGTTCCCCGATATCCGCACGCTGGGCGGGGCGATCTTCCTGATCGGCTTTGCCCTCTACCCCTATGTCTATCTTACGGCGCGGGCGAGTTTCGTGCGCACGCCCTCGGGCCTGCTTGATGCCAGCCGGGCGCTCGGCCATTCCCCGCGCGCGACCTTCTGGCATGTGGCGCTGCCGATCGCCCGTCCTGCCCTTGCGGCAGGTGCAGCGCTCGCCCTCATGGAATGCCTCAATGACATCGGCGCGGTGAGCGCGCTCGGCGTCAGGACACTGACGGTCACGATCTACAACACGTGGCTCGAGCGCAGCAATCTCGGCGGCGCGGCACAGATCGCCTGCCTCATGCTGGCGATGGTGCTCATTCTGCTGGGCATCGAGCGCTGGAGTCGGCGTCAGCAGCGCTATTATCAGAGCGCCCGATCAGCCCGTTCCATTGCCCGGACGCGCCTTGCGCCGAGGCATGCGGCACTGGCCATCGTCATCTGTGCTCTGCCGATTGCCATCGGGTTCGGCACCCCCGCCTTCGTGTTCACAAAAGCGGCCCTGACCCACTGGGATGCGGCGGCATCCGGCAGCTTCTGGATCCACCTGCGCAACAGCATCGGCCTGTCGACGGCCGGTGCAGCGCTCGCTGTCCTGGCCGGGCTCATGCTGGTCTATGCGCGGCACTCGACCCGGTCCTTGATGCTCGCCGCCATGACCAGGCTTGCCTCCATTGGCTATGCGGTACCTGGCACGGTTCTGGGCCTCGGCATCCTGGTGCCGCTGGCTGCACTCGACAATCTGATCGACGGCTGGATGCGTTCCGTTGCCGGGATCGCCACCGGGCTGGTGCTGACCGGCAGTGCCGCGGCCATCGTGCTCGCCTACGGCATCCGCTTCCTGGCGCTGTCGCAGGGAACGATCGAGGCCGGCTTCTCGCGGCAGTCGCCCAATCTCGATGACGCTGCCCGAAATCTGGGCCGCAGGCCGCATCAGGTGCTGTGGGAAATCCATCTGCCGCTGGTCAAGCCGGCGATCGGCGCCGCGGCGGTGCTCGTCTTCGTCGACGGGATGAAGGAACTGCCGGCAACCCTGCTGCTGCGTCCCTTCAATTTCGACACGCTCGCCACCCACGTCTATACGCTGACCACCTTCGACATGTTCGAGGAGGCCGCCCTTCCGGCACTAGCGATCGTGGTGGTCGGCTGCATTCCGGTCATCATGCTGCAGCGGCTCATCAAGAAGAAATAAGGGCCAGCCGAGAGTTCGGCCAGCCCTGCAAGATCCGCTGAACGGAGCAACCATCAGCTCTCGACGTCGTTGGCACTGTCAGCCTGGAGCTGGCTGTAGTTCTGGATGCCGATCTTCTCGAGCAGATCGAGCTGGGTTTCGAGAAAGTCGATATGGCCTTCCTCATCGGCCAGCAGCTCCTCGAACAGCTTCATCGACACATAGTCACCGGCGTCATGGCAGGCCACGCGGGCCTGACGATAGAGTTCGCGGGCGCCCTGCTCGGCCTTGAGGTCGCATTCGAGGACTTCCTTGATGTTCTGGCCGATCATGAGCGGATCGAGCTGCTGCATGTTCGGAAGACCCTCGAGGAAGATGATGCGCGTCGCCAGCTTGTCGGCGTGATGCATTTCCTCGATCGATTCCTCGCGCGCCTTCTTGGCGAGCTTGGTGAAGCCCCAGTCGTCGAGCAGACGATAATGCAACCAGTACTGATTGATGGCCGTCAGCTCAGACCTCAACGCCTTGTTGAGGAATTCGATTACGGTACGGTCACCCTTCATTGTCAGCTCCTAAGGCAGTGAGGTTCTGTTGCCGCCACAATACGACGTGTGTGGTGCAGGTCAAGTTGTTTGGAATCGTTCTAATGAATTCCCGGGAAAATCCTCATCCTGCCTTGAGGTCGCCATGTAACCTTACGGGCGAGTCGGGCGTCGCCGCCCTGCGAGACCGGTCGGGGCCACCCGTTCCGTCCCGGAAAGGTGGAATGTGCGGGAGCATCCTGCCCAAATGCCGGCCGATGCCGCAAGTAAGATCAGCACGGACAACGCGGCAGGTCAGAGAATTGTTTCAGGCACTCTCGGCATAGGGGAAGTCGACATCATCCTCGAGCACCAGCGCGACGCCCTCTTCCTCGGCGGCAGCGATCAGCTGGCTCACATGGGGAAGGCATGAACCACATTTCGGACGATAGCCGAGCGTCCGGTAAATCAGGCCAGGAGTAAGGACACGCATCGGGTCGGCGTTGCGCAAGCGCGCTATCGCCTGCCTGATCTCATACGAGGTGATGACGTTGCAGGAGCAGACATACATGACAGAGGAATTTGCCTCGCAAGGCACCCTGGTAGGTATGGACCTCAGGGCCGATAGCCGCCCCGAGCCCTCGTATTAAAGGCTCGCCCGAATTCTTGCAAGTAAGAGTTAGCAATTTGCGAATCGGTCGCACCCGGATGAGCGAGACGGTCCGCTGCCCCTTGCCCCCAGCCGGAGCGCGCTCCAGTTGGTCGCCAACATGGCGGCTTGCCGAGACCTGAACACAAGGAACACGTTCCTACTACCCTCACTTGCCCAGAAACGGCTACAAGTTGTCTATCTACTGGCAGCTCTCAGGGGTCCAAGACCGTGTCATGTCGGATCAGCGACGTGGAAGAGGTGCTGCCGATCCTGTCAATGCACGGCTGAAGCTGCCGGCGCAGCGCGTTCGAGAGGTTGGAAGCATGCGGAAGTTCCTGGGCGGGGCGGTCATCTGCCTCGCAACATTCAGCGCCCACTCCATGGCGCAGGCGGTAGAGGTCGAGAGCGTTCTCGCCACCTACGCGAATATCGCGGAAGCAGCCTATGCCGACTCAGTGCAGACCGCGCGCAAGCTGCAGGACGAGATCAACGGCTTCGTCGAGAACCCGACCGATGAAACTCTCGCCAAGGCCCGCGAGGCCTGGATCGCGGCCCGCGTGCCCTATCAGCAGACCGAGGTCTTCCGCTTCAGCAGCCCGCTCATGGCGGAGGGTGACAAGCGGGTGAATGCCTGGCCGATCAATGAAGGGCTCATCGACTATGTGGACGAGAAAGCCTATGGCGCGAAGGTCGGCGACGCGCTCAAGTCGGCAAATGTGATCGCCACGACCTCGGTCACCCTTGGCGGCGGGAAGATCGACGCCAAGGAGATCACGCCCGAACTGCTCGAGCGTCTTCAGGGAGCAGGCGATGCCGAGACGAATGTCGCCACCGGCTATCACGCGATCGAATTCCTCCTTTGGGGTCAGGACCTGAACGGGACGGGCCCGGGCGCCGGCGACCGCAAGGCCACCGACTACAGCATCGAGAACTGCACCAACCGCAACTGCGACCGTCGCGCTGACTATCTCAAGGCGGCAGCCACCACGCTGGTGACGGACCTCGAGACCATGGCCGAGGCCTGGGCCCAGGATGGCGAGGCACGCAAGAGCGTCATGACCGGCGATCCCCAGGCCGCGCTCAAGGCAATCCTAAACGGCATGGCCAGGCTCTCGAAGGAGGAGCTTGCCGAGGAGCGGCTGCGGAAGCGGCTGGGCCAGGAGGATGCCAATGGCGAATATGAAGCCTTCTCCGACAATTCGCCGGCCAGCTTCCTGAATTCGGTGCGTGGCATCGCCAATGTCTATCTCGGCACCTACAAGGCAGCCGATGGCAAGGAGGTCAAGGGCCCGAGCATCTCGGAAGTGATTGCCGAGAAGGACGCGGCTGTCGATGCCGACGTCAAGGCCAAGCTTGCGGTATCCCTCGCCTCGCTGCAGGTGATCGTCGACCGTGCCAAGAAGGGCGAGGCATTCGACCAGCTGGTGGCGAAGGACAATGCCATTGGCAATGCGATCGTGAATGCGGCGATCATCGCCCTCGACAACCAGACCAAGGCCATCGAGGCCGCGGTCAAGGCACTCGACAATCCGGTCAAGGCCGAGAGCAAGGACGCTGCCGGCGCGCCGGAAAAGACCAGCAACTGAGGACGAAACGCTGTCAGGGAACCGGACACGGTCCGGTTTCCTTGGTGAAGGCTTCGTGGTTGCGCCCGGCATCCGCCACCCCGCCGTCCGCATCCTGTGCTGCCAGTTTACAGGCCTTCTGCGATACCGTCAGTTGCAGCACATTGGTGGCGAGAGCAGCCCCAACCACTCCTTCGGTTCCGGGAGCCAACATGACGCGCTGAGGCGACATTCAATCTGACCATTGAATGTTCCCGGGCGCGCTGCTGCAAGGATTGCGAATGCTGGCTCCGCTGGCTTATGAGTGCACACGGAGCAATCTGCAGGGAGAACCTCTTGAGGGAGAGATTCGGGCTCAGATCCGGCATTGCGCTGGCCATGCTGTTGGCCCTTGCGGCCGCATCACCTGCGCCTGCGATGGCGCAGGATCCCTCACCCGTGCCATCCCAGGCGCCGGAGCCGGACAAGACTGAGCAGAAGGCGCCAGCCGCAGCGCCCGCCAATGGCCCGGGATCTACCGCCACCGCAGAGGCAGTGCCGACCCGAGTCGACATTGCCCGCAGTCTCATCGTCAGTCACGCAGCCCGGGGCTATCGCGGCTTTGCCGCCGAAAGCGCCAAGCAGGTCGGAGCCGTTGCCGAGCTCTGCGGCGCGCCGGGGGAGAAGCGGCTCGAGAATGCCCGGGCGGGCTTCCGCGCTATGGCCCTGTCCTGGCAGGCCGTTCAGCACATCCGCTTCGGCCCGGTGATGGAGGATGACCGCTTCCGGCGGATCGAGTACTGGCCAGATGGCACCGGCAAGCTCGAGACTGATCTCGCCAACCTGCTCGGCGATCCTGCCCGCATGCTGGCTGCAGCCAACTCCGTTGCCGAGCTTGGCCCCCATCTCCAGGGCCTCACCCTGCTTGAGCGCATCCTGTTCGATAGTCACTCGGCCATGCTTGCGGACGGCAACGGCGACAATGCCGCCCGCTGCAAGCTCGCTCACTCGGTTGCGCGGCACCTTGCGGGAATTGCCCGGGCAATAGCCGAGGGCTGGCAGAAGGATTATGTGAGCCAGGCTGAGACGCTTGACGAGCCTCGCGCGGCCGAGATCCTCGGACAGCTTCGGCGCAGCCTGCTCGATGAGCTTGATACGATCATAACGCTCAAGCTCGGGCTGCCGCTGGCCTCATCTCCCGAGTCGGCCCGGCCGCATCTGGCCGAACTCTGGCGCAGTGACCTGGCAGTGAGGAGCCTCACCGTAAACCTCCAGGCGCTCGGCGAAGTCTATAACGGTCAGTCCAACGGGAAGGCCATGGGGCTTGGTTTCATTGTAGAGATCAGCGAGCAGCCCGATGTGGTGGATGCAGGCAAGGCGGTGGCTGAAGAGCTCGCCGCAGCTGCCAGCATGCTTGCCGATCAACCGGGTCTGCTCGGCAACATCCTGCACTCGAAGGCCGGCTGGACCAAGGCCGATACCCTCAAGCGGAACCTTGCCACGCTGCGCGAGAGGGTGGCCTTCGCACTGGCGCAAAGCCTCGACGACGACGCAGCGTCGCAGCCATAGCTGGCGGACAGAGTGGCGAGGAAAGGAACCAGCCGGCCGCACCTCCCAGGGAGGAATAACGGCCGGCTGGTCTCATGAGCGCCAAGGATCTTCAGACGTGGTAGTCGCCTGTCGTGTCGTCCAGGTCGGGTCCGAACTCGACCACGCGTTCGTCGTCGCCTTTGTCATGGAAAAGCTCCGCCTGTCGGAACAGTGGGGTGTGCAAGGTGGATTGCTCACCGGTCTCTCTGTCCTCGCCCAGCAGCGAGCGGAGGTAGCGTCCAAAGTCGCTGTCACCCTCCTTCTCCGCCAGGGCCCGCATTTCCGCCTTGATGTCGGTCAGATGATGAATCGGCTCGGCAGGAGGGGCCGCTGAAGGCTTGCCGGCATCCGACGGCGCTGGCGCATGAACCGTTGGCACCTCGGACGTCTGCGCCCCCGGAAAGGTGATCACATTGCTCACCTCGTGGTTCGCGGGGAGCGCGGCCGTTGTCACGGGGGCCGGAGCCATCGTCTCGCGGGGAATGACGATGGCGCTGTCGTGCATCAGCATGGTTGGTACGGGCTGGACCGACGGGGCGGAGGCCAGTGTTGGCGACGGTGCATCATTGGGCAGCGGCACGGCACGCGGCACTGATGTGGCAACCTCATCCTGTCTCTCGGCCGTTTCCGGGACAGCCGGAAGGTCATGCGGGGCCGATGGTGTTTCGCGGACCTGAGCCTCCAGGGTGGATGAAGTCGCCGGCGCCGGCGTCCCCAGCGCCGATCCCGGCATGCCAAGGATAGCCATGGTCGCCGCCGTCAGGGCCACGTTGTCGGTGCGCCCTGCTTCCCGGTTAGGCCGGGCAACCTGGACATAATGGTTCTCGTCGGGAGCTGGCTCGGCGGGGGAAAGTTTGCTTTCCCCCGTCGGGTCCCTGTACAGGGCGGCCCGGAAACCGGCCAAGGCCCCGTCATAGGCTCCCTTGATGGCTGCAAGCAGTTGCATTCAATCTGCCTCCTTGATCCTGACGTTTCAGGCATCCAGGGCGAAATCGCTGCCGTGCCCGGTCCCGATCGACGGGTCGTCGAGGTCAGTCGGGACCAGCGGATCGTTGATGGGCGTCACGTCACCATTGTCCTGGCCGTCAGAGGAGTCGTCGCCACCGGTGATATGGTAGATCGCGTCTCCTACCACGATGGCACCCGCCACGCCGGCGCCAACCTTGAGGGCGGTCATCAGCTTGCTGTGGGAGGAGTCCGTACTGGCCGCCATCTGAGCCTGAAGCTGCTCGGACGCCGTGAGGTTCTCCGGGCCAGCACCCGGCTCAGCCGGGTTAACGTTCCAGCCATAGGGCACGCGGGCTTCCATATCCGTAGTAGCGCCAGAAGCGGTGCCGGTCGGTTCGAGCTGCGGATAGAGGCCATTTGCCCCCGCATCGCCATTGCCGCTCATGCCGTCACCGTCGAGCGCCAAGGGCCGGTAAGGCATCTCCTCGGTCCGGACCAAGGTGTCTACGGCACCGTCGCCATGACCCGTCTGAGTGCCGGTTTCAACCGTCAGAGGTCGGTGCGGCATGTCCTCCGTCCGGCTCAGCGTGCTTTCCACGTTCAGCGGACTGTGCGGCATGTCCTCCGTCCGGCTCAGCGTGCTTTCCACGTTCAGCGGGCTGTGCGGCATGTCCTCCGTCCGGCTCAGCGTGCTTTCCACGTTCAGCGGACTGGGGGAAAGCTCGCTGGCCGGTGACAGGGACTGCACCTCCGTCGCCCCGCCGCCATCAGCCTGCTGGCCGGGGTGAACGCTTACTTCCGATTGATAGCTGACCGTGGCACCGGCCCCGGTAACCTTGGCTGCCGATTCCGGGCTCAGATCACCGCTCATCTGCAACCTGTGCAGGGCGGCATCGAACTCTGCCGCGTTCGGTGGCGTGGTGCCGGCCTCATGGGTCTGCGTGACAGTGATGGTCGAGCTCCGCCAAACCTCGGGCTCGCCAGCGACACCGCCGCCTTGGACCGTCGAAACGCCGTTAGAGGAAAGGTCAGCCGATGACAGGCCGCCTTCGTTAAGCAGCGAAGTTGCGCCACCTGTGCCAAGGGTCGAAGGCCCTTCGTTCAGAAGCCCCGTCGCCCCGCCCGAGTTGGGCGCTGCAAGGCCTTCATTCAGAAGACCGGTGGCCGGAGCGTGAGAGGCTGGATCTGCAAGTCCCGAGCCCGGCTGCAGACCATTGTCGAGAAGCGGCGAATGCGCAGGCCCCACCCCGGCCGCCGTCTGCTTCACCCAGAATCCGCCACCGCCGGCCGGCGTGAACACCCCGCTCTCAGGGGGGGTCTCGACCTGGCGCCAGGCCGTGTTCATCGGCGCGGTGTCCGGCACATGCGGCGCAGGGGTGACATGGACGAAATTCCCGCCCGTGTTCCCTATCGGGAGCTTTGTCGTGACGGGAGCCGAGGGCGTCACCATGGGCTGGTACTGGTGAGGCATGTTCGGGACTTTTCCGATAACCATAGCTAAACTCAATAACTTGGCGCGAATGAACGGATGAAATCGCAGTCAATCTACCACACGCTATGCGTGTATTCAAATGACAACACCCCGATGCCTGCGCGAGAGGAAAATAACCTTACCGGGAGATGGGCGGCTGATCGAAGTCCCGGGGCGGAACCGCCGGGCTATGATCCAGGACGTCATCGGGACCGCGACCTTCCGCGGCTTCCACCTGGGCGCGGGCCAGTGCGGACTGCTTGACGAGACTGAGCCGCAGGATCTCGTCTGCCACACCGGAGCGGCGCGGCTTGCGGATGACGCTGCTCAAGCGCCGCTCGCCCCGGTTGAGCACCAGAATCCAGAAGCTGGTGTCGGGCGCCACCAGCAACGCGTCCTCGCGGTCCGTCCCGCGGGCAACGATCGTCGTATAAAGGGCGCGACCGCGGAATTCGCCATGAGCAAAGGCGCCAACCGGCAGGTTGGTCATGGTGACGTGGCCAGAAAGAACCTGATGACCCGAAAGGGCGGTCAGCGTCCCGCGGATCTTGAAACTGCTGCTCGCGCCCCGACAGTCGAGGCGCTGCTCAAGCCTCCCCGCCCCATCGAGCCAGCCGATCTCAAAGGAACATTCCACCCGCTGGCCGGGAACGCCCCTACCCGCGCCAAGCGTGCCGATGCCGATCCAGCGGCCGGATAACTCGCGGAGCATGTCGCGCCCGCGGAAGGACGCTGCCTCAAGTCCGGCCGAGGGAAGCGACAGAAGAAGTCCGCCCAGAACCGCGACTGACCACGAGAGGCGGGCAGAACGGCGTGCGCCACTACCCGGAGCAGGACGCGTCTTCCGTCTCCATGCGCCGGCCCGCCACTTCCCGGATCGATCCCCGCATCCCATTTTCAGCCGCCCGTGATGCCCTGCGAGCTTTCGCCTCAGGCCGTAAGCCGGCCGTTAAGACAAAGGTCGCGTTTAACAGCTGGCTGTGGCAATAAACTCCGTCCAGAGCATGAGGGCAAGGTTACATGTCGATCAAAGTCGCGTTCGTCGCCGCGGACACCGAGAGCGCACGGCGCTCGAAGCGCAAGCTCGAGAAGCGCTATGGCGAATGCCCGGTCGGCGAGGCCGACGTTATCGTTGCCCTTGGCGGCGATGGTCACATGCTGCATACCCTGCACAATTTCGTCGGCGCAGGAAAAGCCGTCTTCGGCATGAATCGCGGTACGGTCGGCTTCCTGACCAACCGCTATGACGAGGACCGACTCATCGAGCGTCTCGAGGAAGCCGAGCCCACCGAGATCCGTCCGCTGCGCATGATGGCCATCACGGCGGACGGATCCTGCCATGTTGCGCTTGCCTTCAACGACGTCTATCTGCTGCGCCAGACCCATCAGGCAGCCAAGCTGCGCATTTCCGTCGACGGCGTCATCCGGATGAAGGAGTTGGTCTGCGACGGCGCCCTGATCTCGACGCCGGCGGGGAGTACTGCCTACAACCTGTCAGCGCATGGACCTATCCTGCCGATCAACTCGCATCTCCTGGCCCTCACGCCGATCAGCGCCTTCAGGCCGCGGCGCTGGCGCGGCGCCATCCTTCCGCGCGAGGCAAAGGTGCGCTTCGATGTGCTCGAGGAGCGCAAGAGGCCGGTAAGTGCGGTTGCCGACCATGCCGAGTTCCGGGACGTGCTGCGGGTCGATGTGGAGCAGGATACGGAGCTCAGCATCACCATGCTGTTCGATCCCGGCCACAATCTCGCCGATCGGGTCCTGGCCGAGCAGTTCTCCTTTTGATTTAACCTGCTCGAACTTGATCGACGCGGCGGAACGGTCCACGGCGTTAGGATTTTCTTAATCCTATCAGGGTAAATAGTTACACAAGTGAGTTGCGTACGAGGTCACCAGTCAGTACGACCTCGAAAGGCGTAAAAGAAGGGCGCGTCGATCCGTCGGCGCGCCTTCTTTGGTTCAGTTCATCCACCAGATGGCGATATTGAGCACGGTTTCGTAGCAGACCCACAGAAGGTGCGGGCAGAGAAGCAGCGCCGCCCATTTGCTGATGCGATAGAAGCTCAGGATGGTGGCCAGAATGGCCGCGACAAGAACGCCGATGACGATCAGGCCGAGGCCCGGGCTTTGAGCGCCGAAGAACATGGCCGGCCATGCCAGGTTCAGGAGCAGCTGCATGCCGAAGACGAACAGCGCCGGAAATTTCACGCTGCGCGGTGCCTTCTGCTCCCAAACCATCCAGACCGAGAGCGCCATCAGCGCATAGAGCATCATCTGGACCGGCCAGTAGATCCAGCTCGGCAGGGCGAAGCCGGGCTTGGCGAGCGCGGCATACCAGGGCGACAGATTCGATATGACGAAGGCGCTGCCGATAGCTGCAACGGCAGAGCAGACGATGAAGGCTCCAATCAGCGCCGAATAGGATGAGCGGGCAACCGTTTCCGGAAAGGCCGGTCCCCTCTGGTAGGCTGGTCCCGGGCGACTGCCACCCGCGCTGGCCTGGCCGCTCTGACCCGGCATTCCGGTCTGCGGCTGGCCGGTTGTGTTCCAATTGTTCCCCGCATCGTCACTCATCAGACAACTCCCTGTTCTGCCGCCATGAAATCAGGCAATTGCGGGCTTGGCTATGGTGTCTTGCTGCCGCACCGGGAGCTTTCTACCTGGAAGAGGGCACGCACCCGATCGACGGTGTTTGGCATGGGGTCGGGCATGGGCGCACGCGGCTCAAAATCGACAACCTCGAGGGGGCCGATCAGCCCGTCCCGGATAAGACGGCCGGTGAAGGTTTCGACGTCACGGATGCCTGGCAATATGCCCCAGGCGGTCAATCGGCCCCGCATGCTCCCGAAGCTGCCCTCCGCCGAGATAGTGCGCCCGTCGCGGGGTACATCGAAGACCTGTACAGGTTTCCCCGACCGGCACGCCTCGGTGATCATGGAAACGCTCTCGCCGGTGACCACAAAACGGTCGGCTAGCCGGAGAATGGCCTTGTAGGGATTATCGCCGCCGGGATGCCAGAGATAGGTGTAGGCGGGCGCCGTCAGGGAATCGGCGAGCGCGTTCGCCGCCTCTTGGCCCGTGCGGGGGGAGGTCGTCACCAGAAGCGAGCCGCCCCTGCTGGTGGCCAAGGCCGAGGCGCGCCGTCCGAGTGCGCGGGCAGCCTCGGCATCGAAGAGATAGGGAGCACGGCTTCCGCCCGCGAGAACGGCAATCCAGGGCCGAGGCAGATGCGCGAAGGTGGACCGCCAGCGGTCGAGCACCTCGGGGGCGACGGCTGCGGGATCAGCGGTCAGCGGCACCGGATTGTGCAGCACGTTTGCCCGCTCCGGCAGGCCATATTGCGGCGTGGTCACCACCAGATCGAACCAGTCGAGCGGCGCACGGGGTCGACCGATATGAACAAGCCGGACGCGCCCAGGCGCCCTTGCCCTGATGGCGCGAGCAACAGGCGCCGTCCTGCGACCAACGGCAATCACCAGATCCGGCACGGAGCCGGAAAGAGCTGCCCGAGCGGACGGCGAGAGCGTCCTGAGCGATGCCTGCAGCAATATATTGGGAATGCGATAGAAGCTGTTGAATTGCAGCTGCTTTATCTCGTATGGCCAGCCCAGGGCATCGGCCAGGGCTATGGCCTGAGCCGTATCGCCGGCATGCGCACCGGCCAGCACCCAGACCTGGGGCTTCCAAACGGCCGGACGCTCATTCTCCATGGACGTTCTCCGCAGCTTCGCCCTGCGCGGGGGATCGGGTGACACTGGCGGACTGTAGCCGATCACAAGGTCATGGGGCAGCAGGGAATAATGTCAGGTCCGGCCCTTCTGGCGCAGGGGTCGCTTTCGCGGCGCCGCGTGTTCGTCGCAGCCGCCGCCACCGCGATCGAGACCCAACGATCAGAACAGGTTAAGTCTGATCGTTGGCATGTTTCTTTAACTGACCGGTCAGACACGCTGGCCCGATCCTGCACGGCCCAGCCGCCGAGACAAGCATCCCGATTGCCTGCCCTCGCCCGCGAGGGGCACGCCCCTTTCCAGCCTCGGCGCGCGTTGCATGTAAAGATGCGGACCGCGGCCCCGGCCGTTCAGAACTGCTTCTCAGGAACCCGGACCACCAGACCATCCATGTCTTCGGTGATCTTGATCTGGCAGGACAGGCGGCTGTTCTCGCGCACATCAAAGGCGAAGTCGAGCATGTCCTGCTCGATGTCATTGCGCTCGCCGACCCGATCGAACCAATCCGGATCGACGTAGACATGGCAGGTGGCGCAGGCGCAGGCGCCGCCGCAATCGGCGTCAATGCCCGGGACCATATTGCGCACCGCGGCTTCCATCAGCGTCATGCCGGGTTCGGCCTCAACAGTCTGCGCGTTGCCCGAGGGCTCGATGAAGGTGATCTTCGCCATTGGACTCTTTTCTGTGCCTCTAAACGTCTGCGGCATAAGCCGCGCAGGAGGTCCCCTAGCACAGGACCCGGTTTCCCGCAGCAAGGATATGACGGGAGGCGAATGCCAACAAGCGTTTTTGGACAATCGCTTGTTTGCTTAGCCACTTATCCCGAAGACTGCACGGCAGCGCGGATCGCGCTCAGGCCTGTTTCCAGGTCTGACAGCAGATCGGCACGTTCGGCGGTCGTCAGCTCGGCTTCCTCTGCCCTGCGCGCCAGTTCGGCCAGTGACCAGGCACCGACGGCAAGAGCCGCACCTTTCAACCTATGGGCTGCCGGCTTCCAGCCCGGCCCGTCGAGACTCCCCCTCATTTCGGCAAGTGCCCCCCTGCCCGTCTCGAGAAACAGACCCAGAACCTCGGCCTCAAGCGCCTGATCGCCGCCGGTATACTGGCGGAGATGGTCGTAATCTATTGCCATAGCCTGCCCCCTGTCCGTGGCCTGACCGACTTCGTCCGCTCACTGCAAAAGCGTCCAATTCGTTAACGGAACTTGCGGCCATTGCGCCCGCTCGCCCTCAACAACCGCCGCAAAAGGCGGCCCCTAACCCCGCCTAACACCTTGTTTTTTAAATAAATTAACCATGAATTCAATTAAACTGATCCGCCGGACCAGCCCGTGTTTGCCCCCCTTAATTCTTAAGGTATTGTAAAGAATGACACCCTAGGCAAGAACGAGGCCACGAATCCGCCCACTCACGTCAATAGCCGGCTGACGCCGTTCCGAAGGCACTCGCGAAAGCCTCAAAAATGACATGAGCCGACTGTGCAATGCAACATTTGCTGACTTTAGGACACAGGGACCCTAAATGTTGACACTCAGAGCGGGTGAATTCTGTTCAATACGACCTAGGGATGCGAAATTAGTCGCGGCGGGTGAGTCTGATCCTGTGAAGAAGCCCGTCTCTTACCATGCGTTGCGGAGAAGCTGAGTATGACCACAAACCCGATCGACCCCCGCAGACGGTCGCAGAGGCGTCTTATGAGGCGAACCGCAAATGAAACGGAGCGGTCGCGCGCGACCGTCATCGAGGAGCGGGACGAGATCGACCGTCCGCGCGGCGCCGCACCGCTTTCCGGGCGCCCCGCGAACGAGAACGAGCCGACCACCGCGGCGCTGATCAACACCCTGAAGAAGAAGCCCGCCAACGCGCCACTCTGGGGCGCGGGCATCCTTTCAATTCTGTGGGCCGTCCTGTCGATCACGACGATCTACGGCTATTTCAGCTCGCCGGCCGGGAAGAGCCTTGCGGCCTCCGCTCCCGCCCTGGCGCCGGCTACTCTCGCCATCGTTACGCTGCTGCCGATCGTCCTGATCTGGAGCATCGCCTACATGGTACGTCGCGCCCAGCACATGCGGCAGGTGTCGGAGACCCTGGTCCACACCGCCATCCGTCTGGTGCGCCCGCAGGATGTGGCGAGCGAGGAACTGTCAACGGTCACCGAGACGGTGCGCCGGGAAGTCGCCAACCTGCTGGGCAGCGTCGAGCAGGCCATCAAGCGCGCGGGTGAGCTCGAGACCCTGGTCCACAAGGAGATCGCAGCCATCGAGCGGGCCTTCGGCGGCAATGAAGAGCGCATTCGCAATCTGGTTGCGGGGCTCGAGAACCAGCGTACGGCGCTGGAAGAAGCCGTCTATGTGGTGGGCAACGAGACGGGCCCGTTGCTCGCACGTCTGGAAGACAATACCGGCGTCCTGCGCAACATCATCGAACAGGCCTCCTCGTCGCTGCAGTCGCTCGAGCATGGCCTCAAGGCGTCCACCGAGGAACTGTCCTCGACCATCGACGTGATTGCCGAGCGCGCCGGTTCCACCGGCGAACAGATCACCGCGCAGACCTCGCGTCTCGAGACGCTGGCCAGCAAGATCATGGACGACATGCGTTTCTTCTCCGGCGAGCTGTCGAAGCAGGTCGACGCGCTGTCGGTTTCGGCCATGTCGCTCAGCGAGACCAATCTCGAGATCTCGAGCGATGTCCAGCGGATGACCGAGCAGTTCTCGACCCAGCTCGAGCAGACCGTACAGAACGTCGCCCAGACCCTGCAGCGCGCGACCTCTGGCATCGAGGAGGCCAATCTCGGTCTCATCGGCCGGCTCACCAATACGGCCGACGCCGTCCATGCGCGGCTCAAGGATTCCAGCGAGGGCTTTGTCGAGGTCATCCGCAGCGTCAGCGAGGAACTGGCCCAGGCCCAGACCGAAATTGCGTCCAATGTCAGCGGCATAAGCGCAAGCCTTAAGGACGAGATGAAGAGCTCGGCGAGCGAGATCGCAGAGCTCCTGCAATCCACCAGCGCGAATGTCACCTTCCAGCTGCGCGACACGGCGCATCTGGTCACCGAACAGGTACAGCGCTCCACGGCCGATCTTTCGGAGCATTTCGACAAGTCGGCCCTCTCGGTCACAGAGCGGATGGCGAGCCTCGGCACGACCTTCCTCGACAACCTTACCCAAGCCCGTTCGGAACTGTTCGGCTACCTGGAACAGGCGGGCTCGGAAGTCACCACCCGTTTCGAGACGGTTGCCGAGAACTTCGTGCAGCAGTTCGACCACGCCAATGCAGAAATGTCCGAGCGTCTTCGGTCGACAGCGCTGGCGGTCACCGATGCGATCGACAGCACCAGCAGCGAGGTGGTCGCCCGGTTCGACAGCCGCGCGAGCGAGATCCAGACCGCGCTCGACCGCACCGGCTCGTCGCTGTTCGTCTCGCTCGATCAGACGATCAACAGCCTCGGCAACAGGCTGGACGAGGCCGGCGCCCTGTTCGAACGCATCACCAACGACGTCACCTCAAGGATCGACACCACGGGCACGACCTTCGCGCACCGGGTGGTCAATGTCAGCGAGCAGATCCTCAGCAAGATCGACGACGCGGCCAGCACCGTCACAGGCGGCCTCGATGCCGCCGGCGAGCGGATGGTCACGCAGATCAGCACCGTCGCGGCCCAGACCAACCAGGTCTTCGAGCAGCTGGGCTCGCAGATCATCGATCATGTGGAGAATGCCACCTTCACCTTCCGCGACACGTTCGGTCAGGCAGGCGAGCGGCTGTCGAGCCAGATCGACAGCGCGACCGGCGAGATCCATCGCGTGGTGGAAGGCGCCGGCGACCGACTGGCGACCCGCATCGGCGAGGTCGTTTCCCTGGTCGACGGCTCGCTGGGATCAGCGGCGGCACGTGTGTCCGAGGAACTCGGCAGCTCGACCCGCATGGTTGCCGAGACGCTCGAGCAGACCAGCCAGCAGGTCGTGGCGCAGCTCGATGCCGTTACCGGCTCGATCAACGCCAATGTGGACCAGACCGGCAGCCGCGTGATCAACGAGATCAGCACGATGATCGACGCGGTGAGCACCCAGCTGGATACGACCGGCGAGCGGGTGGTGTCGCAGATCTCGACCCTTGCCGGAACGGTTACCGAGGGGCTGCATTCCACCGGCGAACGGATCGTCGGCGAGTTCGGCGACATGGTCAGCTCGGCCAATCTCTCGCTCGAGACGGCCGGAGACCAGGTGGTCAACCGCATCAGCTCGGTCGCCAGCACGGTGGCCCGCAGCCTGCAGACGGTTGCCGCCAAGACGATCAGCGAGGTCGATCAGACGGCCAGCGCGCTGCGGCTTGATCTCGAGAATTCGGGCGAGCGGGTCAGCAATGAGCTCTCGGGCGTGGCCGGTCTCGTGGCCGAGGCGCTTGCCTCCACCAGCAACCGGGTGGTCGGCGAGCTCAGCGGCGCGATCCAGACGGTCAGCACCGATCTCGAGGGCGTCAGCGGCTCGGTCCTGTCGCGCCTCGGCAGCATGATCGAGGAGATCGGCGCCAATCTCAGCACGACGGGAAGCCGCGTGGTTGCCGATCTCGGCAATATTTCCGGCACGCTTACCCGGGACGTCAACGCGGCCAGCAGCAGCCTCATCGAGAGCGTGGCCAGCCTGTCGAGCTCGGTGTCGGCGGACATCAATTCCGCCAGCGAAGGCGCCGTCAGCCGGATCTCGGAACTGTCGCATGCCCTGCGTCAGGATCTCAGCACCGCAAGCGAGAACCTCATCGCCAATATCGGCGATCTGGTCTCGGCGTCGCGCGAGGATCTGTCCGCCACCAGCAACCAGGTGGTGGCACAGCTCAGCGATGTCTCTATGCAGATCACCAGCGCCCTGGCTTCGACCAGCAGTACGGTAATGAGCAACCTCACCGACATCTCGACGCTGGTGCAGAACGACCTGTCTGCCACCAGCACCAAGATCGTTGGCGAGGTCGGCGACGCGCTCGACAATATCAACAACGCGATCGTCGCGAAGAGCGACCAGATGATCGGCCAGATCGGCTCGATCGTCGGCGACATCAACCGCGATCTCGAGCAGACCAGCGAGCGTCTCGTCGGCCAGATCAGCGAGGCTGTCTCCATGGTCAACCAGACCGGCGAGAAGGTTGTGGGCGAAGTCGGCGGCGTCGTCACCCTGCTGGCTGACAATCTCAACTCGACGAGCGCCAAGGTGGTGAACGACGTCACCCGCCTGGTGGGCAGCGTCAGTACGGTTCTCAACGAGACCAGCCAGCGAGTGTCGGCCGATGTCGACGGCCTGGCCGAGACCTTCTCGGCCACCCTCGGTTCGGTCAGCGAGCGGGTGGTCGGCCAGATCGGCGAGGCTGGCACCGGAGTCAACGAGGCCCTGGTCAAGGCCGGCGAGCAGCTGGCCACGCAGGTTCATCTTGCCACCAACAATTTCAACCGCGCGATCCGGACGACCAACGAGGAAGTGGTCGCCCATATGGACCAGGCGGCAGGCTCGATCCGCGAAAGCATGGTCAAGCTGGGCGAGGATGTTGTCGGCAAGCTGGATACGGCGGCGCAGGACGTCACAACGCGCCTCGACACCTCGACCGAGCATTTCGACAAGGCGGCGGTGGCTGCGGCCGAGCGCATGCAGTCGACCAGCATGCTGTTCCACGATGTCATCGACAAGGCCTCGAGCCGGGTGTTCGAGGACATGGACCGGGTGGTCGACCAGGTCGCCGATCGCGTCGGAATCGTGGGCAGCGGCCTTGCCGACCGGTTCGAGCGCGCCACGGCAGACGTGTCGCACTACCTCGACCGGGCGACTGTCGCCCTCGAGACGACCGGATCGGAAATGTCCATGCGGCTCGAGGATGCCGGGGCAAAGTTCGCCGATCACCTGTCGACGGCGAATGCCTTCTTCACCACGCAGCTTGAGCGCAATGCCTCCGATCTCGACAGCAAGCTCGAGCGGATGGCATCCTCGGTCACCAGCGATCTCAGCCGGGCCATCGAGGAAATCATCAACCGTCTCGCGACCAGCGGCACGGATCTCACCGGCCAGATCGAGGGTACCAGCACCAAGCTGGCGACCGAGCTGCAGACCATCTCGGGCCAGATCCACCAGCAGCTCGAGGCGGCCAGCAGTGTGGTCGTCAACGAGTTCAGCTCGCTCAGCACCAAGCTCGCCGACGAGCTGTCGTCGCTCACCGGCCGCATGTCCGACCATGTCAACCTGCTCACGGGCCAGGTGACCACGGAGATGCTCAGCCTGACCACCTCGACCACGGAGAGCGTCACGCTCACCGCGGATCAGCTGGCCAAGCAGATCGAGGCCATGGGCGCCCGCGTCCGCGACATGCTGGAAGAGCGGGGGCGCGCGGTGATCAGCAGCTTCGAGCAGACCAGCATGACGGTCTCCAACGAAGTCAGCGACAATGGCACGGCCATCGTGGCACGCCTTGCCGACATGACCCGCCTGCTGAAGGACACCATGCAGACCTTCCACGCGGAGGTCGAAAAGGTGGTGGACGATCGCGAAGAGACCTTCGAATCGGTCATCGAGCGCCTCAGCCGCAAGACGACGGAACTCGACAGCGTGATGCGCAGCTTCACGAGCCTGGTCGAGGACTCCCTGTCAGCGGTCGAGCACCGGGCGCGCGAGGTCGGCACGCTGCTTGAAGGACAGACCAGCAAGACGGTCAGCAATTTCGACGCCGAACTGCGGCGGCTGGAAATGCAGGCCAACGAGCATATCGCCGCGGCGGCTGCGGCCCTCCAGGCCCAGTATGACAGGGCGCTCAGCTCGATGTCGGAAATCCTGTCCAATACCAGCGGCCACTTCAACGAGACCGCGCACGAGATGCGGTCGACCGCGCAGATGGTGGTCAAGGAGATCGACGCGACCCGCGCGGAAATGCGGCGCGCCATCTTCGAGCTGCCTGAGCAGACGAAGTCCAATGCCGATGCCATGCGTCAGGTCGTGGCCGACCAGCTCGCTGCCCTCACCTCCCTGTCGGAAGTGGTGAAGCGTCACGGTCGCGCGGTCGACCTGTCCGGTCCCGGGATCACCCGGCCCGAGAACGAGGGAAGCTACCGCCTGGGAAAATCTGAGGGTGCCGCTCCAAGCTCGTCGTGGCGCGCGACCGGCACCCAACAGGGCGGCATGCCGTCCACGCCCCTCCCCAGCCTTGACCTCGGTCATGGCACGACCCGGACTAAGCCCGGTCAGCCGGAAAGCCGCCCCGTCCACACGGTGGAGCGTTCCCAGGTGAGCGAAAGCTGGAACCGGGAGCCCGAGCCTGTCGCAGAGCCCTCACCGCTCAGCCATCTGCCGGAAAAGGCCCAGCAGATCTTCGGCCGCCTCTATGACATCGCGGTCGACCTGACCCGGGCTCTGGATGACGCGCCGCCGTCGGATATCTGGCGCCGGTACAAGAGCGGCGAACGCGACGTGTTCATGCGTCGCCTCTGGGCCCTGGACAGCGAGAGCCTGCGGTCGCAGATCGCCGACCGCTACCGGAACGAGCCGGCCTTCCAGACTGATGTCCGGAGCTATATGGCCGAGTTCGAATCCCTGCTGGATGCGGTGTCCAGTGCCCGCAATGGCGATGAACTGGTGGATGCCTGCCTCGCCACGGAAGCCGGACGGATCTATCTGATGCTCGGAAAGGCATCAGGTCGCATCAAAGCCTGATTTTCAGGCAGAGACACGAAGATGGGCCGCGCCACAGTAGCGCGGCCCAAGCTTTTTGCACCGTTGCGTAGCGGAAAATCCGGTGCATGCTCTTGCGAAACGGCCGGATTCGGTGTTTTAAGGCCCGTCCTGCAATCGTGCTGCCAGGACACCGGATGTCAGGAGAGTCAAATGCAGATTGCCAAGCCCTATCTCATGTTCTTGGGCGATGTTCCCGATCAGCTCGCCGCCAAGACGGCCCACGGTGTCGTTGACTGGCGCCGCGACTGGTGCGTTGGTCAGATGCGTCTCCCCGGTTGTAAAGCAGACTGCGGCCTCACCGACATGACGATCGCCGAGGCAGTCAATGCCGGCGCCAAGACCATGGTGGTCGGCGTCGTCAATGCCGGCGGCGTTCTCCCGGATCACTGGATTTCCGTCATCGTGGAAGCGCTGGCCGCCGGCCTTGACGTTGCGACCGGCCTGCACAAGCGCCTGTCCTCGATCCCGCAGATTGCGGAAGCCGCTGAGAAATATGGCCGGCAGCTCCATGATGTGCGCTTCTCGAACCAGAACTTCGCGACCGGCAAGGGAACCAAGCGCTCAGGCCTGCGTCTCCTGACGGTCGGCACCGACTGCTCGGTCGGCAAGAAGTACACCACGCTGGCGCTCGAGAAGGAAATGGTCGCCCGCGGCATCGACGCCACCTTCTGCGCCACCGGTCAGACCGGCGTGCTGATCTCGGGCCGTGGCGTTGCCATCGATGCCGTGGTTGCCGACTTCATCTCCGGCGCCGTGGAATGGATCTCGCCGGAAGCTGCTCCCGACCATTGGGATCTCATCGAAGGTCAGGGCTCGCTGTTCCATCCGTCCTTCTCGGGCGTGAGCCTCGGTCTGCTGCACGGCGCCCAGCCGGATGCCTTCGTCGTCTGCCATGAGCCGACCCGCACCAACATGCGCGGCGTGAAGCACCCGCTGCCGACGATCGGCCAGGTGATCGAGCGCACCGTTCTCGAAGGCAAGCTCACCAACGAGAACATCCGCTGCGTCGGTATCGCAGTGAACACCAAGGCCCTGAGCGAAGACGAGGCCAAGGCCTATCTCGCCCGGGTTGCGGGTGAGTATGGCCTGCCGGCAACCGACCCGATCCGCTTCGGCGTCGCGTCAATCGTCGACAACCTGCTGCTGCAGTTCCCGCGCTAATCCGGAGGTTTCCGATGCGCAAGCTCTCCATCGCTCATGAAAGCTGGCCGATTGCCGGCTCATTCACCATCTCGCGCGGCTCGAAGACGACGGCGGAAGTCGTCGTGGTCACGCTCGAGCAGGGTGGTGTCATCGGTCGCGGCGAGTGCGTTCCCTATGCGCGATATGGGGAAAGCATCGAGTCGGTCATGGCGGCGATCGAGAGCATGCGCCCGGACCTCGAGGGCGGGCTCGATGCCGAGGGCCTGCGGTCGAGCATGAAGGCGGGTGCCGCCCGCAATGCCATTGACTGCGCCCTGTGGGATCTCTTGGCAAAGCGCTCGGGCAAGCGGGTTTTTGAGCTCGCCGGCCTGAGCGAAATGAAGCCGCTGGTCACCGCCTATACGCTCAGCCTGCAGAGCCCCGAGGAAATGGGCGCCCAGGCGGCCCGCTATGCGGATCGCCCGCTGCTCAAGCTGAAGCTTGGAACGGCCGACGGCGACATCGCCCGCCTGCAGGCCGTGCGCCGGAATGCGCCCAATGTCCGGCTCATCGTGGACGCCAATGAAGGCTGGCAGCCCTCGCAGTTGCCCGAGCTGTTCAATGCCTGCGCCGATCTCGGCGTGGAGCTGATCGAGCAGCCTCTCCCGGCCGGCAAGGACGAGGCGCTCGCCGATGTCGAACGCAAGGTCAATGTCTGCGCAGACGAATCGGTACATGGCCTCGACACGATCGACGGGCTCGTCGGCAAGTATGACGTGGTGAACATCAAGCTGGACAAGACCGGCGGCCTCACCGAGGCACTGCTGCTGGCGGATGCCGCAGCGGCCAAGGGGCTCGGCATCATGGTCGGCTGCATGCTGGGCACCTCGCTTGCCATGGCACCGGCCATGATCGTGGCCCAGCGGGCCAGCGTCGTCGATCTCGACGGGCCGCTTCTGCTGGCGCGTGACCGCGATCCGGGCATCACCTTCCGCAACAGCATCATGGAACCGCCCCCGGCGGAACTCTGGGGTTGATCAGCGATCCCAGCCAGCTCTTCGGACATGGCGCGGTCCTCTCCGCGCCATTTTCGTTTTGGGCCCCAACCCAGAGTAAATCTTGCCGGAAAATCAGCCGGCGCAAGCCTGCTTCAATGCTTCCTCAACCATTCTTGCCAATAGTTCACCCGATAACGTGGCCGCGAGCGGGATGTGTGGCGGCATTCGTCCGGGTGGGGGCAGTTCTCGATGAGTGAAGGCCGGAGACTTACACCGGTTCGTGAAGAAGAATACGAGTTGATCGAGCAGGCGGTGATGGAGACCAGCCGGGGTCGCTGGTTCCTCGCCGAATATGCCCGACGCAACCGTGCGGCCGATACCCGCATCCTGCTTGACGCCATCAAGCGGCTGGAGCGCATCGTCAGTGCTCAGACCGTCGAGTTCGTCCCCACGCTCGATTCGACCAATGCCGTCCTCAAGATGCGTAGCCTCATGCAGGAGGCCGCCTCCGACGTGGCCGCCATCCTGTCCCAGCTCGATGACGAGGAAGACCGCCTGGCTGCGCGCAACGATCCCCTGCGGGCGATCGATCGGGTGCTGAAGAAGCAGGCGCACCAGCTCGAGGAGATGGTGGCGACCTTGCGGGCAGTCCATGACGAGGTTGCCCTCTCCAGCACATCAGGATCGGCCCGGCGCAACCTGGCGGATGCCGTTTCGCGCATCGCTGCATTGGCCAGGAACCATGAAAGCGTCGAACAGGCGGTGCGGCGGGGCATCACCTTCCTTGGGGTGCTCGACCAGATGCTGGCCAAGGAACAGTTTACGGCACGACGGAAGGGCACGCCTTCCCACCATGAGGCGGCAACAGCGGCCGAGATGACTGACAATGCTCGGGCGGTGTCCAGCCAGGCGGGCGCCGACGAGGCCGCCGACGCCCCCCCTGCCCCGGCGGCCGAGGCAACCCAGCCCGTCGCCGCGACCGACCTTTTGCCCGAAGGCCGGATCGTCATCGTGAAGGCACCGAAGGACAAGCCGCTCGCGCTCCTCCCCGGTTTTGAGGATGAGGCTGCCCATCCGGACGACGTGCCGCAATCGGCCTGATCAGGCAGCTAGCGCCGCGCAATAGCCAGCACGGTCGACATTGCCGCCCGAGACAACCACGACCACGGTGGTGTCGGGCTCCGGCTCAAGCCGTCGCTTGATCACGGCCGCCAGCGCCACCGCGCCACCAGGCTCGGCCACCAGCTTGAAGTGCTCAAAGGCGAAGGCTATGGCGGCCTGGGTCTCGGCGTCGGTTGCGGCATGACCACCGGCGAGTAGGCTGCGGTTGATGGCGAAGGTGAGCTCACCAGGTTGGCGGGCGAGAAGGGCGTCACAGATCGAGCCACTGGTGGCCGCATTGGCCACGCGCTCGCCGCGGGCCAGTGAACGGGCATGATCGTCGAACCCGGCGGGTTCGGCACACCAGACCTTTGCATTTGGCATGAGCTCGGCTGTGGCCAGGGCGATGCCGGCAATGAGGCCGCCACCGCTCGCCGGGGCGATCACGTGATCGACGGCAAGCCCTGCTTCCTTGGCCTGTTCGGCAATTTCGAGGCCTACCGTGCCCTGGCCAGCAATGATGTCGGGATCGTCATAGGGTGGCACGATGACGGCGCCATTCTCGGCGGCGATGGCCCGGGCAATGGCCTCGCGGTCCTCGGTATCGCGGTTGAAGGTCACGATGCGCGCGCCGAACCCCTCGACATTGCGCATCTTGATCCTGGGCGAATCCTCGGGCATCACGATGACCGCCGGCAGGCCGCGCAGAGCGGCCGCTGCGGCAACACCCTGCGCATGGTTGCCCGACGAATAGGCGACAACACCGCCCGGCGTTTGCTTGGGGTCGATCTGCGCGATCCGGTTATAGGCGCCGCGAAACTTGAAGGAGCCGGTGCGCTGCAAGGGCTCGGCCTTGATGCGCAGGCGGAAACCGAGCTCCCTGTCCAGCTGGTGATTGGCAAGCAGCGGCGTGCGCACCGCATGGCCGGCAATGCGTCCAGCGGCAGTGCGAATGTCTGCAAATGTTGGCAAGTTCACGTCAGCCATCAACCCGTCCCTTCCGACACGAAACCCTGCGCAAGGATTGCCCGGTTCTTGAAGGCCGAGCAACCGCTCCCATATAGAAATCTGCGCATCATGGAGGGTCATCAATGACGTTGACGCAAACCCAGGGCCGTCGGTGGACGCCGCTCAGCATCGCCACGCTCGTGCTTGGCTTTGTCATCTGGTGGCCGCTCGGCTTCGCCATCCTCGCCTATATCCTGTGGGGCGGCCACATGGACAGCGACCTCAAGAGACTGTGGAACCGGATCAACGGCAAGTCCGAGACGGTGCAGCCCTTCACGTCGCCAACCTGGTCGAGCCAGTACAGTGGCACCATGAACAGCTCCGGCAATGCCGTCTTTGACCGGTACAAGGAAGAGACGCTGCGGCGGCTCGAGGAAGAGCAGCAGGCCTTCAACGACTATGTGAACAAGCTTCGCGCCGCCCGGGACCAGGAGGAGTTCGACCGGTTCATGGAGGAAAGACGCCGCCAGACCGGGAGCACCTCCAGCGCCAACGCCGCGTAATATCTCGATGACTGATCAGAGCCCGTGCCCGTCACGGGCTCTTTCCATGATGTCCTCCCTGCTGCACCCTGCTGCCAATCAGCTCTGCCCGTCGTATCAGTATACAAGGCGGATGCTGGCTCGCCTCCGGTCTCGGCATCTTGCGCCCATCGGCGCCTGACCGGCCCTGGGGCCAAGGTTCAATCGCAAGGATCTCCGCACCATGTCCAATTCCGGCTCCGGCACCTCCTCCTTCCGCAAGGACCGCATTTCCCGGCCGATCCTGAAGAAGGTCCGGGCCATGCTGCCGACCATGTCGGACACCGAGCGGGAAGCGCTTGAATCCGGCACGGTCTGGTGGGATGCGGAGCTGATGAGCGGCAAGCCCGATTTCGACCGGCTGCTTGCCATTCCCGAAAAGCCGCTGACGCCGGAGGAGCAGGCCTTCCTTGACGGCCCCGTCGAGACCCTGTGCCGGATGATCGATGACTGGCAGATCTGCTTTGTCGAGCGGGAAGTGCCGGACGAGATCTGGCAGTTCATCAAGGAACACAGGTTCCTGGGCATGATCATCCCGAAGGAGTATGGCGGCCTCGGCTTTTCGGCTGCCGCCCATTCCGCGGTGCTGATGAAGCTTGCCTCCCGGTCGGCTTCGGCCGCCGTCTCGGTGATCGTACCCAATTCGTTGGGGCCCGGTGAACTCCTCCTGCATTACGGCACCCAGCAGCAGAAGGACTACTATCTGCCGCGGCTGGCCGATGGCCGCGAAATCCCCGCCTTCGGGCTCACCAGCGTGGAGGCCGGATCGGATGCCGCCGCCATGGTTGACACCGGCGTCGTATGCTACGGCGACTGGAAGGGGGAGCGTGTGCTCGGCATGCGGCTCAACTGGGGCAAGAGATACATTTCGCTGGGGCCGGTCTGCACGGTGTTGGGCCTTGCCTTCAAGCTCACGGACCCGGACCACCTGCTGGGGCCACAGGTCGATCGCGGCATCACGCTCGCGCTTGTGCCGACGGATACGCCCGGGGTCGAGATCGGGCGGCGACATCTTCCGGCGATGCAGGTCTTCGCCAACGGCCCCAATTGGGGCCGCGACGTGTTCCTGCCGCTCGATGCCATCATTGGCGGTGAAGAGCGTATCGGCCAGGGCTGGCGCATGCTGACGGCGGCGCTGGCGGCCGGTCGTGGCATCTCGCTGCCGTCGCTATCGGTTGCGGGCATGAAGCTGTGCGCCCAGAGCGCCAGCGCCTATGCCCGCGTCCGCGAGCAGTTCAACCTGCCGGTGGGGAAGTTCGAGGGCATCCAGGAGGTGCTCGCACGGATCGGCGGCCTCACCTACAAGATCGACGCCGCCAGGCGCCTTACCCTGGCCGGGCTCGACCTCGGCGAAAAGCCGGCCGTCATTTCCGGCATCCTCAAGTATCACGCCACCGAGTCGCTGCGGCAGGTGGTGAACGATGCCATGGACATCCACGGCGGCCGCGGCATCTGCGACGGGCCGAACAACTATCTCGGCAATCTGCATCGCGCCGTTCCCATCGGCATCACGGTTGAAGGCGCCAATATCCTCACCCGCTCGCTGATCATCTTCGGGCAGGGCGCGATCCGCTGCCATCCCTATATCCTCGACGAGATGGCAGCGGCCCATGATCCCGATGAGGAGCGCGGCCTCGCGAGGTTCGACGAAGTGCTGTTCGCCCATCTCGGCCATACCAGCCGCAACATGCTCCGCGCCTTCCTGCGCAGCTGGAGCCTGGCGAAAGTCGGTCCCTCGCCGGTTCATGACGAAACGGCCCCCTATTATCGCGGCATCGCACGGATGTCGGCCGTGCTGGCGGTCGTCACGGACGTGATGCTCGCCTCACTCGGCGGCGCGCTCAAGCGCAAGGAAATGCTCTCGGCGCGCCTGGGGGACATCCTGTCGGAACTGCTGTTTGCCTCGGCGGTCGTCAAACGCTGGCGCACGGACGGACGGCCGCCCGAGGATCTGCCGCTGGTGCACTGGGCAGCGCGGTCGTCCCTGCACAATGCCGACCGCAGGCTGGGCGAGGTGCTCGACAATCTGCCCAACCGTCCCCTTGACTGGGCGCTACGGCCGCTGCTGCGCCCCTTCGGCACTATCCATCCTGCCCCTTCCGACTGGCTCAGCCGGCAGGTAGCAGAATTGATGATGACGCCGGGTCCGGCGCGCGACCGGCTCACGGGCGGTATCTTCACGGGCGACGAAACCTTTCCGCTCGGAGCACTCGAACATGCGCTTGGCGCTGTCATCGCGGTCGAGCCGATCCGCCAGAAGATGCGCCAGGCCCGTATTCGCGATGTGGATGCGGCCCTTGCTGCCGGCATCATCACCAGTCAGGAGGCACAGTCCGTGCGCGAGGCGCTGGTGCTGGTGCACAAGGTCTCCGAGGTTGATCATTTCAGCCTTGATGAAATCAAGGGAACGGCTAGGAACATAGAGAGGCGGCAGGATGAGCCCGCTGCCGGCAGCTATCTCGATGCCGGCACGGAGATCCAGCCGGGGCTCGCCTAGACTCGCTCAGGGAGGCGATCATCACGACGGACAGCGAACAGGAGTTGATTTCTCCGGATCCGGGAAACAGCGTCTCACCGCAGGGCGGGGCGACCACGACTCCGGCCACCGCGTCGCTCGCCGACGCTGCACCTGTCGCCAAGGGCGATCCTAGCCAGCCGGCCCCTGCCGTGCATGGAACACGCATCGTCTCAACTGGCCCCGCCGTCTACCTGGTCGACGGCGCCCGAACGCCCTTCCTCAAGGCCCGAACTGGTCCCGGCCCCTTCACACCCGTCGACCTCGCCGTGGGCGCCGGTCGCAATCTTTTGGAGCGGCAGCCCTTCCCGCCTGACGCCTTCGATGAGGTCATCCTCGGCTGCGTGAATGTGCATCCGGATGAGGTCAATCCGGGGCGGGTTGCCGCCTTGAGGCTGGGCTGCGGCGTCGAGGTTCCCGGCTGGACAGTGCAGCGCAACTGTGCTTCCGGCATGCAGTCGATCGATACCGCCTTCCGCTATATTGCCGCAGGCCGCGCCGATCTCATCCTCGCCGGCGGTGCTGAAGCCCTGAGCCACGCGCCCCTGCACTATTCCGAGGACGCGGTCCGCTGGTTCGGCGGGCTCAATGCCGCCCGCGGCCCGATGGCAAAGTTCAGACAGCTCGCCCGTTTCTCGCCGAGCCTGTTCAAGCCGTCGATCGGCATCCTGCGCGGCCTTACCGATCCGGTCGCCAAGCTCAACATGGGCCAGACGGCGGAACGGCTTGCGCATCAGTTCAACATCAGCCGCGAACAGGCCGATCTCTATGCGCTTGAAAGCCACAAGCGTCTCGCCCAAGCGCAGGCCACCAATCTGCTCGATGATGAGGTCATTCCGCTGATCGCGCCCGACGGCCGCGTCTTCCCGCAGGACGACGGCGTACGGCCCGACAATACTATCGAGCAGCTGACTGCCCTCAAGCCGGTCTTCGAGAAACCCTTCGGCAAGGTGACAGCCGGCAATTCCTCACAGATCACGGATGGCGCCTCGTGGACGATCGTCGCGTCCGAAAAGGCGGTGCGCCAGTATGGGCTCAAGCCGCTGGCGCGCATCGTCGACTGCACCTGGGCGGCGCTTGATCCCTCCGTCATGGGGCTGGGGCCGGTCCTCAGCGCGACATCCCTGCTCAAAGCATATGGCCTTCGCCGTGAGGATATCGGGGTCTGGGAACTCAACGAGGCTTTCGCAGCGCAGGTCTTGGCCTGCCTCGCAGCCTGGGAAGATGCCGAGTTCTGCCGAACGATCCTCGGGCTGGATGAGCCTTTTGGCGCGATCGATCAGGCGCGGCTCAATGTAGACGGCGGCGCCATCAGCCTCGGCCATCCGGTCGGCGCCAGCGGCAACAGGATCACCCTGCATCTTGCGCATGTGATGCGGCGGTTCGATGCCCGCTTTGGCGTGGCCACGGAATGTATTGGCGGTGGCATGGGCGGCGCCATGCTGCTCGAGATGGTGGAATGATCACGATGGGTGCGACCGACAGCATACGTCACGATGCCCTGCTGGCGCTCACGCGCGAGCATCTGACATTCACCCTTCCGGGCAGCGGCGAAACGCGCATCGACCGTCGCTATCACCACTGGCGCTGGCACATGGGCGAGGACAATGTCGCCTGGCTGCTGCTTGACCGCGAAGATGTCAGCACCAATACCCTGTCGCTCGCCGTCATGGCAGAGTTTGACCGGGTGCTGACTGAAATCGAGCAGGCGGCCCCGCGCGCCCTCGTGTTGCGCTCGGCGAAGGCCAATGGGTTTGCCGCCGGTGCGGATATCAGCGATTTCACTTCCATGGTGGTGGCCGCGGAAGTGCGCGCGGTAGTGAGCGAAGGCGTGCGCCATCTCGACCGGCTGGCAGCCCTGCCCTTCCCGACAATTGCAGTCATTCACGGCTTCTGTCTCGGGGGCGGTCTCGAGCTCGCGCTCGCCTGCAGGATACGCATTGCGCGGGATGATGCCCGTCTCGGCTTCCCGGAGGTGATGCTCGGGCTCCATCCCGGCCTTGGCGGCACCTGGCGCTCGCTTGGGCTCGCATCTGATCCGGTCGAGGCCATGACCCTCATGCTTACCGGCCGTACGATCGAAGCCCGGCAGGCGAAGCGACTCAATCTGGTCGACGTGGTGGTGCCCGAACGTCATGTGGCCGGCGCGGTGCAATGGGCGATCGACAGCAAGCTCAACCTCACCCGCAAACAGCCGCTCAAGGCCAGGGCCATGCTGTCAGCCCCGGTCCGGGCCTTCATTGCTGCCAAGATGGTATCGGCAACGGAGGAAAAGGCGCCGCGCCAGCATTACCCCGCGCCCTATGCGCTCATCGACCTCTGGCGGGAGCATGGCGGCAATGCCGCGACCCTGCGCAGTGCGGAGACCGAGAGCTTCGCCCGGATGATCACCGGCGAGACGGCGCAGAACCTTATCCGGGTCTATTTCCTCAGGGAACGGCTCAAGGCCTTCGGCAAGGGCACGAGCCACGACATCCGCCATGTCCATGTGATCGGCGCCGGCGTCATGGGCGGCGACATTGCTGCCTGGCTTGCCAAGCAGGGCCTGCATGTGACCTTACAGGACAGGGATGTCAGCCTCATCGGGCCGGCCATCCAGCGCGCAGCCAAGTTGTTTGCCGGACGGCGCGGCAACAGGGACATCCGCCCGCAGCTCGACCGACTGGTGCCCGATCCCAAGGGCTACGGCCTTGCCAAGGCAGACCTGGTGATCGAGGCCGTGCCCGAACAGCTCGACCTCAAGCGCCAGGTGCTGGCGGATGCGGAAGCCCGCATGCGGACGGATGCCATTCTCGCGACGAATACGTCCAGCCTCAGGCTCGAGAGCCTGCATTCCGGCCTGCGGCGGCCGGGCCAGTTCCTGGGGCTGCATTTTTTCAACCCGGTGGCGCGGATGCCGCTGGTGGAAGTGGTGACCCACGAGCTGCTCGAACAGCCCGTACAGGCGCGCGTGCTAAGCCTGGTCGAGGCGATCGACAAGCTGCCGCTGCCGGTCAAGTCGGCGCCTGGCTTCCTCGTCAACCGCATCCTCACCCCGTACATGCTTGAAGCCCTGCTGGCGCACGACGAGGGCGTGCGGCCCGAGGTCATCGACGCAGTGGCAGTCAATTTCGGCATGCCCATGGGGCCTATCGAGCTTGCCGACACGGTTGGCCTCGACGTCGCCCTGAACGTGGTGCGCAGCATGAAGGGCATTGCCGGCGCCAGCCTGCCCGACCTTCCCGACTGGTTCGTCAGCCTGGTGAATGACGGCAAGCTCGGCCGCAAGACCGGTCAGGGGCTCTATCCCTGGAAGGACGGCAAGCCGGTCAAGGCCAAGGTCGAGTTCAAGCCCGATCCCCTGCTCGAGGATCGGCTGATGCTGCCGCTCGTCAATACGACCATGTGGTGCGTGAGGCGGGGCATCGTCATCGATGAGGATGCGGCGGATGCCGGGGTCATTTTCGGCACCGGCTTTGCGCCATTCCGCGGCGGTCCGCTGCATTATGCGCGCAAGCGCGGCGTCAATGCGATCGTCGAGCGGCTGCAGCTGCTTGCCGACCAGTATGGCTCGCGCTTTGCCCCTGACGCGGGCTGGCAGAACCTCAAGCCCTGATCCGCACAGGAAGCTTTGCCCGAATTTAGCCGTTTCTTTCCCGAATAGCAGAGGAGGAGTGCACTTCTCGTTTGCAGGTCAGGTGGAGGTTACGGGTTCATGGCAAGCTCGAAAGGTGACCGCCGGCGCCGCCGCCATCCAGCGGGAAAGGTTGCCCTCGGACTGGGACTGCTGCTGGGCGCAAGCGCGCTTGCCCTTCCCGCCCTTGCACGCGATCCGATCACCGCCGAGGGCGCCATGGTGATGACCGGCTTTGCCGGCACCAATGCCCGGGCCGGGAGTTTCTTCCGCAGCGCAACGCCGGTGGATGAGACCTTCATCAATCCGGGTGGCGTCTCGCTCCGGGTCTTCGACCTTAGCGACCTCAAGGGTGAGCCTCAGGGGCAACTTGCCAAGCCAAAGATCCGGCTCCATGTGAAGGCCCGTGAGATCGGGCAGGTCTTCGGGGTTGCCCTGGACAATGGCACACCACCCAACATCTATGCCGCAGCCAGCTCGGTCTTCGGCCTGCAGATTGCAAAGCGCGTCGGTGAAGACAGTTTCAGGCGCCTCAAGACCGGGACGGAGGGCGCTGAATGGATGCCGGGCCAGTTTGGCCCCGATGGGGATGCCGGCACCATCTGGCGCATCGATGGCGTGAGCGGGAAGGTCACCAAGTTCGCCACCATTGGCAGGGATGGCGTTTCCAACAGTGGGCCCGGCATCGGCAATATCACATTTGCGCCGGACCTCGATCTGCTGTTCGCCTCAGACCTCGATACCGGCCTCATCCATGCCATCGACCTGACGGGTAAGGTCATCGCCCAGTTCGATCACGGCACCGAAGGGCGACCGCGCGCCAACCTGACACCGGTGGCCGATGACGGGCGCAGGGCGGACATCACCTCCCCCCAGTTCGATGTGGAGGATCCAGAGACCTGGGGCTACACCCAGCCGGAACGGCGCATCTGGGGCCTCGCCTTCCGTGACGGTCGCCTCTACTACGCGATTTGGGCCAATAGCGAAATCTGGTCAATCAGCATCAGCAAGGACGGGAGCTTCGGCAAGGACGCCCGCCGCGAGTTCACCGTGCCGTCCAACGTTCGCCCGTTCCCGGTGGCCAGCCTCGCCTTCGATGGCGAAGGCCGGCTCTATGCGGCAGAGCGCGGGGAGATCCGGGCCCGCTTTGACTATGAGGCGTTCACCGTACCGCGCCGGTCGCGGGTGCTGCGTTTCGAGCGCCAGGCCGATGGCCGGTGGTCGCCGGAGCCGGTCGAGTTCCCGATCGGCTTTCCGGCGACGTACCAGAATGCCTCGGGCGGCGTCGCCCTGGGGCCTGCCTATGACAACACTGGCAAGTTCCGGCCCCGCTCCTGCTGGGGCACCGTCTGGGCTACGGGCGACAGTCTCCGGCAGAGCGCGACCGATGCTGAGAAACTGGCTGCATCGGGTGAGCTGGCCGTCGATGGCGCACAGGGCTTTTCAGCCAGCCTCTCGCCGGACGACAACCGGCCGCCCTTGCGCAGCTATTTCATCGATTTCGACCGCAAATACGACAATGCGAATGCCATCGGCCATGTGGGCAGCGTGGCGATCGTGCAGAACTGCAGTGGCGAAGAGCAGGTGTCAGCGCAGGCGGATAGCGGCACGGAGCCCTCGGCAGACGAACGGCCGGCGGAAAAACCATCGTCCAGCGCAAACAGAGATACCAGCGAGGGCCCAGAGTCTGCGGATAACAAGAGCACGCTCCGCGATCAGTTCGGCAATCCCATTCAGCCCAATGATGGCGCGACGGAGCCCGGCGACCGGTCCGCGGACGGGCAGGACGAGCCAACCGACATCGCGGAAAGCGTGCCTGAACAGCCAGCCCGACTGCACCTTGCCGACCTTCCACGCCCCTTCGACCTCTCGCTGGCGGTTCGTGCCGGCACAGGCGTGTGTAGCCCTGAATATACCTGCCCCTTCACGCTCACCGTCACCAATCACGGGCCAGGCGAATATCGCGGCCCGCTGGTCATTGCCGAGGAAGTCGACCGGGCGGTTGCAGATCTTGCTGACTGGTCGCCGCGTACGCCCTGGTCGTGCGAGCGGCGGGATACGACCTTCGTCTGCCGGCGGGAGAATGTTTCGCTCGCCCCGGGTGAGAGCCTGTCGCTCAGGGTCGATTTCGTGCCTTGGGCAATTCCCGCCGCCCAGATCCAGAACTGTGCCCGGCTCGACTGGCGCAGCGGCGGACTGCATGGCCGCAATCGGTTGGTGCAGGAAACACTTGCCCGGCTCGGCTATGATACGGGCACACCAGACGGTCTGATCGGGGCCAAGACCCGCTCAGCGATAGCCGCTTTTAACCGCATGGAAGGGCGTGCCGCCGACAGCGATGATGTGAATGCGGCCCTCCTCTCCTTCCTGTTTGGGGTATGGGGGGCGGGCGATCTGCGCCAGCCGGGCGACAGGGATTGCCAATCTGTGCCGCTTGACAGCTCGGCGCGCTCCTACCGGGTGCCGCCAGACTGCCCAGCAGACTCCGTCCTGCTCAAGGGGCGATGCCATACCGTGGAACAGCTCTGCGGCAGCAGCCGGATGTTCAATGCGCAGAAGGCAAGCTGTTCCTGCCCCGCCGAGCGACCGCTCCTCGATCCGGCGAGCGGCGCATGCATCGCCTATACGGCCAGCGACCGTACTTTCACCGTTGCCCCCAGCTTGCCCAGGGAGGCCACCTCTCCGGCAGCAGCTGCCGCGCCTGCGGATGACAGTACGGCTGTGCCGACTGCGCCTGCACAGCCAACAAAGCCGGCGAAGACGGTACAGCCAGGAGAACCGCCGACCGGTGGCCCCATACAGGCCGAACGCAGTACCCCTGCAACACCACGCGAGAAGCCGCGGGATATACCTACATCACAGCCATCCCGCCCGCCTGCTCCAGACAGCAGTTCAAGAGCCATTACCTGCCCCGGCAACCAGACGTGGAACGCGGAGGCGCGGCGCTGCGACTGTCCAGCCGATCTGCCGATCTGGGATCGCAACGAGCAGCGCTGCATCGCCTCGCTCTCCCCTTCCGCTTCGGGAGCTGCCACCTCCACCCCGGCGGCAACCCCGCGCCCGGACCTGCAGATCTGCACCGGTAACCGGGTGTGGAATGCGCAGCTGACCACCTGCGTCTGTCCTGCCGATCTACCCCGCTGGGATGAGGCCGGAAGGCTCTGCCTGCCGGAAAGCAAAGGCTGAGAGCCTGGCCGATTCGAGAGGTTGCTCGCATCGGTTGCGTTCGACTGGACGCCTGTGGAAAACGAGAGGTGAATCCGGCGGCTGATTACCGGACTTTCTTCCCCGCCCCGGTGTTCGTGCCAGTGCTTTCTATCCGCTCAGCTTTTACCCTGTCAGCCTGAGGAGGATTTATACTCGCATAGCGAGATCTTTCAACTATACGTAGACTATGAGTTGCATTCGCCGGCCGGGTCATTATTGTTGCGTGTGTTGATAATTCTCTGCACCGGAGATTGCACATGCGCTACTCGGGCGCCAGTTCCGCAAACCAGCCGCTGCGAAGAGCCTATTCCCGCGAAGACCCACAGGTACGCCGGCAAGAACTGATCGAAGCAACCTTTCGTTGTCTCGGCAAGCACGGCCATGCCCGCACCACGGTCCGGGTCATTGCCGCCGAGGCCGGGGTTTCACCCGGTCTGATCCGGCATCATTTCGGGGAAAAGAAGCAGCTGATCTCTGCCACCTATCGCTATGCCTCGGATCTGCTGTTCAATCACATAAAATCCACGGTGGATGCGGTCGAGGGAGACGACTGGGCCAAGCTTTCGACGTTTATCGAGGCAGGCTTCACCCCGCCTGTCCTGTCCAAGGAGTATATCACCGTCCGCTTCGTCCTCTGGGGCGTGGCCATGACGGATCCCGTCATCCGTCAGGTGCATTCGGAAGTGAACCAGCGCTATCGCCGCCTGATGTCGCGCTTGCTCAGCGATGTCGTCGGTGGCCGGATGTCGGATCAGGACGTGAAGAATATCACGGCAGCGCTGGCTGCCCTTCAAAACGGCCTCTGGCTCGACTGGTGTCTCAATCCCCGTCAGGCCACTCCGGCCGACCTCAAGGAAACCGCGATGCAGCTGGTGAAGCAGCATCTCGCCCCAAACTGATCCCTGCCTTTTGCCGGTGCTCGTCCGCGGCGTGAGTGGCGGAAGAGTGAGTACGAACATCAGTGTTCGCGCGCGAAGAGCACCACCCGTCTCCCGTCAATCACCCGTCCCGATCCTTCGTCGGCACATCAGTGCTGCAGGATCCCGGCACCCGCCCTCAGCTGCAACGCAGCCAGGACTTCCACTCGCCATTCTTGCCCAGCGCGGCCTGATCGTCGATCCGCTTCGCCTTGGTGGAACCCGGGCAGGCATAATGGGTGAGCGTCGACTTCGCCACCTGCTCGGCATCCTTCCGGTCGTTCTCCCGGTCGCGCAGCGGGCTCGACATGCGCCGCACCGCCACGGCATAGGCCGCGGCCTCCGGCTGGTAGTCGAAGCTGACCATGAACTTCTGGCCGTTGAAGATCACCGGCTCATTCTTGTTCGAGGTCACCGCCGGTTGAGGGGCCGGAATGGACACGCCCTTGTCGTCCACCTTCTTGCAGGCCACCAAGACGAGGCCGAGCGAGAGGGTTGCGAGGACACAGACTTTCCGCATGTCGGGCATTGTCGGCACCATAAGGAGTTCGCTGCGGTTGGAGCCCCGGCCGACCGTGAAGCGGCGCTTGAGACACGAGTATGGGCTGGCGGCCATTATAGGGAAAATCGTAAACACTTCATGAGTAATTCTCTGTCGGTACAATCACCGCGCCGCGCAGTCGGTGAACGGTCGCGGCCATTGAAGCAGACGGGCTTGCAGGTGCGAAGCACGCTAACCCATTGAGCCTGTTCAACCGCGGTGCTTGTCGAACATAAACAGAACGCTTATAAAGGTTTCACCTTTGTTCTCATCTGAGTCGACTGCGCCGCAAGCGCGGACGATGGATCCAGGCGGATGGCCCACATGCTTACGCGGAAACAGCACGAGCTTCTGATGTTCATTCATGAACGCCTCAAGGAAGCCGGTGTGCCTCCCTCTTTCGAGGAAATGAAGGAAGCTCTCGATCTCAAGTCGAAATCCGGCGTCCACCGGCTGGTGAGCGCACTCGAGGAGCGTGGCTTCATCCGCCGCCTGCCGCACAGAGCACGCGCCCTCGAGGTCGTGCGCCTGCCGGACAGTGTCACCAGCAGCCTGACGCCCATCAGGGCGGCAAGGAAGTTCAAGCCGGATGTGATCGAAGGCTCGCTCGGCAAGATCACGCCGGTCAGCGAGCCCCGAGAAGCTGATGGCCCAGTGCTGGTGCCAATGATGGGGCGCATTGCCGCCGGCGTGCCGATCGATGCGATCCAGGATCACACCCACAATATCGCCGTGCCGCGGGAAATGCTGGGCGCTGGTGAACATTTCGCCCTGGAGGTCCGGGGCGACTCGATGATCGAGGCCGGCATCCTCGATGGCGACACGGTACTGATCCGGCGGACGGATCACGCAACCAGCGGCGAGATCGTGGTCGCCCTCATCGATCGGGAGGAAGCCACGCTCAAGCGGCTGAGAAAGAAGGGCGAGTCCATCGCGCTGGAAGCGGCCAATCCGAATTATGAGACCCGGATTTTTGGCGCCGATCGGGTGAGCATCCAGGGGCGATTGGTAGGACTTATCCGGCGGTATTGAGTGACCACGGAACACGCCTTGCCAGCGAACATGCTCGCCTTAGGCGGAAGACCTGGGCGGGCCCACTCGCAGCGATCTTCGCCCTGACCCATATATCCAGGTTCTGCACCCGCTCTGGCCGCCGTGGCCTCCCCTCCGGCAACTGTGCTCCTGTGCTGTCCGGATACCGCCCTTGTGAGTTGCGCAGTTTAGATGTTCGGCCCTGACGCACATGTTCCGACCGCCGTGGGCCGTGGTCATCCACTGAAAGTGACCCGGCATCAGGTTATGGCAGTCGCTCGAAGGCGGCGTTCCGGCAAACTCCATGGCGGTAGAACGATCTGGTCGCCGGGCCAGATTCTCACCCAGCTCGATTGGACCGTGACCGGGCCAATGTCGAAAAAAGCGCCGCGAAGCATCAGGCGTCCCTGACCAGCGCCGTCCGGTTGCCGCCGAGGTCAAAGGCACCGATCTCGTCTCCCCCCGTCGCTTGACGTCTTTCCAGACCTGCGGGCGCCGGAAATCCGCCTGTAAGAAGCCTGCCGGCGCAGCTTGGCGAGGCGCTGCTTGACTGGCTCGCCGCCTCGCGGCGGCCGTTCGAGCTCCGTGTTTGCACTGCGTCGATTTCCTGCCACTATCGCCTTCCTTGTTGCAAAGCACAATCGATCACCCCGCTACATCCTGCCCCTTTGCGAGGCCTCCGGCGTGCAGGTTCTGTCGGATAACGACCACTATTGGCCTTCGTGTCTCACACAGGGCCTGCCGGGCTCCCTCGTACCTGGCTGGAGCAGGTCGTGATAATTTTGACCTTTCGTCAGCAACTTATCTCGGACCGTTCCCGCCAGTGCCAGGCGCTGCGAGGCTCACCTGACGGGCTTTATGCCGGGAAGCGGTCTGCCCGTACCGGCCGGGGCCCATTCAAATCCGGGTCGAGGGAATATGGAACCGGAAACCCACATTGTGCATTATTAAGGAAATTTTTCGCATCCCCTTGTGCAGCGCAAAAACAATCTTCATATTCTTGCGCGACGAGGGTTCGTTGCAGTTATGCTTTCATCAGGGGCGCAACCGATGTCATCGGTCATCTTTACGGTCGTATTGCTGAGCGGGGCTTTCCTCGCGCTCGACCTGTTCGTTGAGAAGCGCCGGCGCTCGCGCCAGAGGCCAGTGCAGGAACAGGGCACCTGAACAACCCCGTCGCAGCTTCAGACGGCAAGGCTCTTCTCACGCACGTGAGGTGAGCCTTTTTTGCTATCAGCACTAGCGCTAGCTATACCGCCACCTCAGCTAGCGCGGATCCACTGGTCCGCGCAGTAGGCTTCCTTCTCTCCAACCCTTTCCTGATCGAACCTGGCACCTTGCCTGCGATATCGATCAGGCAGCCGATGGGAAGTGGAGATCCTTTTGGTCTGCCCCCTGAAAAGTGGTCCTCCCTGAAGTAGGCTATTGAGCCGTAGGAGGACGTTGGAATGCCCCAGAAGAAGCACAAACCCGAAGAGATCGTGGCGAAGCTGCGCCAAGTCGA